>WPCK01039555.1_pt1 | contig 58030 bp, 55 predicted proteins | sample 5399851 | NCBI WGS metagenome assembly WPCK01 (sample SAMN12869471, study PRJNA574797) | sludge metagenome | isolation source: wastewater treatment of pH11 | place: China:Beijing | collected 2019-05-20
CCTCGGGCGAGCAGCGACGCAGGATGCTCTTGGCCAGACGGCGAAGCCGTTCGATGACTTCCGGGTCGTCGGCACGGCCGCAGTTGAACACGATCTGCGCTTGTGAGCGCCCCTTCGTCGCGTCCCACACGTTCTCGGCCAACTGCAGGTAGGTGATCTCCCGGCCGTCAGCCCGCTTCTGTTTGCTCTGTCTCAAGTACATGTGCAGCAAAGTAGCGGCATCGAGGGCGATAAATCAACAATCCATGTATCTAGGATTCTGGCGCATCATCGCCCTGAAACCCGCGCCGTTACTGGAGGTGGGGCGGAAATGTGTCTCGGAACTGTCAAACTCGGGTGCCGACCTCATGACGGCATTGAACGCGACGCTGCGCTACTGCCCGGTGCTGGCCACCGAGCCAGAAAAGCGACTCGCGGCCATCGTCGACTTCACCTTCAACCTCGGCGCGGGGCGACTTCAAACGTCGACGCTGCGGCGGCGGATAAACCAGCGGGACTGGCATAGTGCGGGCCAAGAGCTGCGGCGCTGGGTGTATGGCGGTGGCAAGGTACTGCCGGGGCTTGTCACGCGGCGAGAGGCCGAGGCGACTTGCCTGCTCCGCGCCGCCTGATAGACCGGGTCGCCTCGATCAAATCCCCGGTTGCAGCTCCACACGCACCTCGCGCGATTTGCCGGCCCGTTCCACTGACAAGACCACCACATCGCCGACCATCCTGTCGTCTAGCCGCGCGAGCAGCTTAGCCACATCGTCCGTCGCCTTGCCATCAACATCGATGATGCGGTCGCCCGGCACGATGCCTTGCGGCGTGACTTCGACACCCGCGAGGCCGGCCTTGTGCGCTGCCGAACCAGGGGTAACACGCAACACGAACACGCCCTTGCTTCCAGTCAGCGCCAGCAGGCGCTGATTGAGCTGTTCGTCCACCTCAATGCCCAGCGCCGGACGGATGTACTTACCGGTCTTGATCAGTTGCGGGACTACGCGCATGACCGTGTCCACCGGCACGGCGAAACCAATCCCGGCCGATGCGCCGGAGGGGCTATAGATCGCCGTGTTGATGCCGATGAGCCTTCCTGCCGAATCGAGCAGCGGCCCGCCCGAGTTGCCGGGGTTGATGGCGGCGTCGGTTTGGATCAGGTGATCGATGGCCGGGCCGCCCGCTTCTCCGGGTAACGAGCGGTCGAGCGCGGAGACGATGCCGGTGGTGAGCGTCCAGTCCAGGCCGAAGGGGTTGCCAATGGCAAAGACCTTTTGGCCTACCTTGAGGTCGGCGCTGGTGCCCACCGGTACGGCCGGCGGGCGCTTGAAACCGACGCCGATCTTGAGCACGGCGATGTCGTGCGCGGGGCTCGTCCCCACCAGTGCGGCCTGGTAGTCGCGGCCGTCGGCCAGTTTGACGGTGGCTTCGGACGCGCCCTGGATGACGTGGAAGTTGGTGACGACGTGGCCGGCGTCGTCCCAGATGAAGCCCGAGCCTGTACCGCGCGGCACGGAGAACACGTTGCGCGTCCAGACATCGCGTACTAATTGCGCGGTGGTGATGTAGACCACCGAGGCGCGCGATTTTTCGAACAGTTCGATGTTGGCTTTCTCGTCCGCCGCCAGATCACCACGCGCCGTCACGGTGCGTTCTGCTGCCTCGCGCGGACTGAACCAGGCCTCGATGGCGGGCAGAAACTGCCACAGCAACATGAGCGCGGCAATGCAGGCGGCGATGAAGAGCCAGCGCCGGACGAAGCGGTCCGGCGCGGGGCGTTGGTACGGGTCGAGATAGGCCATGAGAAGTCTCCTGTTGATGGGCAATCAGCGCCACAGCCCGCTCGGGCGCCAGCGCGGCGGGCGCGGCGTCACAGCGGATTCCGGCAAGAAATGGGGCGCGTGAAACGGCAAGGCTGTTGCTGGTCCAGGCGCCAACGTCAGCAGGCGTGAGATGCGATCTTGCGTTGCCGGATGGGTGCGCAACCAGGAAGGCTCGGGATTGCCCCATCCCGGCCACAGCCAGGCACGCCAGGAGCGACTGACCCGCTCGATCTTCGCCAGCGCGGACGCCAGCCCTTGCGGGTCGCCGGTCAGTTCCGCCGCGAGGCGGTCAGCGTCGAACTCACGCACGCGAGACAAGCCGAGCTGTGCGAGCAGGGCCAGCTGGGGCGAGGCGGCCAGCAGAAGCAGTCCAGGCCAATTGACCGCCACCGCGCCGGCCAGCAGTGCGGGCAAGCTGAACACAATAGCGATCTGTCCGACCATAGCCAGCAGGCTCGTGAGGCGACTGACGGAATCCGCCAGCCCCATGACACGCAGATCCTCATTAGCGATGTGCGCGACCTCGTGCGCGAGCACACCCGCCAGTTCGCGCGAACTCAGGTTGCGCAGCAGGCCATCGGTAAGGGCGATCGATGCATGCTGCTTCGAGCCGGTGGCGAAGGCGTTGACGACGGCACTGGGCACGTAGTGCGGCACCGGCGTGGCGGGCAAACCGGCACGGGCGGACAGCTCGCGCAACAGAGCCCAAATCTCGGGGGCTTCGTGCGGGCGCAAAGCCCGTGCGCGGTACAAGCGCAAGGTCAAGGCGGATGCGGCTGCCGGCTCCAGCAGCAGCGCGCCAGCAACGGCAAACAGCGCGAGCCACAGGCCGCTTTCCCCGAACAGCAGGCTTCCTGCGGTGGCTGCGATCCCGATCAGAGTCAGGACCAACAGCCCGGTCTGCAGGCGGTTGAGCCGGCGATGTTGCAACAACGCAGCACGCAGGTCACTGGGATGATGACGGATCATGCTCAGATGTCTTGGCGGCGCGGTCGTCGCGCTCGCGCAGCAGCCAGTAAGTGGCACCGAGCGCCAGTGTGGCCCCTGCAAGCGCGGCGATCTTGCCAGGGCTCGCCTCGGGGTCGAGGATCACGAACTTGCGCGCCAGCGCGATCAGGCCGATGAGGATTACGGTCTTGACCTGGATGATGCTGTCCCGACGCAGCGCCACGCGCACGATGGAATGCTTGAACTCCATCGCGATCAATAGCGTCATGATCATGCCAAACACGCTCTGGAATACCTTGTGGTCCATGGGATTGAAGGCATCGAGGACCAGCAGCGTGAAGACGATGGCGATGAGCTGGAACAGCGACACCACGATGATGACGGCAATTACCGCCGACAGAACGAGGGCGACGACCTGCTCGAAGCGCTCGTAAACCGTCATCAACCGCCACTGGGAGCGCATCTCGTCAAGGGCCGTGTGGCCGGATTCTTTATGCATAGGCGTTGCGCTCTCTCTTTCAATGAAACGTTAATGGAACGGGGAGTCCGAGAAGACGACTCGATTGCACCTGAATCATCGGGGCAATTGCGAAGCCACCCAGCGCATAATGTCCTGCGCGCCCATGGCGCCCGCCTGACGTGCAACCTCATGTCCCCCTCGGAACAAAATCAGGGTTGGAATGCTGCGAATACCGAACTGGGCGGCCAGGTGAGGCTCGGCCTCGGTATTTACCTTGGCCAACCTCACCTTGGGTTCAAGCAGGGAGGCTGCCTGCTCGAACTGCGGCGCCATCATCTTGCACGGTCCGCACCACGGCGCCCAAAAGTCAACCAGCAGCGGCAGGTCACTGCGCTCCAGATGACGGGCGAAGGTCGCTGTGGTCAGATCAATGGGTTCTCCGGTGAACAGCGGGTGCTGGCACCGCCCGCAATTGGGCTTCTCTGCCAACTTGTTGGCTGGCACGCGATTGATGGATTGGCAGTGTGGGCAGACGATATGAATGCTGTCACTCATGAGGTGGCTCCTTGGGACACAGAGGAAGTAATGGCTCCGGCAGTTGGGCCGCTGTGACATGGGGATTCGAGCTGTAGCCCTTGCGTCAGTTGCCGGATGCTGTATTCATCCAGCGTTTCCCGTGCGAGCAGTTCGCGCGCGCACCGCTCCAGCATTTCTCGGTTAATTTCGAGAATTCGGTATGCACGATCAAACACACCCATCACGATGTCACGGATGGCTTGGTCGATGCGTGCCTGAGTCGATTCGGCTACCCGGCAGCCACCCTGTACCAGTTCAGGCGCATCAAGAAAACGCGGCCTCTGTGCCTCAAAAGCAACGTACCCCAAGCCCTCATCCATGCCGAAGCGCGTAATCATGTCGCGGGCGATGTCGGTGGCCCGCGCGAGATCGTCTGAAGCCCCTGTGGACAGCTCGCCAAACACGAGCTTCTCAGCCGCGCGCCCTCCCAGGAGCACGGCGATCTTGTGCTCCAGGTCGGCACGTGTCATCAGAAATCGGTCTTCGGTGGGCCGCTGCAGGGTGTAGCCGAGTGCACCGATGCCACGCGGAACGATTGAAATCTTGTGTACCGGATCGGTGCCGGGCAGCGCCAGCGCCACCAGCGCATGCCCCATCTCGTGATAGGCCACGGTTTCCCGCTCCTTCGGATTGAGCACACGGTTCTTCCTTTCCAGGCCGGCCACGATGCGCTCGATGGCGGCGGTGAAGTCTTGCAGTTCCACAGCCTGCGCCTTGCGCCGCGTCGCGTTCAGCGCTGCTTCGTTCACGAGATTGGCCAGATCAGCGCCGGAAAAGCCGGTGGTCAGCGCCGCCACCTGTTCCAGATCTACACCGTGGGCCAGGGTGATCTTCTTGACATGGACCTTCAGGATATCCAGGCGACCTTTCTTGTCGGGACGGTCCACCAGCACCTGACGGTCGAAGCGACCGGCGCGAAGCAAGGCCTGATCGAGGATCTCCGGCCGGTTGGTAGCTGCAAGGATGATCAGCCCGACCGAGCTGTCGAAGCCATCCATTTCGGTGAGCAGCTGGTTGAGGGTCTGTTCGCGCTCGTCGTGGCCGCCGATGGGCCCGCCGGCGCCGCGCGCGCGGCCCAGTGCATCGAGTTCGTCGATGAAGATGATGGCCGGCGCCTGTCCGCGGGCCTGCTCGAACAGGTCGCGCACACGGGCCGCACCCACGCCGACGAACATCTCGACAAACTCTGATCCGGAGATGGAGAAGAAGGGCACCGCCGCCTCGCCGGCAACAGCCTTGGCCAGCAATGTCTTGCCGGTGCCCGGTGGGCCGACCAGCAACACGCCCTTGGGAATGCGCGCCCCGAGCCGTCCATACTCCTGCGGATTCTTGAGGAAATCGACGATCTCAACCAACTCCGCCTTGGCTTCATCGACGCCAGCGACATCGGCAAAGGTCACGCCAGTGTTTTTCTCCATGAATACCTTGGCACGGCTCTTGCCGATGCTCAGGAAGCCACCCATGCCCTGCTTCTCGGCGAAGCGGCGGAACAGGAAGAACCAGACGCCGAAGAAGGCCACCGCCGGCAGAATCCAGGAGAGCACATCACGCAGCCAGGTGCTTTCCACCACCCGCGCATAGGGCACGTCGTACTTGGACAGCCGCTCGGCCAGGTCGGGTTCGACACGGGTGGCCACGATGGTGGTCTTGCCCCGGCTGTCCGGCGATTTCAGGCGCCCGGTGACCGTGCGGTCCGACACCAGCACTTCGGCGACGCGCCCCTCGGCCAGCGCCTTCTCGAATTCGCTGTAGGGCACGGGCTCGACGGTCTTGGCCGCCTGCCAGTAGTTCTGCAGCGTCAGCAGCAACAGGCCGGCGACGATCCAGTAGCCAATGTTCCATTGATCTTTCTTTTCCATGGGCAATGTTCCTCGCAAGTCGTGTCGCTAGAGAATGGGGGTGAACAGACGGGCCACCCCGTCGCGCAAGCGGATGGCCAGCGGGCGGGCGCGCAACGCCTTCGCCGATATCTCGCCCGACGCATCACGAGCGGCATCAAAAAGGGATGACAGCCGCGTAGTCAACGCGGTGTCGTACACCTCCACATTGAACTCGAAGTTCAGGCGCAGGCTGCGTGCATCCCAATTGGCCGAACCCAGGCAGCACCACGCTCCGTCTACCAGCATCAGCTTGCTGTGGTCGAACGGGCCAGGCCGTTCGAAGATGCGCACACCGTGCTCCAGCACCTGCCAGTAGTGGGCGCGCGCGGCCCATTGCACCGTGGGATGGTCTCCGTTCGCAGGCGTCAGCACCTCGACGCGTACGCCGCGCAACGCGGCCGTGCTCAGCGCCGCGATCATCGGCTGATCGGGCACGAAATACGGTGTCCAGATGCGCACCGAATGTTTCGCGGCGCTCAAAGCGCCCATGAAGGTCCAGCGCATCCGGTCCAGGGCCTCATCGGGACCGGCCTCGATGCCGCGCGCCCAAGAGGTTCCGTGCTCATCAGCCGTTGCGGGCGGTTCGCCACAGTAACCCTTGCTGAGCCGCTCGCCCGTGGTATCGCACCAATCATCGGTGAAGCACCGCATCAGCTGCGCAATCACCGGCCCGCGCAGACGAAAGTGCAAATCGTGACAGGCCTGGCCCGGCGCATCGGGCCGCCAATACGGGCTGAGGATGTTCATGCCGCCGGTGAAACCCGTCTTGCCATCGATCACCAGCAGCTTGCGGTGATTGCGCAGATGCGCGCCATGCAGGCGCGCGGGAATCAACGTCGGGTTGAACGTCGCCGCCGGAACGCCGGCGCGCTGCAAGGCGCGGTAGGCGCTGCGGGGCGTCCAGCGGGCATACACGTCGTCGATCAGCACCCGCACTTGCACGCCGCGCTCATGAGCCCGGCGCAGCGCATCGACGAACTGCGCCCCGATGCCTTGGCTGTCGAAGATGTACGAGGCCAAGGCGACGCTGTACCGCGCCGATTCGATGGCGGCGAGCATGGCCGGGTAGGCCTGCTCGCCATCGACAAGCGGCTCGATGCGGTTGCCGCCGGTCAGCGACTGGCCGGTGGCGCGTCCCACCAGGTGGGCCAGACCGGCAAGTGGCGGCGATACAGCCTCGGGCATCGTGGGCGAGAGATCCTGCCGAACAGCAGGATCTGCCCCCGGGAAGAGCCGCCGCGCCCGCCGCTGGTAACGGTTGATGCCGAACAGCCCATACAGCAGCGAACCGCCCAGCGGCAACAAGGCGATCAGCAGTACCCACAGCGTGGCCGATCGAGGGTCACGCTTGTAGATGACTGCGTGCCCCGCTGTGGGGATAGCGACCGCCAGCGACACGAGGGTGGCTGCCCATGTCAGCCCATTGGGGTCGGACACGGCAGCCTCCCATCTCTCAAGATTCGCCGTCCGCTGACTTCTTCTTGCGCGCAGGCTTGCTCGCGTCGCCAGGCGGTGCCTCAGCCACGTTCGCGGCATCGGGCTTTTCAGGCTCGGCCGGCTTCGCGGGTGGCTCCTGGCGCTCGAAGACCACCCGTTCGGCCTTGTCGTCCCAGCGGGCGCTGGCGTGATCGCCCTTGCCGATACCGCCACCCAGCATCTCGCGCGCCAGTGCCGTCTCCAGCTCGCTGCGGATCAGCCGCTTGAGCTCACGCGCGCCGAACTCGGGCTTGTAGCCTTCCTCCGCGAAGTGATCGATCAAGGTCTGATCGAAGGTCAGCGTCACGCCCTGGCTGGCGGCGTTGCGGGCCACACGATCAAGCTGCAGGCCGACGATATGGCGGATCTCCTCCTTGCCCAGCGCATGGAAGACGATGATCTCGTCGATGCGGTTGATGAACTCGGGGCGGAAGTGTCCGCGCAGCACGTCCATCACCTCGGACTTGGTCTTCTCGTATTCCTCGCCGGCGGCGCTACGGGCCTTCAGCCGACGCTGGATGATGTCCGAGCCCAAGTTCGAGGTGGCGATGATGATGGTATTGGTGAAATCCACCACCCGGCCCTTGCCGTCGGTGAGCCGCCCGTCGTCGAACACCTGCAACAGGATGTTGTAGACGTCGGGGTGAGCCTTCTCGATCTCGTCCAGCAGCAACACACTGTAGGGCTTGCGACGCACCTTCTCGGTGAGCTGGCCGCCCTCGTCATAGCCCACATAACCCGGAGGCGCGCCCACCAGGCGTGCCACGGTATGGCGTTCCCCGTACTCGGACATGTCGATGCGCAGCAGCGCACCTTCATCGCCATAGATCGACTCGGCCAGCGCCTTGGTGAGTTCGGTCTTGCCCACGCCGGTCGGCCCGAGGAACAGAAAAGTCGCCACCGGCTTGCTGCCTTCGCGCAGGCCCGCGCGTGACAACCGCACGGCATCGGCCACCGCGCGCACTGCTTCATCCTGACCCACCAGGCGCTCGTGCAGCCGCTGCTCCAGATGCAGCAGCTTCTCGCGTTCTTCCACCGTCAGCTCGTTGACCGGAATGCCGGTCAGGCGCGAGACGATCTGCGCGACATGCTCGGCCTTGACTTCGGCGCTGCCCGAGGCGCGCTCGCGTTCCCATTCCTCGACGAGCTTCTTGAGTTCAGTCTCCTTGGTCTCGATGCGCTTGCCCAGCTCGGCGGCCTTGTCGTACTGCTTGCGCGAGGCCACATAGTCCTGCTCACGCCGCAGCTGGTGCAGTTCGGACTCCAGCTCTTGCACCGCCACCGGGCGGGCCGTGGCCGACAGTTTCACGCGTGCGGCCGCCTGGTCGAGCAGGTCGATGGCCTTGTCAGGCAAAAAGCGTGCGGTGATGTAGCGGTCCGACAACTCGGCGGCGGCGATGATCGCATCCTCGGTGATGCTGACCTTGTGGTGCGCCTCGAAGGTGTCGCGCAGGCCGCGCAAAATCATCATGGTCTGCGCTACCGTCGGCTCGGGCACCATCACCGGCTGGAAGCGACGCTCCAGCGCGGCGTCCTTCTCGATGTACTTCTGATACTCGTTGAGCGTGGTGGCGCCGATCAGGTTCAGTTCGCCGCGCGCCATCATCGGCTTGAACACGTTGGCCACGTCCAGCCCGCCTTCGCCGCCACCCTGGCCGGCACCGACGATGGTGTGCACCTCGTCGATGAAGAGAATCAGCTCGCCCTGGTGCTCGGTCACTTCCTTGAGCACCTTCTGCACGCGCTCCTCGAACTCGCCGCGGTACTTGGCGCCGGCCACCATGGCATTGATGTTGAGTTCCACCAGGCGCTTGTCGCGCAGCGTCTCGGGCACTTCGCCGGCGACCATGCGCTGCGCCAGCCCTTCGACGATGGCGGTCTTGCCGACGCCGGGCTCGCCGATCAGCACCGGGTTGTTCTTCTTGCGCCGGGCCAGCACTTCGATGGTCGTCTCGATCTCCTGCGCGCGGCCGATGACCGGATCGAGCTTGCCCTCGCGCGCCATCTTGGTGAGGTCGCGCGAATACTTGTCGAGTTCCGGCGTGTTGGTCGGCGTCTCGGCGCGGCCATCCTCGGCCCCTTTGCCGACCACCTTGCTTACCTGCTGGCGCAGCGCTTGCGGCGTGAGGCCGTAACGGCGCAGCAGGTTGGCCGCCAAACCTTCGCCTTCCTCGGCGAGCCCGATCAGGAAATGCTCCGGCCCGACATAAGAGTGGCCGAGTTCGTTGGAGGCCACGAAAGCACGGCTGAGCGCGTCCTTGACCCGGGGCGACACGCCGATCTCGCCCTCGAACGGCTTATCGCCGCGCTTGGCTTCGGATTCGATCTGGTGCTTGAGGTCATCGACCTTGATCTTGAACTGCCCCAGGATGGTCTTGACCACGTCGCTGTCGGATAGCGCCAGCAGCAGGTGTTCGGTATCGACTTCGGCGCGCCCGAACTCTGCAGCGTGTCGGGCGGCCTCCTGCAATAGGGCCTCGGACTGTTCGCTGATACGGCTGGCGAGCCCACTGCCGCGACGGCGCGCGGTGCCCGTACCGGCCGGGGCGGGCTCGCCAAACGAGGCATCGACCACCTCATCGGCATCGGCCGCCACGGACGGCGAATCGTCACCGATGCGGAAGAAGTCGCTGCCGAGGAAGTCTTCGAACAAGCCGCTGCGCGAGCCAAACAAGGCTTCCAGCGGCGAGACGGTGCGCTTTTGCTGGCGCACCAGTTGGCGATAGTGATCGTCACACAACAGCATGGTGCTGTGACGACCATTGAGATTGGCTTCCACCCGCACCGTGGCGGTCTGGCCGCAGACCTGGCATTGTTTTCTGGCCATGCTGATGCTCCTGTAAAGATTGATTTGATGAGACGCCGCCGATCACGGCGCCTCATCCTTTTGTGGTTTTGAGAAAAGCGAGCCGACCAGCGTCAGCCGTTGATCGGGATCGAGCGGCCCTGCTTGGGCGTACTGGCCTCGCGCTTTTCCATCGTGATCGTGAGCACGCCGTTCTTGAAAGCGGCCTTGATCGTGTCCTGGTTGGCATCGGCCGGCAGGTTCAGAGCGCGCTGAAAGCTGCCGTAGGAGCGCTCCACCCGGTGGAAACCGCCGTCTTTCGTTTCCTGCTCCTGACGTTTTTCACCGCGCACCAGCAGCACGTCGTTGTCGAGCGTGATCTGGATGTCTTTTTCCTCGACGCCGGGCACTTCCAGGGCGATCTTGTACTGCTTGTCGGTCTCCTGGATGTCCAGCGCCGGTTTCAGCAGGCCCGGCCACTCCGACGGCCAGCGTGGCATGGCCAGCGTCGGGAAACCGAAGCCTCGAAACGCGTCGTCGAACAGGCGATCGATCTCGCGATGCAATTGCAGGATGGGGCTGACCGGCCCACCCGCCACCGGCAGGTCATTGCGCTGCACCGGCAGCGAGGCGGTGTTCTGTTGTTCTTCCTGCTCTTTCTTGAACCAGTTCCAGGGAGCCAATTTCTTGAAATCAATGTCCATGTCACACCTCCAGAAGAAAGATTGAAGACTCTCGCTCACTCCGTTTGCCTGCGGTGACGGACAGCGCGCCCAGACGACACGGAGTGTTCCGCTAACTTTGGCTGCTCATCTGTGCGTATCACCCCCTTCTTTCTGCCTGCTTGGATCTGATCATTGATCCATCGATCGATTTCACTTTGACGAAACCGCCACGTCCCGCCGACCTTGAAGGCCGGAATCTCCCCGTGCGCGGCGAGCCGGTAGAGCGTTCGCTTGCCGACCTTTAAGTAGGTAGCCAACTCGTCGAGTGTGAAGATCGCCTGCTGGCGCGCTGTCATACCACCCCCACAAGTTCCGCCTTCGTGCAGCTTCAATCGAGGATTTTCTTCAAGACCTTGCAAGACTTTGTAAGATATTGCGCAAGACATGCAGAAAATCAAGAGTCAACACCCCGCGATCTGCTGGGCGATTGATGTGACTCAAATTTCCAGTGAGGGTGTGCTGGGGCGGTCCGATCCGGCGATAGGCAAAGGTTTGATCGGGAACCTACAAGTGCTGCGGGCAGCCGCAGATCAAACGCCGATCCTCACGTTGTAACCGAGCGCCCGGCAGCCCCTTGCTCGTCCGCATGTTCCTTGGTGGAAACTCATCCGGGCGCCTCGAAAAACCTCTGCTCCGCCCGCCCTTGGTAAAATTACGACGTCCTGAACCCTGCAGCCTGCACCGATGAAACCGCGTAGCGCTATCAAGACTGACCTGTTCGCTGACGAGCATCACCGCAAGAAGATCGACGGTAACCGGTCACTGAGCGGCGTCCTTCTCCAACCTCCGTCCACGCGGAACAATCCCTCCCAAGCCAGCCCGAGTGGGCCGCTGGCCCTTCTCGTCATGCGAGGTTCTCGTCAGGCTCAACATCCAGAGCGAGCATCCGATCGGTTCTGAACGTCATCCGACTGTCCTCGATATGCTTCTTAACTGCTTCTTGTAAAGAGTTCGCTTCATGACGTCGGAGCCAGTTCGAGATGGCAGAGGGTGACAAGTCAAGTCGGCGCGCAATCTCGGCCTTGGAGAGACCGTCTCGTTCGAGAAAACTCGCTTTCACCAGCCGCAGCCAGGCATCAAGAGGCGTCTTGCGCGGTCGAGCAGCGACGGCTGCTGCATAGCCTGACCACAACCGGAGCAGCCGCAACTTCCACAGCCACGCCGCCGGACGCACCTCGTAGGGGTCGACCGTTTCCTGGAGACGGGAGTAAAGCCGATCGTTGCCCAACGAGTCGAAGTCTTCGCCGATCAGCTCTTCTAATGCCGGACTGTCTGTAATCTGCCGCCTCACCGCACCCGCTGTCCTCGCTTCGTTTGGGCTCGCCGCGCGCCACAGCAAGTGCGCAAGGAAAGCGGGCAGAGTCGAGTCCGTCAGTTCGACCTGAGCAGGGACCTCGGGAACATGGCGACGAAAGATCTCGCCGACCTCGCGGCCAATCCGATAGCGGGCTGCCTTCTCTGACGGCGTGCCGGGCGCCAGGCGGGATTGGCTGTGATGAACGCACAAACTCGCGCCGGGGTAAGCCCACCTGGGACAGAACTCGCAGTAACGCATCTCCCGCAAGCCTGTCGCGGCCAGGCCCATCAGCACAAGTAAATAGAGATCTAGCTCGCTGACCTGGGCCTGGCGCCTTCTAGAAAAGAGGAACTCGTAGCACCTGCCAAACAAGGAATGAGGCTCAAGGCGCAAGAGTTCCCCGTAGTCGACGTCCTTGCCAAGGCCCCAGGTCGTCGTGTTGGTGAGCCGACGAAGTGAGACGTCTCCTAGGCCGAGCGCACCGAGATCGGCCAGGAGTTTGGAGGTTACGATCGGAAGATCGCGCAAGGACGCGGCCTGCTCCGCAACGCGAAGCGGAAGACCCGCAAGGTGCTCACGAAAAAGGGTGTTCGAAGCACGGCGAGAGCGCGGGTTTTCCGGCGCAGCGAATGCTGCCGCGTGATGGAGTCGCGCGTAGCCCTCCGAGAGCAACGCAGATGCACTAAGTCGAAAATGTCGAGCTCTCAGCCACTGCGCCTGCATTCAATGCCTGATGCGTTATGAGGTCGTGTATCAGCAAAACGCTTGTAAATCAGCATTTTATGATCCGACCTGTGCACACTTTCTGTTTTGACCGGTGCATTGTACCCCCCGGCGCGCCGAAGGAAACTTCATCCCAATGCATTTAGCTGCACGGAAGTACTCACGATGGAAAAACAGCTGTCAGCGCAGGAAGTCGCAGGGCTCCTCAGCATCTCGCTGCGAACCCTGGAGAAGTTGATCAGCGCAGGAGAGGCTCCGCCCTACTACTGGGTCGGGCGGTCGAGACGGTGGGAGCCCGCGATCGTTCGAACATGGATCGCTCAGCGTTACGGGGCCGATTGTCCTCCGCCGGAGGACGAGTTGACAGGGACATCATCAACCACGCGGCCCGGCTGATAAAGCCGGCCGCAGAGCGATAAAGGAGGCACCAATGTAAAACGCGACCAAAGCCGGGAGCCATGATCGCGTCTGGGTACAGCGGTACTACAGTGTGGTGACTGAAGTCTCCGCCTGTTCCAGGCACGCGTCAAGATCCTCCCCGCATCTTTTCGACGAAATCGGGCTTTCCGAGGGCTGCATTCGCCCTTCCGAAGGCTCCCTGGAAACATCGGTCGGTTGCCGATGGGCAGGTATTGCTCAGAAGTAATCGGCGAGCAGGAGACCATCATGTCAGTCAGAAAAGTCGTCACACGGCGCTCGAACCACTTTCGCGCCATCATCCCTTCGCGGAAGAACCCTCATCCCACTCCATGCGAGTCGATCCTCGAGGCGGAATTTGTGCGCTTCCTGGAGCTTTCCCCGACGGTTGCGAGTTTCACCGCCCAACCAATGAAGCTGGAACTGCAGGTCGGGGACGAGATGCAGCGCTATTTCCCTGACTTCCACGTCTTCCTCACCGACGGGAAGGATGTCTGGTGCGAAGTGAAGCCGGCGGCAAGACTCGCGGTCGCTCGTGTCGCTGCACGTATGTCAGCGGCTCACGCCCGTTTCGCTTGCGACGGCTCCAAGTTTGTCGTCGTCACCGACACGTGGCTGCATCAAGAACCGCGCCGCAGCAACGTCGCAGGCCTGATGTATCACCGTCGCGCCCCCCTCCCTCCGGTCGAGGTGAAGGCGATTGAGCGTCAGTTGCACGTTGCAAGCCCCAAGGACCTTTCCGACCTTGAGGAACTCCTGGGCAAGGATCTGGCGTGGCGTCTGCTGGGCGCGGGACTCGTCGGGGTTGATCTTGAAAAGGTGATCGAACCGCAATCCCAGATCTTTCTGACGGGAGGGCATCGCCATGCTGACCTTCTCGCTTAAGCAGAATCTCGCTGTCGAGATGAAGGGGCGCCACCTTGTACTCACGGGACGCCTCATGAATCGCAAGCTGGCCTTCAAGGATGAGTTTGGTGAGCCTCTGGTGATGACCGAAAAGGAGTTCTATTCGGCATATGAGAAGAAGGACATCCTGGTCAGCGAGGAGCAGCCAGTTCTCGGCCGGGTTCCAAGCGTCCGCAATGCCCCGCCGGACCTCACTTGCTGGCCAAAGGCACACGCAGAAGAGGCGCTGCGGCGAGCAGCCTACCTGGACGAACTGCTCCAGGAGGGAAATGGCGTTCTTCCTGGAAACGGGAAACTGATGGGCTTGATTCAGGGGATCGCGACGCGCAGGAACGACGCGAAACCGCCCAGTCCTTCAACGGTGAGACGCTGGGCGCGACTCTACCTGCGCGGGAAATGTACCGTGCGACTTGTCCCTGCCCACAACATGAAGGGGCGCACCCACGTTGTGAAAGGACGGCTCGAGGAACTCCTTGAAGAAACGCTCGAGACAAGTTTTCTGAAAGAAGAACGCCCCAGGGTCAACCAGCTCTACGACGCCTTTGTCCTACGTGTCGAGGAGGAGAACACCCATCTCCTGCCAGCTGATCAATTGAAACTGCCGTCGGAGATGACGGTCCGGCGTTACATCGACCGGCTTGATCCGTACCTTCTCGACTGCGCTCGCCTCGGCAAATACGCAGCGGACAATAAGCACCGAGACGCCACTGGCAAGCTGCTTGTAAAGCAGATTCTGGATCGCTGGGAGATCGATCACACCCTCCTGGATGTTCTGGTCGTTGACCCTGTGACTGGAAAGGTCATCGGCCGGCCTTACATCACCGTGGTGCTCGACCGCCGTAGCCGTATGGTCATGGCGTTCTTGATTCACTTGGCGGCGCCGAACACCGAGAGCGTCCTCAGGGTGATCGAGCGTGCCATCCGACCGAAGGTCGCATGGTTGGAGAACCATCCGGAAGTGGAGAACGATTGGCCCGCGCGCGGCCTGCCGCTTGTCATCTTTCCCGATAATGCCGCCGAATTCCATGCGTTGGACTCGGTGCTGGCGTTCGACGAGTTGGGAATCGAGATCCTTTATCCCCGATCACGCGGGCCTCAAATGAAGGGCGCTATCGAGCGCTTTTTCAGGACGCTGGCTGTTGCCCTAATCCATTGCCTCCGCGGCACCACGTTTTCGAATTCTCGGGAACGTGGTGACTACCCCGCTGAGGAACGTGCTTGCCTCACCCTGCAGGAGCTTGAGGCGCTCGTGCTGCGATGGGTCGTCGACGTCTATCACCAGAAACCGCACCGAGGACTCTACGGCAAGACCCCAGCGGAGGTCTGGCGGGCTGGAGAGACCGAGCGCACCCCACGCTTGCCCAACGACCTGGACGCCCTCGAGGCAGTGCTGGGGCTGCGCCGTCCGGCTACACGCGTCCACCATTACGGGATTGAGTTGGATGGCCAGCAGTACCACTGCCCTGAGCTTGGCGAACTGGCACGACGCCTTGGGGAAGATGCACGTGTCGATGTCCGCTATCGCGACGAGCTCGGGTATGTGTGGGTGCGCGATCCATTTCGAAACACCTTCCTCCAGGTCCCCAATAAGGACAAGGAGATGGTCGGAATGAGCAGAGACATCTACAACGCTGCTCGCGCACGCGTCCGCGACGAGAAAGGTGACGCCAACGACCGGCACCGGGTTCGGGTCGCATACGCCAGCATCATGGCCGAAGCGGAAGCAGCGCGGCAATCGAACAAGATGCGGCAACGCCGCTTCGCAACCAAGACCAAGACGGATCCGAACGGCCAACCTCGGTCAAGCCAGGGCGCGGAGGTTGCAGCGGCATCACCCGTGCCGGTTCCCGCCTATGAGCCGCCCAGTGAATTGCCGGCGATGAGTATTCGGCCCCGCTCTAACTGACAATTAGGACATCATCATGAATACAACCCAAGATTTCTCCCTGCGGCGGCAGTTCATTGACACCCTGCAGGCGCAGCGCGCATTTGAACGCCTCAAGGAGGTGCGGCAGGACACCTTGCGCTCACGGACCAGCAAAGGACTCTTGCTTCAGGGCCCCAGTGGGGTTGGCAAAACCACGCTGATCCAGGAGTTCATCAGCGCCACATTCCAGGGCGGCTTTGTGCCTGGAAAGCGCTGTGCAGCGATCAGGGTCGAGATTCCATCTTCTCCGTCCAAGAAGAATTTGGCAACCGCCGTTTTGCTCGCCTTGGGGGATCCCTTCGCAACGTCGCGCCGCCATTCCGCCGAGGCGAAGTTCCAGCGCATTGTCAAATTGCTCGAGATCCTCGAAGTGGAATTGGTCATCTTGGATGAGGCGCAACACCTCATCGACTACAAACGCGCCACAACCTATGAAGCCGCTGACTGGATCAAGAGCTTGCTCAATGCTACCCGCAGCACTTTCGTTCTTGTTGGCCTGCCGCGAACCGAGCAGCTCCTCTGGGCCAACGAGCAACTGCGACGAAGATTCTCGGCGAGCGTTCTCTATGACCGACTGCGATGGGACAGCCGTGAGGACCAGAACGAGTTTGCGGCACTGGTCAATGCAATCGGCGGGATTCTGCCTGTCCCCACGGTGAATCTGGTGACCGACCCCATGCTCCACCGACTCCACCATGCCTCCTACGGCCTGATCGACTACCTGATCAAGATCTTGGACCGGGCGGTCTGGCTTGTCTCCCAAGGACGAGGTCGTGGCATTGACCTGGAGGTGCTGGCGAATGCCTTCAGGGACGAGGTTTGGAGCCAGGCGCCGAGCCATCGGAATCCTTTTGCTACCGAATTCGACTTTGCACCGCTCATTGGGAAACACGAGCCCTTCGAGCTCTTTGACAACCCTGAGGCCTGAACCGTTAGGATGAGGATGCCCGGCGGCAACGCCGGGCATTGTGTGATGAGAGTCTACGACGACATATTCTACAAGGCCGTCCACGCCCACGAAGAGCGGCTGCGAGCGCAACGCACGCGCGATCAAGCCCGCCGCGTCATCAACAAGATGATGATGCCGGAAATAGACCTACTGGTGCGCGTGGCGCCACGGCCCTGGGAGAGCCTGGAAAGCTTTGCTTATCGCGCAGTGGATTTGAATGGACTCCGATCGCTCTCCGAAATCGCTAGCGCACTTCGCTGGAAACCGGGACGCGCGCTTTCCCTAGAGCGCTGCCATCAACTCATGAATAGCCTCGGGGAAGGCTATACCCAACTTGAGCCCATGATCCCCACAGAAATCGACCGCAAGACGGTACTGCTGGGTGGCCATCGCCTCAAGCGCGGACTGCTGGCACTCACAACAAGTCGGCTTTGTCCGGATTGTGTCGAACAGCACGGCTATGGCAAGGCTTACTGGAGCCTCGCCCCCTTGGCTGCATGCGAGGAGCATGGAACCTACCTCGTCGATTGTTGCGCATGTAACCCCGACGCCCCGTTGAGCACGACCAGGCCGGGATACATGCAGTGCGCCTGTGGTGCGGATCTGCGGTATCAACCGCGTCGGCACACCAGTAGCGCAGCGCAAAGTCTCGCCTTTGAAATCGCACGGCGATACAAAACGGACGTCGGTACCGAACAAGACGATCACGAATCGAACTCGTCGATGTTGCCGCCCGAAACGACACTTTCCGAACTGCTCGACCTCACGACCTTCCTCGGCTCGGTCAACCCCGACTATGCCAATATGAATCTGGACCGGACCCGACCAGTCGTAAAACTCTCACACGTTTCCAAACGATTTGAACTCGCGGCCCAGGCCCTCGCCTGCTGGCCAACAGGCGTCTTCCCCCTGCTTCGCTTCGCGTACTCGCAGCAGAGGGAGGCTCCCTACAACTCCCGTACGGCCTATCAGGCACTACAGCCCGTCATGCACGCCGCTGAACGCTGGCTGTCACCTCAGATGTACAAGTGGTTTGCCGAGGCCGTCGCCGCATTCATCCAAACCCCCTCAGCCTGGAAGTCACACAGCAACAGCCTTCCGGTACGCGATTGCGCCCACGGGAGGAACTGATGCTGGGTTTAGCCTGCGTGCCGACGGTTCTCAAGGCAGAGGGGCTTCTCGGCTATCTGTTCCGACTCGCCGGCACGAACGGAGTCTCCGGTGATGAGTTGCTCGAAGCCTATCGCGCTGACGCCGAAGCAGAGATGCATCCTGACGCGCCAGACCACTGGCGTATCGAATCGGAAGAGTTACGTCGACCCGGCACGAGCCCTGTTCGCCTCTGGGCCCACCGCGCCATTCGGTGCTGCCCTCGCTGTTTGGCGGAGGGAGCGCACTGGCGCGCTTCATGGCACTTGAGCCTCTATACCTGCTGCACCCGTCATAAGCTTGAACTGATCGACCGCTGCCCGTCGTGCAGCGAAACGCTGACGAACTCGACGATGTCGACCTTCGCTTGCGACCAATGCTGGACGCCGCTCGAGGGGGCTCCCGCCATTCAGGCCACCGCCGACGCTGGTGCGCTTCTGATCGCGCGTGAGCTCGAGGAAAGACTTTTGTACGGCGAGAGAACGAGCGAAAAACCGGTGGGCATACTGAGTCTTCTCGACTTCCACGACGTTGCGCTTCGGCTCGGCGTCAGAGGCTCTCCATCTTCGCGAACAAAGCCGATGAAGCCCTCAAACATCGGTGCGCTAAGCATCGCCAGCCCCATCGCCGCACAGGCAGGACAGGCGCTGTTCAACTGGCCACGCGGCTTCATGCGCCTTCTCGACTCCATTCGCACTCGACGCAAGAGCGAACAAACATGGCAGATTCCCCGCGCCATCGGCCCCCTCTACCATGACCTCTACAAGGCTTTGTCAGGTAGTCAATTCGACTTTCTTCGATCCGCCTTCGAGGAGTATGTTCGCGACTGCTGGCACGCGCCAGTCGCCCTCCGAAACCGGAACCTCAGCCAAGATCTGATCGAAAACCACCACTGGGTGTCTCGCGGCGAAGCGGCGCGCTCCCTCGGTGTCGATGCCCCGCTGATCGACTACTTGGTAGCTAGCGGGCAGATGCAGTCCCGAGAACACAGATACCCGTCCGGTCGCCAAGCCCGCGTGGTGGATGTAAACCTCGCAGCCCCATTGCTTGAGCGGCTCCGTCAGGCGGTCACCCTTGAGCAGGCGGCGGAACGCCTCGCCATCGGAAAGACTCGCACCCGCCAATTGGCAGAAGCAGGCGTTCTCATGACATTTGGCGGTAAGCCTCGCCGAGGTGCGAGGTGGTGGATTGATCCTGTGTCGCTCGAACAGTTTCACGACACTCCTCTCCTGCCCACGCCGCCCGACACGCCGGTCTTGTCGGTTGCCCACTTCGCTCGACATCTGGCCATGACACAAGCCGAGTTTTCGGCCTTGGCCCAATCGATAGTGCATGGGCGTCTCCGCGCCATTTCCCCCGGCGGCACTCACATCCCTTTCGGCAAACTACTGCTCGACGAGCAGGAGATACGCTCCTGGCGTCAGTCCAGACAACGTAAAGCGTCGGGGATGTCGGTCTCGCAAGCCGCGAAAGAACTCGGCGTGAAAGAAGAAGTGGCTTACGCACTTGCCCGACTCGGACTCTTGCGCACGGACACAGAGCGTCACGGTAGGAGGAAGACCCAAACCGTATCTGATGCTTCGCTGAAGAGGTTTCGGCGCAGTTACGTCTTAGCACCGGAACTTGCAGCCCTGCTCAAAACCGACCCAAGGGGCATGGCAAAGCGGTTGATCTCCGCCGGGATCAAACCGGTGGCAGGCCCGAGACTCGCTGGCGCACCGTGCCGACAATACGTATGGCGAAGAGACGTCACCACAACGAGCGGCAAATTCGCCCATGACCTATTCCTTGCCGCCGTTCGCGCTGATCGCTGTCGTGCTTGACCTCATGCTCATCCCTCTTCCCAATAGACCGCCACGCCTTATTCATCAACACGTTACAGAAAACGAACAGCGCTGATGACTTTTGCAACCAGGAAACGATTATGAAATATACTTTCCGAGTTATTGAAGGCCGTATGCCCAACGGCAAGCCTTTTAAAGAAGGCGTATTTAGCGACAATTTCACGGCTCAAAAGTCCGCGGACGCGCTTTTGAAAGACATTGACTCAGGCCGAATCGAACTCGAAGATGCGCTGAAAATCGCGATCAATCTCCACGAGGATTTTGACAACTTCGAAACATCTATCCTTCTGGGCAGCCTATTCCGAAAGTCATTCATGTCTTTTGAATCGGATGACGTTTATGAGGAGGCATACAAACGCGCCATCAAATTCATTCCAAAGGGTTTCCGCGGCCAGATAAAATGGGTTTACCCAGGCAATCGCCCTTTCCTCCGGATCGCTCATGGCTACTTGCTAACCTTGATGGCTGCGCGAGACGAGCGCAAGGCCAGGGCTTTGGCTAACAAGCTCCTCCGCTGGAGCCCCGAAGACGAGTTGGGCGTACGCCTGCTTGTCAATGACATTAATCTGATCAGCGGCGATTATGTAAGCACACTACCGAACTACCTCGCCCTCACCGGCGAAGCTCCCGTGAATTGGTACCGCGCGGCTTTGTGCGCACTACGGGTCAGCAACTACGTCGACGCCTGCACATATCTGCGCAAGGGCATCGCAGGCAACGTCTACGTGGCAGAAGAGCTCACCGGCCGATTCCCCCTTGACGAGCATGTTTCCGGTAACAACTCCGACCTCAACGGGCCTCGCGCCGCGAGCGAGTATCTCGCTTCGCCCACGAATCTCTGGACGTATGAGGAGATCGACTTCGTCGATTGGGTTTTCAATTCGTCCGATGTGCTGCGCGAACGTGCCGATCTGATGGCGATCAGCGAAGCTCTCGTCTTTGAGAACGACACAGCTACGCGGGCCGATTGGGGCGCGCGCGCTGATGCGTTCGTCAAAGGCATTGATGATCGAGTCTCACGAAAGATGGTTCGCAAGGTCACTACTCGAGCGGGTAAGGAAGTTTGGCCCTGGGTTCGGGCACGCCGCTATCCATTTGGCGAGAAAGCGCCCGTGAGCTAGCAGGGCGACTCAATAGCCGTGAACGCCCCGCACTAGCTGACTGCCATAGACACGCCTCCAGACACCTTTGACTGCAACGATGCACTGCGAACTCGACCCAGACGAGGGCAGACTGAGGGAGGAATCTGGGGAAACGCCGAAAAGCCACGACGTTTCGGCACTTTACGACCTTGGCTTACTGTTTTCACAGGCCGCTGCCGTGGGTGCGGCCGCGGCGTTCTGCGCTCGCGAAAGTGGCTGGAAGGGTGATTGGCAGGTGCTCATGCAAGCACTCTGCAAGCTGACGAGAACGCGAGCCTCAACGGGCGATCCCGCCCCCTTCTCACGGCCGAGCGAATTCGCCACGAAATCGCCTCCCTCGTCCGGGGTCCCGCACGCAGTGGTGGTCGGACGAGTCGAACACAGCCCGGAAGAAATTCACCAACGCCTGGAAAGCACTCAAAAACGACATCGGGCGCATCGCGGAAAACCTGTGTGGACGCGCGCTCCGCTCTGGCGTCGCCGGCATCGTTGCACTTTCTGCGCCAACGCGATTGGGTACCACGAACGCCATGGGCTATGGCTTGACCGTCTCACCCATCGACGTACCAACCAAAGTGGTAGCCGAGCAGCCCCGAAACCCTGAACCATCTATGGGCGCTGCTCAGGTGGGTAACGCGATCGACTACCTCGAGGAAATGGAGGCTTACCCGATCCCTGGCCTGAGAAAGCCATTTAAGATCTCGATGTATGGCTGGCGCGCCGCACTGATCGCCGTGCCCTTGGCGATCGGACTCGTCATCGCAGGGCTACTGAGTTGGTTCCTGCTGACGCTGCTCGCAACGAACGAATCTCCGCGAACATTGCTCCACGGACTGCTGACCGGGGTCATCGGGGGCTGGTTGCCAAACTGTGTCATCCGTTCCTCACCCTGATCCATGACCCGATCGTACGCAACCCGACATTTTTCGAAGCAACGCCACCCCTCAGGCACGCATTGGTCATCCGCCAAGAGGGCGAAGACCGTGTCCTGCGCATGATTCGCTACACGGCAACCTGCCCGGAGTTCGAAGACAAGATTACGATCGAGAAGGGGCGACGGCGACACCGCGGACGCCTCGTCGGCGAGTGTGGCCGCAACCCGGTCGAACACGTATTCTCATTCGACTTCATTACGCGAAAGGGCGAGCGGCTCGTAAGCATCCGGCGAACCCACCTTCCCCCAGCCGCTTAGGCCATTGAAGATCGTGTCCATCAAAGTCGATGGCGGACACTATGGATGTGGTTATCCCGCGCCGAGGCCGGCGCACGCACAGCGAAGCTTTCAAGCGGTCGGTGGTCTCGGCGTGTTGTGAGCCAGGCGTCTCGGTGGCTGGGATTGCCTTGGCCAACGGCCTGAACGCCAATCAGGTCCATCGCTGGATGCGCGAGCGCGGCATCGAGCCGCCGAGCCGGCGCAAGGCTGACAGCGCAGCGCTCACCGCGACGGCTGAGCGGGGCTTTGTCCCGGTGCAGTTCGCCTCCGCCGTTGAGGCGCCGGTGATCCGCCTCGAGGCGCAGCGTGGCAACGCCCGCGTCAAGCTCGAGTGGCCGATCCAGGCGGCCGATGCCTGTGGCGCGTGGTTGCGCGAGTGGCTGGCATGATCCGCATCGAGGCGCTGTGGCTGTCGGCCGCGCCACTGGACATGCGCGCAGGCATGGACACGTTGCTCGCGCAGGTGGTGCGCGTGTTCGGCGAGGCCCAGCCGCATCACGCCTATCTCTTCAGCAATCGGCGCGGCACCCGCTTGAAGGTGCTGGTCCATGACGGCTTCGGGGTGTGGCTCGCATGCCGGCGCCTGAACCAGGGCCGGTTTCACTGGACCGAGGGCCAGGGCGGTGTCGCACTCACCCGGGCGCAGTTCGACGCGCTGGTGCTCGGGCTGCCATGGCGGCGGCTGGGCGACGGCAGCGTGATCCGGACACTCTGAGCACACGCTATCGGCGGATGCCCCGATGGCGGCGGATGCGTGCATCGGACATGATCGATCCATGCCGCTGCCCGCCGACCTCGACCAACTGGATGCCGACACCTTGCGTCGCCTGCTCATCGAGCAGGAGCGCGAGCTCGTGTGGCGCCAGACCAAGATCGAGCGGCTCACGCATGAGCTGGCGCTGCACAAGCGTCATCGCTTCGGCGTGAAGGCCGAGCGCCTGTCCACCGAGCAGGTGCAGCTCTTCGAGGAGACCGCCGAGGCCGATCTTGCGGCGATGAGCGAAGAGCTCGAGCAATTGCAACCGGATACCAGCAAGAGCCAGCAGCCCAAGGGGCAGGCCCGGCGCAAGCCGTTGCCGCCCGAGCTGCCGCGCACCGAGATCCGTCACGAACCCGACTCGACCACCTGCGCCTGCGGCTGCCAGATGCGCCGCATCGGCGAGGACGTGGCCGAGAAGCTCGACTACACCCCGGGCCGCTTCACCGTCGAGCGCCACATCCGGGGCAAGTGGGCGTGCGCTGCGTGCGAAACCCTCGTGCAGGCGCCGGTGCCGGCGCACATCATCGACAAGGGCATCCCGACCGCCGGCTTGCTCGCCCAGGTGCTGGTGGCCAAGTATCAGGACCATCTGCCGCTCTACCGCCAGGAGGGCATCTTCGGCCGAGCCGGGCTGGCGATCCCGCAATCGACGCTGGCCCAGTGGGTGGGCCAGAGCGGCGTGCACCTGCAGCCGCTGGTCGATGCGCTCAAGGCCGACGTGCTGGCGCACCCGGTGCTGCACGCGGACGAGACCCCGGTGGCGATGCTCGACCCGGGTGCGGGCAAGACGCACCGCGCCTACCTGTGGTCCTACAGCGTCGGCGCGTTCGATCCGATCAAGGCGGTCGTCTACGACTTCGCCGACAGCCGCGCGGGCCGTCATGCCCAGGCGTTTCTGGGCGACTGGCGCGGCACGCTGATCTGCGACGACTACGCCGGCTACAAGGCGCTGATCGCCCTGGGGGTGACCGAAGCCGGCTGCATGGCGCACGCGCGGCGCAAGTTCTTCGATCTCGCTGCCCAGGGCCAGAGCCAGATCGCCAGCGAGGCGCTCGAGGCCATTGCCCAGCTCTACGGAGTCGAACGCGAAGCGGCTGAACTCGACATCGACGCCCGGCAGCGCTTGCGGGAAGCGAAGGCCCGCCCCATTCTCGAACGCCTGCATGCATGGCTGCTCGCGCGCCGCACCCATGTTCCCAACGGCTCGGGCATCGCCCGCGCCATCGACTACAGCCTCAAGCGCTGGGCCGCGCTCACGCACTACGTGGGCGACGGTCGCGTACCCATCGACAACAACTGGATCGAGAACCAAATCCGGCCGATTGCGCTCGGGCGCAAGAACTGGCTGTTCGCGGGGAGCCTGCGGGCGGGCCAGCGGGCGGCTGCGATCATGAGCCTGATCCAGTCCGCGCGGCTCAACGGCCACGAGCCCTTTGCGTATCTCAAGGATGTGCTCGAACGGCTGCCGACGCAGCCCTACAGCAGGATTGGGGAGTTGCTGCCGCATCGCTGGCAGCCGGTCGCCTGCGCCTGAGCGAAACGGCAAGACGGGTTCGCCGGGTGCTTACAGCGGCTCTGTAGAGAGACTCAAAGGGGAATCGCTCGGCGCAAGATGAACGACCGATTGGGGCGTGGCCTCGCTATGCCCGGCTGAGGCAGCCCTGTAAGCGTTGCAGCATGCGAGAATCGAATCGCACTCGGGACACACGAAACCCTCGACTCCCTCGCCAGCCACACGCTCATAGCGCTCAAGCGGCACAGGGGCGTGACACGCCGGACAGGTGAGGTGGGTCGGTTGTTTCATCGCATACGCTCCTGATAAACTGTATTTTCGTACAGTCTTCAGCGAGAAGCAAGGACGTGACCTGCCGCACTGTGGACATCGCGCTTGTCGAACTCGACGAAGCCGCGCTGCTTGCATCGGGCGCGGCGTTGCGACGCAGCCTGCCCTGGCTCGGTGCCCAGCCGTCCGTCCAGCCGAGCCATGGCCTGCTCAATGCGTTGACGGCGAAAGCCTATCTGCATCGAGACAACCACCTCGAACTGCGTATCGAGGGCACATTCGGCAGCGAACTGGTACTGGTCGTCCCGGACGGCCAATGGTCATGGCGATGAATGCTGATCACGCCGTCCATCACCGATTTCTCTACGACCAAAGACGTAGTTACGAAATGGCGCGGGTACCATACGGGTGTGGCACACAGGTGCCGATCCTTCGAACGAGCCCTCTTCATGACCAACCTTGCCGAATACAGTCTCCCCCAACTCAAGCAACTCCAGACGCGCATCACCAAGGAGATCGAGAAGCGCGAGAGTGACACTAAGGCATCCCTGCTGAAGCGTCTGCGCAAGCTTGCCCAGGAGGAAGGCATCAGCCTGGAAGATTTGCTGGGCCATGACGCTGGCACGATTGCCCCGGCCGCAAAGCGGGGACGTCCCACCGCAAAGTCCGTTTCGGCGAAGAAGGAACCATTGCCAGCTAAGTACTGCAACCCCAACAATCTCGAACAATCCTGGTCGGGCCGGGGACGCAAACCGGGATGGTTCGAAGCTTGGGTGGCCAGTGGCGGCAGCACTACTGCTCTGGAGAACGCCGCGACCGTGGCAAACAAGGGACGCCGTAGTGCGCTGGCCATCACCCCCGCCGCGGCCGAACCGGTGCCCAAGGCCCCCGCCGCGGCGTAAGTCACCGTCACGCGCAAACGCGCCACACTGCCTGCCCGGAAGCGGGAAGTCAGTTTATTCTTCCGAAGGCCTGCGCCCTTCTCAGGTGTTCGGAGACAACCCTCATGTGCGGCAGATACGCACTCTACGGCCCCGTATCACGGCTGCGTGAACGGTTCTCAGCCAACATCGATGAACTGCCGGCCGACTTCGGCCCACGCTACAACGCAGCCCCGATGCAACTGCTGCCCGTCGTCCGCCAGCGCCCCAGCGGCGAACGCGTCGTGCACCTGCTGCGCTGGGGCCTGGTCCCCTGCTGGGCGAATGACGAGACCATCGCCACCCGGCTCATCAATGCACGTGGCGAAACGCTGGCCGAGAAGCCCGCCTTCCGCGCCGCCTACAGATCGCGCCGGTGCATCGTGCCAGCCTCCGGCTTTTACGAGTGGAAGGCGATCCCCGGCGGCAAGCAGCCCTACTACATACAACCCGCCAACGACGAGCTATTCGGCTTCGCCGGGCTGTGGGAGCGATGGGCCAGCCCCGCAGTCACCCCGATCGACACCTTCACCGTCGTCACCACCGAGGCCAACGAATCCATGCGCGCGCTGCACGAGCGCATGCCGGTGATCCTGCAGCCCGGGGATGACAACCCGTGGCTCAGCCGGGACACCATGCCCGAGCGCTTCGGCCAACTCATCACGCCCTGCCCGGACGCCATGCTGCGCATGCATCCAGTGTCGAAGGCGGTCGGCAACGTGCGCAACGAGGGGCCGCAACTGATCGACGCATCGTCAGATCCACTGTCGCAATGACGCGGCCCAGTTATCCAGCCTTCCTGTGGATAAGACTGGGGATAGCGACTGGGAAGGTGCGCCAAGCCGTTGTGCGAAAGGGAACTCGGTCGGCTGCTTCAGGAATGGGCGACAGTGGCAGCATGCACCTTGAGCGAGTCCTAGGCTTTCCTGGGCAGCAATTCGGCCTTATGTGGAGCTCCACATAAGGCCGATTGGACTAAACCGCTGCGCGGTAGGGGGTGATCCACGCGCTGTGTGTGGCAGTGAGGCCGGCGCATTCACAGGAAGCCCGCGTTGGAGAAGGATCGGGTGGCTGCTCGCAGCCCTTCATTCCTTTCCGACAGGAGCTTTGCCATGACTCCGCTTCGCCAGCGCATGCTCGAAGACATGGGCATTCGCAACTTCGCCGAGAACACCCAGCTTTCCGACCTCCAGCAGATCAGCGCCTACGCGCGCCACTTCGGTCGCTCGCCCGAAGCGCTCGGGCCCGAGGACGTGCGCACCTACCAGGTCCACCTGGTCGAAGTGCGCAAGCTCTCGGCCGCGAGTGTCGGCATCGCCACTTCGGCGCTGAGGTTTCTCTACAAGGTCACGCTCAAGCGCGACTGGGCACTGGAGGACATCCCGATGCCCAAGAAGCCGTTCCGGTTGCCGGTCATCCTGAGCCACGACGAGGTGACGCGCCTCCTCGAGGCCGTCGCCAGCCTGAAGCACCGCACCCTCCTCACCACCACTTACGCCGCCGGCTTGCGCGTGTCGGAGGCCACGCATCTGCGGGTCACCGACATCGACAGCGAGCGCATGGTGCTGCGCGTCGATCAAGGAAAGGGCCGCAAGGATCGCTACGTGATGCTCTCGCCGCGCCTGCTCGAAGCCTTGCGCGCGTACTGGCGAGGCGAGCGCCCGCGCCTGTGGCTGTTCCCCGGCGATAGGCCCGAGCAGCCGATCACCAAAGGGGCCGTCGAGGCCGCATGCCAGAAGGCGCGTCGTGTCGCGGGCTTCACCAAGCTGGTCACCCCGCATTCGCTGCGCCACGCCTTCGCCACGCATCTGCTGGAAGCGGGTACCGACGTGCGCACCATCCAGTTGCTGCTCGGACACCGCAGCCTGGCGACCACCTCACGCTACCTGAAGGTCGCCACCAGCACGGTGTGTGCGACCCGAAGCCCGCTCGACTGGCTGCCAGCGCCCGTGGTGCCGACCCCGGTGACGCCGCCCGCGCACTTCTGAGTCAGCGTCTTGCGCCCGTCCGGGCTCGAGTTGGCGGACATCTTCCGGCAGCTCGGGCCAGCCTATCGTCGCGATCACGCGGCGGCACTGAGTCGCGGGCAACGCCGCGTCATGAGTGCCATCGAGCGTTGCCGCACGGCGGCGCTCGGGGGGCACGTCGAGCAGTGCGACGCCTGCGGCCACCAGCGGATCGCGTTCAACAGCTGCCGCGACCGGCATTGTCCAAAGTGCCAGTCGCTCACGCGCGCGCAATGGCTCGAGGATCGGCGCGCCGAGCTCTTGCCAGTCGAGTATTTCCATGTCGTGTTCACCTTGCCGCAGGAGATCGCCGCCATCGCCTACCAGAACAAGGCGGTGGTCTACGACCTGCTGTTCCGCGCCACCGCCGAGACGCTGCGCACGATCGCTGCGGACCCCAAGCACCTGGGCGCGGAGATCGGCTTCATCGCGATCCTGCACACCTGGGGCCAGAACCTGCTGCACCATCCGCATCTGCACTGCGTGGTGCTGGGCGGGGGGCTCTCGCCGGATGGCCAGCGCTGGATCGCCTGCCGGCCAGGCTTCTTCCTGCCCGTGCGGGTGCTGTCGAGGCTGTTCCGCCGGCGGTTCCTCACGATGTTGCAGCAGGCCTTCGCGGCGGGTTCGCTCACGTTCCACAATGCCCTGGCCGAGCTGACAGACCCTCGCGCGTTCGCCCGGTATCTCGCGCCGACGGCCCGGGCCGAATGGGTGGTCTACGCCAAGCCGCCGTTCGGGGGGCCGCAGCGCGTGCTCGAGTACCTCGGGCGCTACACGCATCGGGTGGCCATCGCCAACAGCCGGCTCGTCGCGTTCGCCGACGGCCAGGTCGCGTTCCGCTGGAAGGACTATCGCCATGCGTCCCGCCACAAGGTGATGCGGCTCGAGGCGGGGGAATTCGTGCGGCGCTTCCTGCTGCACGTCCTGCCCTCCGGAGTCCAGCGCATCCGCCACTACGGCTGGCTCGCCAACCGCAGCCGCGCGGTGAAGCTGGAACGCTGTCGTCACTTGCTGGATGTGCCTGCTCCGGTACCGGTGTCGGCCGATGAACCCGCCGACTATCGGGATCGCTATCAGCGGCTCACCGGCATCTCGCTGTGGGAGTGCCCGCACTGCCACAGCGGGCGGATGGTCTGCGTCGAGACCTTGCAGCCCGGGGCACTGCCGCGTGGGCCACCGGAGGTCGCCGCATGAACATCCTTCCTCCATCAACACGAGCGCGCCGCGAAGGCCTTGACGGCGTGGCGGGGCTCTTCATGCGCGATCGTGCACGGCACCAAGGAGCAGGTGCTGAGACGCCCGGCCGCGCCCAACGGCACACGAATCTGAGGCCCGACGCCTTCGCCACGCGTGGCGCGGTACCCTTGGTCCTGGCCGGCGCGTCGGCGTCGATCGCCATTCCTGCGCCGCGTCGCGGAACCGCACCGATTCAATCCCCATAGCGCCCTACCGCCGGCGGGGCGGTTCAGTCCAACGGGATCTTTTGCCTACCGGTCGCGGGATAAGGGCATGACACCGCCCGGTCGCCGTGCGCCGCGTCCGCCAGGCAAAAGACTCTCTTCATTAACAGCTATCCATAACGGCCAGTTGCTGTCGTACCCCCAAGGGAAAACCCGTCATTCGAACGACCGCTGTAAGCGAAAACCTGCCGACTCAGTCAAGTTGCCGAAGTGCCCTTGGGTTACTGCTGAAGTTCCACCGCCCTTCGGTTGGCGCGCGGCGAATTTGCGCACCATCAGCCACAATTTGCGCCTGACGGTGCATTTATCGGGGCCCGCATGCTCGAAGAGGAGGACCGTCATCCGTGCATCACGAGCGATAGAGGTCAGCGATCATCCGCCCATTTTCGCGCGGCAAAGCGCTCATCGAGCGCCGTATGAAAGAGGTGGTTCGAGTAGTTGCTGAGCGTCTTCACCGCGATCGCAAGCACGATCTCCAGGATCTGACGCTCGCTGTAGCCTGCCGACAGGAAGGGCTCCACCTGAGCCCGTCCGGGTAGGCCCCGACTATTGACCATCGTGCGCGTGAAGTCGGCCAGGGCCTGCAACTTCGCGTCGCTCAGGGGCCGGTCGTCGCGGATTGCGTCGGTGATGTCCGTCGGCACCCCCGAGGCCTTGTCGGCAAGAAAGCTGTGCGCCGAGACGCAGTATTCGCAGCCGTTCTCGCGCGAGATGACCAGAAAGACCACCTCCTGCTCCACCGGCGTGAACCCGGAGTCCTTGCGAAACGCCGCGTAGCCGTCGAGGTAGGTATCCAGCACCGCGGGCGAATGCACCATGTTGGCGTACATGTTGGGGATGAAGCCCACCTGCTTGTGGGCCTTCTCCAGCACTGCCCGTGCACGGGCATCGGCAGTTTCGAGTGTTTGCGGCGGCAGGGTGATCCTGTATTCGGCAAGCATTGTTCTCTCCTTGGGTGGGAAACGGAGCCTCGGCTCCGGGTTGAGTCACTCGGTGACGTCTTGCGCTTCGCCCCAGTACAGGCTGCGGTAATCGAACCCGCTTGCCAGACTGGGCTTCACGATCTCGAAGTACGGCGACACATCGAAGTCGCGCGGGGTGAACAGGCTGTGGTGGCGCACATGCAGAATCTCCTTCATGCACGCCGGGCACTGCGGGTCGCCCGCCGCCTGCCTCGAGACGACCGGCAGGATCGGGTACTGAACCGACTGGAAGGCCTGCGCGATCAAGGTCGAGCAGATGGCTCGCGTGGGGTCGCCACTGCCGAGCGCGATCATCCGCCGCCGGAAGCGTTGCGGCACCGGCGGGGTCGGAAACAGATAGCGCGCGAGGTCGAGCACGTTGCGCAGGTCGTACTGCAGGCCGATGCGCTCGACGGCAAACGCCACCACCCGATCGCAGTCCGCATCGCTCAGCCCGCTCGGGCGGCAAATGCGGGTGAGCAACCCGTCGAACTCGGCCACGCCGACGCTGCGCACGCCATCGACGATGTCGGCCTCGATGAAGCAGTGCCCCGCAGGCGCGCGCCCGGCGAGCACATCACCCACGAACAGCGCCGCGTGCGACCAGGTCGACTGGGTGAGGTACTTGATCGCGCTGCTGATGCGCGAGTGGCCTTCCGCCAGCAGCACGTCGCCCGGGCGCAGGCAGGCCAACAGCATCTCCGGCGGTGTCGGCTGTGCGCTGCCGTGGACGTGAACCGGGCGGCTGAGCGTGCGCCCGAGCCAGTTTCCGAGGCGGTCGAGGACGAGTCCCATGGCGGGTCTCCCTTCGCGAGCCGTCCGCTCAACGTTCGCCGCCCGTATTGCCCTCGCGCAGCCGCGCGGTGGCCTGGCGCAATACGTCCAGATGCTGGCCGTAGTTCGAGCAGCCCTTGCACATCGCCGTGTGCACCTTCAGCGACAGCAGTTCGCGCAGGCTCAGCGTGCGCTCGTAGCGTTCGGACATGAGCTGGGTCGCGTCCTTGCAGTTCATCATTTTCATCGGGCCTCTCCCTGGAACCAGCGATTCTCCAGACACTCTCGCAGCCCGAGCCGCGCGCGGTGCAGGATCACGAAGCAGTTGTTGCTGGTGATGCCCAGCGCCGCGCAGATCTCGGCGGTGTCGAGTTCCAGCAGCTCGCGCATCGTATAAACGCGGGCGATGTGCTCGGGCAGGTTGTTCATGCAGATGTCGAACACCGTCCAGAACGCGTCCTGCTCGAAGGAGGCTTCCGGATCCGCCCAGGTTACTGGGCGATCGTCGGGATTCCAGAGCCCCCTGCGGTTGAACAGCACGTCGAACTCCTCCAGCCCGGCGTCCATATCCGAGGATCCGGCAAGATCGGAGCCGCAGATCTCACGCGACGAGGCGCGGATGTGATCGACGATCTTGTTGCGCAGGATCGCGAACATCCAGGTCTTGAAGGCGGACCGTCCGGCGAAGCTCTTCGCGCTCGTCATCGCCGCCATCAGCGCCTCCTGCACCATGTCCTCTGCAGCGCCGCTGTCGCGCAGCTGCATGCGGGCGAAGCGCAGCATGTCGCGCCGGATCGTGGTGATCGACGCGTCGTCCCACGGCGGGCTCGCGGCCTGTGCGCTGGCGTTGGTCATTGGTCGCTCCTGTCGGGTGTCCCCTGCTCGTCGAGTCTTACGCCGCCGAGGCTGGCCTCCAGCGCCGTCATCAGCGCCGGCACCGAAACCGGCAAATAACCCGTGATCTCGAGCGCACGATCCTCGAACACGTCTACACCGGGATGCGTGCGCTGCCAGGCGCCCACCACCGCATCGCGATGCCGCAACAGCCCCTCGATCCAGGGCCGGTAAAGCCGCAGCATCGCCCCCAGCCAGCGGTTCACCGGCCACGACGGCCACGCGTGATCGATCTCGAAGCGCGCCAGCATGCGAATCACGTCCTCGGCCGCGTACCAGGTTTCGCCGGTCACCCAGCGGTTACAGGCAAAGAGCCCGATCGGCTCGCCCCAGGCATCCATCGAGACGGCGATGAGGTGGCTGATCGCCTCGTCACCCCGGGGCCAGGGCTCGCTCGCCTCCACCGCCTTCGCCGGCGCCACGCCGTCCGGCATCCCGCCTGCGCGCAGGAAGGTGTGGAAATGCCCATGCTCGGCCGCGCCCCGATGAGCATGGTAGTAATACTGCGCATGGCTGTCCGCATCGAACACATCGTCCGGCGGATAGTGCGCCATTTCGACGAACGTCTCCTGACCGCGCAGGATCTCCCCGACCACGTTCAGTCCGACCCTGGTAAGCACGCGTCGGCATTCAAGCACCTCGACACCCGCCTCGAACAAGGCGAGCCGGGTGGCTTGATCGAGTGCGTCCAGAGCGGGAAGGAAGTCCTCCAGCGCCGGCACGGCATCCGCACCGGACGCCGAACCGACTTCGAGCGCGCCCGCCGCGATGGCCGGGGACGCGGTGATCATCTCTTCGCAGCGCAGGGGTTCTTGGCAGCGCACGGATTCTTCGCAGCGCAGGGGTTCTTGGCAGCACACGGATTCTTCGCAGCACACGGATTCTTCGCAGCGCACGGGTTTCGGGCTGCGCACGGGTTCTTGGCCGCACATGGATTTTTTGCCGCGCACGGCCCCTTTGCCAGGTGCGCCTTGAATCCCTTCTGCTCGCCCTCGACGTAGGCCACCAGCGCCGCCAGCTCCTTCGACTTCCAGTCGAGCGGCTTGCCCGCCATCGGCGTCACCATGCACAGCTGGACCATCTCGTCGGCATGGACCGTCTTCATCCCGTACAGGTCGGTCGCCATCTCCACCGCGTGTGGATAGGGCTGGGCGAAGCTCTCCTTGTAGGCGCCGTAGCCGGTGTGGCAGCTCGCGCACGACAAATTGTTGGTCGACAGACTCGTGTCCGAGAACAGTGCCTTACCCGCCGAAACCAACTCGGCCCGGTCACCCTTATAGGGCTTGTAGCCCGCAGGGCGCTGGACGGCCTTGGCCGCACACGGGTTCTTCGCCGCACACGGGTTCTTCGCCGCACACGGGTTCTTCGCCGCACAGGGATTCTTCGCCGCACACGGGTTCTTCGCGCCACAAGGCGCTTTCGCCGAGCAAGGATTGCGCGCGCCGCAAGGGTTTGCAGCACGCGAGGAGCGAGTTCCGGCGGCGCAGGGATTGGTCTGGGCGACGGCCGCCAGCGGCAAGCCGAGCATGGCGCTGACGAGGCCGGCCGACAGCAAGGCCTGAGTGGTTCGATGGTGGGTGTGGCGTTTCACGATGGTCTCCTCCGGATACGATTTGTGTGTTCGACCTGCACAGCGGCGGCAATTCGGTGCCCCGCAACAGCTTGGTCGGGTTGGGGAAGCAGTTCTTACAAGAATCTCAGCCGGTTTCGACCAGAAAGGCCGACGCTAGCCAATCTGGCGCAACAGGGCACCGTGCCCACCGGCTGCGGGGCGACAGGCGCTTCACTGCTCGAGCGCGGATTGCAGTTGCAACTCGATCTCGTCGTAGCTGGCCTCACCGAGGTGGCGCCACGCCACCCGACCGTCCCGGGCCAGAAGGATCAAGGTCGGCGTTCCGATGATCGAGCCCAGCACCGCGCGATGCGCCGCGGTTCTCATCGCCACCGGGAAGCCATAAGGGTTGGACGCCAGGAAGCCCCGCACATCGGCCGCATCCTCATCGACCGACAGCGCCAGCAACTCGTACCCCTTGTCGCGGTAAGCGTCGTACAAGCGCGCATGGTGGGGCAGGCTGGCCAGGCAATTCGGACACCAGGTCGCCCACATCAGCACCAGCACGGCTTTGTCCTTGAAATGCACCGGATCGAGCACGCGTCCGTCAATGAGTTGCGTTGCGGGAAGCTCGATGACGGGGCTTTCCTGGGCGCGCGCCGGCGACGCCAGCAGCCACGCACCGAGGACGAGCGCGGCAAACGCAAGGGCCATCAAGTTCAAAGTTCTGCGCGACATCATTCAGTCTCCCGGCGCGCGGGGTGATCAATGCATCGATCTGGCCCCTTTTGCCATCGGCTCGAAGCCCTGCCATTTCACAGGACTCCGAGCCGTACGGATTCGACCCTCATCAACGCGGTGTCACGGTCCGGGGTTGCGGGCAAACTGCTCCCAGAAGTCCTTGGCCCCTTCGGAGACTTCCTCGAACGTGCAGTACCCCTTGGTTCCTGCGCGCTTGTCGAACTGCGCGCCCATGTAACCGAGGTACTCGTCCCTGTCGATCTTGCCGTCCTTGTTGGTGTCCATCACCGCCACGCTGCGTGGCTGCTTGGGCAGTTCCGCATGCACCGGGCTCGCAAGCAAACCTGCGCCCAGCAGCATCGCCAACGCCACCGTGGTGAATCTTCGTGTCGTGCTCATGATCGCCTCCGTGAAGGGCTTGTTACGCGGGCTGGGGCATGGGTTCATGCGCCCGGCCACTCCGGTGTCGCCACGGTCAGGGTGATGTTTCCTCGAGACCGTATCGACACTGCTTTGTCGGGTGGCCTGTTCCATTTCTTACAAGCTCGGTCGAGAAACAAGGAGTTCATTCTTGCGTCGCATCACGCACAATCCGCTCGAAGATCGGATCGAGCTCCTTTGCCATCGCGTCGATGCGTGGGTCACCGTAAGGACGGAAGACGGCGCTGGGCAAGGGATAGCTCACCCGCGTACTGCCGTCCGCCTGCTCCGTCACATAAATGCGCAGCGGCGCCTCGATACCGGCCTCAACGCTGGCCTCGAGCATCCTCACCGCATAGTCGTTGCGGAACACCATCAGCACGATGTTGCCCGGAATGTTCACCCCGCGCGCGGCAGCCCCCCGGCTCGCGCTGGCCTGCGCCACCAGCGCCATGTTGCTGTCCTTGATGGCCTGCTCAAGACGCAGCACCAGCGCGTCAAATGGCTTACCGACATTCACGACCCTCGACTCAGGCAGCGCGGCGGCGTCACCCGCGAGCGCACTTCCGTATGGAACGGCCGCGGCCGAAACGAGGATGACGGCAGCGATGTGCGACAACCGAATTCGAACTGACATGGTGAATCTCCTTGAGTGGGTGAATGTGCAGCGAGGTCGATGAGCCCCACTGCAGGGCGGGTAAGCGCCGTGTCACGCATTTCGGGCGTGTTCGCGGGCGGCCCGGCCCCCGCCACGTTGCGGCCGAGCCACCGTCTCTGCGGTCTCCATCGGCGCGCCGGAGAACTCGTGAAGCACCAGTCCCTGCGAATGATCGGGCCACGCTGACCAGGGTTGCCCGGCGATTGCGCTGGCAGTATCGCGGCATCCGGCCGCCCAGCGCGCATTGACCCGCGTCGGCGCAAAGTCGATGTCCTTCAGGTCATCCTCACCCGGCAGGCGCGGCGCCTGCAGCCGCACAAGGTGACACACCCGACGGCATCCGCGCGCGACCGACCCTCGAATGTCCTCGTCATCGATCGCGCCGGCGGGCAGCCTTGCCGCAAGCAGCGCAACGTCGCGCCGAAGCTGGTAGATCTCCTGCTCCAGCTCGAGCACGGTGTCGGCGCGGCTCGCAAACTGGATCTCCTTTCGGCGCCGCAGCACGTTGCGCAGCGACTCGGGCAACACGTCCTGCACCGGCCACAGGGTCGCCAGAAAGCACAGGATGTCCTTGCACGGATCGTCCCGCAGCACCCGCTCGAGCGGCGTGTTCGAATAGATGCCGCCGTCCCAGTAGTGACGCCCATCGATCTCGACCGGGGCGAATGCGGGCGGCAAGGCGCTGCTGGCCAGAATGTGCTGGACGCCAATCGGTTCCTCGCGCGAGTCGAAGTAGCGAATCTGCCCGCTTTGCACATCGACGGCTCCGACCGAAAGGCGCACCGCCGAGCGTGAGAGATAGTCGAAATCGACCAGCGCCTCGAGCGTTCGCGCCAGCGGCGCGACGTCATAGTGCGCCGCCTCGCCAGGTGCGACCGGCAGGCCAAACGCGAAACTGCTGCCCCAGCGCGGCCTGAAGAAGCCAGCCACACCGAAGGCCATCGTGATGATCGCGTTCCATTGGCTCATCCACGCGGCGGCAACGGGATCGAGCGTGGGGCTATCGAGCCGGGTCTTCGTCCAGTCCTGGCCTACGCGAGACCAGAATTCGAACAAGTGCTCGAGTCGACGCGGTGGCGGGTTGCCGGCAATGATCGCCGCATTGATGGCGCCGATCGACGTCCCGACCACCCAGTCGGGCTGCAGGCCAGCCCGATCCATCGCCTCGAACACGCCAGCCTGATAGGCCCCCAGCGCACCCCCGCCCTGAAGCAGCAGCACCCTTGATTCAGGAACCCTCGAATTCTTGTCCATGCGCCTTCTCCTCTCGTGATCTGCCCACACCCCCTCGCGGCGCAGCTTGCCCGCGACGTACTGCAGGTTTGACGAAAGCCAGGACCACTTCCTTACACTCCGCCCCCCGACACGCTCATCCGTTGCGCGATTTCATCTTCCGTGTAGCGCGGTGTGATGTACTTCGGGCAGTTCCAATCAAAGCCCTCAATGCGGATGACGATCCAGCGCTCGACGCGTGCGCGGTAATGCGGGCTGTCGAGGCGGGCAATCAGGTCGGGCGCCGCATCCGCGTCTGCAACCCGAGCCCGGCCCAGGATCTTCAACCGGATCTGGCGCGGATAGTCCATCAGGAACAGGCAGACACGGTCGTCGCCGGCGAGGTTGCCGGCGGATATGTACTGCCGATTGCCGCTGAAGTCCGCGAACCCGATCGTGCGCGTGTCCACCACCTTTAGAAAACCTCTGGGCCCGCCGCGGTGCTGGACGTACGGCCACCCGGTCTCGCTCACCGTGCCCAGATAGAAGCTGTCGCGCGCCGCAATGAAGGCGGTCTCGTGCGGGCCGAGCTCGGGCTCGACCACGGCACCCTCCTCGCCATGGGCATACACGGCGCGACTCCCCATGCGCGCCTGTAGCGCCTGGACATTCGGCGTAAAGACGATGTTCATGAATGCGTTGGCCATCGTGTTCTCCTTGAAGGGCGCGGAAGGCAAGCGGCCTTCCGCGTGCGACCGTCTCAGGCAGCCACCCTCAGTTCGACCTTCGGGAAGTCGATGTCGACGCGGCTGGCCTTGCCGAGAATGTTCGTCAGGATGTTCATACCGACGTGGGTGATGATCTCGACGATCTCGGCGTCGCCGTAGCCTGCGTTGCGCACGTCGGCCAACTCGGACGACGTGACCTCTCCGGAATGCGCCACGAGGGCGCGCGCGAATCGGATCCCTGCGGCGGCCTTGGCGTCGCGGCTGCTGCCTGCCCGGTTGGCCTCGATCTCGGCATCATCGAGGCCGGTCTTGCGTCCGATCGCGGTATGGGCCGAAAGGCAGTATTGGCAGGCGTTCTGCTGTGCCAGGGCGAGCGCAATGCGCTCCCGCGTCAGCGCATCGAGGGCGCCGGCGTTGGCAATGCCGTGCAGGCCGAGAAAGGCCCTGAGGGCGTCCGGCGAATTCGCGAACACCTTGAGGAAGTTCGGAACGACGCCGAACTGGGATTGGATGGCGTCGAGAAGCGCCTTCTGATCGGCATTGGCGGTCTCGTGTGTGACGACGTTGATGCGGGGCATGATGCTTCTCCTTCGGGTGACTGCAGGGGCTGGGGTGTCGCTGCACTGCCGACGGTCACCACTTTGCCAACACCGACCCAGAGAAAGAATAGCCATACAATTCAATTCGCTATTTCGAGCGACGCAATAATCATGGATCGCTTCCACCTGATGAACGTCTTCGTCGCCGTGGCCGAAGCGGAGAGCTTTGCGGAAGCGGCGCGCCGCCTGAGGCTTTCGCCGGCCTCGGTCACACGCGCCGTGATCGCACTCGAAGCGCGCCTCGGGGTGCGTTTGTTCACCCGCAGCACGCGCGTGGTGCGGCTGACCGACGCCGGCGCGCGCTACCTGGAGGATGCGCGCCGAATCATGTCGGCGCTCGATGAAGCCGACGCCGCAGCGGCGGGCACCAACGCCGTGCCGCGCGGGCAACTTGTCGTCACCGCTCCGGTGCTGTTCGGAAAGCTGTACGTGATGCCGATCGTTACCGAGTATCAGTCGGCCTTCCCTCAGACCGCGGTATCCGCGCTCTTCGTCGACCGGCTTGTGAACCTTGTCGAGGAGGGCATCGACGTTGGCATCCGCATCGGCGAGTTGCCCGACTCATCGCTGCACGCGATCCGTGTCGGGCGAGTTCGGCGCGTCGTCGTCGGCGCCCCCGCCTATTTCGCTCAGCACGGCGTGCCGACAACGCCGGAAGACTTGGCGAGGCATCGTGTCGTCGCTGCGAGTGGCGTCTCGCCGATCAACGACTGGGTATTCGAGTCGGCCGGCGGCAAGCGAACCGTGCGCGTGCAAGCCCGGATCGTCGTCAATACCAATGACGCCGCCCTCGAGGCAGCCCGCAGTGGTTATGGGCTGACGCGCCTGCTGTCTTATCAGGTGGCGCCCTTGCTCGCGTCGGGCGAGTTGCGGGCCGTCCTCACCGACTGCGAGGGGCCCGATCTGCCCGCACATGTGGTCCATCGCGAAGGGCGCCACGCATCGGTGAAGGTGCGGAAATTCGTCGACCTTGCAGTCGCGCGGCTGCGCGCGGACGGTGCTCTGCGACAGGGATGAGCAGCAAAGCGTTCTGTCCTTGCGCGCCCCGTTGCCCGGCACAGCAGCTTGAGATCATGCGCAAATCCGGGAGGTGGCGAGCACGGTCCGGACGGGCGCTGTAAGAACCAGACGTCACCTACGACGAAATCATCGAGAGGCCAGCGCGCCCCTCGATCACAACCAAGGAGACAGCCATGAAAGCCACGACTCTGAAATCCGCCACCGCCGCAGCCATCTTTGCGCTCGGCACGATGATGACGATGCCCGCCCAGGCCGCCGACTGCCCGGAACATGCTGCAGCGCCCGCAGCCAAGACCGCGAAGGCGGACGTACGCATCACCTCTCATGAAGAGCAGCGCCTGTGGTACCAGATGTATGGCGGCGGCAATTGAGACGGCGTAACGATAAGCACCCGGTACCGATCAATGCGGAACCGGGCGCTTTCCGGCGTTGTCCGCAACGCCCCCTGAGGACGGAGATCCATCGTGTCGACGCCAACACATGCTGGCTCAAGCCCCGCCCGGGCACTGATACCGCCTCATGAAACGCCGGTCGATCCAGTCTTTCCATCGCCACGCAAACCTGCCGGCCGCGGAAAGCGGGCCCCAGGAGACGATCGCCTCCTGCGGCCCGGTGGCGAGCAGATACAGGCTGCGCCGTTGCGGCCGATAGGACTCGATGGCACGCCCGGCGAGGGCACGTTGCAGGTTCCGGGTCAGTACGGGTCCGGCGCGCACCGCGTAGACGCCCGACTTGGCATGCGGTGCATCGATGCGCGAGGCGACATCGCCCGCGGCGAATACGTTCGCGTGTGACACGCTCTGCTGGCCGTGACCGACCGCGATGAAGCCGTCAGGCGCGGGCGCCAGCCCCGCTTGCGCGAGCCAGCCAGGCGGACCCACGCCGGTGGCCGCGATCACCCACGCAGCGGCAAGCGGCACCCCCGCCTGAGTCTCCAGCGCGGATGAGCCGGCCCGCACCCGCTGTTCGACGAGTTCGACATCCTGCCGTGCCAGGGCCGTGCGTGCGCGCTTGACGACCCCAGACGCGTGCCCGGGCAGCAGGCCACCCCCGCACACAAGCGTCACCCGCCGGGCTGCGTGGCCGGTTTCACGACCTAGCCGGTAGGCGACCGCAAGGGCGAGTTCGACCCCAGCCGCGCCGCCGCCGATCACCGCCACCCGCGCCTGTGCGTCGTCGAGTAGCGTTGCCAGCGCCTGCTCCCATCTCGCCACGAAGGACTCGAGCGGGCGCACCGGCAGCAGCCCGGGGTGAACCGACAGGCCTGAATCCATGACGAGGCCGGCGCCGGTGTCGAGCGAGAGCACGTCAAACTCGACGCTGCCTCCGTTCGCCAGCGTGACATGGCCCCGCTCCGCATCGACTGCGGACACGGCATCCTGAACGATGCGCACACCTGCCGCGCCCGCCAGCGGTAAGACGGGGGCCACGCAATCCTCGAGGCGGTAGTGTCCGGCAATCCAGCCCGGCACCATGCCGGAGTAGATCTGGCGCGGGTAGGGCGTGACGAGGACGACTTCCACGCCCGGCCACGACGCCTCGCCGAGCGTGCGCAGCACGTGCAGGTGGGCGTGACCGGTGCCTGCAAGGACGAGCCGTTTCATGCCTGCTCTGCCAAGGCGAGCACCGAGCGCAGTGCCGGGATGCGTGCCGCCAGCCGCTCGAAATCCGCCGGGCGGTCGACATCCCACAATGGCGCCGTTTCGTGCCAGGCAAGGCCGAGCGCGCGCAGGCGCTGGCGCGTCTGCGCCATGACACGATCCGTGCCCCAGTCGATGGCATCGAACAGCCGCGGGTCGGCGCGGCGAAGTGCGATCAGCACGAAGCCGCCATCCTCCGCGGGGACAAGCACCGCGTCGTGGCGGCGGAGGGCGTCGGCGACTCGCCGGATCAAGCCTGGCGTCAGCACCGGGCAGTCGGTGCCGATGATCAGCGTTCCGGCGGGCGTGCGCGACGCGGTGACGGCGGCATGCATGCGCGCGCCGAGGTCTCCCGCTGGCTGCGGCAGCAGGCGGACGTCCCCATACGCCCGGCAGTGCCGGAAGTCCGGATGGGTCTCGTCGGGCGCACACCACAGGCTGACCGGCCCGATGTCGGCCGTCACCGCTGTGGCCACCGCACGCTGCAACAGCCAGCCCTGCAGACTTGCCGCGCCGGCCGCGCCGAGGTGTGGAATCAGCCGGGTCTTGCACAGGCCGGGCAGTGGCGCCTTGGCGAGGATCGCCAGCTCGATGCGCGTGGATGCGTCGCCGTTCATCGGGGCGGACCTCCATAGGCGCACGCAAGCGCGTCCCGAGGGCTATTGCCCGCAGACGTCGGCGCCCGTTCCGGTTCCTGAATCCTCACTTCTCAGCCCCCGTGCACGGCCCCAGGTTGCGGGGCGTCGCATTCGCCCGCGTCGGCGACAAAGCGAAACTGTGCAAAGCCCGCATGCGCCACGCTCGCGGTGTTGTCCGTATCGGAAGCCAGCGCCAGACCGCTGAGCTTCGCTGGCAAGTCGCCGAACGCGCGCCGGAAATCCTCGGCGACATTGCGCCGCTCAAGCACCCAGCGGCCGGCGTCCTCCGCTCCGGAACGCAGCACGAGCATGCGCGCGCGATCGGTGTAGGCATTGTCGCGCAGCGTGCCGATCGGGTGCCGGTTGTCCCAGACGTAGTTGAGCGCGGCGTCGGGCACCTGATCGCCGTAGATGGAGCGCGCGAGAGCCAGCTTGGTCCGAGTCCCGAAGCCGAGCGCTTCGGGCGCGACGTCGAAGGTCAGATACACGCGCGCCGCGTAATCGTCACCGGCCTTGCGCGTCATGTCGGCGTTGGCCACCGGTGCATCGACCCGCCACAGCCAGCACAGGTGCGGCGTTGCCGCCAGGTCCACCTCGACCGGGCGACCGAGCAGCGCCATGCTGCGCTCGGCCTGCGCCTCGACGGCAGGCACGCCATCCCATTGGCGTAGCGTGTATCGAGTGGGCGGAATGCGCTCGTCGAGCTGCTGGATGCGCCAGGGGTCGGGCGGTGGCCCCTCTCCGCCAAAGCGCCCCACCCAGACCGTCCCGGACAGCGCAGCAGGGGCGACCAACAGGAGCAGCAGGCCCGTGGCCCAGGAGATGTGACGGTGCCGGTTCATCGGTTGGCCTCGTGTCGAATGTTCAGTGTGTTCATATGCCTGCGTGCCCCGGGGGTCGAACGGCCCCTGAGCTTTGCTGCCTATCCGCGGCGCCAGGCATGGAAGCGTTCCACCCAGCGCAGCAGACGCTCGGGCGCGTGTGCCCGCTTCCAGTTGCCGGCGACGTACTTGTTGGCCTCGGCCAGGGTCGGGTAGATGTGGATGGTGCCGAGGATGCGGTTGAGCCCGATGCCCTGCTTCATCGCCAGCACGTACTCGGCGATCAGGTCGCCAGCGTGCTCGCCGATGATGGTCACGCCCAGGATGTGGTCCTTGCCGGGCACCGTCAGCACCTTGATGAAGCCGTGTGCCTCGCTGTCGGCGATGGCGCGGTCGAGGTCGTCGATGCCGAAGGTGGTGAGCTCGTAGGCGACGCCCTGTTCGCGCGCCTCCTGCTCGTTGAGCCCGACGCGGGCAACCTCGGGCTCTATGAAGGTCGCCCACGGGATGACGCGGTAGTCCGCCTTGAAGGTCTTGAGCGGGTCGAACAGCGCGTTGACCGCGGCGTACCAAGCCTGATGCGCCGCAGTGTGGGTGAACTGGTACGGACCGGCCACATCGCCCGCAGCGTAGATGCTCGGATAGTTGGTCTGCAGCAGCGCGTTCGTCTCGATGGTGCGCCCGCAGCGCACGCCAAGTTCCTCCAGCCCGTAACCCGTCAGGTTGGCACTGCGCCCGAGCGCGAGCAGCACGGTGTCGAACACGACACGCACGTCCTCGCCCGCATGCTTCGCGAGCAGGACGTTGTCGCCGCCCTCCTTAACGAAGGCCTCGGCCTGGTGTGCCAGGCGCAGATCGATGCCCTCGGCCCGGAAGCGCTGCATCACCAATTCTGCGACATCCTCATCCTCCCGTGGCAGCAGGCGCGGCCCGCGATGGAGCAGCGTTACCCGGGTGCCGAAGCGCGCAAAGGTCTGCGCAAGCTCGCAGCCGATCGGCCCGCCGCCCAGTACCAGCAGGCGACATGGCAGTTCGCGTAACGACCAGACGGTATCGGAGGTGAGGTAGCCAACTTCCTCGATGCCCGGCAGATCCGGCACCGTCGGGCGCGCACCGGTGGCGATGACGATGGCGCGCGTGGTGAGGCGCCGGCGCTCGCCCTCGGCCGTGTCGATCTCGACCTCCCAAGGCGACACGATGCGCGCGGCGCCGTGCACGACGTCGACCCCCAGCCCGGTGTAGCGCTCGGCCGAGTCATGCGGCTCGACCTGGGCGATGATGCGCTGCACGCGCTCCATGACCTCGGCGAAGTCGAAGTGCGCATCGGCCGCGGCGATGCCGAACTCGGGCGCGCGCGCGACGTGCGACAGGAACTTCGCCGAGCGGATCAGCGCCTTCGAGGGCACGCAGCCGGTGTTGAGACAGTCGCCGCCCAGCTTGTGGCGCTCCACCAGCGTCACCTTGGCCTTGACCGCCGCAGCGATGTAGGACGTGACCAGACCGGCGCTGCCGCCCCCGATCACCACCAGGTTGCGGTCGAAGCGCGTCGGCCGGGGCCAGCGTGCATTGACCCGGTTGCGACGGACACGCTCCACGACGCGCCGCGCGACAAGCGGGAACACGCCCAGGATGGCGAACGAGCCGAGCAAGGCGGGCGACAGGATGCCGCTCAGGCTGTCGATGCGTGCGAGCTGTGTGCCGGCATTCACATACACCACGGTACCCGCGAGCATGCCGAGCTGGCTAACCCAGAAGAAGGTCCAGGCGCGCATCGCCGTCAGCCCAAGCAGCAGGTTGACCAGGAAGAAAGGGAACACCGGTACCAGACGCAGTGTGAACAAATAGAAGGCCCCTTCCCGGCGGACGCCATCGTCAATCGCGGCCAATCGCTGGCCGAAGCGCTCGCTGAGCCAGTCGCGCAGCAAGAAGCGCGCGATCAGAAAGGCCGCGGTGGCACCCAGGGTGGACGCAAAGGAGACGATCACGGTCCCCCACAGCAGCCCGAACACCGCGCCACCGGCCAGCGTCAGCAAGGCCGCGCCGGGCACCGACAAGGCGGTGACGACCACGTAGATGACGAAATAGAGGGCGATGCTCGACACCGGATTGAGGTCGCGATAGTCGGCAATAGCCGCCTGCTGCGCCTTGAGCGTCTGCAGGTTGAGGTGCTGGCCGAGATCGAACCAAAAGAAGCTTCCGATCGCGGCAGCGAGGACCGCCAACACGGCGAGTTTGCGTGGATTCATCGAGGGATTACCGTTAGGGCCACGTCAGGCGTGCGCGGCGTCATGTCTTCGTCGTGCCCTGCGGCCAGAACTTACGCCCGCTCGAGAAAAGCGCAGGCTTGCGCATCTGGCTGGGCAGCCGACGCTAGCGGGATGCCGGGGGTACGATAAAGCGACGCCAGGCGATCGTCATCGACCGCGACCCGAGGCAGATCAAAGACGATGCGTCCCTGGGCAAGCCCGATCACACGGTCGGCCAATTCCGGCAGCAAGGCCATGCTGTGCACCACGGAGACCAGCGTGGCGCCTCCAGTCTTGGCGCTCAGGATCCGACACGCATCGGCAGCGGCCGAGGGGTCGAGCGCGGCCGTGGGCTCGTCGGCCAGAATCAGCCGCGGCCCCTGGACCAGCAGACGCGCAATCGCCACCTTCTGTCGTTCGCCGCCGGACAGGCGGTCGGTGCGCATCGCCGCCTTGTCGGCCAGACCCACGGATGCGAGCGCGGCATGCGCCCGGGAGTGCTCGGCCTCCGGGTAGCATCGCACCCAGCCGCGCCAGCCGCTGACGCGCCCGAGACTGCCGATCAGCACGTTCTCGAGCACACTGAGGCGCGGCACCAGGTGCAGGCCCTGAAGAACCTGCCCGGTCTCGTAACGCAAGCTGCGCAAGGCCTTGGCGTTGAGCGGCTTATCGAGGCGACGCCCGAGCACCGACACTTCGCCGGCGCTAGGGGGGATGAAGCCGCTCAACACCCGCAGCAGCGTCGACTTGCCCGCGCCGTTGTGACCGACGATGGCCACGCGCTCACCCGCGCCGATCGATAGCCGACCCACCTCGAGCAGGGTGCGAGCGCCGACAATGCACCGCAGGGCTCGCAGTTCGATGGCGGCATTCATGCGAGCGCCTTCCGGATCCGTCGGCTGATGGCATCGAAGCTCGACACCATCGCGACGATGACGATCAATACCGTGGCCAACCGGCCCCACTGGAACAGCGCGGTCGCCTCGGTGATCAGCAGACCCAGCCCCCCGGCACCGATGAGGCCGAGGATCGTGGAGTCGCGGATGTTGAACTCCCACACGTAGAGGTGGCTGGAGACGAACTGGGGCAACACGGTCGGCCACACCGCGTTGAAGAAGACTTGCACCGGGCCCGCCCCCACGCTGCGAACGGCCTCGACCGCCGCCATGTCGAGCGATTCGATCGCCTCGGCGAACAGCTTGCCGTAGGTGCCCATCGAATGTAGGCCGATGGCGAGGATGCCAGCGGTCGGGCCCAGGCCGACGATGCCGACGAGCACCAGCCCGAAGACCAGCGTATGGATCGACCGGCTGACGTCCAGCACGGCCTTGGCCAGCCACGCCAGCCCGCGCGGTGCGGCGAGATTACGGGCGGTGAGGATCGCCAGCGGCAGTGCGAGCATGGCCCCGAGCAAGGAGCCGAGGGTGGCGATGCGGATCGTCGTCCACGTCGCCCGGCCCAGCCCGGCCAAGTAGTCACGCTCGACCTCCTGACGGTTCTCCACGCGCAGCACGGTGCCGTCGTCGCTGCGGTATTCCAGATTGGGGTTGCCGAACCACACGTCCAGCACGCTCGGGCGGGCGAATTCGCCGGCGGTCTTGATGAGGTTGGCCAGCGGTGCCCGCCCCAGCGACAGCTCGCCTTCGCGGGCGAGGGTGCCCAGGCAGACGGCGACCAGCAAGGCGTACACTAGCACCAGCGCCAGAAAGCCGGTTCGCCCGCTCCCAATGCGCCGCCACGGCAGGCCGCCCGTCGCCGCGATCATGGTCGCGCCTGCAGCTTGCCGGTGGCCAGGCCGGCGTCGCGGATCGGCTTGTAGAAGGCATTGTCGCTGCCCACGAAGCCGGTGTAGTGCGGCGGCAGGAGCTTGGGCTCTTGCGCCAGCGCCTCGCCGACGCCGACGAGCGCGTGACGGAGCCGGTCGACGAAGCCGGCATCGGCCGCCAGCGCCTTGCGCACCGCCACCGCGTCATTGGGCAGCGGTGGCGAGGTCCAGAAGATCTTCGAGTTCTCGGCCTTGATCAGCCCCTGTGCGATCATCGCGTCGCGGTTGCGGTTGTAGTCGGCACCCGCATCGAGCATCCCCTGTGTCACCTGGGTCTCGATGGCCTGGTGCGAGGTGTGCAACACCTTGCCGAAATGGTGCTCAGGTGTAATGCCCAGCGTCATCAGGTGGTGGAGCGGGATCAAGTAGCCCGAGGTCGAGCCCTTGTCCCCGAAGGCGAAGGTGCGTCCCTTGAGGTCGGCAATCGATTCGATGCCCGAGTCCGGGTGGGTGATCATGATCGCGAAATACTCGGGCTTGCCGTCGTAGAGGATGGTCGCGACCACCTGGGCCTCGGCGTGGTGATTGGCCAGGACGTAACCCCAGGGGCCCATCAGCGCAATGTCCGTCTCGCCGTTTGCAAGCGATTTGGCCAACCCCTCCCAGCTGTCGACGGTGCGCAGCTGGACGGGACGGTCGAGCTTGCGCGCGAGGTAGTCTGCCAGCGGACGATAGGTGGCATCGTTCTTGTCCTTGTCGGGCTGGAAAAGGCCGACGCCAAGGCGCAGCGGTTCGGCCGCCTGCGCGGCGGGGATGATCAGGGCGGCGGCGGCGAGGGCCAGCAGGCGTGAAAGGCGGCTCATTGGGTTTCCTTGCTGAAAGGGGGCTGAAACGTGGGTTGCAATGGATGTTCGCGGCGCGGTGTCGTGATCTTCCGAAACAGCTACCGCGCGCAGGTAACGTGCTCAGGCAGCGTGTTCGAGGATGACGGCCGGTTCGGTATCGCCCGCCTGCTCCAAAGCACCGCCGCAACTGCTCCCTTGGCCGGCTGTGCAGCCAAAGCAGTGCCCGGCAACACGGATCGGCGCGCCCTTGAGGCCCTGCTTGAGCAGGTCGGACAGGTGAGTCGTCTGCGGCCGGGCCCCGAGCGGCAGCCCGAGCATCTGGTTGAAGTCACAGTCGTGCACCTGCCCTTGCCAGCTGACCGACACCAGCGTGCGGCACATCACACCCGGCAGGTTCTCGCTGCGATGCGCGCTCTTGAGCAGGGTCATGTAGTTGTCGAACTGCCCGCGCGAGACGAGTTGGCTGCCAAAGCGCTGGATGGGCATGTTGGCAAGCGCGAACAATTGGTTGAACCCAATGCCGTAACGTGTCGACAGCTCGCGTTTGTAGGTTCGCTCCAGCGCGTGCTGGTCGGGTGGCAGGCTTGGGCCGAGCGGGTTGTAGACCAGGTTCAGCACAAGCCCTGTATCGCGCTGGGAGTAACCGAGCGCGTTGAGTTTGCGCAAGCCGTCGAGGCTTTGCTGGAACACCCCGTCACCGCGCTGGGCATCAACGTTGTCCTCCAGATAGCACGGCAACGAGGCCACGACCTCGACGCGCTGCGCGGCCAGAAAGTCGGCGAGCCATTCGTAGCCCGGCTCGCTCAGGATGGTGAGATTGCAGCGGTCGATGACGTGCAGTCCGATTGCTCGCGCCTCGGTCACGAGCCGGCGGAAGTTGGCGTTCATCTCCGGTGCACCGCCGGTCAGGTCCAGGGTGCGTACCCGATGATGACGCGCGACCTCGAGCAGTAGCGCCATCGTGTCCCAGCTCATCTCTTCGGTTCGGCGCGGGCTGGCGGCCACATGACAGTGCAGGCAGGCCTGGTTGCAGCGATAGCCGAGATTGGGCTGCAGCACCTCGAGACGGCCGCGTGAGATCGCAGGGAAGTCGGTCTTGACCAACAGGGGGAAGGTGTCGTGCATTGGATTGCTCCGTGTCGGATTCATCTTTAGTCGGCGATGCGAGGAAATCCTTACAACTAAGTTTTCAGTTCTGCCTGACGGGGGAGAGCGGTCGAGCGTCGCCGTTTAACTTCGGAAGGCGGACCAGGTAAGTCTTGCTGCTTCCTGACTGCTAAAGTTCTTAGCCAACCAATCAGCCAAGAACACGCGCACAGCCATGGGGCACTTACACTTCAAGCAGCTCGGGGCTCTCTCACGCCGAATTTATTGGGCGTTCCTGCTGGCCGCGGTCATCCCGACTGCGGTTGCAGGCACGATCGGGGTGTTTGCATCGCTGCAGACCCTCAAGCAGGAGACTCTGCGCAATCTCGAGCAGGAAGTGGCGGTCCGCGCCCAAGGCATCGGGCGCTTCTTCGACCAGTTGTCCTCGGAACTGCTCTACCTGGCGAACTCGCGCAGCCTTGCCGATCTGCTGGCGGCCGCCCAGGGCGACGATCCTTGGCTCGCACAGCAGGCGACCGCGCGCCTGGAGCGCGACTATGCCGTGCTCGCGAGCCTGTACCCGCACGTGTATCAGATCCGTCTGCTGACGCCGGCAGGCAGGGAGTGGATCCGCGTCGACCGCAAGCCGGAGGGCGTGCATGTCGTGGCGGGCAGGGATTTGCAGGACAAGGGCGATCGCTACTACTTTCGCGAAGCCATGGCGCTTGCGCCGGGCGAGATCTACGTCTCGCCGCTCGATCTGAACGTGGAGTACGGCCAGATCGAAAAGCCCGAGCGCCCGGTCATCCGTGTCGCCACGCCGGTGGGTAATTCTCAGGACGGCAAGCAGGGCGTGCTGATCATCAACCTGCATGCCGACATCCTGCTCGGCCAGATTCAGCAGATGGCCGACTCGCGCGAGGGCACGGCCTACCTGCTCGACACGGCGGGCCACTACGTGCGGCGCTCGTCCGGTGGCGATACCGCCGCCTTCGTCATGGAGCCGGTTTCCAGGCTCGACGACCTGCTCTCTCGCAGCCTGTCCGAAAGCCTCTCGAACGGCACGCCCTCGCCGCGCATCGATGAGGGCTGGATCGTGGCCCAGGCGCCGATCGAGTTCGCCAATCGCGACCAGGTTGCGCCGTCGAAGGCGAAATGGTCGATCGCGCTCGCATTCCCGGAGCGCTCCTTGTTCTTTGCCGCGATCAATCTCTACGTCTTGTATGCGGTTCTGCTCGTTGCGCTGCTGGTGACCGCCGTCAGCGGCTTCGGTCTGTCGCGACGACTGCTGCGGCCCCTGGAAGACTTGGCACGAGAGTCCGAGGCGATCGCCCAGGGTGATTTTTCCCGCCGGGTGTCGGTCGTGGGCGACGACGAGATTGCCGCGCTGGGCGACAAGTTCAACACCATGGCCGAGCGGCTCGAGGCCTCGTCGCGCAATATTCGCGAACACCAGGATCGCCTGGAGGACGAGGTCCGCGCACGCACGGTGGAGCTCGAGCATGAGCGCAAGGCGCTCGAAGCAGTAATCGAGAACACTGCCGAAGGCATTCTCGCCATTGATCGCTCGGGGCGCATCGGTCTGCTCAACACGGCAGCACGACGTCTGCTCGGCACGCGGGCCGACCCGGTCGGCACCGCGATCGGCGATTGCTGGCCGCAGTGGAACGACATCGCGCAGGACGCGGCTGCGGCGCCGTTGCGTTGCGAACTCGCGTTGAGCAACAAGGTTCTCTCGCTCGCCGTCACGCCCACCGCGACCGGCCATATCGTCGTCGCGCGCGACATTAGCCGCGAGCGCGAACTCCAGGACGAGCGTCGCGAGCTGGATCGCCAGATGTTCCACATGGAGAAGCTGACGACGCTCGGCGAACTGGCGATGGGCCTGGCGCACGAGATCGGCAATCCGCTCGCGGGCATGAAGGCGGTCGCCCAGGCCATGCAGTACGAGGAGGACATCCCGCAGGGGCTGCTGCAGGCGCTGCGCCGGCTCGAGGCCGAGGTCGACCGGCTGTCCGGCTTTCTGCGCAGCTTCCACGGCTTTGCCGCACCGCAGGGAATCGTCCCGGAGCCTTGCGACTTCGGCCGTACGCTGGAGGACGTGCTGTTCTGGACCCGCAAGGACGCGAAGACGCAGGGCGTCACCTTCGAACTGATCGGCGTCGAGGCGCTGCCGCCGATCAGCGCAGACCCCAACCAGCTCAAGCAGGTATTGCTGAATCTGGCCATGAATGCAGTGCACGCCATGCCATCAGGCGGGGTGATCACGATCGATGCGCAGGTGGCCGACGGCAAGGCGAGAATCGCGATTCGCGACACCGGCGTCGGCATGCCCGCAGAGGTGCTCGCGCGCATCTTCGAGCCTTTCTTCACCACGCGGCGCGAGGGTACGGGACTGGGTCTGGCCATCGTGCGCAAGATCGTCGAGCAGCATGGCGGCAGCATCGCCGTCGAGAGCACGCCTGGGCATGGAAGCTGCTTCACACTGCTGTGGCCACTTGCGAGCACCCACCATGGCTGATCCTATCCTGATCGTCGAGGACGACGAGACCATCCGCGTCACGCTGGACGGTTTTCTGTCGCGCTTCGGCTTCGACGTCTCGCTCGCCGACTGCGGTGCCGAGGCCCTGCGCCTCCTCGGGCAGCGCAGCTTCGGCCTGGTGCTGCTCGATCTGCGCCTGCCCGACATGAACGGGCTCGATGTGCTGGGCAAGATCCGCGAAACGGACGACCAGCCCCTGGTGGTGATCATGACCGCCTATCCCGAGGTGCGGACGGCGGTGGCGGCGCTCAAGGCGGGGGCTTACGACTACATCAACAAGCCCTTCGATCTCGAGGACCTGCGCGAGCTGCTCAAGCGCGCGAACGAGACACGCAAGCTCAGGCGTGAGGTGGCCTGGCGCCGCGCGCAGTCGCCAACCTGCAGCGCGGAGCATTTCGTCGGCAGCAGTCCGGCGTTTACGGCAATGCTCGAGACGACCAAGAAGATCGCCGCCGCAGGACGCGTGCCGGTGCTCATCCGCGGCGAGTCGGGGACCGGCAAGGAGCACGTCGCGCAGGCTATCCATTGCCAGTCGGGGCGCGCAGATGGGCCTTGGATCACCCTCAACTGCTCGGCCCTGCCCGAAGGCTTGCTCGAGTCGGAATTGTTCGGTCACGAGCGCGGCGCCTTCACCGACGCTCGCCAGATGAAGCGCGGGTTGCTCGAGCTGGCCGATGGCGGAACGCTCTTTCTCGACGAGATCGGCGACCTGTCCCTGAGCCTGCAGCCCAAGCTGCTGCGCGTGCTGGAGACGCAGACCTTCCGCCGTCTGGGCGGGCAGAAGGAGATTGCCGTCGATGTCCGCTTCGTCGCGGCGACACACCGTGATCTGCCGGGCATGGTGCGACTGGGACAGTTTCGCGAGGACCTCTTCTATCGCCTCAACGTGGGCACGATCGAACTTCCCGCGCTGCGCGAGCGGGTCGAGGACATCATGCCCCTGGCCCGACATTTTCTCGAACAGAACGCGAGGATGCTCGGCTTCGAGGCCCCGGCGCTCGACCCCGCGATCGAGCCCTTCCTGCGCGCCTACCGCTGGCCTGGCAACGTGCGCGAGTTGCGCAACGTGATCGAGCGCGCAGCGATCCTCTCCGGCGGTCAGGCCCTGAGCCTGGCCCACCTGCCGCGCGAAATCGTCGGAGCCCTGCCTGAGGCCGCTCCGGCATCGCCGGGTGCCGCGGGCGACCTTCGCCCCCTTGCCGAAGTGGAGGCCGAGCACATACGTCGCGTGGTCGCGCTGTGCGAGGGCAACAAGACGCGCGCGGCCGAACTGCTCGGCATCACCCGCCTCACCCTGCGCAACAAGCTCGGCGCACCGACGCTTCCCGGCGCCGAGCCCGACTGATCCGGCGACCCCGGACAACGCTGACCGATCAGGAATTGACCGGTCAGAAACTGACCGCTCTGGCCAGTTTCCGACCGGTCGACCGGCACTGGCCGTGCCCCAGTACGGCTGAATCCGCTTCGATCACCCTTGGCACGACTCCTGCAATCTCCCCTGTTGAGGTGGGGCTTTTCCCACTGCACTCCGAACATAGGGGGGATCATGAAAATCCAGCGACGCAATCGAATTGCGCATGCACTGGGCACGATCGGACTGACGGTGGGCATGAGCGTCGCCGCGCTGTCCGCACAGGCACAGAGTGCCGCCGCCGATCTCGAAGCCCTGCCCGAGGCCAAGCCGGGCAACGCCACGATGATCGAACTGGGGAAGTATTTCTTCTTCGACAATCGCCTCTCCGGCGATTGGGGCGTGTCCTGCGCAAGCTGCCATAACCCGGAGAAGGGCTGGGGCGACGGCCAGGCGCTGTCGGCAGGCTATACGTCGATGGAATACTTCCGCAACGCGCCCACAATCCTGAATTCGCGGCTGCAGAAGCGCTTCCTGTGGGATGGCCGACTCGACGGCAGCGATGCCGGCACCTTGGTGCGCGACATGATCACCGAAGCGCACACCATGAACATGGATGGGCGCCTGATGCAGGAGCGCCTGAAGCAGGTGCCGGAATACGACGCACTGTGGAAGCAGTGGCGCCCGGGCGACGACATCAACGGCATGCGGGTCTTCAACGTCATCGGTGAGTTCATCAAGACCATCGAGACCACCAACGCACCCTTCGACAAGTTCAAGAAGGGCGATGCCGCGGCACTGAGCGACGAGGAGAAGGCCGGTTACGCGCTCTTCAAGGGCAAGGCCAACTGCACCTCCTGTCACAACGGCCCGATCGGCTCCGATGGCGGACTGCACCGTACAGGCGTTCCCGAGCATCCCGACGTGCTCGCGAACCCGGTGCGCACGATCACGATGCTCCGCCACTACGCCACCAGCGGCATGCCGAACTACATGAACGCGCGCACCGACGTCGGCGCCTACGCGATCACCAAGGACAAGCGCGACATCGGCAAATTCCGCACCGCCCAGTTGCGCGACCTCAAACACACCGCGCCCTACATGCACAACGGCGTGTTCGCCACGCTCGAGGAGGTCATCGACTTCTACGATCGCGGCGGCGGAGAGGGTTCCGAACTGAAGCCGCTCGCGCTTTCCGACGCCGAAAAGCGCGCGCTCAAGGCCTTCGTGCTCACGCTGTCGGGGGACCCCGTCATCGTCAAGGACCCTGGTCAGCCCGACATGCAGGTCCGGACAAGCTACGGGCAGAACTGAGGAGCCATCATGAAAACCACGACTCGCATGACCCTGGTTGCCGGCGCGATGCTGCTGGCCCTCTCCGCTCAGGCGGCGGAAAAGTATCCCCCGCTCGGGCCCCTGCCTCCGCCGCCGATCCCGAAGGACAACCCCAACACGCCAGCAAAGGTGGAGCTCGGCAAGAAGCTGTTCTGGGACAGCCGCCTGTCCGGCAACAGCTCCATGCCCTGCGTGTCCTGCCACCTTCCCAGTCTGGGCTGGGGCGACGGCGGGCAGATCTCGCGCGGCTACCCGGGCACCAAGCATTGGCGCAACTCGCAGACGATCCTGAACTCGGCGTACTACAACAAGCTGTTCTGGGAAGGCTCGGTGACCAGCCTGGAAGCCCAGGCCCCCGCAGCGGCCGGCGGCGCTGTGGCCGGCAACGGCGACGACTCGGTGATGGAGATGCGCCTGCGCTTCCTGCCCGAGTACGTCGAGTCCTTCCAGAAAGTGTTCGGTAGCGAATGGCCGCGTATCAACGACGCCTGGCGCGCCATTGCCGCTTACCAGCGTACGGTCGTCACGGACGCGCAGAAGGTGCCCTTCGACCGCTATGCGAAGGGTGACAAGAAGGCGCTCAACGACGCACAGAAGCGCGGCATGGCGCTCTACAACGGCAAGGCCAACTGCATCGCCTGCCACAACGGTCCGCTTGCCTCCGACCAGAAGTTCTACGCCACCGGCGTGCCCGACCATCCCCAGTTCCGCGAGGACCCGATCGGTCAGGTCACCCACCGCTGGGAGTGGTACCAGAAGGGCGTGAACGAGCAGGACTACCGCGGCGCCAAGGACGACGCCGGCCTGTACTACATGACGATGAACCCCAAGGACATCGGCAAGTGGCGCGTTCCCAGCCTGCGCGAACTCAAATACACCGGCCCCTACATGCACAACGGCATGCTCGAAACGCTCGATGCAGTGGTCGAGTTCTACAACCAGGGCGGCGGTGAGGCGCAGAACAAGACCCCGCTGCTCAAGCCGCTCAAGCTCAGCGCCAAGGAGAAGAAGGATCTAGTCGCCTTCCTCGAGGCCTTGTCCATGGACGAGCCGCTGATTCACGACGATCCCGAGCTACCCGGCGACTACCAGCCGCTGCCCGAGCCCAAGTAAGGAGCACCGCCATGCTGAAGAAAATCATCAAGATGCACGACGCCGACCATCATCACCACGACGACCACGACCGTGCGTGCATGAGCCGGCGCCAGTTCCTGCTGGCAGGCGGCGCGCTGATCACGCTCGCTGCCGTCGGCCTGCCCGGACAGGCCTTCGCCCAGCCGGTCAATGCCCTGCTGGCCAACTATCCGAAAGTGAAGGTGGGTAGCGTGTCGGCGCTGCAGAAGGGCATTCCGGTCGATTTCGCCTACCCCTATCCGGACGTGCAGAACATTCTCGTCAAGCTCGGCACGGTTGCCGGCGGCGGGGTTGGGGCGGAGCAGGACATCGTCGCCTTCAACCAGCAATGCACCCACATGGGCGGCCCGCTGCAGGGTTCGTACAAGGACCAGTATCAGGCGCTGGGTCCGTGTCCGCTGCACCTGACGACCTTCGATCTGACCCGCCACGGCATGGTCATCTCGGGCCACGGCACCGAGAGCCTGCCGCAGATCGTGCTGGAAATCGACGGTGACGACATTTACGCGGTCGGCGTGCTCGGCCTCGTCTATGGCTACAGCGCCATGACGACGCAGCCCGCCTGAGGAGATCGAACATGAGCAAGAACGAACGCCACATCGCTACCGACCGCGTGCCGCTGCCGCCCAAGGATGCCGAGGTCTTCACCACCGCCTGCGACTATTGCACCGTGGCCTGCGGCTACAAGGTGTATCGCTGGCCCGTGGGCCAGGAGGGCGGCGCCAAAGCCGACCAGAATGCGCTGAACGCCGACTTTCCGCACCAGGCCATGATGAGCGCCTGGGTCAGCCCGGCGCAGTACAACGTGGTCAGCCACGAGGGCCGCAAGCACCACGTGATCGTCGTGCCGGACAAGGATGCGACCGTCGTCAATAACGGCGGCAACCACTCCATCCGCGGCGGCACCCTGGGCCAGAAGTGCTACAACCCGGACACCGCGACGCGCGAGCGCTTGAGCAGCCCGATGATCCGCGTCAATGGCACGCTCACCCCGGTGAGTTGGGATCTGGCTACCGAGGCCATGGCGGACATCTCGAAGTACATCCTTGCCAAATACGGTGAGCATGCCTGGGCGATCAAGATGTACTCGTACCAGTATTTCGAGAACACCTACGCCATCACCAAGCTCGGCATGACCTCGGTTGGTACGCCGTCGATCGCGCCGCATGACAAGTGCTCGAACACCAACGATGCAACCGGTCTCGACGATGCAGGCATCGACTCCTTCGCGTCGAGCTACCAGGACTGGGCCGATTGCGAGGTGGCCTTCCTGTCGGGTGTCGACCCGTACGAAACCAAGACGACGCTCTTCACCCAGTGGATGATGCCGGGCGACAAGAAATTCATCTTCGTCACCCCGCACAAGACCATGGGCGTGGCGTGGGCTGAACGCGAAGGCCGTGGCCTGTGGCTGCCGATCAACCTCGGTACGGATACCGTGCTGCACATGGCACTGGCGCGGATCGTCATCGAGAACAACTGGCACGACCAAGCCTTCATCGACCAATGGATCGCCAAGCCCTGGGAAGTCGATTCCGGCTACGGGCGCGGCACTCGTAACACCGGCTGGCAGTGGCGCACCACCTGGGGCACCTGGCAGAGTGACTGGGAGGACTACAAGAAATTTATCCTCGCGCAGGAAGAGTCCAAGCTCGAAGTGGCGGCGCAGATCACCGGGCTGAACCCCGCAGACATCCAGAAGGCGGCCGAATGGATCGCCAAGCCGATCGACGGTCGCGCGCCGAAGACCTCGTTCATGTGCGAGAAGGGCAACTACTGGTCCAACAACTACATGAACTCGGCCTCGTTTGCGAGCCTGGGGTTGATCTGCGGCGCGGGTAACCGGCCGGGTCGCATGATCTCGCGCGGAGGTGGTCACCAGCGCGGCATGATGAGTGCGGGGGGCGGTTCGGGCTGGCTGTCGCCGGAGAAGTACCCCGGCCGTCGCAAGAAGGACTTCAACCTCGACCGCTGGCTGATGGCGGGCGAGATCAAGTTTGCCTGGGTGTTCGGTACCACCTGGGTGGCGGCGATGATGGCCTCCGACGCGCTCGGCAGCAAGATGAAGCAACTGACCGTCGACAGCCCGCACCAGATCACGAGCCTCGACCGCGCCGCGATCTTCGAGGTCCTCAAGCAGCGTGTGGACGCCGGCGGCATGGTGATGGTGGATTCCGACATCTACCCCTGCCAGCCGATCGGTACCGACTATGCCGACTTCGTCCTGCCCGCCGCCACCTGGGGCGAGGACGACCTGACGCGCTGCAACTCCGAGCGTCGCCTGCGCCTGTACGCCAAGTTCTATGACGCGCCGGGCGAGGCCAAGCCGGACTGGTGGGCGGTGGCGAAGTTCGCCGACAAGATGGGCTACACCGCCGACGGCAGCTACAACTGGCAGTCGTCGAACGACGTGTTCGAGGAGGCTGCGCGCTTCGGCCGTGGCGGTGTGCTCAACTACCAGCCGCTGGTGGTCAAGGCCAAGGAGATGGGCGTCAAGGGGCACGAGCTGCTGCGCACGATGGGCACGACCGGCATCCAGACCCCGATCCGCGTCCGCGATGGTGAGTTAGTGGGCACGCAACGCCTGCACGATCCGCAGAACGACTGGGGCGAGATGGAGAGCAGCGAAGTTCAGCTTCGTGCGCTGTATGCCTTCAACACCCACTCGGGCAAGGCAATCCTGCTCAAGAGCCCGTGGAAGTTTGCCGGCTGGTACCAGTTCTTCGAGGCCGTCAAGCCGCGCACCGACAAGGATGAAATCTGGGTCACCAACGGGCGTATCAACGAGACCTGGCAGTCCGGTTTCGACGACCGCCGCAAGCCGCACCTGAACCAGCGCTGGCCGGACAACTTCATCATCATCCACCCGAACGACGCCGGGAAGCGTGGCATCGAGTCGGGCGACTGGGTGGAGATCCACAACGACACGGTCTACGTGCAGACCGGCCAGCCGCAGGGCGTGCTCGACGCCGACCTGACCTTCAATCAGCTGATGAAGGACGGCCACATCAAGACCGTGGAGGGGCGCTTCAAGGCGGTGGCGATCGTGTCCGACGAGATCAAGGAGGGCGTCGCCAAGTCGAACTTCAACACCCCGAAGTCGATGGCCAACTCGGTGGTGTCGGCCGTGCCCGACCCGATGACCAACAATTACCGCTACAAGCTTGGGCGCGGCACGCTGACCAAGGTGGGCGAGTCGGAATACAAGACCGATCTCACCCGCATGAGCCTGAAGCCGCGCCACATCGTTTGAGCCGAAAAGGCGGGGAAACCCGCCTGCATGAACACTGGAGAATCGACCATGAAAAAACTGCTCGCACTCGCGTTGCTGCTCGGCAGCGCGCTGCCGTCCCATGCAGCACCCGACGAAGCCACCGCGATGGCCGTCGCCAAGAAGAACGGCTGTCTCGCCTGCCATGCGCTCGACAAGAAGCTCGTCGGCCCGGCTTGGAACGAAGTCGGCAAGAAATATGGCGCCGAGGCTGGCGCCGCCGAGCAACTGGTGGTGAAAGTGAAGAAGGGCTCGAAGGGTGTCTGGGGTCCGGTGCCGATGCCGCCGAATGCGACGGTCAAGGACGCCGACATCAAGCTGCTGGTGGATTATGTGCTCACGCTGAAGTAGGTCACTCGCGAGTCAAACGTGAAAACATCCGTGCCGCGACTGCAACAGCTTCCTGCAGTCGCGGCACGGCACCGAGCAGCTATCGAAACACAGCCCACGGCTCCCACCGACGTATGCGCCGTTCAGGCACAAGTTCCGTGCGGCGGCCCACCTAAACTAGCAGCGTGATGCAAAAGCCGGCGGTACCGCGCCAGCACTGAGGTTCAGGTCGAGTTTCATCGTGACATCGCTTTCCGGAATCGCCTTCGCACCGCGTTCGAATTGCCTTCGTGGCCGCAACGGCGACCGCGAAGGCCC
>WPCK01208369.1_pt1 | contig 57591 bp, 52 predicted proteins | sample 5399851 | NCBI WGS metagenome assembly WPCK01 (sample SAMN12869471, study PRJNA574797) | sludge metagenome | isolation source: wastewater treatment of pH11 | place: China:Beijing | collected 2019-05-20
ATCGAGAACTACATATCGTTCTACAACCACGATCGTTTCCAGAAACGACTAAACGGCTTAAGCCCTGTCGAATACAGGTCTCAAGCCGCCTAGGCTGGTTTTCATTATTTGCCCTGTCTACTTGACGGGGAGCAGTTCACATACGTCTGTGACCTTTTTTTGTTCGTAGGTTATTCCAAGGAAATGAACGGGAATATTGGAGAGAGAAGGATGAAAAGGGGGCAGAGAGGATGAGAAAAGTACTGATTTTTGGTGGGTCGCGCTATTTCGGGAAACGATTGGCACTCCGATTGGCGGAGGCGGGAGACGACGTGACGATTGTGACGAGAAGGCAACTGCAAGTGCCTGAGGCAGAAGGGATTCGTTCAATCAAAGGAGACCGGCAGTCGGTGGCGACGATGAAAGACTTATCACGCGACCGTTACGATGTCATCTATGACAACATTTGTTTTTCGCCGTATCAGGCGAAAATCGCGGCCGATGCGTTTTTGGACCGAGTCGGAAAATATGTGCTGACGTCGACGTTGTCCGTCTACGCCCCGGGTTCCAATTTAAAAGAAAGTGACTTCAATCCGCTCCATTACGATTACCACCTCGAAGCAGATCATGACTACGGACAAGGTAAACGGGAGGCCGAATCGTACTTCTTTCATCGCGCCTCGTTCCCGGTCGCGACCGTCCGCTTTCCGATCGTGCTCGGTCCGGACGACTACACGGACCGTCTCAAGTTTTATGTCGACGCGATTCGTCGGGAAGAGCCGATCGTCCTCCATCATCCGGAAGCAAAAATGGGCTTCATCTCAAGCTTTGAGGCGGCCGCCTTTTTGGAATGGGTCGGCCGGGCGAACGTGACCGGGCCGTTCAACGCGGCGAGCGACGGGTTGATCTCGATGGGTGCGCTCATGGAGCGGATCGGTCATCATCTCGGTAAACCGGTCCACATCGTCAAAGACGGGGAGTCGTCCCCGTACGACACGGACGTCGATTACTACATGTCGATCGCGGAGGCGAAAAAAGCCGGATTCGTGTTCACGCAACTTGATGATTGGATTGACCGCGTCATCATTCAGACGATTCGCAGATAAAAAAACGGCCTCTCATCAATCAAGATGAGGGGCCGAATTGATTATTTCCCGGCAAATACCGAGGTCGAGTGTTGCGGGTGGCGTGCTGTCGGGTCGACGAGCTGCTTCACTTGGTTGACGGCGATCGGTGCTTCGCCGAAGCCGGTCGCGATCAATTTCACTTTGCCTTCGTACGTGGCGATGTCACCGCAAGCGAAGATGCCGGCGACCGTCGTCTCCATGCGTGAGTCGACGCGGATCGTGTTCTTCTCGAACTCCATGCCCCAGTTTTTGATCGGGCCGAGTGACGAGACGAAACCGTAGTTGCAGATCAAGTCATCGACTTCGACGAACTTCGAGGCGCCGTCCTTGTCGGTCAACTCGATCGATTCGATATGCGTCTCACCAGAGAGCGACTCGATGTTATATGGTGTCCAGACGTTGATCGTCGATGCCTTCATCTGTTCGACCGTGTGCTCATGGGCACGGAAACGGTCACGGCGGTGGACGATGTGGACTTCTTTGGCGATGCCTTCAAGCATGAGCGCCCAGTCAACGGCTGAGTCGCCGCCACCGGCGATCATGACGCGGCGGTCACGGAATTTCTCCATATTGTCCACGAAATAATGAAGGTTGGCAAACTCTTCGCAACCATCAATCCCGAGTGGACGTGCGGCGAATGCCCCGTTCCCGGCAGTGATGATGATCGCTTTCGTATGATACTCGTCTTTGTTCGTCGTGATTTGGAACGTGCCGTCTTCTAACCGTTCCACCGTCTCGACCGTCTCGCCTAAACGATAGTCCTGCTCGAACTGGTCAGCCTGTGCTTTCAGCTGGTCGATCAAATCTTGGGCTTTCACTTTCGGGAAGCCGGCGATGTCGTAAATATATTTTTCTGGATAGAGCGTTGACAATTGTCCGCCGAGTTGTGGCAAACTTTCGATCAACGTCGCATCGAGTTGTCGCATACCTGCATAAAATGCGGTGAACAGTCCGACCGGGCCGCCACCGATGATGATCACATCTTTCGTCGATTTCATCGAATTCCTCCTCAAAACGTATACATCTATTATAGTGACATTCGTCAATTAAATCCATTCTGTACAAACATGCAATACATTCAAAAAAAATTCAAGAAGATAAGCTTTTCCATTGAGAAAACGAAACAAAGAGCGTACAATGACATAGAAGTAATTGTGAACATTGGTTGAACAAGGTTTAGGCTTTATTGTGAACAATCATGTGAAAAAAGACACAACATGGTTGTTCAAGAAAACAAAACTATGAAACATAAGGTGGAAATGAACATGAAACGACCTAACATTGTTATTCTCGGCGCTGGTTTTGGCGGGCTCATCACAGCAGTCAATCTTCAGAAGACACTTTCAGCCGGAGATGCGAACATCACGCTTATTAACAAGCATGATTACCATTACCAGACAACGTGGCTTCACGAGCCAGCGGCAGGAACGATGAAACCGGATCAAGCTCGCGTTTACATCAACGACGTTGTGAACCCGTCACGAGTAAAATTTGTCAAAGGGATCGTCGATCGCGTCGATACTACGGCTAAACAAGTATTGCTTGAAGACGGTTCGACTGTTGAATACGATTATGTCGTGTTCGCGCTCGGCGGCGTACCGGAAACGTTCGGTATCCCAGGTCTCAAAGAGAACGCGATGACGATCAGCTCGCTCAACAGCGTCCGTAAAATCAAAAACCACATCGAGTACTCGTTCTCAGAATATAAATCAAAAAATTCGACAGATCGCTCTTACGTCACGATCGTCGTCGGTGGCGCAGGCTTTACCGGCATCGAGTTCCTCGGCGAACTCGTCAACCGTATCCCTGAGCTTTGCAAGCAATACGACGTACCGCGTGAAGCGGTTCGCATCGTCAACATCGAAGCGGCGCCAACGGTTCTCCCAGGTTTCGACCCGGAACTCACGACGTATGCGCAGAAATGGCTCGAGCGTAACGGCGTCGAGATGAAACTCGGCAACGGAATTAAAGGTGTCGAACATGGTCTTGTCACGTTCGGTCCACTCCAAGGTGACACGACGGAGACGATCGCTGCGAACACGATCCTTTGGACAGGCGGCGTCAGCGGTAGCCCGATCATCGAGAAGTCTGGCTTTGAAGCGGTCCGTAACCGCGTCATGGTCGAAGCGGACAACCGTGCCCCTGGCCACGACAACGTCTTCATCATCGGTGACTGCTCGGCCGTCTTGGACCCGGTATCAAACCGCCCATACCCGCCGACAGCCCAAATCGCGACGCAACAAGCACATAACGTTGCGAAAAACATCGTGGCCCTCATCAACGGAAAATCGACTTCGAAGTTCACGTATGAGAGCAAAGGGACAGTCGCTTCACTCGGCCATAACGATGGGATTGGCATCGTCATGGGCAAAAAGATCTTCGGTCGCAACGCTTCATTCATGAAGAAAGTCATCGACAACAAACACTTCATCGAGCTCAAGAAATATGGTCTTGTCCTTAAAAAGGGTAAATTCTAATTCAGTTGAGCCAACGCGCAGCCTGTTCATGAGAACGGGCTGCTTTTTCGTGTCGACAATCCGGTGAACTTCTTTGACCAAGCGGAAGTCGATTCGGTATAATAGATATCGGGAAAAGGGGGCAATCGCATGCATATCATCCAGGCCGTCATCGGCGCGATTTTATATTTAGTCATGTTCTTTAGCATCGGCTTCATCTTGAACATGTTGCTGAAAAAGACATGGACGCTCGTGTTCATCTATCCGATCTTCGTCATTTTGATGATTGATAACGTCAAGCTCTCAAGTTACGTCACAGAAACGTCGACGGCACTCGCGAACGTGTATGAACGTTTGCTCGGGCTGCAGTTTCTTGACATCTTCATGCTCGGTTTCGGCTTGCTCGGCACCATTTTGGCTGGCGTGACGATTCGATTCTTGCGCAAGAGCGGTTATTCGATGTTCTAAAGACGACAGAAATGTTCGTCTTTTTTGTTTTCCGCCTACTTTTTTAGAAGCTGAACCGATATACTAGATAAGATAACGATTTAATTAGTAAGGGATGCGATACGAATGACATTACCGATGTATACGATCAAAAAAGTGTTGAATAATAGCGTTGTCATTTGTCAACATGATACGGATCCGGAAGTCATTCTACTTGGGAAGGGGATTGGCTTTGGCAAGAAGGCAGGCGATCTCGTCGACCCGGCCAGCGTCCCGGAGAAAGTGTATCAGTTGACCGATAAAGAAGAACAGTCGCAGTACCGTGAACTCGTCAAGCACGTCGATGAGGACTTTATCGCCTTCATGCAAGAAATCGTCGGCTTCATCGAGACGAGTACGGGCAAAAAGGTCGATGAACATATTCATATTGGCTTGACCGACCACTTGTTCTTCACGATGAAACGAATCGAACAAGGGATGGAAGTGACGAATCCGTTCTTGCTCGAGACCGAATCGCTCTACCCGAACGAGTACGCGCTCGCCGAACGCATCGTCGATATGATTCATGAGCGGCTCGATGTGTTGTTGCCGGACGCCGAGGTCGGGTTCATTGCCCTTCATATTCATTCGGCGACGACGTTCAAAAACGTCCTCGAAGTCAATCGACACAATCAAATCATCGGCCAAATCGTTCAGACGATTGAGAGTCGGTTGAACGTCAAAATGGACCGAACTTCACTCGATTATAAGCGCTTACTTCGGCACTTACGGTACGCCGTTGAGCGGGTTGCGACCGGTGAGTTCGTCGAGGCCCCACAAAAAATAGAAAAGGTATTGCGTGAAGAATATCCACTATGCTATAGTACTGCTTGGGAGCTGATGGGTATCATGGAACGCGAATTAAAGCGTCCTGTCCCGCGAGGTGAAGCGACATATTTGACGATGCATCTCCAGCGCCTTACAAGTAGATAACTGATACCACGTATCTTACGTGTTACTGATTCGATCAGGCATGAGTAAGGAGTGGAACGGCTTACGATTTCTCCATTGGGAGAGGTCTACGTTCTATCCCTTGTTCATGCCTGTTTCTGTTTTTATAAACGTTTATTATGAAAACGTTTAGATACGTCGGTTGTCTGACATCTACAGTCGTCTTTCTGTACAAACCATTACAAAAGGAGGATTTATCATGTTTAAGCAGATCTTTGGTGTTCTTCAAAAAGTCGGTAAAGCGCTTATGCTTCCTGTAGCGATCTTGCCGGCCGCCGGTCTTCTTCTTGCATTCGGTAACGCGATGCAAAACCCGGCCCTTACATCACGCGCTGGTTGGTTAACGAACGCAGGCGTCGTGAAATTCGCTCAGCTCATGGAGCAAGCGGGTGGCATCATCTTCGCGAACTTGGCACTCTTGTTCGCTGTCGGTGTCGCGATCGGTTTAGCAGGGGACGGCGTTGCCGGACTCGCCGCTATCGTCGGATTCCTCATCATGAACCAAGTCATGGGAATTTGGCTCGAGCTCACGCCTGACGTCATCGCACAAGGTGACCCGGCATACGCGACGGTACTCGGTATCCCGACACTTCAAACAGGGGTATTCGGTGGTATCATTATGGGTCTGATCGCCGCCTGGGCGTACAACAAGTACTTCAACATCGAATTGCCGCAATTCCTTGGCTTCTTCGCTGGTAAGCGTTTCGTCCCGATCGTCACGGCTGTTGCCGCGGTCGTCGCTGGTTTCGTCATGCTTCTCATCTGGCCACCAGTTCAACACGGATTGAACTCATTCTCAAACTTCATGTTGACTGAAAACCGCACGCTTGCGGCGTTCGTCTTCGGTTTGATCGAACGTTCATTGATTCCGTTCGGTCTTCACCACATCTTCTACTCACCGTTCTGGTTTGAGTTCGGTCAATATACAGACGCGGCAGGTACGATTGTCCGTGGTGACCAAGCAATCTTCTTCGCACAAATCCGTGATGGCGCTGAGTTGACAGCCGGTACGTTCATGACTGGTAAATACCCGTTCATGATGTTCGGTCTTCCGGCTGCAGCACTCGCGATGTACCATGAAGCACGTCCTGAGCGTAAAGCGGTCGTCGGTGGTCTTTTGGCTTCGGCAGCACTCACATCGTTCTTGACTGGTATCACTGAGCCGATCGAGTTCGCATTCTTGTTCGTCGCACCAGTCTTGTTCGCAATACACGCCGTTTTCGCTGGCCTTTCATTCATGGTCATGCACATCTTAGACGTCAAAATCGGGATGACGTTCTCGGGCGGTTTGATTGACTACCTTCTCTTCGGTGTACTTCCTAACCGTACAGACTGGTGGCTCGTCATTCCAGTCGGTCTCGTATTTGCCGTCATTTACTACTTCGGATTCCGTTTCGTCATCCGTAAGTTCAACCTTAAAACACCGGGCCGTGAAGATGAAGTCGTTGAGCAATCAACTGCTACAGGTTCGGAACTTGCACAAGATATCCTCGTTGGGTTCGGTGGTTCACAAAACATTAAACACTTAGACGCTTGTATCACACGTCTTCGCGTCGAAGTGAAAGATAAGACCCAAGTGAACAAAGAAGAGTTGAAACGTCTTGGGGCAGCTGGTGTCCTTGAAGTCGGAAACAACATTCAAGCCATCTTCGGACCACGCTCGGATGCATTGAAATCAGAAATGCAAGCGGTCATCGCGTCAGGTAACGAAAAGAAAGCTAACTAATTTTAGTTGAAAGCCAATCCTTTATGGGTTGGCTTTTTTTGTATCGGGAAAACGGTTTCAGCCATATGTCAGATGGGGAAAAGTAAGTATTCTGACAAAAGGAGGGAACCAAGATGTGGAAGAAAGTGTTTGGTGTCTTGCAACGGATCGGGAAGGCACTCATGCTTCCGGTTGCGATCTTGCCGGCAGCCGGTCTCTTACTAGCGTTCGGTACCGCATTCCAAAATCCTGATCTCGTTGCACTCTTACCTTTCTTGGCAAACGATTCACTCATCCTCGTCTGGCAGGTCATGACCGATGCCGGGGATATCGTGTTTGCCAACTTAGGTCTGTTGTTCGCCGTCGGGGTCGCCATCGGGTTGGCCAACGGGGACGGTGTCGCCGGGTTAGCAGCTATCGTCGGGTATTTGATCATGAACAAAGTCATCAGCACGTGGAACGGGATCACTGCGGATATCGTCCAAGGGGACCCGCAGTACGCAACGGTGCTCGGTATCCCAACGCTCCAAATGGGGGTGTTCGGGGGGATTATCGCTGGTCTAGTCGCCGCATTTGCCTATAACAAATACTTCAACATCAAGTTGCCGGATTTCTTAGGGTTCTTCGCCGGGAAGCGGTTCGTCCCGATCGCCACAGCGGCGTTCAGTTTGATCATCGGGATCGGGCTCGCTTACATTTGGCCGCCGATCGGAGTCGCAATCAACACGTTCTCAAGCACGATCATCGAAGCGAACGTGGCCGTCTCGGCCTTCGTCTTCGGGTTGGTCGAGCGGTCGTTGATCCCGTTCGGGCTACACCACATCTGGTACTCTCCGTTCTGGTTCCAGTTCGGGGAATACACGAACCAAGCCGGGGATCTCGTGCAAGGGGACCAACGGATCTTCTTCGCGCAGTTGCGTGACGGCGTCGAGTTCACGGCCGGGACGTATATGACCGGGAAATTCCCGTTCATGATGTTCGGGTTGCCGGCTGCCTGTCTCGCGATGTATCACACCGTACCGAAAGAACGTCGGAAAAACGTCGAAGGCCTTTACTTCTCGGCAGCGCTCACGTCGTTCCTCACAGGGATCACAGAGCCGGTCGAGTTCTCGTTCGTCTTCGTCGCACCTCTTCTATTCGGGATTCACGCGGTATTTGCCGGACTGTCCTTTATGACGATGCACTTACTGAACGTCAAGATCGGGATGACGTTCTCAGGTGGACTCATTGACTATCTGTTGTTCGGGGTATTACCGAACCGGACGGCCTGGTGGCTCGTCATCCCGGTCGGCCTCGTGTTCGCCGTCATCTATTACTTCGGGTTCCGCTTCGCGATCCAAAAGTTCGACTTGAAGATTCCCGGACGTGAAGCCGTGGTCGAAGGAAAAGAGGCACGTACCGTCGTCGGTGATGATTTGCCGTATGAAGTGCTCGTCGGTCTAGGCGGACCGGAGAACATTAAGCACCTCGACGCCTGTATCACGCGACTTCGTGTCACTGTAAACGACGTCAAACAAGTCGATAAAGATTTGCTCAAAGACCTTGGTGCCGCCGGTGTTCTTGAAGTCGGAGACAACATTCAGGCGATCTTCGGGCCGAAGTCGGACACGCTCAAATCTCAAATCGCCGCGATCATTGAAGGCGGCGAATACAAGCCGAAAGAAAAAGCTGTCATCACACCTGAGGCGGCGGAACATGCCGATCATCGCTTCCTCGCACCGATGTCAGGTGTGATCTTGTCACTCGACGATGTGCCGGATCAAGTGTTCTCCGGTCGGATGATGGGTGAAGGATTTGCCATTGAACCGAGCGCGGGCCAAGTCGTGTCTCCTGTCACCGGACAGATCACGACGTTCTTCCCGACGAAACATGCGATCGGGTTGCTCGCGGATGATGGACGAGAAATCCTCATCCACGTCGGTCTCGACACCGTCAATTTGAAAGGGGAAGGCTTCACGTCGAAAGTGAAAGAAGGCGATCGCGTCGAAGCGGGGGATGTCTTGCTCGACGTCGACCTCGACTTGATTCGCGATAAAGTGCCGTCGCTCATCACGCCGATCATTTGGACAAACGGGGATGGCAAAACGGTCGTCGTGCCGTTCGGAGAAACGGTCGTCGCGGGTGAGGCGCTCGACTTCAGAACGGATGATAAAGGGGCGGAATAAAACAAAAAAAGATGGCTCTCGCATCGTGCGAGAGCCATCTTTTTGATTACGCCTTAATATCGAATTTTTCGCTGAGGAAGTTCACGACTTCTTCTGCTGTATCCATGTTGAGAACTTCGTTGACGATCGCTTCTGTTTCCGATTTCGTCAAACGTTTCACGAGGCTACGTGCGCGCAATACGCTCGAAGCTGACATCGAGAACTCGTCAAGTCCAAGTCCGAGAAGGATTGGGATCGCGAGCTCTTCTCCTGCCATCTCACCACACATGCCGACCCATTTGCCTGCTTTGTGCGCTTCTGTGATGACGTTGTGGAGAAGGTTCAAGATGGCCGGGTTGAACGGTTGGTACAAGTACGAGACTTTCTCGTTCATGCGGTCCGCTGCCATCGTGTATTGAATCAAGTCGTTCGTGCCGACCGAGAAGAAGTCGACTTCTTTCGCGAACTGTTTCGCCATGACGGCTGTCGATGGGATTTCAACCATCATCCCTGTCTCGTAGTTGCCGACAGCGACGCCTTCTGCTTTCAACTTCGCTTCTTCTTCGAGAAGAAGGGCTTTCGCGGCACGGAACTCTTCGAGTGTCGCAATCATTGGGAACATGATCGCGAGGTCACCGTGAGCCGAGGCGCGGAGAAGGGCACGAAGTTGTGTGCGGAACAAATCAGTTTCCTCAAGGCAAAGACGAATCGCACGGTAGCCGAGGAATGGGTTCATTTCTTTCGGCAAGTCGAGGTAAGACAATTCTTTGTCGCCGCCGATGTCGAGTGTACGGATGACAACTTGTTTGCCTTCCATGCCTTCAAGGACTGTCTTATACGCATTGTATTGTTCTTCTTCAGTCGGGAACGTCTCAGAGTCCATGTAGAGGAACTCGGTACGGTAGAGACCGATCGCGTCCGAACCGTTCTTCAAAACGCCTTCGAGGTCGTTCGGTGTTCCGATGTTGGCCGCAAGTTTGACTTTATGGCCGTCGGCAGTGACCGACTCTTCGTTGACGAGTTGTTTCAACTCTTCTTTATACGCTTCGAATGAAGCACGCTTTTCGTTATATTCGTTGACGAGTTCTTCAGACGGGTTGACGAACACGTCGCCCTCTGTGCCGTCGATGACGACGAGATCGCCATTTTTGATTTCTTCAAGCGCTACTTTTGTTCCGACGACAGCCGGGATTTCGAGTGAGCGTGACATGATAGCCGAGTGTGACGTACGACCGCCGATGTTCGTCGCGAATCCTTTGACGTACTTACGGTTAAGTTGTGCTGTGTCAGACGGCGTCAAGTCTTCTGCGATGATGATGACTTCTTCAGAGATTGAAGCGGGTGTCATGAATGTCACGCCAAGAATGTGAGCCATGACACGTTTCGTGACGTCACGAACGTCCGCTGCGCGCTCACGCATGTATTCGTTGTCCATCGACTCGAAGATCATGATCATCGTTTGAGCCACTTCGTCGAGGGCTTTCGCGGCGTTCATGTGTTCGCTTTCAATTTTCTCGTTCACTTGTGAAACGATCTCTGGATCTTCCACGATGAGCAAGTGTGCCGAGAAAATCTCTGCTTTGTCTTCACCAAGTTCACGAAGTGTGATTTGGCGAATTTCTTCGAGCTCTACTTTCGACTGAGCGATGGCCGCCTCGAAGCGTGCCTTTTCAGCTGCTACATCCTCGATTTTGTTCGTTGGGATGTCGAATGAAGGTGTTTCCATGACGAATGCTTTTGCGACTGCGATTCCCGCAGATGCGCCAATACCTTTAATGTGTGACATAAGCGTAGTCCCTCTCTTCAAAGAAATAGTGTGCTTCCAACGTTACCTCGTTAGTTCTTACCCGAAATGAAAAAGGAATTAACGAAAACGCAGAAGATTAGAGTAGCAACGGTCTGCGACTAGGGGAAGCCTCGACCGAGCAAAATGGCCTCACCTCAAGAATGAGGGGTGCCGGATTGCGTACTTACCTATCCTATCATAAAATAAAACCTCGTCACAACGAGGAGATGGCGCCTGAATTCGAAGATTTCTTGACTCTTACGCATACCGTTTCATTATTTTAGAGAAGTTCGTTATGCTAACTATATATAAAGAAGGGAAGTGACACACATGTATCAAATAAAAGACTTGGATTGGACCGATTCATATGACACGATTGTCGTCGGAATCGGGGCTGCCGATACGATCGATGAGGGGCTCGACGCCTTGTATAATGGTCGGGTCAAGTCGCTCATTCAATCAGCGGACATCTCGACGAAGACTGGGGAACTGTCAATCGTACCGACGTTTGAGGGGACAGTGAAGCGAATCTTGTTTGTCGGGCTCGGACAACGTAACGAGAACACGACAGAGAACGTCCGCAACTGGTTCGGGAAAGTGGCGAAAGAGATCAAGGCCCGTGCGTTCACAGACGTGGCGATCGCGCTCGAGACGTTCGAGTCGAACGGTGCTTTGTTCACTGAAGCTTACGAGATGGCAACTTACGAGCACCCTACATACAAGTCGGCGCCGAAAGACAGTGCGCCGGAGGTGACGATCACCTTGCTCGGGAATGTCGATCAGACGGAAGTCGAGAAAGGGGCCGCCCGAGGTCGCGGGGTCAACGTGGCTCGCAAGTTGACGATGATGCCGGCGAACATTTTGACGGCAGAGGCGCTTGCCGACTATGCGGTCGAATTGGCAGAGCGCCACGGGTTCAACCATCGTATCGTGGAGAAAGAAGAAATGGAAGGGCTCGGGATGGGCGCGTTGCTGGCCGTCAATCAAGGGTCAAAACTCCCGCCGAAACTAATCGTGCTCGAGTATAACGGGGCCGGGGAAGAAGCCCCGATCGCCGTCGTCGGCAAAGGCGTCACGTTCGACACGGGCGGTTATTCAATTAAGCCGAAAGACGGAATCGTCGGTATGAAAGGCGATATGGGTGGGGCGGCGACCGTCATCGGGTTGTTCGAGACGCTCGCGACGACGAAACCGGCTGTCAACGTGCTTGGTGTCATTCCGGCGACAGATAACATGATTTCCGGTGACGCCTTCAAACCGGACGACGTCATCACAGCGATGAACGGGAAGACGATTGAAGTGTTGAACACAGACGCCGAAGGGCGCCTCGTCCTTGCTGACGCGGTGACGTTCGCGAAGACGTATGACCCGCAAGTGATCATCGATGTGGCGACGCTCACAGGCGGTGTGCTTGTCGCGCTCGGAACCGATGTCACAGGCTGTCTGACGAACGACGATGCACTCTACGGCGCACTCGAAGAAGCGAGCCGGGAGACGAATGAACTCGTCTGGCAAATGCCGTACTTCGATGTGTTCATCAATAAAGTCCGTAAGTCGGAAGTGGCCGATTTGAACAACTCGCCGGGCCGTTTCGGTCACATGATTTTCGGCGGCGCGTTCGTCGGTGAGTTCGTCGGAGATACGCCGTGGCTTCATCTTGACATCGCCGGCACGAGTGAACGCCCGGCGGCGAACGAACTCGGTCCTAAAGGGCCGACGGGTGTCATGGTACGCACGCTTTCCACTTTACTCGACGGGTGGAATCGTTGAAACTAGGAGTGGGATTGGTTGGCTTTGCCGTTCTAACCGGCTTCGGTTACACGGCTTGGCCTTCTCAATGGTTGTTAGGGATCACCGTCTTTTGTGCGGTGTTCGGAATATTGGTTTTCATGCAGGAGGTACGCCGTGGTAGGAGTAGGAATTGATGGGGCACGCGGAAGCTGGGTACGCATCACGTACGACAGCATCTCGCTTTGCCTGACCATCTCAGAGCAGTTAGAAGATTTGTTGATCGATGGGGCGGTGCATTTCGTCGACATGCCGAAAGAGTTAGGGACGACCGAGAAACCGGATCGTACTTGTGATGCTTACTTGCGGTCGCAGTTGACGAAGCGGAAGTCGTCCATCTTCACACCTCCGATTGAAGAAGTGTTGAATGAGGAGACGTATGAAGCGGCGAACCTGAAGAGTCGCGAGCTCGTCGGGAAAGGGATCAGCAAGCAGGCGTGGAACCTCGCGCCGCGCATCCGGGAGTTCCAAACGTTGGACCGTGACGATGTGTTCGAGTCCCATCCTGAAGTCTGCTTTGCGGTCATGACGGGACGCGAGGCCGAGTTCAGTAAGAAGACGGAGGCTGGTGAGGCAGAACGGATCGAGCTGCTACGCCGCTATTCGAACAGCTCGCCGTGGAAATGGAAGATGTCGAACGTACAGGTCGATGATATTATCGATGCCTGTATATTGGCCGTCGCCGCATATGAAGCGGGAACGACCGGGATGTCGACTTATCCCGACCGAACTGAAGGAGAACCGTTCGTGGCGGTACCCACGATGAAAGAGCGATGACGTGTCATCGCTCTTTTGGTATGGTCGTCGGTCCGATGATGAAGCGCCACACGTAATAAAAGACGCGAGCATTGTACAGTGCTTTCAACAACACGGCGATCACTGGTCCTAATATGAACCCGAGGACGCCGAAAAGTTTGAGTCCGACAAATATCGAGAGGAGAGCGGCGAGCGGATTCAACCCGATATGCGACCCGACAATCTTCGGCTCGGCCAAGTTGCGTTGAACGATGACGATGATGTAAAGGACGAGCACGCCGATGGCGACGAACCAGTCACCCGAGATGGCGGCATAAGCGGCCCAAGGGATTAACAGTGTCCCGACACCGAGATAAGGCAATAAGTCAAAGAAAGCGGCGAGGAGAGCGAACGAGAGTGGGTTGTCGACCCGGAGGATGAACATGCCGACGAGGACGATCCCGAACGTGATCGAGATGAGCGTCAACTGGGCCCGGGTGTATCCGAAAAGAGCGGCCCGTAGGTTCAACATGACCTCTTCGAACTCTTTAAACCCTTTGCGCTCGTTCAAACGATCGATTTGCCGCATGTAAGCCGGCCAGTCTTTCGTGATGAAAAACCAAGCGAGGACGATGACGATGAAGAGCAACAAGACGAGCGGCAAGGCGCCGAGCAGGCTTTGCAACAATCCGGCGAGACCGCGTGAGAGCACTCCGATCGCCGCCCCGAGCTGCACACCGAGCTCGGTGATGCCGCCTTCGATCGACGTCGTTTGACTCGGGTTAAGCCGCTCGATGCTGTCGTAGGCGTCATTGACGAACGGGGCGATCTTCTCATTGAACACACGCTGAGCGAAAGCGGTGAACGTCTCGATTTGAGTCGGGAGTTTTTCCGCCGCGATCGTCGCGTAACGAATCAATTGGGAGACGACGATGACGATCACCCCGGAGACGAGTCCCATGACGATGAGAAGAGCGAGGAGCGTCCCGAGGGCCCGCGGCATGTTGGCTTTTCGTTCAAACAAGTTGACGAGCGGTACGGTCAACAAGGATAACAAGAACGCGAGGACGAAAGGATACGTGTACTGAAAGATGATACCGAGCAACCAGATGACAGCACTCATCCCGAGAACGACGAGGACGAGACGAACAAGTTGCCAAAGCCGGACAGACGACATGAGGCATTGCCCCTTTCCGTACAATTGGATTGAGCATAGTATACCATGCGGCTGGTAAATAGAGCAGAAGGATAGGTGAAGGAAATGAGAGAGATACAACGACAAGTGGATCAGATGATCATTCATTTAGGGGGGTATTGGCGACCGTTGTCGGGCCTTGCCCGTTTGTTAGAAGAAGTCGGGGAAGTCGGGGGTGCGCTTCACGATGATGACAACACCGCGCTCGTTGAAGAGTTGCTAGACGTCTTCGTCATTTCGACGTGTCTCGCCAATCAGTATGCGATCACGCTTCATTCCCCGACAAGCAATGCCGACGATGCACCGATTCATGTGACGTATTTCGCGCTCGCCCGTGAAGCGGGGGAGGTCGCTCGCATTTTGAACGCATACGAAGGGGACAAAAAATTGAAGGCCACCGCCACACCGGGGTCGTTGCAGCGACACATCGAAGGCGTACAACGGGCAGTCGTAAAGATGGCCGAGCGGGTCGGGCTAGACGTATACGAATCGATCGGGGCACTCGTGGAAGAAAAGTCGTCGCGGGACTTCGGGCGGTTCGATCATACACCGGACCCGATTACCGAGCCGTCGGTGCGATCCTTTTCTCGTCATGTGACGGGACGGTATTGGGGCGGGATTGAACCTAAACCTTTCGAGACATTTGACCGATATAAAGAGAGAGAACATCATTTGACCCGTTTCTTCAAGGTCGCCCCTGTCGAAGGGTTGGACGGGTTTGTCATTCGTTTGCGTGATCAAAATTGGACGCTGACGGATGAGACGCTCAAATTAGCACCTGGGTTTTACATCACAGAAGAAATATATGGGAATGACAAATACATGGTCATTCGACAACTTAACTAAAAATCATTCCCCTTTTTATCAAAAATATTCATCTTTTTTTCAAATACTTACTTTTTTTTTAAAAGCATTATGCTAATATGAAGTTGTTGTTAGTAGTAAGTAGCGCGAGAGGAAAGGAATATTTTGGATGAAAATGAAACTATTGAAGGTTGCTCTTATCTTGTCGCTTCTTTTGTTCGGTGCCCAAATCCCAGCGGTTGAGGCCTCAACATTAGATGGCGAAACGACTGTCAATTTGAACGTACGTTCGACAGCAAGCACGACTGGAACGCTCATCACGACGTTACCGAAAGGTACAAAAGTAAAGTATGGGATTCATAACCAATCATGGCATAAAGTGTATTTAAACAATCGTACATACTATGCCTCGGCCCAGTACATCAAACCGATGACGGCGCCGACGACGGTGACGACCCAAGCTGCTTCGTCAACAGGCGTGACGACGGAGAACTTGAACATCCGTGTGACATCACATCGCGATGCCCAAGTCTTTACAACGCTCAAAAAAGGGACGGAAGTCCAGTATGCTCCCCATAACACATCATGGGTGAAAGTGTTTTTGAGCGGAAAGACGTATTATGCGGCAAAGGCGTATATCGCGCCGAAAGTCGTGGCGGCAGCCCCGCAAAAGCAAACCGGTTATACGAACGGGACGATCGAGTTGTTCAATCGGACGTTGCAGACATCTCCGGTCGTCAAGACGATTCCGGCGAACCGCACGGTCACGTTCAGCATCCACAACTCGAGCTGGTCGGTCATCTATGAAGGGACGAGCACTTATTTCACGCCGACGCGAGGCATCACGGCCGGCACGCTCCAACCATCGGTGACGAAAGAAAACGGTTATGCCAACCGCGAAATGAAATTGTTCGAAACGCGCAACCAAGCTTCAAAAGTTATGAAAGTTCTTCCACTGCATACACCGGTCGTCTCGAGTAAATATAATTCGAGCTGGTCGATCGTATACGATGGAAGTGCCACGTATTACACGCCGACGGCATGGATCACACCAGGGGCACCACCGGTCCAACCGCCGACGACAACGACGCCGGAACCGGCGAAAGTACAAGGGTATGCGAACCGAAACATTAACTTGTTCGGCCAAACCCATCAGAGTTCACCCGTCTTGCTCGTGTTACCACAGTTCACGGCAGTGACGTACAGCACGCACAACTCAAGCTGGTCGGTCGTCCATATCGGGACACAGACGTACTACACGCCGACATCATGGTTGACGGCTGGCACGGCACCGTCAGCACCAGTCGCCTTACCGCAAGGAAAAGTGTTCACGAACACACCGGGCGATGCGTTGAACGTTCGTTCGACGGCGTCAGCAAGTTCTGCCATTCTCGGCAAGCTCGCTCACGGGACGCAAGTCGACCATTACGGATTGACGAACGGCTTCTATAAGATCAAGTACAACGGGCGCGACGGCTTCATCTCGGCGGCGTTCACGATGGCGACGAAACCGAGCGTATCGAGCGGTGCTGTCATCGTCCTAGACGCCGGCCACGGCGGAACCGACCCGGGTGCCGTCAGCGGATCGCTGTATGAGAAGACGGTCGTGCTCGACGTCACGAAACGCGCTGAAGCGTACTTGCGTTCGAAGTACGACTATCAAGTACGTTTGACCCGTTCAACGGATGTTTATTTGACGCTCGACCAACGTGTACAAATCGCCAAAAACCTTCGGGGAGACTTGTTCGTCAGCTTGCATGCGAACGCGGCGACTTCGTCAGCAGCCAAAGGGATTGAGACGTTCTACTCATCATCTTCTGCCCATAGCGCCCGGAGCCGCGTGTTAGCGACAAACATTCAATCGAACTTGGTGTCGTCGATGTCAGGCATGACGAATCGTGGTGTCAAAACGGCTAACTATTACGTCATCCGTTACAACACGATGCCGTCAGCGCTCGTCGAACTTGGTTTCATTTCTTCTCCGCAAGATATCATTCATTTACGTAGCGATGCATCACGTCAGCGCATGGCTGAAGCCGTCGCTGAAGGAATCGCTCAATACGTCAGAGCATACCACTGATTCTGACCTGCTCGCGCAGCACGATGTCAACAAGCCCTCGACCACGGTCGGGGGTTTTAGTTTTGTCAAGAGACAAAAGCACAAAAGCGCAGGACTCCATCTGAATGATGGGGTCCTGCGCCTGTTTGTGGCTTATAAGTCGTCGAAGCCGTTGGCGTCCGTGACTTTCGCGTAAGAGCGAGATTTTTGTTCGAAGAAATCGGATTTCGTCGCATTGAGCGAGTCGTCCGAGTAAGCGCGGATCCAAGGCATGACGTCTTCATTGAAGCCTTCATACAAGTCGTTCAAGCCGATGACGCGTAAGCGCTTGTTGGCGAGGTACTTGACGTAGTCGCGCATCTCGCTGACGTCGAGGCCGCCGAGGTCACGGAGGACATATTCGCACCACTCGATCTCTAAGTCGACCGCTTCTTTCATCGTGTCATAGACGAATTGGCTGAAGCTGCCGTCGGCGTCGATTTCCGGGTTCTCCGTCAAGACGGCGCGGAGCAGCTGGCTGACGAAGTACGAGTGTTGCATCTCGTCACGTTGGATGTAACTGATCATCGTCGACGTGCCGACCATCTTCTGGTGGCGGGCCAAGTTATAGAAGTAGGCGAAGCCGGAATAGAAGTTGATCCCTTCGAGAATGATCGAGGCGACGAGCGATTTGGCGAACGTTTCAGCCGTCTGCTCGGCCCGGAAGTCTTCGTATAAGTCCAAGATGAACTGGTTCCGTTTCATGACCATCTCGTCGTCTTTGGCGATATCGAAGATGCGATTTTGTTCGCTGAGCGGGACGAGGCTCGAGAGGACATAACTATATGATTGGTTGTGGACGACTTCTTGTTGGGCGATGACCGCCAGCACCGCATGGACCGATGAGTCAGACGAGAACATCGACGATTCGAGGATGTAGCGCGTCTGGACCGAGTCAAGGATCGACAACAAGCCGATGATGCGTTTGAACGCGTCTTGCTCGCGCTCGCTCAACTGAGGCCATTGCTGCATGTCTTTTGACATCGAGATCTCGTCTGGGATCCAGAAGTTCGAGAGCAACTGTTTATAAATCGTGTAAAACTGCGGATAGGCGATATCGTTCCAGTTGACGATGGAACTCGTCTCGCCCCCGACGATGGCTGTCGCCCGGTTAGGATGTTTGGGCGACAGAAGTTTGATCTTTTGAATGGTCATAAGCGTATACTCCTTCTTCGGCGTTTCGTGCCAACCGCTCCGTCCAGTGGCGGACGTTGTACGGCTGGTTGCGCGGCGACTGTTCGATTTTCAACAGTTCGCCGACGAGGGGGATTCCATATTTCGAAAGGTGGTACGCCATTTCGTCAACGGCTCGACAGAAGTGGACGAACATTTTATCACCGGTGCCGAACACGGCAGCTTGTCGGATCGGAACGGACAACTCCTTCAAGACGAGGCGGAACGTGTCTTTCATCTCGTCAGGGAGCACCCCGTCGGCCCACGTGTATGACCCGAAGTAGACGAGGTCATACGACGCAAGTGACATCGCTTCCCGATGCCCGATGCGATCGGTCTCGAACGTGACGACCCGGTCGCCGCGTTCGAGGTGGGTCGCCTCGACGAGCGCGGCGACTTCCTCCGTATTTCCGCTCATTGAACTATAAACGATTGCGATGTTCATGGTCGGTCCCACCTTTCTTTCCACTCAACTTATGAAGAGCAAGACTCACACTCGTCGACTTCGACGGTCGTCGAGCGCGTGTAATAGATTGATTTCATGCCGAGCGACCATGCCTCGAGATGCATCGTGAGGAGTTCGGTCGCCTTGACATCGTTTTTGACGTACAAGTTGAAACTGATCGCTTGGTCGATGTGGCGCTGACGTGCCGCGTTCTGACGGATGCTCCAGAGCTGGTCGACTTCAAACGCTGATTTATAGAACCAGTTCGTTTCTGGGTTAAGATCAGGTACCGTGACCGGGATCTTATAGTTTTTCTTCTCTTCCGAGTAGACTTTCTTATATACCGGGTCGATCGATGCGGTGCTGCCGGCGATGATAGCCGTCGATGAGTTCGGAGCGACAGCCATCATGTAGGCGTTGCGGACACCGTTTTGATGGACCGCTTCGGCGAGGCCGTCCCAGTCGAGGTCGTCGTGTGAACGGTAGTTGCGGCGCTTGAAGTACTCACCCGTATGCCATTCAGAGCCTTCGAACACGCGGAACGCGCCTTTCTCTTTAGCCAGTTCCATCGACGCCTGGATCGTGAGGTAGGCGATCTTCTCATACAGCTTTTCTGCATACTGGACAGCGTCGACCGACTCCCAACGGATCCCCTCGAGGGCGAGCAGGTGATGCCAGCCGAACGTACCGAGACCGACGGCCCGATATTTTTGGTTCGTGATCATCGCTTGCGGCACTTCGATCGTGTTCAAGTCGATGACGTTATCGAGCATCCGCATTTGAATCGGGATGAGTCGTTCAAGGACGTCCGACTTGACGGCGCGGGCCAAAGCGATCGAGCTCAAGTTACAGACGACGAAGTCGCCTGGCGTCTTCGTGATGACGATTTTCCCGTCCTCGGTATACTCCTCGTCGATTGTCGTCGGCGACATGTTCTGAGCAATCTCTGAGCAAAGGTTCGAGCTGTAGATCATGCCGGCGTGTTTGTTCGGGTTCGCGCGGTTGACGGCGTCCCGGAAGAACATGTACGGCGTGCCGGTCTCGAGTTGCGAGCGCATGTACCGTTTGACGAGGTCGATGGCCGGGACGCTCACACGCGAGAGTTCCGGCGTATTGACGCAAGCCATATATTTCTCCGTGAACGAACCGCCGTTCTCCGTCTCGTCGTAGAAGTCTTCAAGGCTGAAGCCCATGACCGTACGGATCTCGTGCGGGTCGAACAAGTGCCAGTCACCGCGGGCTTCGACCGTACGCATGAACAAGTCTGGCAAACAGACGCCTGTGAACAAGTCGTGCGTCCGGAGGCGCTCATCACCGTTGTTCAGTTTCGCGTCGAGGAACTCGAAGATGTCCTTATGCCAAATGTCGAGGTAGACCGCGATTGAGCCTTGGCGCATGCCGAGCTGGTCGACCGATACGGCTGTGTTGTTCAACTGCTTCATCCAAGGGAGGGCGCCGCTTGAGACGCCTTTGAATCCTTTAATGTCACTGCCGCGTGAGCGAATCTTGCCGAGGTAAACGCCGATTCCGCCGCCGCCTTTTGAGAGTGTGGCGACGTCCGTGTTCGAGTCATAGATCCCGCGGAGCGAATCGTCGACCGTGTCGATGAAGCACGAGCTGAGTTGGCCGTAAGACTTGCCGGCGTTCGATAACGTCGGCGTCGCGACTGTCATATATAGGTTAGAGAGCGCCCAGTAAGCCTCTTCGACGAGCTTCACGCGCTGCGCTGCGTTTTCTTTTTGCATGAGCGTCATGGCGATGACCATGAACCGCTCTTGCGGGAGCTCGTACAAGTTTTTGACGTGGTCGCGTCCGAGATAACGGTCCGACAACGTCCGGAGCCCAATGTATGTGAACAAGCGGTCACGCGACGGATCGATCAACGTCTCTAAGTAATCGATGTCTTCTTTCGAATACGTGTCGATCAAGGCGGACGTGAAGATACCTTTCTTCGTGAGCGTCTCGATCATCGGATAGAGAGCACCGTAACGCATCGACGCATCGTAGCCGCGATTGCGTGCCGCTTCCAAGTAGAGGCGGTTCAAGTACATCTCGGTCGCCACGAACGTCCAGTCCGGCTCCTCGGCCTTCAACATATCGAGGGCGTGCATCGTCATGAGGTCATATACTACATCTTGTGTCAGTGTTTTAGATTCGAGCGCTCGAACCAAACGTTCTTCATATCGTTCCACACTGAGTTGTGGGTAGCGTTGTGTGATGGATTGGATCAAAGTCGAGACGTCTGTGAGCGTTGGTGTCACAGGCAACATCGTCTCGTGGTGGATAGGGGATGTCAAAATGATCACTCCTTCTTAAGATGTAGATATTATAAAGGTATAACTCGGAATACCGTGCATACCGTCAATATAGAGATAAGCGTCGTTTTTGCTTTTAACTATATATTGACGTTTTTTTGTCTTTTTAATCATAAATCACCTATATTTAGTTTTGCAATCCTTGACATTCACCAAACCGTTTCACGGTATATTGCTTTCACCGTAAAATGGCGCTGTCATCCGATTTGAGATGGGATTTGAGATAGAAAAAAATTTATATGCAGTCGCTCGGGTGACGGCGCTGATTTTTATGTAAGCGGTCAATTGAGTCGAAAGGAGAAAGAAAACACACATGTGATTATTTTCACGTATAATTGCCTCCACCTTTTTGACGACGTCCGATTACTATATATAGAAGGTCGACACTTTTGAAAAGAGGGAAATCAGAGCGGGCGCTAGCGTCTGGAGGGAAAGTGAGGTAGATTGAGGAGGTAAGGTTTGAAATGAGCTTAAAAAGAAGGGTTTAACAAATGAGAGCAGAAGACTTATTATTAGCATGGGACCCACTCGGTTACGGGGTAGGGTCGTATGGACCAGAGTTTGATGACATCGTGGTGGCGCTCACGCAACTCGACACAGAAGGCGAATTGGACGCACATATCCGACACGTGTTGACGGATGCGTTCGGCGAATGCCCGCCTGAGTCGGAGACACGCGCCATGGCGAGACAATTACTCGCGTCTTCACAATCTTGTCAACTATAAGGGGGAACTTACATGTTACGAATCGATCCAACACCTAATCCAAACGCAATGAAAATCACACTTCCAGAAAACGTCTTCGGCACGAAAAGCCAAAGCGTGAAAGCAGGCGAGGCGACAGACCAACCGCTCCTCGCGAAACTCGTTGAAATCGAAGGTGTCGAGAGCGTCTTCGCGTATGGTGATTTCGTCACCGTATCAAAAGAGAACGGCGTCAGCTGGGAAGCGATCTTACCGCACGTCGAAACCGCTTACCGCGGATGAACCCGCTCGTTTCAATCGTCATCCCGGTTTATTCGCGGGAGACGGAACTGACCGAACTGCTCGAAAGTCTCGTCGTCCAGACGTTTCAGCAGTTCGAAGTTATCGTGATCAATAATGACGGGCCGCCAAAACAACATCTTTTGGCGCCTTTTTTGAATCGCTTGTCGATTCGATTGGTAGAACTCGGAGAGAACCATCACGTCAAGGCCCGAAACCGTGGCGTGAACGAGGCGAAAGGTGATTATATTTTGTTGCTCGATGACGATGATTTGCTCATGCCACAACACATCGAGCAGGCGCTTCGAGACATCGAGACGGCCGACCTCGTCTTTCCTGACGCCGAACTGTTTCGTTTTGAATGGAAGGACGGCCGCCGTGTCGTCACCGATTGGGAACCGTTCGCCTATGACCTCGATTTCGAGCGCCTCCGGCAAGACTCGACATATATCCCGTCCGGCACGTTATACCGGAAACGGATTCACGATAAGATCGGTCCGTTCGATGAGTCGGTGTACAACTACTGGGACTGGGACTTCATTTTGCGGGTGAGTGAGCACGGCACGATTGTTCATCCGGCGCGGGCGACCGTGCTGTACGCGTTCAACGGCAGCGACAACTTGTCGGCGAAACAAGATGAGACGCGCCGCCGCTACTTTGATCGTTTCTGTCAAAAGCACGGGCTCACCGATATGGAGATGAAAAATTTTCACATCGTCCAGTCCGAGCGACGGGAATTTGTGAGACCGACAGAGAGAACGTTCACAGGGGCATTCCCCGGTAGAACGGAAGGAGAATAAACCATGTATACATCAAAAGAACTAGAACTTTTAGAGTTGCTTGAAGAAAAAGGATATCTCGAGACGAAGATGCTCGCCGAGATGCTCGCCACCGATGTCGCGACGGTCGAGGCGATGCTTGAGAAGTTCAAACAGGACGGGATCTTACTCGGATTCCGGGCCATGGTGAACTGGCAAAAAATCAACCGGCATGACGTCACAGCGTTCATCGACGTCAAAGTGACACCGAAACGCGGACGCGGGTTCGATGAAGTCGCCGAGCGGATTTATCGCTTCCCTGAAGTGACGGCGCTTTATTTGATGTCAGGCGCCTACGACTTGCAAGTCGTCATCCGGGCGAACTCGCTCCAAGACGTCGCCTCGTTCGTGTCCGACAAACTGTCGCCGCTCGACTCGGTCGTCTCGACGACGACGCACTTCAAGTTGAAGACGTATAAACATGACGGCATCTTGTTCACCCCGCAAGTCGAAGACAAACGGTTGAACATCACGCCATGAAGTCGCTATCAAATCAAGTCGTCTCGATGAAGCCGTCCGGCATCCGCCGTTTCTTTGATTTGGCACAAACGATGGAAAACGTCGTCTCCCTCGGGGTGGGGGAGCCTGACTTCATCACACCGTGGAACGTGCGTGAGGCGAGCTACGCGGCGCTTGAACAAGGCTATACCGCCTATAGCGCCAACGCCGGACTGCTCGAATTGAGACAAGAGATTGCAAGTTATATGAAAGAACGGTTCGACGTCGAGTACGACGCCGGCACCGAGCTGATCGTCACGACAGGAGCGTCTCAAGCGCTCGATATCGCGTTCCGGGCTTTGTTGAACCCTGGGGATGAAGTCATCGTCGTCGAGCCGGCGTTCGTCTCGTACGGACCGCTCATCGAATTGGCGGGCGGAAAAGTCGTCCCGGTCGCATGTCGTCCCGAGACGGGTTTCCGTTTGAACCGTGACGACGTCGAGGCGGCGATCACGGAACGGACGAAAGCGATCTTGCTCTGTTTCCCGTCGAACCCGACTGGCGCGACGATGACCGGTGAAGAACTCGGTCAAATCGCGGAGCTCGCGACGAAGCATGACCTTTGGGTCGTCAGCGACGAGATTTATGCGGAGTTGTCGTACGATGAGCCGTTCACGAGCTTTGCGACGCTTCATGATATGCGCGACCGGACAATCGTCGTCAACGGCTTCTCGAAGGCGTTCGCGATGACGGGATGGCGACTCGGCTTCACGTGCGCACCCGAAATCGTGACGCGCGAGATGCTCAAAGTTCATCAATATGGGATGATGTGTGCCCCGACGCTCGTCCAGTTCGGCGGGCTCGAGGCGTTGCGGAGCCGAGACCAACACGTCCCGAAGATGGTGAAGAGTTATCGTCAGCGCCGGAACTATTTCATTCAAGCGCTCAATGATGCCGGACTACCGACCCATGTGCCGGGAGGAGCTTTTTATGCGTTCCCGTCGATTCGGCATACGGGTTTGTCGAGTGAAGAGTTTGCCGAGCGGCTCTTGCTCGAGGAGCGGGTCGCCGTCGTACCGGGCAACGCGTTCGGGGCGAGCGGGGAAGGGTTCGTCCGCGCGAGTTACGCGACGTCAATCGAACAGTTACAAGAAGCGATTCGTCGCATCGACCGGTTCATGAGCCAGTTCGAAGTGACCGTCACATCAGACTCTCAGCAATGAGGGTCTGTTGACGTTTTATTGCGATAATGAATGGGAATAAAGGGGCGAGGTGAGGGAAATGGAACGAGTGGATTTTGTCGCCGTCGGTTGTGGGCCCTATAATTTAGGGTTGATGGCGTTGGCGGACAAGACGACGTTACGAGGCGTGTGTTATGAACAACGAGCCGAGATGATGTGACACGAGGGGATGCTAATCGATGGGATGACGATGCAAACGCATTATTTGCAGGATCTCGTCACGGTCGCCGACCCGACGAACGAGGCAAGTTTTTTAAATTATTTGAGTGAGACAGGGCGACTGCAGACGTTCATCACGCAAGAACGGAACACGATTCCTCGGACGGAATACAATCGTTACCTTAGATGGGTGGTCGAGAGCCTGTCGACCGTCAAGTTCGGTCACCGGGTGTCGGATGTGACGGCCGACGAGGAAGGGTATGTCGTGACGGTCGAGTCGAACGGACAGACGACGCAACTTCGTGCTGTACACGTCGTGCTCGGTACGGGCATGACGCCGCTCGTTCCAGACGGATTCGAGCAAGTCATCCATACGAGCGAATATATGACATATCGGGATGTGTTGAAAGACAAGTACCGTGTCGGCGTCGTCGGGAGTGGACAAAGTGCAGCGGAAGTGTTCCTCGACTTGCTGCGTGACGCGACAGATGAGCAACGGGTCGATTGGATTACTCGGTCGGACCATTTCGAGTCGCTTGAGGCAGGGAAGTTAGGCGATGAGATTTTTAGTGTGGACTACGTTCGTTACTTTCACAGCTTATCGTACTCGTCACGACAAGCGTTGCTCGGGTCGTTCGAACGGTTCCGGCACGGGGTCAACCCGGAGACGATGACAGCGATTTATGAGACGATGTATCATCGAACGGCAGAAGGTGGGCCGACCGGGCAGCAAACACAATTACTCACGCAAGTTGAAGTCGAAGCGATCACTTATGATTGGTTGACCCATCAGTTGACAGGTAAACATGTGTATACGGGAGAAGCGGTTGAACGGACGTACGACCTCGTCGTCGTCGCGACGGGATATCGTCCGCTTCTTCCGTCTTGGATTGACCGATTGCCAATCGTATGGGAAGCTGAGGATGCATGGCGAGTAAGTGAAACGCATGAGGTCCAGATGGAAGAGAAGCTAAGTGGGAAGTTGTTCACGCATACGAACATCGAACATTCACACGGTCCTGCCGCGACGAACCTTGGCATGGCGGTGTATCGAAACGCGATCATCTTGAATGAAATGGCGGGGGAGACGCTGTACAAAGTAAGCGTACAGAAGCCGTTCACAACGTTTTGAACAAAAAAAGGGCTAGGCCTCAGCCTAGCGGAATCAGGGGGGAATACTTGAAGTCTTGCTTGATTTGTATTTACCCCGAGGTCCAACTTTAAAACGTAAAAATGTTTCCGAATAATCTTTTTTACTAATTTCTACACTTTATCGAAAAAAGTATGTTATAGTAAGTTGATGAATTTAGCATAGGAGTGTTTGTAATGGCAAAATACGAAAAAGATCAAGTTTTAAAAGGTAAAGTAACAGGAATCCAACCTTTCGGTGCGTTCGTCGCACTCGATGACGAGACTCAAGGTCTTGTCCACATCTCTGAAATCTCACACGACTACGTGAAAGACGTGAACGAGTACGTTCAAGTCGGTCAAGAAGTTGAAGTGAAAATTCTTGAAGTTGATGAAGCTTCTAAGAAAATCAAGCTTTCAATGAAAGCGACACAAGAAGCTCCAAAACGCGAAAAGTCGGCTAAACCGGCTCGTCGTGGTGGCCAACGCCGCAACGAAGCTTCTAACTTCAAGCAAGAAGAAGCACCAGGCTTCACTGTCCTCAAGGACAAGCTCGAAGACTGGATCAAAAACACGAACTTCAAAAAGTAAGTGATTGAGACGACCTATTCGTAGGTCGTCTTTTTTTTGTACAGGAAATTGGGCACTCCTTCCCGAACAGTACAAAAAAAGGAGGGATTATCATGAACATCGGAATCATTGGAACAGGAGGGATTGCCACTTCGGCCCACATCCCGCAATATATCGCGGCCGGCGCAAACGTCGTTGCCGTCATGAACCGGACCCGCGAGCGCGGTGAGGCGGCGGCCCGACAATTCGGGATCGAGCGCGTGTACGGGACCGTCGAAGCGATGCTTGAAAACGAGACGCTCGATGCCGTCAGCGTCTGTACGCCGAACGCGCTTCATAAAGAGCAAGTCATCGCGGCGCTTGCGGCCGGTTGCCACGTCCTTTGCGAGAAGCCGCCCGCTATCTCTGCCCGTGAAGCGATGGAAATGCTAGAAGCGGCCAAAGCGGCGAACCGGACGCTCCATTATGGGTTCCATTACCGGCATCGTTCAGATACGCAACTGTTGAAACGAATGATTGAGGCAGGCGAACTCGGTCATCTCTATGCGGCGACCGCGCTCGCGCTAAGACGTCGCGGTATCCCGGGATGGGGCGTGTTCACGGACAAAGAACTGCAAGGGGGCGGCGCGTTATTGGACCATGGCGTCCACATGCTCGACTTGGCGCTTTACTTGATGGGGTACCCGAAACCGGTCGACGTGATCGGACATATCGGTCAATATCTCGGGACACGACCGGGTGTCGGCTTGATGGGGACGTGGGATCCGGACACGTTTTCCGTCGAGGACACGGCACGGGCGATGGTGAAGTTCGAGAACGGTGCGTCGCTCTTATTTGACGGGAGCTTCATGGCCAACGTCGGTCCAAGAGACACGATGCGGGTCGAATTACGGGGTACGGAAGGCGGGGCGACACTTTTCCCTCTCCACGTCCACACGGAAGCGTACGGTGCACTGTTCGATCAGACGCCGGCCCATCTCGAACATGTCGACCCGTATGCCGTCCAAATTCAAACGTTCCTTGACGCCTGCCAGCGAGAGCCGGAGTTTGAGCAAGGGGAACAGGCTGTCATCCTGCACACGATCATCGATCGCATCTACGGGGAGGCGTGATGCTTTTCATTCGAGAAAAACAGGGTATATAGTGTAGGTGTTACATATTTTCGTGAGGAGGATGAATCATGCACAACTTTGAATACAAAAACCCGACGAAACTCATTTTCGGGACACATCAAATCGAAAAATTGGCCGGTGAGCTCAAAGCGCTCGACGCGAAGAAAGTGATGCTCGTCTATGGAGGCGGGAGCATCAAAAAGAACGGGACGTATGAAGAAGTCGTCGCCGAATTGAACAACGCCGACATCGACTTCGTCGACTTCTCGGGCGTCGAACCGAACCCGCGTATCGAGACGGTGCGCCGTGCGGTCAAACAAGCGCGTGAAGAAAACATCGACGCCTTGCTCGCCGTAGGGGGCGGATCGGTCATCGACTGCACGAAACTGATCTCGGCGGCCATTCCGTACGATGGCGACGCATGGGACATCGTGCTCCGCGACCACATCCCGACAGAAGCGGTCCCGTTCGGAACGGTGCTCACGCTCGCTGCTACCGGTTCTGAGATGAACTCAGGCTCGGTCATCACGAACTGGGAGACGCAAGAAAAATACGGCTGGGGTCATCCGCTCGTCTATCCGACGTTCTCGATCCTCGACCCGCGTTACACCGTATCGGTACCGAAAGACCAGACGATTTACGGCATCGTCGACATGATGAGCCATTGCTTCGAACAATATTTCCACCCGAACGATGCGCCGGTCCAAGAGCGCATGACCGAAGGTGTGTTGAAAGCGGTCGTCGAGTCGGCGCCACAACTCGTCGATGATTTAGAGAACGTCGATTTGCGCGCCATCATCTTGTTCTCGGGCACGATCGCCTTGAACGGCGTGTTGCAAATGGGCGCATCAGGTGACTGGGCGTCTCATAACATCGAACACGCCGTCTCGGCCGTCCACGACATTCCCCACGCCGGCGGTCTCGCCATCTTGTTCCCACGCTGGATGGAGCACGTCCTTGATGAAAGCAACGCGGCGCGCTTCGCTCGCCTCGGGACAGAAGTGTTTGACGTCGAGTCAGGAGAGAACGACATGGAGACGGCACAACGGACGATCCAAGCGATCCGTGCGTTCTTCGACAAACTAGGTGCGCCGAGCTCGCTTCGTGACTACGATATTGACGAGTCGACGTTTGAGGCCATCCTTGACTCGGCGATGAAACGCGGGTCGTTCGGACGTTTCCGTACGCTCGAGCGGGAAGATGTGGCAGCCATTCTTGAGTTGAGCAAATAAGGCGATTTCATGCCTATTTTGCAATAATGATTGAACGAATCCGGCGTTTCCGTTTATGATGAGTCATGTATGGCTCTTTGATGAGCGATTTAAAGGAGGAAATGATATGTCAACTGTACGTTTCGATTATTCTAACGCCCTGTCTTTCGTCGGGGAACATGAGATCGATCAAATGCAAGAAACGGTAAAAGCACTTCACTCGGTCATCCACGATCGCAGTGGGGCGGGCAGTGATTTTCTAGGCTGGGTCGACCTTCCAACGAACTTCGATACGGACGAGTTCGCCCGCATCAAAGCGGCAGCGGAGCGGATCCGTGCCAACTCGGACGTTCTCGTCGTCGTCGGAATCGGCGGTTCTTATCTCGGTGCCCGCGCGGCGATCGAGATGCTCCAACACTCGTTCTTCAACGTGTTGTCAAAAGAAGAGCGCCAAGCGCCACAAGTGTTCTTTGCCGGACATAACATCTCGTCAACTTACATGACAGAGTTGCTTCACGTCTTGAAAGACAAAGACGTCTCGGTCAACGTCATCTCAAAATCAGGGACGACAACTGAACCGGCCATCGCTTTCCGTGTTTTGAAACAGTTCATGGAAGAGAAGTATGGACAAGACGGCGCCCGTGACCGCATTTATGCGACGACGGACCGGGCCCGCGGTGCCTTGAAGACGCTCGCTGACGCTGAAGGCTACGAGACGTTCGTCATTCCAGATGACGTCGGCGGCCGTTTCTCGGTCTTGACACCGGTCGGGTTACTTCCGATCGCAGCTGCCGGAATCGACATCGACGCCCTCATGGAAGGCGCCCGTGACGCGGAGAATGCGTACAGTTCACCTGAGCTTTCAGAGAACGAGGCGTATCAATATGCGGTCGTGCGTAACGCCATGTATGCGAAAGGCAAGTCGATCGAGCTTCTCGTCAACTACGAGCCGGCTCTACACTATGTCTCAGAATGGTGGAAGCAGCTTTATGGAGAGTCGGAAGGGAAAGACAACAAAGGGATCTTCCCGGCGGCGGTCGACTTCTCGACAGACCTTCACTCGATGGGGCAATACATCCAAGAAGGACGCCGTGACTTGTTCGAGACGGTCATCCGTGTCACGAACGTTCGCCACACGATGAACGTGCCGGAAGACGCGCAAGACCTTGACGGCTTGAACTTCCTTGCCGGCGAGACGATCCAATTCGTCAACGACAAGGCGGCAGAAGGGACGCTCCTCGCTCACACGGACGGAAACGTTCCGAACCTCGTCGTCGAATTGCCGGAAATGACACCGTATCACCTCGGCTACATGTTCTACTTCTTCGAGAAGGCGTGTGCGATGAGCGGTTACATCCTCGGTGTGAACCCGTTCAACCAGCCAGGCGTTGAAGCGTACAAAGCGAACATGTTCGCGCTTCTCGGAAAACCGGGCTATGAAGAGCAAAAAGCAGAGCTTGAAAAGCGTTTGAAGTAATGAGTTCAAGTCGATCCACTTCGGTGGATCGATTTTTTTTGTTTGAAACTAGGGTGAGACAAGGTAAAGTGAGAGTAGACACGGGAAAGAAAGGGATGGACTATGTTGACATTCACGGACTACTATCATAATCAAGTCGAGTTGAGCTTCACCCACTATCCGTTCTCAGACAAACCGCTTCACGTCTGGGTCGTCGCCCGTTACGGCGACAAATGGGTTTTGACGAAACATAAACAGCGAGGTCTTGAGTTTCCGGGGGGGAAAGTGGAGCCTGGGGAGCATGAAGATGACGCGGCCATCCGCGAGGTGTTCGAAGAGACCGGGGGCGTCGTCGAGTCGCTCCATTATCTCGGACAATACCGGGTGCTCGGACGGGGGGACACGGTCATTAAAAACATCTACTTCGCCGTCATCGAACGGTTCGAGGACCATCCGGCCATCGAAGAGACGGACGGCGCCGTTCTTCTCGATGAGTTGCCGAAAAATCTGCTGCGCAACCATCAGTACAGTTTTATGATGAAAGACCGGGTGCTCCCGGAGACGATGAAGGTGCTCCATGCTAAGAAAATGGTTTGACCGGGTCGAGGTGCTCCCGCCTTATGCGGGGTACCCGGTCCATCGTGGATGGTACGAGACGCGCGACGGCGAGGACGTCGTCGCGTATACGATCACACCGAAACGTCCGAACGGACAAGTCCTCTTTTATTTGCGCGGCGGTACAGGTCGAATCGGCGATGTGCGGCTTCCTCGCTTGATGCAGTTCGCCGCCCGCGGCTTCCACGTCGTCGCCCCGGTATACCGTGGCAATCATGGAGGGAGCGGGAAAGAGGATTTTGGCGGAGACGATTTAGAAGACGTGTTGTCACTTTACGACCGGGTCGAGAAGACATGCCCGACGATCCACGCCCTCGGTTTCTCGCGTGGCGGCATGATGGCGCTCTCTTTGGCCGCGGCGCGCCCGCTCACCTCTGTCACTTCATGGGCGGGGGTGACGAACTTGGCATGGACGTATGAAGAGCAGCGGACGATGCGTAAGATGCTTCGCCGCATGACCGGGGGCGACCCGGAGACGGCTAGCGAGGCGTATATCGAAAGATCACCGCTATTTAAGGAGTGGCAAGCCCCGACGCTGCTCATTCACGGTACCGACGATGAACAGGTGCGGTTGCGTCACGCGACGGCAGTCGCCGAAAAACTCGGGGCGCAAGCCGAGCTGTGGGTCGTGCCGTTCGCCCATCAACTGCCATTTTGGAAAAAGTGGGAGACGACGGAACGGGCGATGGATTGGATGATCGAGAAGACGACAAAAAAATGACTAGTGCCGCTCGAGGCACTAGTCATTTTTCTGTTAGAAGACGATCGGGCCGGCCGCGACGACCGACTCACTCGCTTTTGTGAATCGTTTGAAGTTGTCTTGGAACTTATGAGCGAGCGCTTTCGCCTCGACATCGTAACGTTCAGCGTCTTTCCACGTCTCCCGTGGATTGAGCACGTCTTGAGGCACGCCTGGGATGTCGAGCGGGATCTCCACGTTGAAAATGTCGTGCCGCATCGTCTTGACGTCACGTAGTTCACCGTTGACGGCCGCGTTCACCATCGCCCGTGTATAGGCGAGCTTCATACGCGATCCTTCTCCGTACGCGCCGCCCGTCCAGCCGGTGTTGACGAGATAGACGTCGACCTCATGCTTCTCGATCAACTTGCCGAGCATATCGGCGTAGCGCTCTGGTGCGAGCGGCAAGAACGGTGAGCCGAAGCAAGTCGAGAACGTCGCCTGCGGTTCGGTGACACCGCGCTCGGTGCCGGCCAGCTTGGACGTATATCCAGAGAGGAAGTGATACATCGCCTGTTCTTTCGTCAGCTTGCTGATTGGAGGCAACACCCCGTAAGCATCGGCCGTCAAGAAGACGATTGTGTTCGGATGACCGGCTCGCGACGGAAGCATGGCGTTATCGATGTAGTTGATCGGATATGCCGCGCGCGTGTTCTCCGTCAATGAGATGTTTTTATAGTCCGGGGACCGGTCATCGTTCAACACGACGTTCTCGATGAGTGATCCGAAGCGGATCGCATCATAGATTTGCGGTTCGTTCTCGCGTGACAAGTTGATCGTCTTCGCGTAGCAACCACCCTCGATGTTGAAGATACCGTCCGGTGACCAACCGTGCTCGTCATCCCCGATGAGGTGGCGTTCCGTGTCAGCAGAAAGCGTCGTCTTCCCAGTCCCAGACAGTCCGAAGAAGAGGGCTGTCTCATTCTCATCGTTGACGTTTGCCGAGCAATGCATCGAGAGGACGTTTTGCTCAGGCAACAGGAAGTTCATGACCGAGAAAATGGACTTCTTGATTTCGCCACCGTATTCTGTTCCCCCGATCAGAATTGTACGTTTGGCGAACGAGACGAGGATGAACGTCTCGGAGTTCGTCCCGTCAACGGCAGGATCAGCCTTATAACTCGGCGCATAGATGACCGTGAACGGGTCAAAGGCGCCTTTAGTCGGCCATTCCCGTAAGAACAACTGCTTGGCGAACAAGTTGTGCCATGCGTATTCTGTGATGGCCCGTACCGGTAACGTGTAATGTTCGTCAGCCCCGGCTGACGCCTCGAGGTAGTAGAGCTTGTCTTTCGTTTCGAGGTGGGCGAGCACTTTGTCGAGCAGTGCCGAAAACTTCTCTTCGGCGATCGGTTGGTTGACTGGACCCCAGTCGACCAAGTCGTTGCTAACTTCATCTTTCACGACGAATTTGTCCTTTGGTGACCGTCCTGTGAATTTGCCGGTACTGACGGATAAAGCCCCGTCTTTTGTCAGTACGCCTTCCCCGTTGCGAATGGCCTCTTCCACTAGTTGCGGAACCGTCAAGTTCCGTAATACATCGGCACCGTTAATTAATTCTTCGATTTTCAGGAGCGTTGTCGCCATCCCGAATCCCACCTTTCCCCTAAATAGATGTGGATGAAATAAGCATACTTCCGCGATTAATTAGTATGACGTTTTTATTATATGTGACACACTAATCAAACACAAGCGTTAATTCACTCTTTAAAGTAAGCGCTTTCTTACACTGTCATTCTAACATATTCTGTACCAGGTCATAGTACAAAAACGGAAACGGACAAAAAAATGTTTATTATTTCACAAACATAACTATTAGGAGGAATGTGAAAACTTTTACGAATTCAGTCGATACGCTTGACAGAACGGTACGGCATTTATATGATGGTCTTCGTAACGGATACTCTTATTCTGAGCGGTGGAGGGAACAAGGCCCTACGAAGCCCAGCAACCGTCCGATTTGTCAAAGTTATTCGGAAAAGGTGCTATCCTGAAGCGAAGCGTAAGCTTCGAACGATAAGAGGGTAAGGAAGAACGATTCAACCTTTCCCATTGAGCGTGGCGAGAGGTTTTTTTCATTACCGTCCCAAAGCAACGCGTAAGGGGAACGAGTACCGTCCACACATCACCCTTATTATAGGAGGTTTTTCGAAATGGCAAACTTGAACCGTCGTCTTTTCACTTCGGAGTCCGTCACGGAAGGACATCCGGATAAAATTTGTGACCAAATCTCAGATGCGATTTTGGATGCGATTTTAGCTGAAGATCCAAACGCCCGCGTTGCGGCTGAGACATCTGTCACGACAGGTCTCGTGCTTGTAGCAGGTGAGATCACAACATCAACTTACGTGGATATCCCGAAAGTTGTTCGTGAAACAGTTCGTGAGATTGGCTACACACGCGCGAAATATGGTTTCGACGCAGAGACATGTGCTGTTTTGACGTCAATCGACGAGCAATCAGTCGATATCGCCCAAGGTGTCGACCAAGCACTCGAAGCACGTGAAGGTCAGATGACTGAAGAAGAACTCGACGCAATCGGCGCCGGAGACCAAGGTCTCATGTTCGGTTATGCGACGAAAGAGACACCGGAACTCATGCCGCTTCCGATCTCGCTCGCACACAAACTGTCACGCCGTTTGGCGGAAGTCCGCAAGAACGGTACACTCGCTTACCTTCGTCCAGATGGTAAGACGCAAGTGACAGTCGAATACGATGAAGCGAACAACCCGGTCCGCATCGATACGATCGTCATCTCGACACAACACGCTGAAGACATCACACTCGAGCAAATTCAAGCGGATCTTAAGAAACACGTCATCGATGCAGTCATCCCGACTGAGCTCATCGATGCCGAAACGAAATATTTCATCAACCCGACTGGCCGTTTCGTAATTGGTGGGCCACAAGGTGATGCAGGTCTTACAGGACGTAAGATCATCGTCGATACGTACGGTGGTTACGCTCGTCACGGTGGCGGCGCGTTCTCTGGTAAAGATCCTACAAAAGTTGACCGTTCGGCAGCATACGCGGCTCGTTACGTGGCGAAAAACCTCGTCGCAGCTGGCCTTGCTGACAAAGCGGAAGTCCAACTCGCGTACGCGATCGGTGTCGCTCACCCTGTATCGATCGCGGTCGATACGTTCGGCACTGGTAAATTGAGCGAGACAGAGCTCGTTGAACTCATCCGTGAGAACTTCGACCTCCGTCCGGCCGGCATCATCAAGATGCTCGACCTTCGTCGCCCAATCTACAAGCAGACGGCAGCTTACGGCCACTTCGGTCGTACGGACGTTGAACTCCCATGGGAGCAAACGGACAAAGCAGCGGTGCTTGAAGAAGGCGCGAAACGCTTCGCTTAACCAAATGAAAGACGACCTTTCTCGTGAAAGGTCGCCTTTTTTTATGATTTTGATGTTTGGTCAGTCGATGTACCGTCTTGTCCGAGCGCGGTATCTTTCGCCTCGACGACTTTCTCGCCGATGTCTTGCAAGTCGGCTTTTGCTTCTTGCGCCGTTTCGACGACTTTATTCACGTCTTGCTTGACCGTCTCGGCTTCACCGGCGACTTTCTCGTACACGTTTTGTACGTCTGTCGCGACTTCTTGGATGATGCCCGAAGCGGATTTCACTTGATCGATCACTTGTGACGCTTTACCGGCCGGATCTTCTTTCACCGTGTCGACGAGTCCACCGACCGAAGCTTTCGCATTCGTAAGCGACTGTTTCGTGTTCTCACGATTCGATGAGCTGAGCATGGCGATCAAACCGCCGACGAGGGCACCGAGCAACATACCGGTGACGACGTTGATCTTCGGGCCGCCCGACTCGTGCTGGTCAAACTGACGGTTCGGGTTGTTAGGTTGTGTGTCATTTTGTAATGGTGGTTGCATACAAACACTCCTTTATAAGTTGGCATTGGTACCTTTATACCCTTGTCAAATTGGAAAGTAACGTTCTGTTCGAATTCGACATGAAAAAGTAATGAAACGGCAGGATATTTTTGGCGCGAGAGGGAATGATAGTACTAGATTGGCCAAAAGGGGGAAGCTGTCATGAAGATGAGGGAAGCCGTGCCGGAAGATGCCGCTTTGATTCGCGAAATCGCGCTCGCGACGACGAGTGTGTCAAACGACGTGCGATCGAGAGTCATGGAACGGGCTTATCAGCTCGAGGAAATTGTCCGAGCCATCAGTTCGAGCGAGGAAGCGAAAGAACAGTTGTTCATCGTCGGCGAGTCTGACGGCGACGTCATCGGATTTTACCATGCGATCGACCGAGGCGATGTGTGGGAAGTGCTTCGTCTTTATCTTCACCCGGCCCATCACCGCCAAGGGTTAGGGGCAAAGTTGCTGACGCATCTAGAGGAGCGGAAGACGCAACCGATCGAACTGTACGTCGAAAGCTCGAACGAGCAGGCGATCGGATTTTTGCACCATCATTCTTTCACCGAGCTAAATCGGATTCAAGAAGAAGTATATGACCAACCGATGGAACTTATCCATTTACGCTATGACCCACGCTAAGACTCCAGACGGATTTTCTTCCAAACATCAGTCGCGGCTGATGTTTTTTTGATAGAATTAAGCAGACATACTAATAATGAGGTGACAGCATGACATATGAAGAAACATCACGAAAAGGGGTCATCGTGATCGTTTATCCGCTCCAGTTCTCGTCGCGCGTCAGCGAGGCGTTCTTGCAACGTTTGAGCGTAGACTATGAGGTACTCATCGTGAGCGGTCAAACGGTCGGGATCACGGCGGAAGAGCATAAGCAACTGATCAAGAAGACACTCCGTGAGGCGGGCCAGTATAAAGTGCCGATCCATGTCGTCGCTTTCAGCCTAGGAGCACTCTTGACGAACCGCCTGTTGCAAGAGTACGATGTGCCGCTCGGCAGCTTGACGTACATCTCACCGTTGTTTGATTGGCATGCGTCTCGTCAAATCGGCGGGTTAAAGCAGGCCGTCGCCAGCGCCGTCGACCGGTTCCGTCCCGATTTGCCGCTCGGCATGATGACGTTCACTGGAGGCGGGGAAGAAGCTTCACGCTTCGGGGAGATCACCTATGCCCAGTACCGGGAAATCGAAGAGGAAATCGTCGAGCATCAAGAAGAAAAGAAACATTTACCTCGCTTGCCGCTCGCTTGTTTTTATGCACCGGACGATCGTTTCGCCGATGTGAAACTGACGCTGAACGTTTGCCGCAAGATTGGCGGCGACCAAGTGTACATCCGTCGGCTTGAAGGATTCCCACATTTCGGATATGAACGATTGAACACGAAGTTCGCCGAGACGCTGTTGACGTTCTATGAATTGATTCAAGAATAAGTAAAGGCGACTCACGTGAGTCGCCTTTGTCATGCTCGTTTTTCGATTGCCACGATAAATGGCGGGTGGTTCACTTGGTTGATGAAGCCGTAACGAAGCACACCGGCCTTCTTTTGATCGAGTGCTTCGACGTAGGCGAGCACGTCGTCCCGTTCCGCCTTGCCGCTGTCGTGTCCGTGATAGATGACGACGACGATGACCCCGCCGACCGCCATGATGTCGAGCAACTGTTCGAGGGCGTCAATCGTCGTTTGTCCTGAAGTCGTGACCGTCTTGTCGCTTCCCGGTAAGTAACCGAGGTTGAAGACGGCTGCCGTAATCGGACGCGTCTCATCCGTGACGACTTCCCGTACGGTATGGTGGCTGTCATGGATGACGCTCACACGTTCCGTCATCCCCGCTTCCTCGAGCCGTTGCCGAGTGGCGAAGACCGCGGCTTCTTGGACATCGAACGCGTACACGTGGCCGTTTTCGATAAGTTCCGCTAAAAATAACGTGTCATGCCCGTTACCGGCCGTCATGTCGATGGCGACCGTTCCAGGCTTAGCGTGTTCACGTAACAGATGTTTCGCGAACGGTAAAACTCTCATTAATCCCATGTATCTCATCCTTCTTTTTTCCTTGGAAGGAATCACGGCGCTCCAGCTCGGCGTGGATGGCGTTCAAAACAGCCATTTTTTGCCGGCTCCACATCGGTCCAATCAACAGGTCGGGCGGACCGTCTCCGGTCAAACGATGCACGATGATGTTTTCAGGCAAATACTCGAGCTGGTCGCAGACGAGCGAGATATACGTCTTCTCGTCCATCAGTTCGAGCAATCCTAATTCGTATTGCCGTGCGAGCGGCGTCTGTTTCAAGACGTGGAGCAAATGGATCTTGATTCCTTGTATGTCCATTTTAGCAACTTCTCGGGCTGTGTCGAGCATCATCTCCGTCGTTTCTCCTGGAAGCCCGTTAATAATATGGACGCACACACGGATATTGTGGCGCCGCAGTTTGGCCAGCCCGTCGAGGAACGTCGCATAGTCGTGTCCGCGGTTGATTTTCTTGCCGGTCTTATCGTGAATCGTCTGCAACCCGAGCTCGACCCATAAAGACGTCCGCCCGTTCAATTCGACGAGGTAATCGACGACATCGTCCGGCAGGCAGTCGGGACGTGTCGCAATCGACAGACCGACGACGCCTTCTTCTTCGAGGGCGGGCTCAAACAGTTCACGCAAACGCTCGACCGGAGCGTACGTGTTGCTGAACGCCTGGAAATAAGCGATATAACGCGCGTCTTTCCATTTCCGATGCAACCGGGCTTTCCCTTCCGCGAACTGGACCGGGATCGGGTCACACGCGTTCCCGGCGAAGTCTCCGCTCCCGTCGTCAGAGCAAAACGTGCAGCCGCCTCGAGAGACGAGGCCGTCCCGGTTCGGACAGGTGAAGCCTCCGTCGAGCGGGACTTTGAAGACTTTGCCGCCGTATTCGCGACGATACGCCTCATTCAATTTGTTGTATCTGGCTTCGCCAAATGGGTTGTTCATAGTCATCCTCTCCTTCTTTGCTCATGCTATCACAAGGAAGCAAGTGACAAACTTCAGAATGAGTACTTTTTCTTGACAGTTATAGACCGTTCCGTTAGCTTGGAGAAGGACTAATTTTGAATTCGGCCGTCGTGCCGAATTTTTATCGTTAAGGCGATGGGAAAGGAGGAATTGGCGTGAACAAGAAAATGCCGATCTCAATATGGATTTTGGTCATCGCGATGGCGCTCAATACGACGGCGGCGTCTTTTTTATGGCCGTTTAACACGTTATATATTAATGGCTACTTAGGAGAATCGATGACGCTTGCCGGCGTCGCGCTTCTCGTCAACTCCGCCCTTGCCATCGTCGGGAACTATATCGGTGGGACACTGTTCGACCGGCTCGGCGGCAAGACGACGCTCGTGATCGCGGTGTCGCTACTTCTTGCCAGTTCGCTCGGATTTCTGTTGTTCCATGCGACGTTCAGCGGGTACTTGCTCTGGCTCGGACTCATCGGTTTCTCAGGCGGACTCGTCTTCCCGACGGTGTACGCCTTCGCCGGTTTGATTTGGCCGGAAGGGGGACGCCGTTCGTTCAACGCGATTTACGTCGCTCAAAACGTCGGGGTCGCTCTCGGCACGGCGATGAGCGGGCAAGTGGCGCGCATCAACATCGAGTGGATCTTTTATGCGAACTTCTTCTTGTCAGTCTTGTTCGTCGTCGTCCTCTTGTTCGGGTTCCGTTACTTGAAAGAAACGACCCGGCCGGTCATCGAGTCACAGCTTGAGACCGCTGCGACGTCATTGTCCGGTGCGACGATGAAGTCGATGTGGTACGTCGCCATCGGGTATGCCGTCCTCTGGTTCGTCTATGTCCAGTGGCAAGGGACGATCGCCGTCCACTCGCAAGGGCTTGGTGTGACCATTAGCCAGTATTCACTTCTTTGGACGGTGAACGGGGCGATGATTGTGTTCGCACAGCCGCTCCTCAACCGGATGCTCCGTCAATTCGAAGACGACTTGAAGCGTCAACTCGTCATCGGCGGTATCATTTTCCTCGCCGCGTTCGCAATCGTACCGTTCGCAGGTGCGTTCTCAATGTTCATGGTCGCGATGATCGTCATGACGATCGGGGAGATGTTCATCTGGCCGGCCGTCCCGACGATTGCCGCCAAACTTGCACCGGCAGGGAAAGCCGGCCAGTATCAAGGGCTCGTCAATATCGCCGCCTCGGTCGGCCGGATGATCGGTCCGACGATGTCAGGCTTTGTGTATGACGTGTTCGGCATCGGTGCCGTCTTTACGATGCTCTTCATGCTCACGGCAATCGCGCTCGCGTTCTTCGTTTTCATGAAAGACATCCGTGTCCCTGAAAAATCAAGTTGACGCTCTAAAACGGATTGGGCTAAAATGAACGAGTGAGACTATAACAATAAGTATGCGATGAAAAGGAATAGTATCGTCTTGTCTGTATTGTAGAGAGCCGGTGGTTGGTGCAAACCGGTATATGGACGTCGAGAACTCGCCTTGGAGCAGTTTGCCTGAACGAAGAGTAGGGTGAACCGGAGTTACGCCTCGTTATCGGCGTCTCAAGTGGCAGAAATGCAACATGGGTGGTACCGCGGAGAGCTTTCAAGCCTTTCGTCCCATTACCGGGGCGGAGGGCTTTTTATTATGCAGAGGAGGAAGAATTTTGGACTATTTTAAACATCAAGACATCGAACCGAAATGGCAAAAACGTTGGGAAGAGCGCGACTCGTTCCGGACGACAGAAGATCCGGACAAGGAGTGTTTCTACGTCTTAGACATGTTCCCTTATCCGTCAGGGGCCGGCCTTCACGTCGGACACCCGGAAGGTTACACGGCGACGGACATCATCGCCCGCATGAAACGGATGCAAGGGTACAACGTGCTTCATCCGATCGGCTGGGACGCGTTCGGTCTTCCGGCCGAGCAGTACGCCTTAGATACAGGGAACGACCCGCGCGAGTTCACGGAACGCAACATCGGCACGTTCCGCCGTCAGTTGAAAGACCTCGGCTTCTCGTACGACTGGGACCGTGAAATTAGTACGACCGATCCGAAATACTACAAGTGGACACAGTGGATCTTCACGCAACTTTACGACCGTGGCCTCGCCTACGTCGATGAAGTGGCCGTCAACTGGTGCCCGGCCCTCGGTACGGTGCTCGCGAACGAAGAAGTCATCGACGGTTTGTCAGAACGCGGCAACCATCCAGTGTACCGTGTCCCGATGAAGCAGTGGGTGCTCCGCATCACGGAATACGCGGAACGGTTGCTTGATGATTTGGAAGGGCTCGATTGGCCAGAGAGCGTCAAAGAGATGCAGCGCAACTGGATCGGGAAGTCGGTCGGCGCCGAAGTCGACTTCAAAGTCGACGGTCACGATAAAGTCGTCACCGTGTTCACGACACGCCCGGACACGCTTTACGGGGCGACATACGTCACGCTCGCGCCGGAGCATCCGTTCGTCAAGGCGATCGCGACGCCGGAACAAGCGGTAGCGATCGAAGCGTATACCGAGGAAGTATCGAAGAAGACGGACCTTGAACGGACCGACCTCGCCAAAGAGAAGACCGGTGTCTTCACGGGTGCATACGCCATCAACCCGGTCAACGGCGAGAAACTCCCGATTTGGATCGCCGACTACGTCTTGTCGACGTATGGGACAGGCGCGGTCATGGCCGTACCTGGACATGATGAGCGCGATTACGAGTTCGCGCAGACGTTCGATCTTCCGATCCGGGAAGTCGTCAAAGGCGGTAACTTGGATGAGGCCGCTTACGTCGAGGACGGCGTCCACGTCAACTCAGGTAGCTTGGACGGTCTCAACAAAGCTGACGCCATCGCCAAAATCATTGAAGAACTTGAACTCGCCGGCACCGGCCGTGCGAAGACGACGTATCGTCTCCGTGACTGGTTGTTCAGCCGCCAACGCTATTGGGGCGAGCCGATTCCGATCGTTCATATGGAAGACGGCACACTCAAGACAGTACCGGTGGAAGACCTTCCGCTCGAGCTCCCGATCATCGATGAAATCAAACCGTCAGGAACAGGGGAGTCACCGCTCGCCAATGCGGATGAGTGGTTGACGTACACGGATCCGGTTACTGGGGAGAAAGGCCGTCGCGAGACGAACACGATGCCACAATGGGCCGGCAGTTGCTGGTACTATATCCGCTACATCGACCCGCATAACGAAGACATGATCGCCGACCCTGAGAAGCTCAAGCGCTGGCTTCCGGTCGACTTGTATATCGGCGGTACGGAGCATGCGGTGCTTCACTTGCTTTACGCACGTTTCTGGCACAAAGTGCTTTACGATATCGGCATCGTCCCGACGAACGAGCCGTTCCAAAAGTTGTATAACCAAGGGATGATCCTCGGTGAGAACAATGAGAAGATGTCGAAATCAAAAGGCAACGTCGTCAACCCGGACGATATCGTCAAGTCGCACGGAGCCGATACGCTCCGCCTTTATGAGATGTTCATGGGTCCACTCGATGCGGCCATTGCTTGGTCGACGAACGGTCTTGACGGTGCCCGTCGCTTCCTCGACCGCGTCTGGCGTTTGTTCGAACAGACGAAACTAGAAGACAACGCCCCGACGGCTGACTTCGAACGCACGTATCATCAAACGGTGAAAAAAGTGACCGAAGATTACGAGGCGCTCCGTTTCAATACGGCGATCTCGCAACTTATGGTGTTCATCAATGAGGCGTATAAGCAAGACACGCTTCCGAAACAAGAGATGGTCAACTTCATCAAGATGCTCGCCCCGGTCGCACCGCACTTGGCCGAAGAGTTGTGGGAACGTCTCGGCATGACGGAAGACTTGACGTACGCGGCATGGCCGACGTTCGATGAGTCGAAACTCGTCAGCGACACGATTGAAGTCGTCATCCAAGTGAACGGGAAGCTTCGCGCGAAGATGCATGTGGCTCGTGACGCTTCGAAAGACGTCCTCGAGACGGAGGCGCTCGGAAACGAGCGCGTCCAAGAGTTCACAGAAGGGAAGACGGTCCGTAAAGTCATCGTCGTCCCGGGCAAGCTCGTCAATATCGTCGTAGGATGACCGAGGAGAACGTGTGACATTGTCACATGTTCTTTTCTTTTTCTTGACGCCGTTTTCTTTTTCGGATGGGTTTGTTACACTAAAGGGCGATACTGCAGAAAAAGGGGACAAAACGTCCATGAAACGTTCTTACGTACTATATACGACGTCGTTCGCCGTGTTGGTCGGGGTGATTCTCTGTTACGTGTTCGTCTTCTCAGACGAAGAGATTCAACGACAAATCGGCGCGACGTTCGAAAAAATCGACATTCAAACGAGCCATCAAGCGACGCCGCTCCCACCGGTCGAGGCCTCGCCTGACGAGGATGACATCGATACGACTGATGCGCTTGAACAGATTCAAAACATCGATGAAGTATATTATAGCGATACGATTGGCGCTTACTTGGTTCTAACGAAAAACCTCGAGTTTTTCGAAGTGAGCGGGAACGCCAATCGCGTCATCTCGTCGCTTCAACTAAATAATGACGGACAAGACTTGAAGCTTAACGAGTTCATCGGCATGCGCATGATCACGGAGACGAAAATTTTTGCGGTCACCGCCAACGGTGTGCTCGTGACGATCGAACGGGAAGGTGGGCGTTGGGTCGAGCAAGAACGGAAAGTGATTGAACGTATCCGTCCAGACAATCGTCTGTTCGGGCTCGGTTATGATCAAGCGACAGAACGTCTCATCATCATGAACCGGAAGTCTGGAACGACTGATGTCGAACTCCTCTATGTCGAGGAGCGGATCATTGAAGCGAAGACCGAGCAGACAGAGGAGTCAACGAGTGAACCGAATGAGGAATCAGAACCGACCGAAGAGACGATTGAGGTGGATGCGGTCGCGCCGGAAGACGAAGCGCTCCAAGCGGACGAGCCCGCACCAGAAGTCGAACCGTTGAGCGAGTGGGCGATCGAATCCCGCAAAGCGCTCACGACGACGGGCATGAGCGCCTCGATCCAACAAAAGTTCGAGAAGTTCCGCGGTGTCGGTCTCGTCGAACGGCAAGGCCGGATTTACGTACTCGACTCAGAAGAACTCGTCTTATATACGATCAACCCGAATGAAGGAACGATGAACGGGCAGATGGTGACGCCGCGCGTGTACGGTTCGACCGGGATGTTCCTGCAAGACAATGAGATATTTGCAATTGTACGACCAGACGTGTTCGACCTTGATGCGTTCGTCTCGGTCGACTGATGAGGAGATGACAAGATGAGCAAACGATATTTTTATGAAGAAGTCCGCCAATTCCATGAGACGTTCGGTCACCCTGAGGCGAAAGCCCCTGAACCGATCGCGCTCGACCGTGCCGTCAAGCGCTCGGTATGGACCGCGGAAGAGGCAGTCGTCGAATTTTTACACCAATCGTCACGAAACGAGGAAGAGTTTCTCCAAGCCGTGGCGACGTTCAAACAAGGGTTTGAAAACGCGGTCGAGAAGTCGCTCAAAGAATCCTCACCGACGACCGACGTCGAACGGCTCGTCGGTCAAGGCGATGCCTTGACCGATGCCCTCTACTTCGTCATGGGCAGTTTCGTCGAGCTCGGTCTCGACCCGGTCCCATTGTTTGAAATCGTACAACGGGCGAATATGGCGAAACTCGGTCCGGACGGGAAACCGATTTTACGCGAATCGGACAACAAAATCATGAAGCCAGAAGGATGGATGCCGCCAGAGCCGGAACTTGAGGCCGAAGTGCTCCGCCAGATGGCAAAAAAATAAGAGCGTGTGGTCAAATGACCACGCGCTCTTATTTCGTCTCGACGGCAGAAAATTGTGCCGCATGTGATCCGGCGCAATGTCCGGTCGTGAAAGCGGCTGTGATATTGTAACCGCCAGTGTAGCCATGGATGTCGAGCACTTCACCGGCAAAGAAGAGGCCGGGTGCTTTCTTCGACATCATCGTCTGCGGGGCGACTTCTTTCACGGAGACGCCGCCTCCTGTGACGAACGCCTTGTCAAAGTCGAGCGTGCCGGTTGCGTGGAGCTCGAACGTCTTCAAGGCGGTGGCGAAGTCGATGACCGACTGCTTTTTTAACTGGCTCGCGTCTTCTTCGCCAAATGACAGGGAGGCGAGCAGCAAGTCGAGCATCCGTTCCGGGATGAACCCTTTCCAGACGTTTTTGACGGCACGTTTCGGTTGGGCCTGCACTTGTTTCCATAATTCTTGGTACAGCTCGTCGCGCGTCATGTCCGGGAACAAGTCGAGAGAGAGCAGGACGACACGTTCTTTACTGCGCTTCCGTTCTTTGATCGTATACTGGCTGCAGCGCAGGGCGATCGGGCCAGAGACACCGAAATGGGTGAAAATCATGTCACCGCGATGCGTCTTGATCGGCTTCCCTTTTTTTCCGTGAACGGTGAGGGCGACGTCCCGAAGCGACAGCCCTTGCAATTCCTTCGTCCCGATAAAGTCGTCGTTCAACTTGATCGGCACCTCGGTCGGGAACAGCTCGGTGATCGTGTGGCCGGCTTTCTCGGCCCACGGATAACCGTCACCGGTCGAGCCGGTGTGGGGGACCGATTGACCGCCGACGGCCATGACACAAGCGCTCGCCTCGATGCGTTCACCGTCCTCGAGTTCGACGGCGGTGAACTCGTTCGCTTCATTAAAATGGAGCGTCTTCACTTTGGCATTTTTTCGAATCTCGACACCGAGGTCGCTGATGGCTTGCAAGAGCGTGTTGACGACGTCTTGTGCCTTATCGGTCACCGGGAACATCCGGCCGTTGTCTTCTTCTTTCAACGGGATGCCGAATCCGGTGAACAAGTCGATGATCGACTGATTGTCGAACTGGGCGAGGGCGCTGTAAAGGAAACGACCGTTTCCAGGGATGAACTGGACAAGTTCGTCGACCGGTTTCCGGTTCGTCACGTTGCAACGGCCGCCGCCTGAGATGGCGAGCTTGCGTCCGAGTTTTGAGCCTTTGTCGATGAGGAGCGTATTGGCGCCGGCTTTCGCGGCGGCGTAAGTCGCCATGAGGCCGCTCGGCCCTCCTCCGATGATGATGACGTCTTTCATGATGGTATACCTCGTTTCTATCAAATCAATCGGTAAAATTATCGTAACTTTATTATCCGCAACAGTAAGAGTATAATGAGAAACGATTGTTTTGTAAAACGAAGACATTTCACAAGTTGTCAAAAATAGATGGAGGTAACTCATGTCATCAAGCGTCAAACAAGATTCAGGAAGAGAGTCCTTCGTCAAAGGCACGCTCCTTTTATCGGCCGGAAACTTGATTTCCCGGATGCTCGGACTGTTGTATACGTTCCCGTTCCAAGCGATGGTCGGGATTGCCGGTGTCACGCTCTATCAGGCGGCGTATACGTATTATGCGCTCATGATCGCCATCTCGACGGCGGGCATCCCCGTTGCCGTCTCGAAGTTCATTGCGAAGTATAATGCGCTCGGTGAGTACGGGACGAGTCAGCGGTTGTTCCGTCAAGGGATGAAACTCATGCTCGTCACCGGGGTCGTCGCGTTTTTAGTGCTGTTTTTCGCGGCCCCGTGGCTATCTGAGCTCATGGTGCGTAACTCAGACAACAACCAACAGTACGTCGACTCGCTCACGCTCGTCACACGCAGCGTCAGTTTCGCGCTCTTGCTCATCCCGGCGATGAGTATGGTCCGCGGTTATTTCCAAGGCCATCAAGATATGGCCCCGACCGCGATTTCCCAGGTCATCGAACAAATCGTTCGCATCCTATTCTTGCTGAGCGGAACGATGCTCGTCTTGTTCGTCTTGTCTGACTCGAACCTCGTTCGACCACTCGCCGAAACGTTAGGTGGGACCGGGGCGGTCGAGACGACCGAGTTGAACGGACTGAAAGTGCTCGCCGTCACGATTGCGACGTTCAGCGCGTTCATCGGCGCGATTGGAAGTATCGTTGTCCTCGCGATGTACTGGCGCAGACGAAAAGACATTCATCGCCAGACTGAAAATCCTGCCGGGACACCGGTCCGCTCGATGAAGTCACTCTTACTCGAGCTGCTCAGCTATTCGATTCCAATCGTCATGGTCGGATTGTCGACACCGCTCTACCAGTTCGTCGACCAGTTGACGATGGTCAACACGCTCCTCAACTCCGGTAAGACGGTGTCCGAGGCGACGTCGGCGTTCGGTTTCTTGACGGGGAACGCCCATAAGATCGTCTTGATTCCAGTGTCGATCGCGGCCAGTGTGTCGATGGCGACGATCCCGCTCGTCACGCGCTCGTTCACACACGGGGACATGACGAAAGTCCGTGACCAAGTGAACCACATTTTCCAAGTGTCATTTTTCGTGACGATCCCGGCTGTCATCGGGCTCGTCGCCTTGTCGGAACCGCTGTTCGGGACATTGTTCCCGCGCGACCGTGAAGGTTGGGTTTACTTGCTTCATTATGCACCGAGTGCCTTTTTCCTCGCTTACTATTCCGTGGCAGCGGCGATCTTGCAAGGGATCAACCGGCAGTATTTCACGATCTTTGCGACGGCGATGGGACTTCTCGCCAAAGTCGCCTTGAACGTGCCGTTCGTCTACATGCTCGGCGGGATCGGGGCCGGCTATGCGACGATTGCCGGTTATATCGTCGCCATCATCCTCATGGTGTGGAAAATTCAACGAGCCCTTCACTTCCCATACAAACAGTTGTTGCGTCGGACGATGCTCATGTTTGCGATGGGGGCGGCGATGTTCATCGTCGTGTACGGTTCCTTGTTCGTCACGTTGAACGATGAACCGAGCTGGGGGAATGACATATGGGCGACGTTCGTCGGCTTCGGCCTCGGTCTCGTCGTCTACGGTTATCTCGGCTGGCGCAGTCATTTGGCTGGAAAGCTGTTAGGAAAACGATTCCAGTATCGGAGGAAGAACTAATGCGGATTGATAAATTGTTAGCGAACATGGGTTATGGTTCACGGAAAGACGTCAAGATCTTACTGAAACAAGGGGTCGTCCGTGTCGACGACCAACTCGTCAAAGACGCGAAGCGGCAAGTTCATCTAGAGACGGAACGAGTGACCGTCCAAGGCGAAGTGGTCGAGTATCGTCCGTTCGTCTACTTGATGATGAACAAACCGGCCGGTGTCGTCAGTGCGACTGAAGACAAGGTCGAATCGACAGTGATCGAGTTGATCGATCCATCGTATGCCCATTACGAGTTGTTTCCGGTCGGACGTCTCGATAAAGACACGACGGGCCTATTGCTCTTGACGAACGACGGGGCGTTCAATCATGCGCTCATGTCTCCGCGTAAACACGTCGACAAAGTGTACGTCGCCGAGGTCGATGGCGAGATGACGGTCGACGACGTCCGCCGTTTTGCCGAAGGTGTCGAGTTAGAGGACGGCTATACGACGAAGCCGGCCCGGCTCGAAGTGCTTAGTCGGAACGGTCGTCGCTCGACGATCCGTTTGACGTTGTCAGAAGGAAAGTATCATCAAGTGAAGCGGATGGTCGCGGCCGTCGGCAAGCACGTCGAACAACTCGAGCGCGTCCAAATCGGTCCGCTCGAACTCGATCCTGCGCTCGCCCCGGGTGAATATCGGGAACTGACCGCAGCCGAGGTAGATCAACTCACCACGTAAACAAGAGAGTCTATGGAGCGTCCTCCATAGACTCTTTTTTCAATGAAAAAGGGATCCCGTTACACAGGATCCCTCGTAATTTTATTCAGTTTGCTGTTTTGAGCGAACGTTTTGAAGATGTCCACGTGCCGCGGCTCGGGCTTTCAACAAGATTGTTGTATTCAAGTACGTTCAAATCACGCTGTACGGTGCGTGACGTGATCCCGAATTCCTCTACTAGTTCTGAAGTGGTAACGCATTCCCTCTCATTAATAAACAAATAAATTGACTTAATACGGGTTAGCATACGATCTGTTGAACCTTTCATTGGATGACCTCCCAATGCGTAGAATGATGAAAGACAAAACCTACGGACGACAAAATGAAATATGAAATTGTTATTTTCTAAAATTACATCTTTAGTATAACGCTCTGACGAATAATTGCAAGTGAAAAGCACGAACAATCAAATTGTAAAGTTGTTGTTATGAACGTAAATATCGAATGAAGATATTGTAAAATGATTATAATATCGCTAAAAGACGAACGAAAAAATATTTTCGAAATGAATGTTCGTCTTTCTAACATTTGGATATACTAGTAAGGGAGAGTACATTCGTAAAGGGGAGATTAACATGAACTGGAGACAGGAAATCGATGCACGAGAAGAGGCGTTTTTAGACGATTTGAAAGGCTTGCTTCAAATCCCGAGCGTCCTTGACGAATCGAAGGTCGGGCCAAACGAGCCGTTTGGTCCCGAAGTGCGTCGCGCCCTCGACTACATGCTTGAGCTCGGTAAGCGCGATGGGTTCACGACGAAAGACGTGAACGGTTATGCGGGACATTTAGAATATGGTTCAGGCGAAGAACTCGTCGGCATTCTTTGCCATTTGGATGTCGTGCCGGCCGGGGAAGGGTGGACGTATGGGGCGTTCAACCCGACGATTGTCGATGGAAAAATCTACGCGCGTGGAAGTAACGACGATAAAGGGCCGACGCTCGCCGCTTATTATGGCCTCAAAATCGTCAAAGAGCTCGGCTTACGGCTCTCGAAACGAGTCCGCCTCATCGCCGGCTGTGATGAGGAGAGCGAGTGGCGCTGTGTCCGGGAATATTTCAAACAAGAAGAAATGCCGACGTACGGATTTGCACCTGACGCCGACTTCCCGATCATCAACGCTGAGAAAGGGTTATACGACGGTGTCTTGAAGCAAGTCCCAATCCAGCGCACGTCAGGAGCGAAGTATGAGTTACGCTCGTTCATGAGTGGCGAACGCCCGAACATGGTGCCTGACTTTGCAACCGCCGTGTTAAAGACGGACGATGTTCTAGAAGAGAAATTTGAAGCGTATCTAGAGAAATATGAAGCGGACGGGACGTGTGTGTACGACCGGGGCGAGTACACGTTTACGATGAAAGGCGTGGCTGCCCACGCCATGGAGCCGGACAATGGCGTAAATGCGGCCTACGTGCTCGCCGGATTCCTGTTGCCGCTCTCGCTCGACATCCAAGGCGAGCGCTACATCGAATTCGTCCGCCACGTCTTCGCCGACTCGCGGGGCATCTCGCTAGGCATCGAGGCGAGTGATGAGACGGGTGACTTGACCGTTAACGGCGGCGTGTTCCGTTATAGCGCGGATGAACGCACGGCAACGCTCAACATCCGTTACCCGTACACGGCAAAGTTCCCGGAACGATTGCAAAACTTGAAAGAAATCGCCTTGTCGTTCGGTTTCGAGTTGACGACACGTCATCATATGCCGCCGCATCACGTGGCAGAGGACCATCCGCTCGTCAAGACGTTGCAAGCCGTCTACGAACGTCAGACGGGCGAATCGGCTAACTTGATGGCGATCGGCGGCGGGACGTACGCCCGTTCGCTCGAAGCGGGTGTCGCGTTCGGCGCCTTGTTCCCGGGCGCGAAAGACGTCGCGCACCAAGTCGATGAATATATGGAAATTGAAGATTTGTTCCGGGCGGCTGCAATCTATGCGGAAGCCATCTATGAGCTCGCTAAATGAAAAGACTCAGAGAGCTGACTGAACTGGTCAGCTCTCTGTCTGTTAGGAAGGAAGTTTGTTGTGAACCAGCAAAAACGTTTATTTCAATCCACCTATGTTGCTATATTCTTCGCCCAAGGTGCACTGATCCCCTATATGGCCTTGTTCTTCTCGCAGGATCGGTTCGATTTGTCACCGAGCGAGGTCGGGACAATCGTGGCCATTTTGCCAATTCTCTCCATCGGGGTCCAACCGCTTTGGGGGATGCTCGCCGATCGGACCGGTCGCGTCCGGGCTTGGCTCGTGCTCGCGATGGTTGGTGCGGCCGCGTTATCGCTCACGTTCTTGTTTGCGACGGCTTATGTATGGATCGTCTTGTTGATGGTCGCCTGGTCGGTCTTCCAATGTGCCCACATCCCGCTCGTCGATATGATGACGCTCGACTATACGGCCCGTGCTAAAATTGATTACGGGGCCATCCGTCTGTACGGTTCAGCCGGATTTGCCATCGCCGTCTTCATGATGGGTCGAATCTCGGATACGGCGTGGGGGTTGTCGAGCACGTTTCTTCTCAGTGCCATCGTACTCGTCATCGGGAGCGTCGTGTTGAGACAAATCTCTGAAGTCGAGGCCCCGCGCCCAACCGCAGTCGCACCGTTCGCTTGGTCAGCCGTTTGGAACAAGCAGTTCGTCGCGTTTCTCATCGGCGGGATGCTCGTGTTCGGTCCGATTTATGCGAACAACTATTACTTCGGTATTTATGTGACGAGCATCGGAGGCTCGACGACGCTCATCGGGACATTGTTTTTAGTCGCCGTACTTTGTGAGATCCCGTTCATGAAAGTGGCCCATCAGATCGTCTTCCGCCTTGGGACGGTAAACGTGCTCGCAGGCGCCGCCTTCATCTCGGCTTTACGCAACGGATGGTTGGCTTTCGAGCCGCCACTTTGGGTCGTTTGGTTGCTCGCGATCGTCCAAGGACTCGTTGTCGGTTTGCTCATCCCTGTAGCTTTGCAGTTCGTTCGCAGTCTCGTCAGCTTAAACGTGACGTCGACGGCGATCGGCGTCTACATGGCTGTCACATCGGGCTTGGCGACGGCCGGATTCAACCAGCTCAGTGGAATCATCATTGAATATGACAGCATCATCGGTGTATTTTGGATGTACACTGCGGTCAGCTTCGCAGGTGCGATTTTATTCTTGGGACTACGACGGTTCCATCGGAAAGGGTGAAGTCGATGTCGACACATTACTTTTTAGCGTTGCCGATCGAGTCCGCGGAATTTGAACGGATTCAACGGGATGTCTTGCCGTACTATTCGTATCATCGCATTTATCGACCTGACGAATTTCACGTGACGCTTCAATTTTTAGGTGCGTTAGACGATGACCAAGTTGAGGCGGTCCGAGAAATCACGAAGCGCGTGGCGGACGAAACGTCACCCTTCACGTTGACGTTTCAACGATTGGACCACTTCGGTCGATCGGAACGCCCGCGTGTGTTGACGATCGTGCCGGAACCGGAACAAGCACTTATGACGTTTGTGAGTGAGTTACGGGGCCGGTTGTCTGAAGATATTCCGGCGCTCGATCGGAAGCCGTTCGTCCCTCACGTCACACTCGCGAAAAAATGGGACAGCGGGACGATCGCGCCCCATGTCGCTCCCGCGTTTAATATTATAGAGAAGATCGACGCTGTCGTACTATATCGAATCAATCCGGGTCATAAACCGGCATATGAGGCGATTGACGTATTCCCGCTAGCGCGTTCAGAGGAGGAGTCATGGCGATCCCGATTAAAATTTTTGACGTAATCTCAAAGTATGAACGAAACGTTTTAGACCAGTACAATCGCTACCAAGAATACGTGGAGTCGGACACGGCGCGCCTTCAACGTCTTCATGAGTTGAATCGGTTGAATCCGCCTGAAGTGATCGAGTTCGAGAACCCGTGGTGGAAGTTTTGGCGCCGCGTGGAGCGAATCGAATTGGAGCCGACGCCATTGACGGATACGCAATTTCAAGCGATGTTGACGGCAAGGCGCCGGATTCAAAAATTGCAATTCGCTTGCGAAGGTGCGACAGAAGCGGACGTTCCGATGCTGGCGTTTCTGCGCGAGTATGGGTACCGCCGAATGCTGTTGGAGTGGAACGAGAAACATTTCTTCATGTATCGTCCCGTCGTCAACTGGAACGGGGCGACTGTGGAACTGAGTCATCTCATCATCGGCCCGTCACACATTTATATGGTCGAATGGCTCGACGGGGACCGAAGTATTTACCACATATCAAAAGAGAAGACGTGGGTTCATCAACCGCTCAAAGGGGAAAATAACCGTGTAGTCAATCCGCTTATCGCATTGACACGCACAGAAGAGATCGTTCGTCAGTTTCTTCCGTCCTATGACGGGGTTTTCCAAAAAGTAACGGTGGCCCCGAACGGCTATTTCGATCACGTTCCTACATCCAGTACGACCCAGTTCGTTTCCCGGTCAGATTATGACCAATGGATGAGACAAGTGAACGGGCGTGCCCCGATCGTCAAAGCCCAACAAATTCGAGATGTGGCGACACTACTAGATCAGACAGCACAGAAGCCGTTTCGACAATTTTTGGACCAGTAGGTAGGAGAGGATGGAACACGTATGCATCACACACCAGACCAGCAAACGACAACCCATGCGACAATCGAACGGGCATCGCTTCTGTCGTTCGAACTGATTCGGCTTGAAGTTGTCCCTGAATATGTTGCCATTCCCGTTCAAATCGAGCAGAACGGTCGCCCAATCGAATACACCGTCGTCAAAGAGCGATGGACCGAGACGGGAATGATTGAACGTGACTTGAAATTGACGCGGCCCGTCTCATTAGAAACCGTCTATACAGTCTTTCATCCAGGCCACAAAACGATCGTCGTCGTTCCGCAAGAAATCGTTCAGACTGAAGAATTCGAGCGTCGGTATGCCTACGATGGGCCGCTCGGGCTCGTCTTTGGTTCGACCGACATCGAGGCGTTCGTCTGGTCACCGGTCGCGTTCTCGATCTGGGTGACGGTGCACGATGAAGAGACGCATCGCGAAATCGAGCGTTTCCGGATGACGAGACAAGCCCGTGGCGTTTGGCATGCCGAAGTTCCTCGACTTTATGAAGGCTTGCTCTATCGCCTTCACGTCAAAACGCCAGTTGAAACGAATGACGTCGTCGACCCTTACGCGAAAGCCGTCAGCGTTAATGGCGAATTTGGCGTATTGGTCGATGTCGAAGCGCATATCGCCGAACACGTCGAGACGACCGAGCGGCCGCCGCTAAGGAAAGCGACCGATGCTGTCATCTATGAACTTCATATCCGGGATTTCACGAGTCACCCGTCATCGACGAGCCGATTGAAAGGATTATATGGCAGTGTCGCTGAAACGGGGCTCTTGACGAGCGCCGGACACAGCGCCGGCCTCGACTATATAAAAGAACTCGGCGTCACGCACATTCAGCTATTGCCGGTCCATGACTTCGGCAGTGTCGACGAGTTGACGCGCATGCCGTACAACTGGGGGTACGATCCGATTCACTGGTTCGCCCTGGAGGGAAGTTACGCCTCGAATCCGCTGGCGCCGCTCGCTCGGGTGTCAGAATACGCCCAACTCGTCTCCGATTTGCATCGGTCCGGGCTTCGGGTCGTCGTAGACGTCGTCATGAACCACGTCTACGTACGGGAGCAATCGTCGCTCGAGGCTCTCGTCCCATACTACTATTTCCGTTATGAGCATGACGGGACAGTCGCGAACGGTACCGGTGTCGGCAATGATACCGCCTCCGAACGTTACATGATGCGCCGTATGATCGTCGATTGTGTCACGTACTTCGCGACCACGTACGACGTGGACGGATTCCGATTCGACTTGATGGGGATCCACGATGTCGAGACGATGAACCAAGTCCGGGCTGCGCTCGATAAGATCGACCGGTCGATTCTCATGTACGGGGAAGGATGGGATTTAGCGACGCCGCTTAGCCCATCTGTGAAAGCGACGTCCCACAATGCGGCCCATATGCCAAGGATCGGTCATTTCAACGACATGATGCGAGACGCGCTCAAAGGCTCCACGTTCAATGACCGAGAGCAGGGATTCGTCTCTGGGAACGAATGGCGCGAATGGGAGCTGCGGGAATGTCTCACCGGTGCGGTCCAAATCCCGAACGTGACCGTCGGACGTTTCCCGAGTCCACAGTACACGATCAACTACGTCGAAGCACACGACAACTACACGACGTTTGACAAGCTACAGCTCGCCTGCGAAGAGACGGATGAGGCGACGCGACTGCGCATGCAACGTTTTGCGACGGCTATTGTCATCACATCACAAGGCGTCCCGTTTTTACATGCCGGCCAAGAGTTCGGACGGACAAAACAAGGGGTCGAAAACAGTTACAACGCCCCAGACCGCATCAACCACTTCGACTGGGACTTGCGCGATGAACGGCTCGCTGAAGTCGAATATGTAAAAACGTTGCTCAAATTACGGCGTCGTCATACGTGTTTCCGGTTCGACACCCGGCAAAAAGTAGTGGAGCAGTTCAAGTTCCTCCCGTCTCCGCCCGGCGTCATCGCCTATGAAGTGACGGCGAGTCATTCCTATGACGCTTGGCAACGGGTACGTGTGTATTTGAATGGAACGCATGGCGACGTCACGTTCCATGCGGACGGGGAATGGAACGTCTACGTTCAAGGGGAGCGGGCTAGCCTCACACCGATTGTCCGGAATCCAGTCGAGATTCAAGTCGAGTCGTTGTCAATGACGATTATCGCGTGTTAATATGGTGATTGTATCTTTTTAATTTCTTATGAGATTTGAGCGTGATGAATATGTATTCAGATATAATCGGTGCGCTCGGCGAGGAGTGGACGGTCGCCTCGGCAGGTGGGATCACAGGTGAGGCATACGTGGCGACGACGCGCCAACAGAAAATTTTCGTCAAGCGGAACTCGTCTCCGTTTTTAGCGATTTTATCCGCCGAAGGCATCGTTCCGAAATTATTATGGACGAAGCGAATGTTCAACGGCGATGTCCTAAGTGCGCAACAGTTCATCGAAGGGCGAGAGTTGTCCCCGGACGACATGAACCGTCCCGACGTGGCGGCCCAGCTTGGGAAAATCCATCATTCGAAAGAGCTATTGTTCATGCTACAACAATTGGACCATACGCCCGTCACGTCTGCCCTGTTGCTCCGGCAATGTGCCGCCTATGGACAAGACGAGTCGAACGAGACGATCGACGAGGCGGTTCAATGGTTGATGAGCCACCGCCCGGTCGATGACGAGCAAGAACTCGTCGTCTGCCACTCGGATTTGAACCATAACAACTGGATCGAAGACGAGTCCGGTCAACTGTATTTGACCGACTGGGACGATGCCATCATCGCGGATCGGGCGTTTGACTTGGCGATGGTGCTCTATAGTTATGTCGACGAAACAGATTGGGAAAACTGGTTCCGGCAATACGGAGTCACTTTGACCGAAACGTTGCGTAATCGGATGCACTGGTACGCAATCGCCCAGACGGTGCTCACGATTTATGGGGAGCAGAGTGAGATGGAGCGACAAGAGGGACTTTCCGTCTTGCAAGAACTTCTCGACGAAACGAACGAATAGAAATAGAAAAAGGGATGGCCCACAGCTGGGTCATCCCTTTCAATATGCATTATACATCATCAGGTTTCATAAAGAACGCCCATACGAACGTCGCGATGACAGCGGCGAAAAAAGTTAACGGGGCCGCATAAAAAATTAAGAATTGGTCCAACGTGCTCATCAATCTAACCTCCTCGGAAGGATGATATACGTTCATTAAACAACGATTTCGTGTATAATCGCAAGGGGACTGCTCGCTTGAAGCGGCACAGTCAGATCAAACTTGAACATTTCATGAACGAAAGGTAGGATTTACATGCGATTACGCCACAAACCTTGGGCGAAAGACTATATGCAAGCTCAAGAACACGTCTTCATCACTGATCCCGCGTCGTTGAAAGGGAACTGGGCAACCGAGTTCGGCAATGACCACCCGCTCTTCATCGAGGTCGGGTCAGGGAAAGGACAATTCATCTTAGGAATGGCCAAACAACATCCGGACGTCAATTTTATCGCGATCGAGCTTTTCGAGAGCGTTGCCGTCTCGATCGTCCAAAAACTTGTCGAAACACCGATGCCGAACGTACGGGTGTTGACGGTCGACGCCAAGCAACTCGTCGATTATTTCGAAGCAGGAGAGGTCGACCGCGTCTACTTGAACTTCTCGGATCCATGGCCGAAGACACGCCACGCGAAGCGTCGATTGACGTATAAAACGTTCCTTGCCACGTACGAGTCGGTCTTACCGCGCGGCGGAGAAATCCATTTCAAAACGGATAACCGCAGTTTGTTCGAATACTCGCTCGAAAGCATGAGCCAATACGGGATGTACTTCACAGACATTTCACTCGATCTTCACGTGAACGAGCCGGCTGACAACGTTCGTACCGAGTACGAAGAGCGCTTCAGCGCAATGGGACAGCCGATTTACCGGATGGAGGCCGCGTTCCGTCCGAAAATTTGACACGCTTTTTTCTTATTTTAATAGCATTTTCTTCACACTTTTTTCTTTCTTCTTGGTACAATAGGAATGACGCTAAATTGGAATTAGAGAAGGGGGAACATGGGGATGTTGAAAAAAGCATGGGCAAGCCTGCTTGCAGTAATCTTCATTCTAACAATCGCACCACTTAATACCTCGGCTAACGAGGCGTTTTTGGACGCCCTAGAAGAGGACTTGAAGGCAACGCATTATGACTACAAAGAAGGAACTGCGGAAATCATCAAGCAAGAGACACTCACGTCTTCGAACGGAAATGAGATCATTGCAGCGGTCGTCGAGCTCGACACGATTCGTGACGGCATCTTCATCACGCGTAAAACAGAGTTCCATTACTTTGACGCGACCGACAACAAGATTTTAGCGACGGCCGACCTCGGTGAAGTCGAAGGTGCGACCGAGTTTGCTGATGCGAACATCGACATGCTCGGACAAAAAGTCGTCTACTGGTTGCCTGTGTTGATCATGTTGTTGTTGATTGCGATTCCAGCACTCATCTTGTTCTTCGTCGTGCCACGTTTCTACTCGACGACGGAATACATGAACCCGATTTACGAAAAAAACGATAATCCACGTTAAAAAAAGAGCCGATTGATTCGGCTCTTTCAGACTGTAGACAAAACATTGTCTGCAGTCTTTTTTATTTGCCCGACCGGGCACAGCTCGCTTTTCTGGGGGCAAGCAGGGAGACGCATCGCGACTTTGTCGCTGCTGGGTCTCCCTTTGCTTGCTAATCCCCTGGAAGTCTCGCCGTGCCCGCAGTCGGCCCACGCATCAATCCCTCTTTTCGTACCGTCGTCGCTTTTTTATAATGAGAGATATAGAAACAAT
>WPCK01057675.1_pt1 | contig 57567 bp, 58 predicted proteins | sample 5399851 | NCBI WGS metagenome assembly WPCK01 (sample SAMN12869471, study PRJNA574797) | sludge metagenome | isolation source: wastewater treatment of pH11 | place: China:Beijing | collected 2019-05-20
TGGCGGCCGGCTTCGCCCCGGTCGGCGTGACGGTCTCGGCGACGCTCGCGGAGGCGCTGGCCGCGCCATCCGATGTCGTCATCGACTATACCAAGCCGCATGTCGTCAAGCCGCACGCGCTCGAAGCGCTCGCCGCCGGGCGCCATGTCGTCATCGGCACCTCGGGGCTGACCGCGGATAATTATGCCGAGATCGACGCGGCGGCGAAGGCGGCCGGGCGCGGCGTGCTTGCCGCCGGCAATTTTTCCATCACCGCGACGTTGATGCGCCGTTTTGCGCTCGAGGCGGCGAAATACGTCGCCGACGTCGAGGTGATCGACTACGCCTCGGCGGCCAAGCCGGACACCCCGTCGGGTACGGCGCGCGAACTGGCCGAAATGCTGGCCGAGGTGCGCAAGGCCGGAACCGCCAAGCCGGTGGCAGAATTGTCCGGCGCCAAGGAAACGCGCGGCGCAGCGCTCGGTTCGCCGACACCGGTGCAAGTGCATTCGCTTCGCCTGCCAGGTTTTGTCATTGCCTGCGAAGCCTTGTTCGGTGCCGACAGCGAACGTCTGACCATCCGCCACGATGCCGGTTCCTCGGCGGCTCCCTATGTCGCTGGCACACTCTTGGCGGCGCGCAAGGTCGGTTTGTTCGTCGGCCTGAAGCGGGGCCTCGACTCCGTGATGGACTGACGCACCGCGTCGAAACCGCGGCAGGCTTCCCCTGGGGGCTTTTTTGTACGGATTGGCGACGGCTGTCCTCGTTGCGGAGCGCTGCCTTTTTTTGACAAAATCCCGCCGCAGTTGAGGCGCAATCAGGCAACCACCTCCGGCGGGCGGCCGGAGACGAATAGGGCGGCAGTAATCTGGGCGCGACGTTTTCTGCGCGGGGGAAATCCTTGGGGTTCGGCCTTCTGCGAGGCCACCTTCCCGTTTTTGGCCTTTTTTTTCTGATCCAGTTTCTGCTCGCATTGACGATCGCCGACGTGGCGGCGGGGTCAGGTGAAACCGGCGCCGCATCGATGCCCGTCGGCGTGTCGATCAACCCGGTGCTTGCGGTCGTGGCGCCTTTGCCCGATCCCGAGGCGCGGGGTTTGAGACAATCGGGTTTCGCCGGCGGTCCGCTCCTCGCGCCGCCGCCGGCGGTTTTCGCCGTCCACCTTTTTTCAGCACCGGGCCCCGCGCCGACCTGCTTTGGGGCGGCCAGGCTCGGTCTGCACCAATATTACGGGCGTGCGCCTCCTGTATCCTTCCTCTGCCGGACCTGACGCGACCCGGGTCGCGAAAAACGTCTTCGTTCCGCAAGAGGGGCACAACATGAGCATTCGGAATACCGTTCGCGCGGCCGCGCTGGCCTGTGCGTTCGCGGGAATCGCGCCGCTGGTCGCGATGGCCGGTGACTCTGACAAACCGAGGCCACACGGCTTCTGGCTGACCACACCCGCACCGGAGCTGACGGCGCCGGCGGGCAAGCCGATCAGCCTTCCGATCACCATCATCAACGATACCGAAGAACCCAAGCGGGCGACATTGACGCTCAGTGGCGTGCCAGAGGATTGGAAATGGTCGCTCAAGGGTGGCGGCTACGCGGTCGGCGCCGCCATGATCGGGCCCGGCGAGATTGGTTCGCTGACGCTCGAACTGGAACCGCCAACTGATCTGAAGCCGTCCGAATTCGCGCTTGATCTGAAAGCCAGCTACAAGGACGCGGTCGTCGAGCTGCCGCTCAAGATCGCCATCGTCGATGCCATTACCGAAAAGCCAACCCTCGTTCCCGATACGCCGGAGCTGACCGGCGGCGTCAAGACGGAATACCAGTTTGCGCTGCAGTTGACGAATGCCGGTACCGACGACGCGCTGTTCACCCTCCGCGCCGAGGCGCCCGACGGCTTTTGGGCGACCTTCAGGAGAGGATACAGCTATGACGAAATCAGCGGTATCCCCGTCGCGGCCGGAGGGTCGGAAACAGTCACCGCCGCCTTCAGACTGGATCCGTCGGTGGCGGCCGGTGATTATCCCCTCAAGGTAACCGCCGTCGCCAACGGCGAGGCGGCCACGGCCGATCTCGGTATCCACGTAACAGGTTCCCCGGCGCTGAAGCTCGGTGAACCGCAGGACCGGCTCTCGGGCACTGCGGAAGCCGGCGAGGCGTCGGCCCTTTTCCTGACACTCGAGAACAACGGTGGCGGTCCTGCGCGCGGCGTCAAGCTCGAAGCTATTGCACCGGTCGGTTGGAAAGTCGCGTTTTCGCCAGCCGGGTTCGACGAACTGGCGCCCGGCGAAAAGGCAACGGTCAGTATCGCAGTCACGCCTACCGAAAAGGCAATCGCCGGCGACTACATGGTTTCCGTTCGAGCAGAGGGTGAAGGCACCTCGGACATCCGGGAACTCCGAATCACCGTGATGACCTCCGCCGTCTGGGGTGTCGTCGGATTGGCCGCAATCGCTTCCGCCCTTCTCGTCATGGCTCTCGCCGTCCTGGGGTACGGGCGCCGATGAACGCGCCGGTCATCGAGGTCAAAGGCCTCACCAAACGCTATCGTGGCGTGACTGTCGTCGACAGCGTCGATCTTGCCGTCATCGAGGGTGAAGTCCTCGGCCTTTTCGGCCCTGCCGGCTCCGGCAAGACGGTGATCCTTCTCATATTGCTCGGCCTGGCCAACGCCGATGGCGGCAGCGCGAGGGTGCTCGGGCTCGACCCGCAAAGCCAGCCACTGCAGGTCAGAAGATCGGTCGGATACCTGCCGGAAGCGGTCGGGTTTTACGACAACCTCTCGGCGCGGGAAAACCTGCGCCATACCGCGCGCCTTGGCGGATTGTCAGGTACCGAGGTCGAGGAGCGGACCGACCGCGCTCTGCACCGGGTTTCCTTAAGCGATGTCGGCGATCGGCGCGTTTCAACCTACTCACACGGCATGCGCCAACGGCTCGGCCTGGCCGAACTGATCATGCGTGACGTTAAGATCCTGGTCCTCGACGAACCGACCTCCGGCCTCGACCCCAGATCGACGGCGGAAATACTCCATCTCATCCGCAGTCTCGCCGTCTCGGGAATGACGGTACTCGTGGCATCGCGCCTGCTGGACACGGTACAACCGATCTGTTCCCGCGTGGCCCTGTTATCAAATGGAAAGATCGGATTTACCGGGCGTGTCGCCGAGTTACGGCATCTCGTTTCCGACGGCGGCTTCCGTGTCGATGTCGAGGCCGAAGGCATCGATGCCGGCGCCATCGCGCTTGACGTCGATGGCGTTTCCGCAGCGGACGCCGCCGGTGCCGCCCGCTGGCGGGTGACCGCGAACCGCGACCCTCGCCCTGAACTTGCACGGCGGATCGTCGCCGGGGGCGGCGAACTGAGAGGCATGAGCCTGCGCAACATGTCCCTGGCCGACGCCTACAGCCGATATTTTTCCGGGGAGCGCCATGAAGCGTGAAGGCTCGCCCTTCAAGGGCGCGATGACAGTCGCATTCAAGGAAGCCGCCGATCACATGACTTCGGCGCGCATACACGTGATCATGCTGCTGGTCCTGCTGACCGCGATCGGTGCCGTCTATGCGGCGATCGGCGAGATCAAACAGTCGACTCCGCAGTCGTCCTACCTGTTCCTGAACCTGTTTGCAGTAGCCCGCGATCCGCTGCCGTCCTTCGCTTCGTTCATGGGCTTCCTCCTGCCGATGGTGGCGATCGGTCTGGGTTTCGACAGCGTCAACGGCGAGGTCGCTCGCCGCACCATGAGCCACATCCTGGCCCAACCGATCTATCGCAATGCGGTCCTGTTCGGGAAGTTAGCGGGAGGCATGGTCGCCATCGCCATCGCATTGCTCATGCTCTGGCTGCTGGCGGTCGGACTCGGCATCCTGACATTGGGACAGCCGCCGTCGGGTGTCGATGTGATCCGCGGGTTGGCTTACCTTGCCGTGGCACTTGTCTATACCGGCGTCTGGCTGGCGTTCGCCATCGCGCTGTCGGCGGCGATCCGCGCTCCGGCAACCTCCGCGCTCTGGGCCCTGTCAGCGTGGCTGTTCTTCGCGTTGCTATGGCCCATACTTGTTCCGGTCGTCGCGAATGCGCTCAATCCAGCCGTTTCGCGCGCTCCGGCGAGCGTCCTCTCCCAATTCGCGCTTCAGCAGGGCTTGGCGCGTCTCTCGCCGGTCACGCTTTATGGCGAGATCGCGCAAATGCTCCTTGATCCGACATCCCGTTCCGTCGTGCCGGCCCTGATGACCCAATTCGATGGCGTGGTCATCGGTGCCCCGTTGTCGACATGGCAGAGCATCATCATCGTCTGGCCGCAGTTCGCGGGGCTGTTCACGGCGATGGTTCTGCTTTTCACCGGTGCCTACGTGGTGTTCCAGCGCCGGGAAATCCGCAGCTGAATTGTTGGCGGGCAATCGCCCGCTGCTACATGGTCGTCGCGCGGAACTTGCCCATGAGATAGGGGCCGGACAGCACCGGAGCATGGCGCGCCGTTTCGCCTTGTGCGAGGCAGCTCTCCAGGCAGGCGATCTCGGCAAACCAGTTCGGCTGGTGGAAGAAGGCGAGCGACTGGCGCCGCGCTGCGCTGCCGTCGGCGACCACGCGGTGCAGGGTCGAACGCCAGCGGTCATTGGTCCAGCGCTGCATCAGATCGCCGATATTGATGACGAAGGCGCCGTCGACCGGCTCGACTTCGCTCCAGTGCCCGTCCGGCGTCAGGATTTCGAGCCCGCGCGAACCGGCCTGCGGCAGCAGGATGGTCAGACTGCCGTAATCCGTATGGGCGCCGGCGCGCATCTGGCCGGGCGCCGCAGGCCGGTCGGTCGCCGGATAATTGAGCGCCCGCAGCGCGCTGATCGGCGCATCGATGAAGGGAGCGAAGAAACCGTCGGGAAGCCCGAGCGCAACGGCGAAGAGCCGCATGATCCGGGCGGCGAGATCCTCCATTGCGCCGTAATAGGCCTGCCACGCGTCGCGGAAACCGGCCGGATGTTCCGGCCACGGCGTCGCCGCGTAGCAAAATGACAGCGCGTCCGCATCGCTCATGCCATGCGGCGGCGTGGCCGGACCGCCGTTGAAGCTTTCCTTGAGATCGGGCGGCGTGTCCTCGCCGCGCGAGCGCGCCAGTGCCTCCGCGCCCGGACCGAGCCAGCCATAGGGGTAGCCGGGATAGGCGACCGCCGCGCGCGCCTTGTCCTCCGTCGGCAGGTTGAAGAAATCGTGCGCGGCCGACCATATCCCGTCGATGATCGCCTTCGGCACGCCGTGATTGGCGATGGCGAGAAAGCCGGTCTGGCGGCAGATGGTGTCGACCTCGGCGCCGAGTGCGCGGCGGCGCTCGGGCGTTGCCGCCTCGAAGGCTGCGAGATCGAAAACGGGAAATCCGGCCATGTCATCCCCCGGGCGGCCGCCGCCGCGTGAAAGGCGGTCGCTTTTGCGCTAACCTCGAGTCGGGCGCGGCGCGATTGTCTGCGCCGATGATGGGAGCAGGGGACGCCGTGGGCAAGGCATTTTACGACCATATCGCCGCCGAACTCTCCGCCGTGAAGGCGGCCGGGCTCTACAAGGCCGAGCGCGTGATCGTGTCGAAGCAGGCAGGCGAGATCGAGGTCGCCGGCGGCGCGCATGTGCTCAATTTCTGCGCCAACAACTATCTCGGCCTTGCCGACAACGAGGAAATCGCCAACGCGGCGAAGCACGCGCTCGACCGCTACGGCTACGGCATGGCCTCGGTGCGCTTCATCTGCGGCACGCAGGAGGAGCACAAGGCGCTGGAGGCGCGCATCGCCGCGTTCCTCGGCTTCGAGGACGCGATCCTCTATTCTTCCTGTTTCGACGCCAATGGCGGCCTGTTCGAGACGCTGATGGGCGAGGAGGACGCCATCATTTCCGATGCGCTCAACCACGCCTCGATCATCGACGGCGTGCGCCTGTCGAAGGCGAAGCGCTACCGTTATGGCAACAACGACATGGCCGAGCTGGAGGCGCGCCTCGTCGAGGCGAAGGACGCCCGCTTCCGCCTGATCGCCACCGACGGCGTCTTCTCGATGGACGGCGTCATCGCCGACCTGAAGAGAATCTGCGATCTCGCTGACAAGCATGACGCGCTGGTGATGGTCGATGACAGCCACGCCGTCGGCTTCGTCGGGACGCACGGGCGCGGCACGCCGGAATATTGCGGCGTCGAGGGCCGGATCGACATCATGACCGGCACGCTCGGCAAGGCGCTCGGCGGCGCCTCGGGCGGCTACGCGGTAGCGCGGCGCGAGGTCGTCGACTGGTTGCGCCAGCGCTCGCGGCCCTATCTCTTCTCCAACACGCTCGCCCCGGTCATCGCCGCCGCCTCGCTGAAGGTGTTCGACATCGTCGAGCATGGCGACGCGCTGCGCCGGCATCTGTTCTCCAACGCCGCGCGCTTTCGCGAGGCGATGACGAAGCTCGGCTTCACGCTGGCCGGCGCCGGCCATCCGATCATCCCGGTCATGCTCGGCGACGCGCAACTGGCGCAGGATTTCGCCGCCCGCATGCTGGAGCGCGGCGTCTATGTCATCGGCTTTTCCTTTCCCGTGGTGCCGAAAGGGCAGGCCCGCATCCGCACGCAGATGTCGGCGGCGCATACGACGCATGACCTTGATCGCGCCATCGAAGCCTTCGCGGCGACGGGCAGGGAGTTTGGAGTGATCCGATGAGCAACATGATGCGTGCGCTGGTGAAAGCGAAGCCGGAACCGGGCCTGTGGATGGAAACCGTGCCGGTGCCGGAGCCGGGGCCGAACGACGTGCTGATCCGCGTCGCAAAATCGGCGATCTGCGGCACCGACGTGCATATCTGGAACTGGGACGAATGGGCAGCGAAGACCGTCCCGGTCGGCCTCGTCACCGGCCACGAGTTCATTGGCGAGGTCGCCGATGTCGGGCCAGGCGTGACCGGCTACAAGCGCGGCCAGCGCGTCTCCGGCGAAGGTCATATCGTCTGCGGCCACTGCCGCAACTGCCGCGCCGGGCGCGGGCATCTTTGCCGGAACACGAAAGGTGTCGGCGTCAACCGGCCCGGGTCGTTCGCCGAATTCGTCTGCATTCCGTCTCACAACGTCGTGCCGATCCCCGACGACGTGCCGGACGAGATCGCCTCGATTTTCGATCCGCTCGGTAACGCCGTGCACACGGCACTCTCCTTCGATCTGGTCGGCGAGGACGTTTTGGTCACCGGCGCCGGACCGATCGGCATCATGGCCGCGCTCGTCGCCCAGGTGGTCGGCGCGCGCAAGGTCGTCATCACCGACGTCAATCCGTGGCGCCTCGATCTTGCCCGCCGCCTCGGCATTCATCATGTCGTCGATGCCTCGAAGGAGAGGCTCGCCGACGTCATGCGCCAGGAGGGCATGACCGAGGGCTTCGATGTCGGGTTGGAAATGTCCGGCGCCGCTCCCGCCTTCCGCGACATGCTGGCGACCATGAACAATGGCGGCAGGATCGCCATGCTCGGCATTCCGGCGCGCGACTTCGAGATCGACTGGAATCAGATCATCTTCAAGATGCTGCACATCAAGGGCATCTACGGCCGCGAGATGTTCGAGACCTGGTACAAGATGATCGCGCTGGTGCAGGGGCCGCTCGACGTCTCGGGTCTCATCACCCACCGCATCGGCATCGACAGCTTCCGCGAAGGCTTTGCCGCCATGCGTTCTGGCGAGGCCGGCAAGGTGGTGATGGACTGGTGAGGGTCAGCCGAATGCCATGCCCTCTGCCGCGGCGGCCGCACGCAGGGCATGATCAAGCGTGGCAAGCGGTGCTGCGCGGCGAAGCGCCAGTTCCAGATAGGCGGCGTCATAGACCGTCAACCCGTGCTTGCGGGCGAGCGTAACGATCCGCCCGCTGTCGCAGGCATGGTCGGTTTCGTATGGCAGGAGATCGAACTCGGTCAGCGCGGCGTCGGCGGCGTTCCTGTCGATGCGGCCCCGGCGCTCATTGACCACGACAATGTTTCGGACCTCGAAATCGAATAGTGGCGGAACGACCAGATCGTGCCGGCCGAGCCCGATATCGGTCTCTTTTACATAGGGGTCGGATTCGTCGGGCATCAGCCAGGCGACAGCAATCGATGCATCGACAACGAAAGCCGTCATTTGCGGCCTTCGTTCCTTGCCGACAAGATGTCGTCGATCGTCAATCCGCGAAACGCCGAAGTCTTGCGAAAAGCCTCAAGGCGTGCCCGCGCCGCCGCCTTCACGTCGCGATCCGACGCGGCTCCGCCGGGCGTGATGCATGCAACAACCTTGCCATGGCGCGTGACCTGAACCGTTTCGCCTCTCTCCACTTCATCGAGGATCTGGGCGAAATGCGTCTTGGCGAGCGAGGACTGGATGGTTTTCATTGGATTTCGACCGGTCAATTTGACCGGTCGAAATTACCACAGCCAGGGGATCGGGGCAAACCCGTGTTTCATCCTGCCTTCGGCAACACCCATCCGGGCCGCGGGAAGTGGCAGGTGTAGCCGCTCGGATAGCGCTCCAGATAGTCCTGGTGCTCCGGCTCCGCCTGCCAGAATGCGCCCGCCGGCGCCACCTCGGTCACGACCTTGCCTGGCCAGAGCCCCGACGCCTCGACGTCGCGGATGGTACGGCGCGCCTCCGCTTCCTGTTCGGGCGACAGGAAGTAGATCGCCGAGCGATAGGAGCGGCCGACGTCATTGCCCTGCCGGTCCACGGTCGTCGGATCGTGGATCTGGAAGAAGAATTCCAGGATGCGCCGGTAGCCGATGAGGTCGGGATCGAAGACGATTTCGATGCCCTCGGCATGGTCGCCGTGGTTGCGATAGGTGGCGTTCGGTACGTCGCCGCCGATATAGCCGACGCGGGTCGACAGCACGCCCGGCAGCCGGCGGATCAGGTCCTGCATGCCCCAGAAGCAGCCGCCGGCAAGGATCGCGGTTTCCGTCCTGCTCATGGCTTCGCCTTTCCCTCAAACAGGTGCATGAATTCGCCGTAGCCCTCGGCCTCGAGGTTCGTCAGCGGCACGAAGCGCAGCGACGCGGAATTGATGCAGTAGCGCATGCCGCCGGCCATCGCCGGGCCATCGTTGAACACGTGTCCGAGATGGCTGTCGCCGTCGACGGAGCGCACTTCCACGCGCGTCATGCCGTGGCTGCGGTCGAGCTTCTCGGCGACGTGGCTCTTTTTCACCGGCTGGGTGAAACTCGGCCAGCCGGTGCCGGAATCGAATTTGTGTACCGACGCAAACAGCGGCTCGCCCGAGACGACGTCGACGTAGAGCCCCGGTTCCTTGTGGTTCCAGAATGCGTTGCGGAACGGCGGTTCCGTGCCGCATTGCTGCGTAACGTGGTACTGTTCCTCGGAAAGCTTGGCGACGGCATCGTCGTCGCGGCGATAGTTTCGCTCGCTCATGGCGTTCTCTCCCTCGGGGGAATTGTGGCTGAACGCGCCCGATATGGGAAGTCCGCCATCACCAGACGAGGGAGTGGCCGATCACGTCTGCGCGAAGGCGCGGTGAACGGCGATTGTCTCAGCCTTCGCGGTTGCGCATGTGGTGGCCCATCTTGACGATGTTGCCCCAGAAGATCTCGCGCAGGGTCTCGTCGGCGACCGTCTCGTCGAGCGCCTGGCGGAAGCAGGCGAGCCAGCCTTCGATTTCCGCCGAGCCGATGCTGAACGGCAGGTGGCGCGCGCGCAGCATCGGCGCGCCGCGCTTCTCGATGAAGGTCTGTGGACCGCCCGTCCACATCATCAGGAACTCGTTCAGCTTTTCCCGGCTTTCGGCGAGGTTTGCCGGGTGGATGGCGCGCGTCGCCTTCGCTTCCGGTAGCGTATCCATCAATTCGTAGAAGCGGGCGGTCAGCGCCTCGATGGTTGGCGTTCCGCCGATGCGTTCATAAAGGCTGGGCTCGGACAAGGCTGTCACTCCGGCTTGAGGATTTCGCCGCGCGCAAGCCCAACGAGGGTACGCCCGGTCAGCAGCGCCAGCGCCACCACGAGCACGGCGTAGAGGCCGAAGGCCGCCTGCTGGATAAAGGTGACGCCGGTCATCTCGCCATACACGAATGTGGCGATGGTCAAGGTGGCAAGCGGGAAGGAGTAGGCCCACCACGCGATGGTGAAGGGCAGTTTGCGCAGCTTCGCGGTCTGGGTGAGGAACACCAGCGCGAACATGACCGCGGCGTAATAGAGAATGCGGGCGAACGGATCGATCGCCCCGGTCAGCCCGGTCCAGGCGACGAAGCCGATGGCCGGCGGCGCTACCAGGATCATCAAAGTCGGCATCAGCCGCTCCGGCAACGGCGAATGGAAGATCAGCCGGTTGAAAACGAGCGTAACCAGTATGATCCAGAACACGATACCGGTTGCGAAAAAGAACCACGACAGTTCGACATAACCCAATCTCACGCCGGCAACCGGGACGATGACATTGCCGACGGCGGCGATGAACCAGGCCGGGTTCATGTGCACTGGCTCGAAGGGGCGATGGCCGATCCAGGTCGCCACGACCGTCAGCGTCATGGCGAGGTGAAGCGCGGTGCCGACCATCCAGATCAGCGCGCCGAGGCCGGGTGCTGTCGGTAGCGTGGCGGTTCCGACCAGGATCAGCCCGACGGTCGCGGCCGGGAAGAAGGCAATGCGGACCGGGTGGTTCCAGTCCGCCTTCGCCGCCGCGGGAAAGCGGACTGCCTTGAGCCCGTAGGCGCCGGCGATGGCGAGAAAGGCGAGGATCGTCACGACGAGCAGCACGGGACTTGCCACGCTGGCCAGGGCGGCGGCGTGCTCGAACCGGAGCGTCGCCATCGTCAGTCCGGCCAGGCCCATGACCATGGCAAAGAACCCGACGGGAAAGTACATCAGCGGCGGCCCCGCAGGCGCGGCGGGCGGAGGGCTTTGGGTGGTCATGACGTTCCCCTTTTAAATATTTACGAAAAATAATGTATTCATGTTTCGGTGCAAGGCCTGCGGCGAATTGGCCCTGCCGGTCAGTCGGTCTGTTCGAAACAGGCTTCGAGAGCCGCAAGACCTCGTTCCAGTGCCAGGCGATCGGCTTTGCCGAGGCGTGCGAGCAAGCCTGCCTCGAAGGCCCGTGCGAGGGGCTCGATTTCGCCGTAAACCGCAAGTCCGGCCCTGGTCAGGCGCAGTCTTTCGATACGGCGGTCCGCCTCGTCCTCGCTGCGCGTCAGCCATTTGCGATGCTCCAGTTCAGCCACGGCGCGGCTGACCTTGGTCTTGTGCATGGCCGAATGCGCGCCGATCTCCGTTGCCGTCGCGGTGCCGAGGAGCGCCAGCGTTGCCAGCGCGCGCCATTCCGGCCGGTTGAGGCCGTGCCGGTCCTTGTAGATACGCGCGAAATCGCGGCCGACCTGCTCGGAAAGCCGGTTCAGCCGGTAGGGCAGGAACTGCTCAAGGGAAAGGCGTTCGCTCATCGGCTGCGGCGTTGATGGTTACAAAAATGATCGTTACGTTCGCAACAAATAACCGGTGGGTCAACCGCCGGACCGGCCGCCTTGCGGCGGCCAAACGAGGGAGGAGGCGATGACGCTCCGCTACATGCCGGGCTTCGGCAACGATTTCGAGACCGAGTGCCTGCCCGGCGCACTGCCACAGGGCCAGAATTCCCCGCAGCGCTGCGCTTACGGGCTCTATGCGGAACAGCTTTCCGGCTCGCCCTTCACCGCTCCGCGCGGCTCCAACGAGCGTTCGTGGCTTTACCGCATCCGCCCGAGTGTGCGCCACAACGGTCGCTTTTCACGCGAGGAGCGACCGTTGTGGAAGACCGCGCCGAATATCGCCGACCACGATCTCGCCCTTGGCCAGTTGCGCTGGAACCCGGTGCCGATTCCAGGGGAGCCGACTGATTTCCTCGCTGGTATGCGCACCGTCACCACCGCCGGCGATGTGCATACCCAGGTCGGCATGGCCACGCATGTCTACGTCGCCAACGAATCGATGGCCGACGACTATTTCTTCAATGCCGATGCTGAGATGCTTGTGGTCCCGCAACAGGGGACGCTGCGCCTGATGACCGAACTCGGCATCATGGATGTCGCGCCGATGGAGATCGCCGTCCTGCCGCGCGGGATGGTCTTCAAGGTCGAATTGCCCGACGGCCCGGCGCGCGGCTATGTCTGCGAGAACTACGGCGCCCGCTTCACGTTGCCGGGGCGCGGGCCGATCGGCGCCAACTGCCTCGCCAATCCTCGTGATTTCAAGACACCGATCGCCTGGTTCGAGGACAAGGAGACGCCTTGCCGCCTGCATGTCAAATGGTGCGGCGGCTTCCATGTGACCGAAATCGGCCATTCGCCGCTCGACGTCGTTGCCTGGCACGGCAATTATGCGCCGTGCAAATACGACCTGCGAACTTTTTCCCCGGTCGGCGCCATCCTGTTCGACCACCCGGATCCGTCGATCTTCACGGTGCTGACGGCGCCGTCCGGCGAGGAGGGCACCGCGAATGTCGATTTCGTCATTTTCCCGCCGCGCTGGATGGTGGCCGAACACTCCTTCCGACCGCCGTGGTATCATCGTAATATCATGAGCGAGTTCATGGGGCTGATAGCCGGCCGTTACGACGCCAAGGAAGAGGGCTTCGTGCCCGGCGGCATGAGCCTGCATAACATGATGCTGGCGCACGGACCCGACGCCGCGGGGTTCGACAAGGCCTCGAACGGCGACTTGCAACCGGTCAAGCTCGCCGACACGATGGCGTTCATGTTCGAAACCCGCTTTCCACAGCATTTGACTATCTACGCCGCCGGGCTCGATACGCTTCAGGACGACTACCTCGACTGCTGGGACGGGCTGAAGAAGCGCTTCAACGGAACGCCCGAGGGCGACTGGTCATGATTACCCGTGTCGTCCTCATGGGGGTGAAAGGCGGTCCGGCCGTACGCGGCAAGGGCGCCTGGCCGACCTCGTCGCTGATCGAGATCGGGGCGCGCGCCGCCGTGGTCGATTGCGGCGCCGGCGTGACCCGCGGGCTGGTCGATGCCGGGGTCGCGCTGCGCGACCTGTCGCTGATCTTCATCACGCATCTCCACTCCGACCACTATCTCGAACTCGGCCCGCTGCTGCACACAGCCTGGACGACCGGAATGCGCAACGCTGTGCGCGTCTTCGGCCCGGTCGGATTGAAGCGCCACGTCGAACTGTTCCTGGAGGCGATGGCCTTCGACATCGACACGCGCATCGCCGACGAAGGCCGGCCCGACCTGCGCCAGCTGGTTCAGGTCCACGAGCACGGCGAGGGCGAAGTGCTCATTGAGGACGGGTTCCGCGTCGACGCGCTGCGCGTCGAGCATCCGCCGATCGTCGATGCTTTTGCGCTGCGCTTTGAGACCGACGGCAAGCGCGTGGTCTTTTCCGGCGACACTGCCTTTTTCCCGCCACTGATCGAATTTTCGCGAGGCGCGGACCTGCTGGTTCACGAGGCCATGCTGGAGAAGGGTGTCGCCAACATTGTCGCGCGCACGCCGAACGTCACCACGCTGCGCGAACACCTCTACGCCGCCCATACGCTGGTTGAGGATGTCGGCCGCATCGCCACCGAAGCCGGCGTCAGGCACCTCGCGCTCAATCACCTCATACCCGCCGACGACCCGGCGATCGGCGAGGCGGACTGGCACGCGGCGATCGCCGCCACCTGGTCCGGTCCGCTGACCGTCGGTCACGACGGGATCGAAATCCGCCTCGACGAGGCCGTCACAGGGGACAACGCATGAAACTCGCCACGCTGAAGAACGGGACTCGCGACGGCCGCCTCGTTGTCGTCTCGCGTGACCTTACACGCTGCACCGACGCCTCCTTCCTGGCGCCGACGCTGCAGCGCGCGCTCGACGACTGGACGCGCGTGTCGCCGCATCTGACCGCGCTCGCCGAAAGCCTCGAGCACGGCGCCGTGCCGTCGGAGCGCTTCCATGAGCACGGCGCCATGAGCCCTTTGCCGCGCGCCTATCAGTGGGCCGACGGCTCGGCCTATGTGAACCACGTCGAACTGGTGCGGAAGGCGCGCGGTGCCGAAATGCCCGAAAGCTTCTGGACCGATCCGTTGATGTACCAGGGCGGTTCCGATGCCTTCCTCGGCCCGCGCGACCCGATCGTCATGGCCGACGAGGCCTATGGCATCGACATGGAGGGCGAAATCGCGGTCATCGTCGATGACGTCGCGATGGGCGCCACCGCGGCACAGGCTCGCGACGCAATCCGCCTCGTCATGCTGGTCAATGATGTCAGCCTGCGCGGCCTCATCCCGGCCGAACTTGCCAAGGGCTTCGGTTTCTTCCAGTCGAAGCCGTCGAGCGCCTTTTCGCCCGTTGCCGTGACGCCCGACGAACTGGGCGAGGCGTGGGACAGCGGCAAGCTGCACCAGCCTTTGTTGGTCACTCTTAACGGCCATGCCTTCGGCAGGCCGAATGCCGGCGTCGACATGACCTTCGATTTCGGCCAGCTGATCGCCCACGCCGCCAAGACGCGGCCGCTCTCGGCCGGGGCGATCATCGGTTCCGGCACGGTTTCCAACAGGGGTGAGGATGGCGGTCCCGGCAAGCCGGTTGCCGAGGGCGGCGCGGGCTATTCGTGCATCGCCGAGATCCGCACGGTCGAGACGATCGCCACAGGCAAGCCGGTCACGCCCTTCCTGAAGTTCGGCGACACGGTGCGCATCGAGATGAAAGACACCAAGGGCCATTCGATCTTCGGCGCCATCGAGCAGGCGGTGGAGAAATCCGGGGAGCCCGCCGCATGACCAAGCAATTCGCCTCCGCCGGCGACATGACGGAAAAGACAATCACCTTTTCCGAGATCGGCCGCGACATCCATGCCTTCACCGCCGAGGGCGATCCGAACTCCGGTGTCATCATTGGCGATGAGTCGGTCATGGTCGTCGAGGCGCAGGCGACGCCGCGGCTGGCCGAGAAGGTCATCGAGCGCGTCCGTTCCGTCACCGACAAGCCGATCAGCCATCTGGTACTGACGCATTATCACGCGGTGCGCGTGCTCGGCGCCTCCGCCTACAAGGCCCCGACAGTGATCATGAGCGACAAGGCGCGCGCCATGGTGGTCGAACGCGGCCAGGAGGATTGGGACAGCGAATTCGGCCGTTTCCCGCGCCTGTTCCAGGGCCATGAATCGATCCCCGGCCTGACCTGGCCAACGACGACGTTTTCCGACCGGATGACCGTCTATCTCGGCAGGCGCCGCGTCGACCTCATGTTCCTCGGCCGAGCACACACCGCCGGCGACATCGTCGCCCATGTGCCCGATGCCAACGTCATGTTCACTGGCGACATCGTCGAATACCATTCGGCCTGCTATTGCGGCGATGGCCATTTCGCCGACTGGCCGGCGACGCTGGAGCGCATCCGCGACTTCCATGTCGACGCTATCGGCCCCGGTCGCGGCGACGCGCTCGTCGGTCATTCGATGGTCGATGCCGCCATCACGCTGACGAAGGATTTTGTCCACTCGACCTTCCGCCCGGCGGCGCGTGTGGCGCGCGGCGGCGGTTCGCTAAAGGAAGCGTGGGACGCGGTCCGAGCCGAATGCGATCCGAAGTTTTCCGGCTATGCCATCTACGAGCACTGCCTGCCGTTCAACGTGGCGCGTGCCTATGACGAGGCGCTCGGCATCGATACGCCGCGCATCTGGACGGCCGAGCGCGATCGGCAGATGTGGACCGAATTGCAGGGGTAAGGCGATGATGGCGATCCTTCCCTATATCGGACCTCCCTGGTTCCTCGCCGCGATGATGGCGGTCGTCTACGCCATTGTCATCGACCATCGCATCAACAAGGCGATGGGCGTCCAGAATCCTTACGGCCTGCGCAAGTCGAACCTGATCGGCAACGCTTTCGGCGGCAATCCGGGCGAGCCCGAGGAAATCAAGGCCATGCGGCGCAAGCTGCGCTGGCTGCTGGCAGTCGCCGCGTCCGGGCTGGTGCTGATGGCCGCCATCGACATCGCCGCCAATCCGCTTCCGGCGAAGGGTTGACGGGATGGTTTCGGTTCTTGGCGGCATTCCCGGCGTGGCGATCATCGCGTTGCTTCTGTCCGCGATCCGCCATTCCTATGCCGTCGAGGCGCGCTCGGACCCGGAGAAGGCCAGCCGCAGCTTCGGCTACACCAACCTCGTCGCGGTCGCGCTCAACGCCGGTGTGGCGCGCGACGCCGAGACCCAGGCGCTGCGCGCCAAGGTGCTGATGCGCCTTGCGGTCATCGGCGCGCTGTTTGCGGCGCTGGCGTTGCTCGCCTTCGGTCTTGCTGCCGACCGCATGGACTGATGGGAAGGGGAGGAACCTTTGGGCAAGATTTTCGAGACACCGCTTTACCCCTACGCCCGCTCGGCCGATCAGGACGCATCCGCGCCGGTCCGTCACAAGGTGGTGGTCGTCGGCGCCGGGCCGATCGGCCTTGGCGCGGCCATCGACCTGGCTCAACATGGCGTCGAGACGCTGGTGCTCGATGACAACGACAAGGTTTCCTGGGGCTCGCGCGCCATCTGCTTTGCCAAGCGCCCGCTCGAAATCCTCGACCGGCTCGGTTGCGGCGCGCCGATGGTCGACAAGGGCGTCACCTGGCACACCGGCAAGGTGTTTTTCGACGAGCGCCAGGTCTATGCCTTCGACCTGTTGCCGGAGGCCGGCCACAAGCGCCCGGCTTTCATCAACCTGCAGCAGTATTATTTCGAGCAGTACATGGTCGACCGCGTGCGCGCGTTGCAGGCGGACGGCAAGCCGCTCGACCTGCGCGGCGGCAGCAAGGTTGTCTCCATCGATCCGAAGGCCGACCACGTGGCGCTGACGGTGGATACGCCGGACGGTCCCTATCGCATCGAAGCCGATTGGTTGATTGCCTGCGACGGCGCCGGTTCGCCTATCCGTGCGATGATGGGGCTCGATTTCGTCGGCCGCGTCTTCGAGGACAATTTCCTCATCGCCGACGTCGTCATGGAAGCGGATTTCCCGACCGAGCGCTGGTTCTGGTTCGATCCGCCCTTCAACCGCGGCCAGTCGGCGCTGCTGCACAAGCAGCCCGACAATGTCTGGCGCATCGATTTCCAGATTGGCTGGAACATCGACCGCGCCGAGGAACTGAGGCCGGAAACCATCGACCGGCGTCTGCGCGCCATGCTTGGCCCTGAAGTGAAATACGAGCTCGAATGGAGTTCGATCTACACATTCCAGTGCCGCCGCATGGAGAAGTTCCACGAGGGGCGTGTCATCTTCGCCGGCGACGCCGCGCACCAGGTTTCGCCCTTCGGCGCGCGCGGCGCCAATTCCGGACTGCAGGATACCGATAACCTGGTCTGGAAGCTGAAGCTGGTCATCGACGGCAAGGCGCCAGCCTCGCTGCTCGACACCTACGATAGCGAGCGCATCCACGGCGCCGACGAGAACATCATGAACTCGTCGCGCTCGACCGACTTCATCACGCCGAAATCGGAAATCAGCCGGGTTTTCCGCGATGCCGTGCTCGACTTGTCTGAACACTATGGGTTCGCTCGCCCGCTGGTCAATTCCGGCCGCCTGTCGGTGCCTTGCACTTATGACGGCTCGCCGCTCAACGGTCCGGATGATGCACGGATGCCGAAGCGCATGCGGCCCGGTTCGCCGGCCGTCGATGCGCCGGTTGACGGCGGTTTCCTTATCGACCGCCTCGGCGATGAATTCCAGCTCGTCACGATTGACGCCGATGCGCCGGGTTCGATCTGCGTCGGCGGCGTCTGCGCCACGCGGCTGGCGCTGACGGCAAAGGGAAATCCCGAACTGAAGATCCGCTGGCTCGGCGATGCGCCGGGTGCCGTCTACCTGATGCGCCCGGACCAGCATGTCGCCGCCCGCTGGGAAACCTATGACGAAAGCGCCGTTCGCGCCGCGATCGACCGGGCCGTCGGGCGAGGAGAAATGTCATGACCGCGCTTGTCACCACGCCGAACATTCCCCGCCCCGACGATTTCTACGCCGCCCTGCTGAGCGTCCATGAAGGCCTGAGCAAGGCGGAGAGCGATGCCTTCAACGCCCGCCTGATCCTCATCCTCGCCAATCACGTCGGCGACGAAAAGGTCCTGGAAGAGGCGCTCGCCGCCGCCCGCAAACGCTGAACCGCAAGCCACTGGTTCGAGGAGGAAACAATGAAGATCGACCGCATCCACCACGTCGCCTATCGCTGCAGGGATGCCAAGCAGACCGTCGAATGGTACCGCGACATGCTGAACATGGATTTCGTGCTCGCCATCGCCGAGGACCGTGTCCCTTCCACCCACGAACCCGATCCCTACATGCACGTCTTCATCGACGCCGGAAACGGCAACGTGCTCGCTTTCTTCGAACTGCCGACCAAACCGGACATGGGCCGCGACGAGAACACGCCGCCCTGGGTCCAGCACATCGCCTTCAAGGTGAAGGACCGCGAGACGCTGATCGCCTACAGGGACCATCTGCAAAAGAACGGCGTGAAGGTGCTGGGCGTCACCGACCACTCCATCTTCCATTCGATCTATTTCTTCGATCCGAACGGGCACCGCATCGAACTGGCCTGCGACGACCCGGAAGAAGAGGCGATGCTGAAGCGGCTCGACGCGGTCAAATGGGACATGCTTAACGAATGGGCCGTAACCAAAAAGGCGCCGCGCCATGCCGCATGGATGCATGAAAAGGAGCTTTCAAATACGTAATGGGATGGCGCTGCGGCGCGGTCGAGTTCCAATGACGGTGGCGTAAAAATTATGAGCGCTCGGCCGGGCGCGGTGGCATAAGGCGCCAATCGTCCAGCCGGGTGCGAGCCGGGCGCGACGCGGCCCCGGTAACGGGGCTGTGGCGAACAAGAAGGGGGAGAGGACTTGACGCGGACCGTCCAGGCAATCGCTCGCTATCTGGCCATCGCCGGAGGGCTGGCGATGATCGCAGTCGTCATCATGACCGGGATCTCGATCACCGGCCGCTCGCTGTCGCGGTTCGGGCTGGGACCGATTCCCGGCGACTTCGAAATCCTTCAGGCGGCGACCGGGTTTTCCGTTTTCGCGTTCCTCCCCTGGTGCCAGCTCAGCCGCGGCCACGCGACTGTCGACATTTTCACGAATTTCCTCTCCGCCGGCGTCAACCGGCTGATCGACCTTGTCACCGACATCGTGCTTCTGGTGGTCACCGTCGTGATCGCATGGCGCCTGTGGGCCGGTATGGTCGACAAGTTCTATAACGGCGAAAGCACCTTCATCCTCCAGTTCCCGGTGTGGTGGGGCTATGCCGCCTGCATGGTGCCGGCTCTCGGCGCCATCGTTGTCGGGGTCTACATGGTCGTCATGCGCGTCCGCGAAGTCGCGGAGGGACGGCCCCTGCTTTCCGGCGGAGGGGCGGTCCATTGAGCAATCTAGATATCGGCCTCTGGTCGTTCCCGATCCTTTTGCTGCTGATCTTCCTGCGCATTCCGATCGGCCTTGCCATGCTGCTTTGCGGACTGGCGGGCACATGGATCATCACCGGAAACGTCAACATCATCCTCGCCAAGATGAAAAGCGAGGTCTACTCGACCTTCGCCTCCGATTCGCTGGCCGTGGTGCCGCTATTCCTGCTGATGGGGCAGTTCGCTGCGTCGGGCGGCATGTCACAGGCGCTGTTCCGCGCGGCTGAAACCTGGATGGGCCATCGCAAGGGCGGCGTCGCCATAGCCGCCATCGGCGCCTGCGCCGGCTTCGGCGCCATCTGCGGCTCTTCGCTCGCCACCGCCGCCACTATGGGAAAGGTGGCGCTGCCCGAGCTCAGGCGGTTCGGCTATTCGCACGCGCTGGCGACCGGCGCGCTCGCCGCAGGCGGCACGCTCGGCATCCTTATTCCGCCGTCGATCGTGCTGGTGATCTACGCCATCCTCGCCGAGCAGAACATCGCCAAGCTGTTTGTCGCCGCCTTCGTGCCGGGAATCCTCGCGGCAATCGGCTACATGATCGTGATTTCGATTTACGTTCGTGTTTCGCCGTCGTCGGCCGGCTCCCGCGAAAAGGCGCCGCTCCCCGAGCGCATGGAGGCATTGCTCGGCGTATGGCCGGTTTTGCTCGTCTTCGCGCTCGTCGTCGGCGGCATCTATGGCGGAATCTTCACGCCCAACGAAGCGGCCGCGGTCGGCGCGCTCGGAACCGGTCTCATCGCCTGGCTGAACGGCGGCCTGACGCGCGAGACCCTGCTGGAATCGATCTTCGCCACCGCTTCGTCGACGGCGATGATCTTTTTCATCGTGCTCGGCGCCGGCTTCTACAATTCGTTCCTGGCGTTGTCGCAATTGCCGCAGGAAGGCGCGACCTGGGTCGCGGGCCTGGGCCTGCATCCGATGCTGGTGCTGACCGTGGTGCTGGTCTTCTACCTGATCCTCGGCTGCTTCATGGATTCGCTCTCCATGATCCTGCTGACGATTCCGATCTTCTTCCCGATCATGATGGCGCTGGATTTCGGCATGTCCCATGAGGACTTCGCCATCTGGTTCGGCGTTCTCGTCCTGATCGTCGTCGAGGTCGGGTTGATCACGCCACCGGTCGGGCTCAACCTATTCGTCATCAATTCCATCGCACGCGACGCACCGATGGCCGCCACCTTCCGCGGCGTCGCACCCTTCGTGTTATCGGATCTGACGCGAACGGCGATCCTTGCGATCTTCCCGGCGATCTCGCTGGCGCTGGTGCACTGGCTCTATTAGGCGGCCACCGGCCTGCTGCGCGGCTCCAGCCGTCCGCCCAACGCCTCCACGGCCTGAAAGTGCGACAGGAACACCTTGCCGGTGAGGTGTTCGAGCAACGCGGTGTGCTTGAGGCGGTCCATCACCGGCCCCTTGATTTCTGAAAGGCTGAGCGTGACCCCGCGCGCCTTCAGCCGGTCATTGATGGCTTCCAGCGATTCGAGCGCCGAGAAGTCGATCTCGTTGATGGCGGTGCCTATCAGCACCACGTGGCGCACGGCGGGGCGCTCCGCCGCCATCGCGCACAGCGTTTCCTCCAGGTAGCGCGCATTGGCGAAATAGAGGCTTTCGTCGACACGGACCGCGAGGATCGCATCGTCGGTGACCACCTTGTGGCGCAGGACATTGCGGAAATGTTCGGTGCCCGGCACCTGGCCGACGACCGCCATGTGCGGCCGCGAGGTCTTGTAAAGGTGGATGAGCAGCGACAGGGCGACGCCCGTGGAGACGCCGAGTTCGACGCCGAACCCGAGCGTGACCAGGATCGTCGCGGCGACGGCGGCGAAATCCGCCTTGGAATAGCGCCAGGCACGCCCGAGGATCGAGAAGTCGACCAACGACAACACCGCGACGATGATGGTCGCGGCCAGCGTTGCCTGCGGCAGATAGGCGAGGAACGGAGTGAGCAGCAGCGTGGCGAGCGCGATGCCAATGGCGGTGAAGGCGCCCGCGGCCGGCGTCTCGGCGCCGGCGTCGAAATTGACCACCGAGCGGGCGAAGCCGCCGGTGACCGGATAGCCGCCCGACAAGCCGGCGGCGATGTTGGCGGCGCCGAGCCCGATCAGTTCCTGGTCGGGGTCGATGCGCTGGCGGCGCTTGGCGGCGAGCGTCTCGGCGACGGAAACGGATTCGACGAAGCCGATGATCGAGATCAGTACCGCCGGTCCGGCGAGCTGGGCGATGAGGTCGAGCGAAAATGAAGGCAGGCCGAGGGGCGGAAGGCTCTGGGGCACCGCGCCGACGAGTTTCACGCCCGCCTGTCCGAGATCGAATCCCCAGGCCAGCAGCGATGTGACCGCGACGGCCCCGACCGGCCCGGCCTTGGCCAGCAGGTCGGCGAGCCGCGGCCGTATCCCCATCCCTGTCAGAAGGGGTTTCAGGCCTTTGCGGACCCAGAACAGGAACACCGTCGCGCCGACGCCGATTGCTAGCGTCAACAGATTCGTCTCGCCGAGATGGGTGAAAATCGAGGTGGCGAGCAGGTACAGGTTTTCGCCGCCTGCCTTGATGCCGAGGATATGCTTGAGCTGGCTCGCCGCGATGATGACGCCTGATGCGGTGATGAAGCCGGAGATCACCGGATGCGAGAGAAAATTGGCGATGAATCCGACGCGGAACACGCCGAGTACCACGAGGAAGAGACCCGAGAGGATCGCGAGCGTGATGGCGGCGGTAACGTAGTCGGCGCTGCCGGCGGCCGTGATCGCGCCGACGGCCGACGCCGTCATCAGCGAGACGACGGCCACCGGTCCGACAGCGAGTGCCCGCGACGTGCCGAACAGCGCATAGGCGACGAGCGGCAGGACCGAGGCATAGAGACCCATTTCCGGCGGCAAGCCGGCCAGCATCGCATAGGCCAGCGACTGCGGGATCAGCATGATGGTCACGATCACCGCCGCGACCAGATCGGACACCAGCGTATCCTTCGTATATTGCCGGCCCCAATGGAGGACCGGCAGGTAGCGGGATACGCCGGTCGGCCGGCTTTGCGGTGCGGGGAAAACGGCCATCGTCATCGCCTCACATGGCCGAGCGGGCGATGTGGTAGAGGTTGGCCGAGCGCGCGCCTGAGCGGCAATAGGCAAGCACGGGCTTCGGCGACAGCGCGATTACGCGCGCTGTGTCGATGACGTTGTTCTGGGTGATGCCGACGCGGTGGTCGACGGGAATGTAGTGGAACTCGAGCCCGCGCGCCTCGGCGATGGCCTGGATCTGGTCGTGCGCAACCGCGCCGTCCTCGAAATCCGGCCGGTTGCAGATCAGGCTACGGAAGCCCGCGGCCGCAATCGCCTCGACATCCGCCTGACCGATCTGGCCCGCCACGGCGAAGCCGTCGCCAACCTTGGAGAAGTTCATGGCCCTCTGCCTTTCTTGCTGGGATGCGCGGGACGGGTCGTTGCCCGCCCCGCAAGGGGTTGAGAATTAGAGCGCGTTGACCGGAACCTTGAGGAAGGCCTTGCCGCTATCATCCTTCGGCGGCAGCTGGCCCGCGCGCATGTTGACCTGCAACGACGGGATGATCAGCTTCGGCATGGCGAGCGTCGCGTCGCGGGTCTCGCGCAACTTGACGAACGCGTCCTCGCTGACCCCGTCCTTGACGTGGATGTTGTGGGCGCGCTCGTCCGCGACATTCGTTTCCCAAAGGATGTCGCGGCCGTTCGGACCGTAGTCGTGGCACATGAACAGGCGGGTTGCGCCCGGCAGTTCGAGCACACGCCGAATCGAGCGATAGAGCGTACGCGCATCGCCGCCGGGGAAGTCGGCGCGCGCCGAGCCGCCGTCGGGCATGAACAGCGTGTCGCCGACGAAGGCAGCGTCGCCCGCCACATGCGTCATGCAGGCCGGCGTATGGCCAGGCGTGTGCAGCACGTTAACGGTCATGGTACCGATCTGGTAGCTGTCGCCATCCTTGAACAGGCGATCGAATTGCGAGCCGTCGCGCTGGAACTCGGTACCCTCGTTGAACACCTTGCCGAACGTGTCCTGGACGACGGTGATGTTCGCGCCGATGCCGAGCTTGCCGCCGAGCTTCTTCTGGATGTACGGCGCGGCCGAGAGATGATCGGCATGGACATGGGTCTCGATGATCCACTCCAGCGTCCAGCCTTTGTCCTGGATGGTCTGGATGATGCGATCGGCCCCGTCATGGGTGATGCGGCCGGCGGCGTAGTCGATATCCATCACCGAATCGACCACCGCGCAGGCATTCGAGTTCGGATCGCGCACGATGTAGGAGATCGTGTTGGTCGGCGCATCGAAGAACGCGAGGACCTCGGGCGTCAGCGACGTGTCGGGCTTAAAGGGCAAGGACATCGGAAAACCTCATGAAACGTTGGCGAAAGGGCCGCATGCGGCCGCGTTGGTATTGACATATGATGACGTATTCATATATGCAAGGGGCAAGTCGCCCGAAGGCGACAAGAGGAAACGCCATGATCATGGACATCGCCCGCATCAACGATCACGCCGATGACGCGGCCGAGCTTTTGAACGTGCTCGCCAACTCGAACCGGCTGATGGTGCTCTGCAACCTTCTCAACGGGGAGATGGCCGTCCTGCCGCTCGCCGAAAGCGTCGGCATGACGCAATCGGCGCTCTCGCAGCAGCTTTCCAAGTTGCGCGCGCTGAAGCTGGTGGAAACCCGTCGCGACGGGCGCACCATCTATTATCGCCTGGCCTCGTCCAAGGTGGAGCGCCTGCTTGCCACGCTCTACGAGATGTATTGCGTGCCCGCCGCCATCGGCGGGCTGTCCAAGGTCGCCTGACGTCTCAGTCGAACAGGCTGCCGGAATCTGCCAGCCTGGCGATGTGGTGATCCATGTCGCCGAAGGCCACGTCGATCATCGTCATCCGCTTGAAATAATGGCCGACGGCGTATTCGTCGGTCATGCCGACACCGCCATGCAACTGGATGGCGCTTTCGCCGCAGGCCCGGCCGTTGCGTCCGATCTCGGCCTTCGCCGCGTGCATCGAGCGTGCCCGCTCGGCGTCGTCGTCCGATCCCGCCATCATCGCCGCCAGGTAGCTCATCGAGCGTGACTGCTCGACCGCCACGAACATGTCGACCGCCCTGTGCTGCAACGCCTGGAAGGCGCCGATCGGCATGCCGAACTGCTTGCGGACCTTGAGATAGTCGACCGTCAGCGCCTGCATCGACGACATCACGCCGACCGCTTCGGCACACAGCGCCGCGATGGACTGGTGGACAACGGCGTTGACCAGCGGAAAGCCGTCCTCGGGATTGCCGAACACCGCTTCGGGTCCGAAAGTCACGTTCTCCAGCGTCAGTTCCGCGGCCCGCCTTCCGTCCTGGGTCGGATAGCCGCGGCGTGTCACCCCGCTGGCCTTCGGATCGATCATGAACACGCCGATGCCCTGGTCGTCGCGCGGGCCGCCGGCGGTACGCGCGGTGACGAAGATGCGGTCGGCGGAATCGCCGTCGACAACGACGCTCTTGTGGCCGGACAGCCGCCAACCCGCGCCATCGCGCCGCGCCCACGTCTCCACCGCATTGAGATCGTAACGCGAGTGACGCTCGGTATGGGCGAAGGCAAGCTTCATCGCTCCGGACGCCACCTCCGGTACAAGGGCCGCACGCTGTTCGTCCGTTCCGCCGAGCCGCAAGAAACCGCCACAGGTCACCGCTGTGCTCATCCACGGCTCCAGCGCCAGCACGCGGCCGAAGGCTTCCATGACGATCATCGTTTCGACCGGCCCGCCGCCGATGCCGCCGTCCGCCTCGGAGAAGGGCAGGGCAAGCAGGCCCATCTCCGCGTACTGCTCCCACATGTCGCGGGAGTAGCCCTCGGCAGCGGTCATGTAGCGCTTGCGCTCCTCGAAACCGTAGCGGTCGGCAAGAAGCCGCTCGAGCTGGTCCTTCAGCAGCGTCTGTTCTTCGGAGAAGTCGAAATCCATGGCGTCACAATCCCAGCACGGCCTTGGCGATGATGTTGCGCTGGATCTCGTTCGAGCCGCCGTAGATCGAGACCTTGCGATTGTTGAAATAGGAAGGCGCGGCATAGGCCGCGTATTCCGGCCCGTCGGCCGGTTCGTTCCAACCCTCTTCCTCGTTGCCGCGATAGGGCGCGGCATAAGGCCCCATCACCTCCATCAGCAGGTGCGTGGTGGCCTGCTGAATTTCCGAGCCCTTGATCTTGAGAATCGAGGACGCCGGGTCAGGCTTTCCCGAATGGCCACGACGCGCATCGGCCGCGACGACGCGCATCTGCGTCAGCTCCAGCGCCTTCAGTTCCGCCTCGACCGCCGCGAGCTTGCGGCGGAAGCCGGCATCCTCGATCAGCGGCCGCCCGCCGGAGAATTCCAGCGCCGCCAGTTCGCGGATTCGCGCCAGTCGCTGCTTCGACAGCCCGACGCGCGCGATGCCCGACCGCTCGTTGCCGAGCAGGAACTTGGCATAGTCCCAGCCTCGGTTTTCCTCGCCGACGAGGTTCTCGACCGGCACGCGGACATCGGTGAAGAACACCTCGTTCACCTCGCGTCCGCCGTCCATCGTCACGATCGGGCGGACCTCGATGCCGGGCGTCTTCATGTCGATCAGCAGGAAGGAGATGCCTTCCTGCTTCTTGGCTTCCGGATTGGTGCGCACCAGGCAGAAGATCCAGTCGGCGTACTGGGCCAGCGTCGTCCAGATCTTCTGGCCGTTGACGACATATTCGTCGCCATCGCGCACTGCCTTGGTCCGCAGCGAGGCAAGGTCGGAGCCCGCTCCGGGCTCCGAAAAGCCCTGGCACCACCAGTCGTCGAGGGTGAGAATGCCCGGCAGGTAGCGCGCCTTCTGCGCTTCCGAACCGAACGTGTAGATGACCGGACCGACCATCGAGACGCCGAAGGGCAGCGGCGCCGGCGCCGGCCATTTCTGCATCTCTTCCAGGAAGATGTATTGGCGGATCGGATCCCAGCCGGTGCCGCCGTATTTGACCGGCCAGTGCGGCGCGCCCCACCCCTTGGCGGCGAGGGTGCGCGTCCACGACCGGTAATCTTCCGGTCCGATGAACTCGCCGTCGATCAGCCGCGCGTGGATGTGGGCGGGAACGTTGTCGCGGAAGAAAGCGCGCACTTCGTCGCGAAACGCGATTTCCTCGGGCGTGAAGCGAAGGTCCATGACGATCTCCTCAGACGATTTCCAGAAGGCCGGCCGCACCCATGCCACCACCGACGCACATCGTGACGACGGCATGGCGCACGCCGCGCCGCTTGCCTTCGATCAGCGCATGCATCGCAAGCCGGGCGCCGCTCATGCCGTAGGGATGACCGACAGCGACGGCCCCGCCGTCGACGTTGATCTTTTCGGGGTCGATGCCGAGACGGTCGCGGCAATAGATGACCTGCACCGCGAAGGCCTCATTGAGCTCCCACAGCCCGATGTCGTCGACCTTGAGACCGTGACGTTCGAGCAGGCGCGGAACCGCGAAGACTGGACCGATGCCCATTTCGTCCGGCGCGCAACCGGCGACATTGAAGCCGCGGAAAATCCCCATCGGCTTCTGGTCGCGCTTGGCCGCTTCGCTCGCTTCCATAAGCACCAGCGCCGCGGCGCCGTCGGAAAGCTGCGAGGCATTGCCGGCCGTCACAGTGCCGCCTTCGCGCACGGGCTTCAGTCCGGCGAGCCCCTCGGCCGTGGTTTCAGGGCGCGGGCCTTCATCGTGCGACAGCGTCAGCTCCTTGTGGCTGACCGCCTTCGTTTCCTTGTCGATCACCGCCATGCGCACCGCGATCGGCGCGATCTCCTTGTCGAAGCGGCCGGCTTCGCGCGCGGCCGCGGTACGGCGCTGGCTTTCCAGCCCGTATTCGTCCTGCCGCTCGCGCGAGATTCCATAGCGTTTCGCCACGACCTCCGCCGTGTCGATCATCGGCATGTAGACATCGCGGTGGGTGTTCGGGTCGAAGGCGCGATACCGGTTCTGGTGTTCATTCTGTACAAGGCTGATCGATTCCAGCCCTCCGGCAATGCCGGCGCGCACGCCGTCGTTGCGGATGGCGTTGGCCAGCAGTGCCATCGACTGCAGGCCCGAGGAGCATTGCCGGTCGATGGTTGTCCCGGCTGTGGTCACCGGAAGCCCCGCCGCGAGCAGCGCCCGCCGGGCTACATTAAGCCCGTCGGTGCCTTCGGGCATCGCACAGCCCATCACCACGTCCTCGATCTCCTCGGGCTCCAGTCCCGAGCGGATGAGGGCCTGGCGGATCGCATGCCCGCCGAGGGTGGCGCCGCCCGTATCGTTGAGCGCCCCCCGGTAGGCCTTGCCGATCGGCGTGCGTGCGGCTGAGACAATGACGGCCTCTCTCATGAAGGGTCTCCCGTGGTGGTCCGGTTGGAATAGGCGGCAAGCGGCGTGCTCGTCGTGGCGAGTTCCCGCAACAGCGGCGAACAGGCAAAGATCTCTCGCCCGGTCGCATGATGCCAATGATCAAGCTTCACCACGATTTCGGCAAGCCCGTGCAGATCGGCCCAGAACATCGGTCCACCCTTGGCAATCGGGAAACCGTAGCCATTGGCCCAGACGACATCGATATCGGAGCCACGAATGGCGATTCCCTCAGACAGGACCCGGGCACCTTCGTTGACCAGCGGATAGTGCGTTCGCTCGATGATCTCGGCGGCGGTGACCGCGCGGCGGCTGATCCCGGCCTCGGCCGACTTCGCCAGAACCAGCGCCTCGATCTCCGGATCGGGTGTGCCGGAGCGCGCGCCATCGCGATAGAGATAATAGCCGCGGCCGGTCTTCTGGCCGAAGCGGCCGGCCTCGCACAACGCATCGGCAATCGCCGCGGTCCGTCCGAGCGCCTTGCGATTACGCCAACCGATATCGAGCCCGGCGAGGTCTCCCATCGCGAAGGGTCCCATCGGCCAGCCGAAGGCGGTAAACGCCCGGTCGACCTCGTGCGGCAGCGCCCCCTCCAGCAACAGCAATTCCAGTTCGGCCGAGCGCGCCGCGAGCATGCGGTTGCCAACGAATCCGTGACAGACGCCAACCACGACAGGAACCTTGCCAATGCGCCGCGCCAGCGCCGGCGCGGTCGCCAGCGCGTCCGCTGAAGTTTGCCTGCCACGAACGATCTCGAGCAGGCGCATGACATTGGCGGGCGAAAAGAAGTGCAGGCCGAGCACGTCGGCCGGCCGTTTCGTCACGGCCGCGATGGCGTCGACATCGAGATAGGAGGTGTTCGTGGCGAGGATCGCTCCCGGTTTCGCGACGGCGTCCAGCTTGCCGAAGATGTCGCGTTTGACCGCCATGTCCTCGTACGCCGCCTCGATCACGAGGTCCGCGTCGGCAAGCGCCGCAGAGTCGGTCGTCGGCGTGATCGCCGCCAGCCGTCTGTCGCGCTCGCCGGCGTCGAGCGAACCGCGCGCCACCGAGGCATCGAGGGTCGCGCGAATTCTGGCCATGCCGCGATCGAGCGCCTCGTCGGTTGTTTCTACAAGGGTCACGGGAATTCCGCCCGCTGCAAGTGCGAGAGCGATGCCGCCGCCCATCGTGCCGGCCCCGATGACCCCCGCGGAATCAATCGGCCTGGGCCTCGTCCCGGCGTCGATGCCCGGAACCTTTAACGCCTGTCGCTCGGCGAAGAAGAGATGGCGCTGGGCCCGCGATTCGTCAGAGACGAGAAGCCGCAGAAAGGCTTCGCGTTCGGCCGCGAGCGCGGAGTCGAAGGGCATTGTCACCGCGTTGCGAACAGCTTCCGCGCATGCCCTCGGCGCCTCGAGACCGCGCGTCTTGGCTAGGACCGCGGCGATCTCCCGGTCGAAAGCCTCGATATCGGTGCGGGTGGAGAACAGCTTTTCGTCACGGTCCCGAACCGTGCGGGGCCTGTCGCCTTCCGCCGCGAGTTGCGCGGCGAATTCGATGGCGTTGGCGACGAGGTCGCTGTCGAACAACTCATCGACCAGACCGTCGGCGAGCGCTTGCGTCGCGTCGACCGGATTGCCGGAAACGATCATCGCTAGAGCTTTCGCGGCGCCGACGAGGCGCGGCAGGCGGACGGTCCCGCCGGCGCCGGGAACGAGGCCGAGTTTCACTTCGGGCAGGCCGAGCTTTGCCGAGGCAAGGGCGACGCGGTAGTCGCAGCCGAGCGCCAGTTCCAGACCGCCGCCGAGTGCCGTGCCGTGAATGGCGGCGACGGTCGGCTTGTCGACGCTTTCGAGTGCGTCGATCAGGTCCGTCAGGTGCGGGCGTCGCACCGGCTTGCCGAATTCGCGGATATCGGCCCCGGCGAGGAAAGTGCGTCCGGCGCAGGCGACGACGATGGCGGAAACGGAGCGATCGGCCTTCAACGCTTCGACGGCGGTGTGAAAGGGCTCCCGCACACTGAAGGAAAGTGCGTTCACGGGCGGGTTGTCGACAAGGATGATCCCGACCCCGCTTTTGCGTTCGATTGTGACCGTTTGGCTCATCGACGGTCCCTCATCCTTCCGCCAGTCCGGCGATGAGACGAGCAGTCTCGACGGCACGTTCGATGCAGGGCAGGTGCCCGGCGTCGGCGACGATCTCGAAGCGCGCTCCGGCAATGAGTTCGGCGGTGGCGCGCACCAGCGCCGGTGGCGTCGAGCCGTCCTGATCGCCAACGAGGACCAGCGTCGGCAGCTTCAACCTGCCGGTCTGGACAGTGAAATCGGCGTCGCGGATTGCCGCCGCCGTGCCGGCATAACCCTCCACCGGCGTCCGCGTCAGCATCGCGGTGTAGCCGGTAAAATCGGCATTGTCCGGCTGGCGGAAGCCGGGAGTGAACCACTTCTCCAAAATGTCCGGCGCGATCGAGGCGATGCCGTTCGCTCTGACCGCCGCGATGCGCTCATTCCACATGTCCCGCGTGCCGATCTTGGCCGCGGTGTCGCACAGGACGAGCCGCGCCACGAGGTCCGGCCGCGCGGCGGCAAGTCCTTGCGCGATCATGCCGCCGACCGAGATGCCGACGAGGATGGCATTCGAAACCTTCAGGTGATCCATCAGTGCCGCGACGTCGGCGATGTGGTCGTCCATTGCGTAGGGTGCCGGCGTTGCCTCGCTGAGCCCGTGTCCGCGCTTGTCGTAGCGAATCAGCCGGTAGCCGGAAAGCCGGGCAACGACGCCGTCCCAGATGCGGAAATCGCAGCCGAGCGAATTGGAGAACACGATGGCCCGGGCATGGCGCGGCCCCTCGTCGGCAAAGTGAAGGGCGATGCCGTTGACACGCGCGAAAGTCGCCATCCGTTGGTTCTCCTTCCCGACATACTACCGAGTATGTTGCCTGTCGGCACCGCCGTCAATCGCGAAACCGTGACGAAGCGCCACCGTGCCCGCTCTGGCCTGTTGGCGGCAAGACAGGCTATGAGCGCGCCGAACGGAGACGAATTCGATGGATGTCACGATCTGGGGCGCGTTTCTTGCCGGGTTGATCTCCTTCGTCTCTCCCTGCGTACTGCCGATCGTGCCGCCCTATCTGGCGTGGATCGCGGGACTTTCCTTCGAGGAGTTGCAGGGTGCCGGCGAGAACCGGGGCCGTGCCGGTCGCCTGCTCGCCTCGTCCTTCGCCTTTGTTCTCGGCTTTTCGACGGTTTTCATCGCACTCGGTGCCTCGGCCTCGGTTTTCGGCCAGGCGATGCGGCGCATGCTGGCAATGAGCGTGACGGTCTTCGGCCAGAACATTTCGGTCATGGGCGCGCTCGCCGGCCTCGTCATCATCATCTTCGGCCTGCATTTTCTCGGCGTCTTCCGGATCGGCCTGCTTTATCGCGAGGCGCGCGTGTCGGTGCAGAACAAGCCGGCGGGTCTTGCCGGGGCCTATCTGCTCGGCATCGCCTTCGGCTTCGGCTGGACGCCGTGCATTGGACCCGTGCTGGCGGCCATCCTGTTTGTGGCCGGGTCTGAGGATACGGTGACGCGCGGTGCCGGCCTGCTTGCCGTATATTCCGCCGGCCTCGGCGTACCCTTCCTGCTCGCAGCTGCCTTCGCCGGGCGCTTCCTGACCTTTTCCTCCCGCTTCAAGCGCCATATGGACAAGGTGGAAAAGGTGATGGGCGCGCTGCTCGTCCTCACCGGACTGATGTTCGTCACCGGCAAGATGGCCGACATTTCGTTCTGGCTTCTGGAGACGTTCCCCTTCCTGCAGAAGATCGGCTGACCGAACGCGCGTGTCGCTTTTCCGGCTTCGCCATTCCTCCTGACCGATCTACGCTCTCGGGAACGAGGAGAGGCACCATGACGGGACGGATTCCGGCAAGAGCGGACGTGGTCATCATTGGCGGCGGCGTGGTCGGCTGTTCCATCGCCTATCACCTGACGAAGATCGGCGTGACCAACGTGGTCCTGCTGGAGCGCAAGCAGCTGACCTGCGGCACCACCTGGCACGCTGCCGGGCTCGTCGGCCAGTTGCGCGCCACCCGCAACCTCACCGAACTCGCCAAATACACCACCTCGCTGTTCGAGGGCCTTGAAGCCGAAACCGGCCAGGCGACCGGCTTCAGGCAGAACGGCTCGGTCTCGATCGCGCTCAGCGAGGCGCGACTTGAGGAATTGAAGCGCGGCGCCTCTATGGCCAAGAGTTTCGGCCTTGCCGTCGACGTGATCACGCGGGGCGACATCGCCGCCCGCCTGCCGCATTATTCGATGGAGGGCGTGGTCGGCGGCGTCTTCCTGCCGAAGGACGGCCAGGTCAACCCGATCGACGTCACCCAGGCGCTCGCCGCCGGCGCCCGCAGGCGCGGCGCGAAGGTGCTGGAGAACGCGAAGGTTACGCGCATCCTCGTCGAGAAAGGCCGTGCCGCCGGGGTCGAGACGGCCGAGGGGACCATCCGCGCCGACAAGGTGGTGGTCGCGTCGGGCATGTGGTCGCGCGATCTCGGGCGCTCGGTCGGCGTCGACATACCGCTGCACGCCTGCGAGCACTTCTACATCGTCACCGAACCGGTCGACGGGCTGCCGCGCGACATGCCGGTCGTGCGCGTGCCGGACGAATGCACCTACTACAAGGAAGACGCCGGCAAGCTGTTGCTGGGCGCCTTCGAGCCGGTCGCCAAGCCTTGGGGCATGGATGGCATCCGTGAGGATTTTGCCTTCGACACGCTGCCCGAGGACATGGACCATTTCGAGCCGATCCTGTCGACCGCAATCGGCCGCGTGCCCTTGCTGGAGAAGGCCGGAATCCAGCTGTTCTTCAACGGACCCGAGAGTTTTACGCCCGACGACCGCTATCACCTGGGGGAAACGCCGGAAGTGCGCGATCTGTTCGTCGCCGCCGGTTTCAATTCCATTGGCATCCAGTCGTCCGGCGGCGCCGGCCTCGTGCTGGCGCAATGGATCAGGGACGGCCATCCCCCAATGGACGTCAACGGCATCGACATCCGCCGCGTCGCGCCGTTTCAGTCGTCGAAACGCTATCTGCGCGATCGCGTGACCGAAAGCCTCGGCCTGCTCTACGCCATGCATTGGCCCTACCGGCAGGCGGAGACCGCGCGCGGCGCGCGGCGCTCGCCCTTCTACGAGCAGACCAAGGCGCTCGGCGCCGTCTTTGGCGAGGTCAATGGCTGGGAGCGTCCGAACTGGTATGCGCGCGGCGGCGTGAAGCCCGAGTACGAATATTCCTACGACCGGCAGAACTGGTTTGCCTGCGCCCAGGCTGAGGCCGATGCGCTGAAGGACGATGTGGTCTTCTTCGACCAGTCGTCGTTTTCCAAATATGTCGTCGAGGGCCGCGATGCGCTGAAAGTGCTCGACCGCGTCAGCGCCAACGCGGTCGACGTGCCGGCCGGCAAGATCGTCTATTCGCAGTGGCTCAACGAACGCGGCGGCATCGAGGCTGATTTGACGATCACGAGGTTGGCAGAAAACCGCTTCATGATCGTCACCGCCGCCGCGGCGCAGACACGCGACATGGCTTGGCTGAAGCGGCACATGTCGGCCGATGCCGCTTGCGCGGCCGTCGATGTCACCTCCGGCCTGCCGATGCTTTCGGTGATGGGGCCGAAGTCGCGGGCGCTGCTCGAAAGGCTTTCGGGCGAGGATCTCTCGAACGAGCGCCTGCCCTTCGGCTGGTCGCGCGAGATCGAGATAGGTTATGCCCGCGTACGCGCCAGCCGCATCACCTATGTCGGCGAATTGGGCTACGAGCTCTACATCCCGGCCGAATTCGCGCCCCATGTCTTCGAGCGGCTGATGCAGGCAGGAGGAGAATTTGGCCTGATGCCTGCCGGCATGCACTCCATGAACAATGCCCGCATGGAAAAGGCCTATCGCCACTGGGGCCACGATATCGCCGACGAGGACACGCCGCTGGAAGCGGGTCTCGGCTTTGCGATCGCGTGGGACAAGTCCGGCGGCTTCATCGGGCGCGAGGCGCTGCTCGCCCAGAAGGCGAGAGGCGGTCTGACCAAACGCCTCGTCGCCGTAGCGCTGAAGGATGCGTCCGACGCCGCGCCGTTGCTCTATCACGAGGAGCCGCTTGTCCGAGACGGCCAGCTTGTCGGTGCCATCACCTCGGGCGCCTTCGGCCATCGTATCGGCCGTTCGCTCGGCCTCGGCTACGTCAACTGCCCGGATGGCGTAACGAAGGACTGGCTGGCTTCGGGCGCCTGGGAAGTCGAGGTCGCCTGGCAACGCCACCCGGTGACGGCGCAGCTTGAACCCTTCTACGATCCGAAGGCGAAGCGGGTGAGGAACTAGCCCCTCATCCGCCTCGGCGCTGGCGCGCCGATCCACCTTCTCCCCTCGTGGGAGAAGGCGGATGAGGGGTGGACTGACAGCTTCCCGATTGCGCGGCGCGGTCGCCGGGTCTAGTCAGGGGAAAACTTCATGGAGACAGTGTCATGGCCGAAATGGCCCCCTTCGTCTGGGACGATCCCTTCCTCCTCGATGACCAGCTGACCGAAGATGAGCACATGATCCGCGACGCGGCGAAAGCCTTCGCGGAAGCCGAACTCGCCCCGCGCATCGAGAAGGCCTATCTGGAGGAAAAGACCGATCCGGAGCTTTTCCCCCTGATGGGGCAGGCCGGGCTGCTCGGCGTGACGATTCCCGAAGCGTATGGCTGCGCGGGCGCCGGCTACGTCTCCTATGGGCTGGTGGCGCGCGAAGTCGAGCGCGTCGATTCCGGCTACCGCTCGATGATGAGCGTGCAGTCGTCGCTGGTGATGTTCCCGATTCATGCCTACGGCACCGAGGAGCAGCGGCGCAAATACCTGCCGGGCCTCGGCCGCGGCGAACTGATCGGCTGCTTCGGCCTGACCGAGCCGGACGCCGGCTCCGATCCGGGCGGCATGAAGACCAGGGCCGAAAAGATTTCAGGCGGCTGGCGGCTGACGGGCTCCAAGATGTGGATCTCCAATGCGCCCATCGCTGACGTCTTCGTCGTCTGGGCCAAGGACGAGGCCGGCGTCATTCGCGGCTTCGTGCTGGAAAAGGGCATGAAGGGCCTGTCCGCCCCGAAGATCGACGGCAAGCTCAGCTTGCGCGCCTCGATCACCGGCGAGGTGGTCATGCAGGGCGTCGAGGTTTCCGACGATCACCTGCTGCCGAACGTCTCCGGCCTCAAGGGGCCGTTCGGCTGCCTCAACCGCGCCCGTTACGGCATTTCCTGGGGCGCGATGGGCGCGGCCGAGGATTGCTGGCACCGCGCCCGCCAGTATGGCCTCGACCGCAAGCAGTTCGGCAAGCCGCTCGCCGCCACCCAGCTCTACCAGAAGAAGCTCGCCGACATGCAGACCGAGATCGCGCTCGGCCTGCAGGGTTCGTTGCGCGTCGGCCGCCTGATGGACGAGGGCAAGTTCGCGCCCGAGATGATCAGCATCGTCAAGCGCAACAATTGCGGCAAGGCGCTCGACATCGCGCGGGCGGCGCGTGACATGCATGGTGGCAACGGCATCCAGATCGGCTATCACGTGATGCGCCACGCGCAGAACCTCGAGACGGTCAACACCTACGAGGGCGCGCACGACGTGCACGCGCTGATCCTCGGCCGGGCGCAGACCGGCATCCAGGCCTTCTTCTGAGCGATGAAACCGCTGGCTGGCCTGAAGGTCGTCGAACTGGCCCGCATCCTCGCCGGCCCGTGGATCGGGCAGGTACTGGCCGACCTTGGCGCTGATGTCATCAAGGTCGAGAGTCCCGAAGGCGACGACACGCGCAAATGGGGCCCGCCCTTCATCGAGGCCGGTGGCGAGCGTTCGGCGGCCTATTTCCACGCCTGCAACCGCGGCAAGCGATCGGTGGTGGCCGATTTCGCCACGCAGGACGGCCGCGACCTTGTCCGCCGCCTGGCGCTCGACGCGGATGTGGTGATCGAGAATTTCAAGGTCGGAGGCTTGCGGAAATACGGCCTTGACCATGCCAGCCTGTCGGCGGCCAACCCCGGCCTGGTCTATTGCTCGGTGACCGGCTTCGGCCAGGACGGGCCGCGCGCCGGGGAGGCCGGCTATGATTTCATGATCCAGGGACTGGCCGGAATCATGGATCTCACCGGCGAACCGGACCGCGAACCGCAGAAGATCGGCGTCGCCTTTGCCGACATCTTCACCGGGCTCTATGGCGTGATCGGCATCCAGGCCGCGCTGATCGAACGGACGCGCACCGGACGCGGCGCGCATGTCGACATGGCGCTGATGGACTGCATGACCGGTGTGCTCGCCAACCAGGCGATGAACTATCTTGCTTCCGGCGTGTCGCCGAAACGGCTCGGCAACGCGCATCCGAACATTGCGCCCTATCAGACACTGCCGGTCGCCGACGGCTTCTTCATCATCGCGGTGGGCAATGACCGGCAATTCGCCTCGTTCTGCACGCTGATCGGCCTCGACGGCCTCCCGGCCGACGAGCGCTTTGCCAGCAATGCCGCCCGCGTCCGCAATCGCGAGGCACTGTCGGAGCGCCTGGCGGAAAAGACGCGAGCCTGGCGGCGGGACGAACTTCTCGCCGCGCTGGCGCGGGTTTTTGTCCCCGCCGGACCGATCAATTCGGTCGCCGATGCGCTGGCCGATCCGCAAATCCTGCATCGCGCCATGCGCATTGCGCCCGGTGGCATCCCGGGACTGCGGACGCCGGTGATGATCGATGGCGAGCCTGCCGCATCGGCGGCACGGGCGCCCGGGCTCGGCGAACACACGGCGGCAATCCGGGCCGAACTCGGCTTGCCGGACGCAGGAATCCGGTAGATATATCAATTACCGTGAGTCGCGGTCGCGTCGAACAGCGCATTGGCGGCATCGATCGCGGCCTTCTCGATGGCGCGAAACCGGCGCACCACGTCTTCGCCGGCCGGAGTCAGCCCGGCGCCGCCACCACGCCGGCCGCCGGTCTGCGTAAGGACCAGCGGCGCGGGGAACAGGCGGTTGACCGCTTCCACCAGGTCCCAGGCACGCTTGTAGGACATCGAAAGCGCCCGCGCCGCCGCCGAGATCGATCCCGTCTCGGCGATCTTCTCCAGGAGGGCGATCTTGCCGGGCCCGAGTTTCCCCGCGTCGAAGTCGAGCCGGAGGCTGACGCGGATCATGCCCGAGCCCCTGCTGCCCGGTCATCCCGGTCGAAGGACACGGCCTTGATGATGGCAAAGATCGTCTTGCCGGGCCGCAGGTCGAGCCTTGCAGCCGAGTGGCGCGTCACGCGCGACAGGATCGTGTCGCCGGCGCAATCGATCCGCACCAGCACGTTGCCATCGCCGGGATCGTCGAGGGCGGCGATCCGGCCTTCGATGACGTTGAGGGCGGATATGCCGTCCGGCCGCACCGTGGCGATCATCACGTCGCGGGCCCGTACATGGACGCGGATCGGCGCGCCCGGCGGTGCGGCCACGGCCGGAAGCAGCCAGAGCCCGCCTTTCGACGCCAGTTCGCTGAGGCTGTCGTCGGCGAGATACCGGGTGACGACGAGGTCGATCACGGCCCCGGCCTCCGCCCTTTCGCCGGCACCCAGCAGATCCGGGCGCCCGATCACCTCGGCAGCCGTGCCGCGCGCCACGACACGGCCGTCGGCAAGCACGATGACGGCCCCGGCCAGCCGCGCCATCTCGGCGGCCGAGTGGCTGACCAGGATCATCGGCAGGGCGAACTCGTCGCGCAGCCGCTCGATGTAGGGCAGGATTTCGCCCTTGCGGCCTTCGTCGAGCGCCGACATCGGTTCGTCGAGCAGCAGAAGTCGCGGCGAGGCAAGCAGGGCGCGCCCGATGGCGACCCGCTGGCGTTCCCCGCCCGACAGGGCATCGACGCGGCGCGCAAGCAGTGGCGCGAGATCAAGCGCGCCGATCACCTGGTCCAAGGCGAAGCGGTGCGCCGGCGCCCGCTTCTGCCCGTAGGCGAGGTTGCCGCGCACGTCGAGGTGGGAGAACAGCCGCCCGTCCTGGAAGATCATGGCGACCCGCCGGCGATGCGCCGGCACGATCCGGCGCCCGTCCTGCCAGATGGCGCCGTCGAGCGCGACCCGTCCGCGCGCCCGCGTTTCGAGGCCGGCGAGGATGCGCAGCAGCGTGCTCTTGCCGCTGCCCGAGGCGCCGAACAGGCCGGTGATGCCGTCGAGAACCAGCGTCTCACGCGCCTTCAACCTGAAGGCCCCGGCGGTGAATTCGATGTCGAGATCGAGATCGCCTGCCATTCAGAACACTCCGCGGCCCCGCCGGCGGTTCACGCCATAGACGAGGAGGAGCACGGCAAAGGAAAAGCCGACGAGAATCAGCGCCAGCACATTGGCATCATGGTAACGAATGGTCTCGACATTCTCGTAGATGGCGATCGAGATCACCTTGGTCTCACCCGGGATGTTGCCGCCGACCATCAGCACCACGCCGAATTCGCCGATCGTGTGGGCGAAGGTCAGGGCGGTGGCGGTGATGTAGCCGCGCAGTGCCAGCGGTGACGCCACAGTAAAGAAGGCATCGAGCGGCGAGGCGCCGAGCGTTGCGGCCGCCTCCAGCGGTTCGCGCCCGACCGCCTCGAAGGTCGCCTGCAGCGGCTGCACGGTGAACGGCAGCGAGTAGATGACCGAGGCGACGACAAGCCCGGCGAAGGAAAACAGCAGCGGCGCGCCGAAAAGGTCCAGCCACAGCCGGCCGGCCGGCGCTGCCGGCGCCAGCAGCACCAGCATGTAGAAGCCGAGCACCGTCGGCGGCAGCACCAGCGGCATCGCCGTCAGCGCCTCGATGACCGGCTTTGCCCGGCTGCGCGTGCGCGCCAGCCACCAGGCAAGCGGTGTGCCGAGGATGGCCAGGATGAGCGTGACCGTCGCCGCCAGGCGCAGTGTAAGCCAGAGCGGCGCCAGGTCGGGCCAATCCATCAGTCGGTCCCGTATCCCGCCGCCGCGATTGCCGCGCGGGCCTCGCTCCCGGCCAGAAAGGCAAGAAACGCCCGCGCCGCTTCACTGTCCGCGCCATGCACCAGTAGTGCGGCGTCCTGCCGGATCGGCTCGTAAAGGTCCTGCGGCACGTCCCAGCGCGAACCGGCTTTCTCGCCTGCCAGGGCAGATGCCGCCACGAAGCCGGCCGATGCGGCGCCGGACTTCACCATCGCATGGGTCTGGCCGATGTTCTCCGCCATGACGAGCTTGCCTTTCACCGCATCATACAGGCCAAGCGATCGCAGCGCGGCCTGTGCCGCGGCACCATAAGGGGCCAGATCGGGATTGGCGATGGCCAGGTGGATCAGGCGTGCGTCCGCTAGGGTCGCCGCGGGGTCCGGGCCGATCAGGGTCGGATCCAGGCTCCACAGCGCCAGCCGGCCGGTGGCATAGGTGAAGCGCGTGCCGGCCACGGCAAGCCCTTCCTTCTCCAGCCGTTCCGGCGTCGCGGCATCCGCCGACAGCATGGCATCGAACGGCGCGCCGGCGGCAATCTGTGCGTAGAGCTTCCCGGTCGACCCGGTGGTGATGGCGATGTCGTGGCCGCTGGACGCCTTGAACGCGGTCGCCAGTTGCTCCGCCACCACGGCGAAGTTCGCCGCGACCGCGAACTGCGCCTGTTCGGCCGTTGCGGATACCGGAATGCCAACGGCAAACAGCGCGGCGAGGAAGGCCTTGCGGAAAAGGCTCATGGTCGATCTCCACGTTATATTCATGCGAATATAACGATTCGAAATCGGCGGCAAGATTGCCCGGCGCTCTGGCGGTCGGCGCGCGGAATCCGTAGATACGGGCAAACGGAAACAACGCCATGCTCGCCTGGGCCCTGCGCTTCATTCTGCTGTTCGCCGCGCTTGCCATGACGATGGCCTGGCCCGGCCATGTCGCGACCGCCGGCATCCTCGGCGCCACGGCGATCGTGGTCGCCGGGTTCCTGGCGGTACTGGCCGGCATCCTGCTCCTGGCCTATGCCATCGCCCAGGCCAACGCCGGCGAACGCCCGGCCGGCGTGCGAGCGCTGAGCCTCGCCGGCATGGCCGGCGAGTACGCGGCGCTGGTGCTGTTCTACGTGGTCATCCAGCCGTTCGAGCGGTTCTGGATGGGTTCGGACGCGGTCGGCCGGCTCAAGCCCGGCGCTGTCCCGGTCCTGCTCGTCCATGGCTACATGTGCAATCGCGGCTACTGGTGGTGGTTCCGCGCCCGCTTGCGCGAACGGGGCCACGCGGTCGCCACCATCACGCTGGAAACACCGATCACCGGCATCGAGGAACTGGCCGACAATCTCGACCGGCGGATCACCGAACTGCTGGCCGAGACCGGGGCCGAGAAGGTGGCGCTCGTCACCCATTCGATGGGCGGTCTCGTGGCGCGCGCCATGATGCGTCGCCATGGCGAAGCGCGAATTTCCCGCTTCATCACGCTCGCCGGTCCCCACGAAGGAACGGCGCTCGCCCGGCTCGGCATCGGCCTCAACGGCCGCCAGATGCGCATCGGATCCGAATGGCTCGCCGGCCTCAATGCCGCGCCGCCGCCCCGGGTGCCGACATTCTCGATCTGGAGCCCCGGCGACGAGATCATCGCGCCGCAGGCCTCGAGCCATCTGTGCTGGGCGCGCGAACTGGTCCTGCCCGCGCTCGGCCATCTGGCCTTCTCGCTGTCGCGCCGCGTACTGGACGCGGTCGTGGCGGACCTCGAGACCTGAGGCCCGCCACGTCTCTACCTGGTTACAGGTGCAGGCCCTTCATGATCTGTGTCATCGTGATCTGGTCGGCCGTCGGCATGGCCGGCTGATCCTTGGCACTGCGCGCGGCATCGGAATCGGGGAACATGCGGAACGTCGTGTTCATGATGATCTGCGCCAGGCGCGGGGTGACGGCATGGATCACCTGGCCGAAGATCCCGAGCCGGGTCGCCACGCGCACCGGCTTGTGAATGACCGCGTCGACGATGAGGTCGGCGGCCTCGTTCGGCGAAAGTGTCGGCACATGCTGGTAGAACTTGGTCGGCGCGATCATCTCGGTGTTGACCAGCGGCATGTTGATCGTGGTGAACTCGACGCCGCGGTCCAGGTATTCCGACGCTGCGCAGCGGGTCCAGGCCTCCAGCGCCGCCTTCGAGGCGACGTAGGCCGAAAAGCGCGGCGCATTGGTCAGCACGCCGATCGACGAGATGTTGATGACGTGCCCCTTCTTCTGCTTCGCCATTGCCGGCAACAGGTTCATCGTCAGCCGCAGGCAGCCGAAATAGTTGATCTGCATGGTCCGCTCGAAATCGTGGAAGCGTTCGTAGGAGCTTTCGATTCCGCGCCGGATGGAGCGGCCGGCATTGTTGATCAGCACGTCGACATGGCCATGTTCGGCCAGAACCTTGCCCGTCAGCGCGTCGCACTGCACATAGTCGGCGATGTCGGCGACGTAAGGGATCAGCGTCAGACCGAGGTCGGCGGCCTCCTTGCAGGTCGCATCCAGCTTCTCCTTGTCGCGCGCCACAATGAGCGTGGTCGCCCCGGCGGACGCCATGCGCAACGCCGTCGCCTTGCCGATGCCGGCCGAGCCGCCGGTGATCAGCACGACGCGGCCCTTGACCTTGCCGTGCAGCGTCCGGTCGACGAACAGGTCGGGATCGAGATGGCGTTCCCAATGGTCCCACAGCCGCCAGGCATAGTCCTCGATGTGCGGCACGCGGATGCCGGCGGCATCGAGCAGCCGCGTGGCATCGCGGGAATCGAACCGCGTCGGGTAGTTGACGAACCGGAAGATGTCGTCGGGCAGAGCCAGTTCCCGCATCACCGCCTTCTTGATCCGGCGCACCGGGGTCAGCGCCATCAGCGGCTTGACCAGCCCGGTCGGGAAAAACGAGAACAGCGAGGCGTTGACGCGCGCCGCCATCGACGGCGCATGCGCGGCGCGGGCAAAGATCGCCAGCACGTCGCCGACACGCCGGGGTTCCGGATCGGTCAGGTGGAAGCACTTGCCGTCCTGGCCGTCGAGGTGGGACAGGTGGTTGAGCGCGGCGACCACGAAATCGACCGGCACGATGTTGATGCGCCCGCCCTCGATGCCGATGGTCGGCATCCAGGCCGGCAGCAGCCGCCGCATCTTCTGGATCAGCTTGAAGAAGTAATAGGGGCCGTCGATCTTGTCCATTTCGCCGGTGCGGGAATCACCGACCACGATGCCCGGCCGGTAGATCCGCCACGGCAGCCGGCATTCCTGCCGGACGATCTTCTCGGCCTGGTGCTTCGAGGCGAAATAGGGATGGTCGAGCTTGGTCGCCTCCTCGAACATGTCCTCGCGCCAGACGCCGTCATAGAGGCCGGCGGCCGCGATCGAGCTGATATGATGGAAGCGGCGGGCCTCGATCTCATGGGCGAACTGCACCGCATGGCGGGTCCCGTCGACATTGGCCGCCATTTCGGCCTGCGGATCGGCGTTGAGGTCGTAGATCGCGGCAAGATGGAAGACATGGTCGATCTTGCCGTGCAGCTTCTTCGCATCGGCCTTCGAGACGCCGAGCGCGGGCTTGGTCAGGTCGCCCTTGACCGGGATCGCGCGGTCGTCCCCGACATTCCAGTACTCCCGGAGCGCGGCGACCTTGTCGGCCGTCGGGTTGCGCATCAGGAAATGCACGATCGTGCCCGGTTTCCTGAGCAGCGTCGCCACGAGCCGCTTGCCGATGAAGCCGCTTGCCCCCGTCACGAGATAGTTCATGCCATCCTCCCGATGAAAACCCTCTCCCGGCGCCGCCCGCTTGCGATTAGAGCGCATCCTCTAGGCAATTAGGCGGCAGCCTCTAGTTCCATACGCTATGTTCTCGCCATCGCATTCGGCAAGCCATCTTCTTCAGGCGGCGGGCCTTCAACCAGGGAACACGATCATGGCAAAGAAACTCAAGGCCCTCGCCGGCGGCACGACCGGCAACGAGAAGCAGCTCGCCCAGACCATCAAGGATTCGGCCTACCAGATCTGGCTCGCCGGCCTCGGTGCGTTCGCCAAGGCGCAGGAAGAAGGCGGCAAGGTGTTCGAGGCGCTCGTCAAGGAAGGCGAGTCGGTCCAGAACCGCACCAAGCGCGTCGCCGCCGACACCGTCGCCGAGGCCCGCAAGGCCGCGACCGGCACCTGGGACAAGCTCGAGAGCGTGTTCGAGGAGCGCGTCGCCCGCGCCCTGCACAGCCTGAATGTCCCGACCCGCAAGGACATCGATGCGCTGTCGGCCCGCGTTCACGACCTGACCACGGCCACCAAGAAGCTCTCCGGCACGGTGCAGACCGAAACCACCAAGACCGTGAAGGCCGTCAAGGGTTCGGCCGCCAAGGTCGCCAAGTCCGCCGCCAAGGTGACGGAAGAGGCCGCCGAGGTCGTCACCAAGTCGGTGCAGATCGCCAAGGACGAAGCCGCCAATTTGGCCACCGAGGTCAAGAAGCGCGCCATCGGTTGACGTCAGGCCCGATTTGAGGCCGTCTTCCCCGGCGCGCCGGATTCGGTGCGCCGGGGAATTCTGTTTCCCGGACGGGAAATTGGAGTCATGCGATGACGCGTCGTGGTTCTCATCCGATCGGGATCGCCCTGGCCGGCGGCGGGCCGCTCGGCGCGATCTACGAGATCGGCGCGCTGGTCGCGCTCGAGGATGCCCTGGAGGGCATCGACCTGACCGGCCTCGATATCTATGTCGGCGTGTCCTCCGGCGGTGTCATTGCCGCGGGCCTGGCCAACGGGTTCACGCCGCGCGCCATGCACGCGATGTTCATCGATGGCGAAACCGCCGACATCGCCTTCAACCCTGAACTCCTGCTGCGTCCGGCCTTCTCCGAATATGGCCGTCGCATCGCCTCGCTGCCGCGACTGCTCGTCGAGGCGACGCGGCGCTACATCGAAAACCCGTGGACGACCGGGTTCTTCGAATCCTTCCAGCGCCTTGCCCGCGCCGTGCCCACCGGCGTCTTCGACAATGTCGGCTTCAATGCCTTCCTGTCGCAATTGCTGTCATCGCCCGGACGCAGCAACGATTTCCGCACCCTCGGCCGCAAGCTCTATCTTGTGGCGACGGACCTCGACACGTCGAAGGCCGTCGTCTTCGGCGCGCCGGGCCACGACCATGTGCCGATCTCGCGCGCCATCCAGGCCAGCGCGGCGCTGCCTGGGCTGTTCCCGCCGGTGGAGATCGAGGGCCGCCACTATGTCGACGGCGCGCTGATGAAGACGCTGCACGCCTCCGTCGCGCTGAAGGAAGGCGCGCGCCTGCTCCTGTGCGTCAATCCGCTGGTGCCGTTCAATGCCGACCTCGCCCACGAGGAAGGCCACGCCAACGGCTTCTCGCTGGTCGACTACGGCCTGCCGGCGGTGATGAACCAGACGTTCCGGGCCATCATCCATTCGCGCATGAAGACCGGAATGGACCGCTATCGCACCGATTACCCCGACGCCGACGTGATGCTGTTCGAAGCCGGGCGCGGCGATGCAGAAATGTTCTTCACCAACGTCTTTTCCTATGCCGGACGCACCCGCCTGGCCGAGCACGCCTATCGCCGGACCCTGGCCGACCTGCGCCGTCGCGCCGATCAGCTCGGACCGGTGCTGGCGCGCCACGGCGTGCGCCTGAACGAGGATGCGATCAACATCCGCAGCCCGCGGATCGTCACAGGTCCGCCGCGCCGCCGCGCCGCCGAATTCCGCGATACCGCGCTCGACCTCGGACATGCGCTCGACCGCCTCGACAACGTATTGAAGGTTCGCGCCGCCGCAGGCACGTGATAGGCTGCGCCGCCGGGCACGGGACGGGGGGAGATGGAGCGCAAGCCGCCGAGACGGACGAAGGAGCGTATCCTGCAGACCGCGCTCGACCTGTTCAACCGGGACGGTGAGCCGCGGGTCACCACATCGGCGATCGCCGAGGCCATGCGCATCAGTCCGGGAAACCTCTACTACCACTTCGCCGCCAAGGAGAAGATCGTCGAGGCGCTGTTCTCCGCCTTCCGGCACGAGATCGAGGAAACGCTTGCCGCGCCGCAATCGCGCGCCTCCGATGTGGAGGATGTCTGGCTGTTCCTGCACCTCATTTTCGAGGCGATCTGGAAGTATCGGTTCATCTACCGGGACCTGAACGACCTCGTGTCCAGGCATCGGCAGGTGGAGGTGCAGTTCAAGCGCATCCTTGCCCACAAGCAGCGCACCGCCGAGGACATCATGCTCGATCTCGTGCGCTCTGGCCGCATGACCGCGTCGCGTGCCGACATCGAGGCGCTGGCGCTCAACATGACGCTGATCGCCACCTACTGGCTGTCCTTCGATTTCGTGCGCAATCCGCGCGCCGCGCCTGACGGCAGCGCCCTGGCGCGCGGCGCCTACCAGGTGATGGCGCTCGCCGCGCCCTATCTCGATCCGGAGGGCCGGGCCCTTCTCGACCTTCTCGCCGAGCGCTACAAGGACTGAAACGGGAGACGAATTGATGGCCGCCAGACGATGGACCGCCTTTCCGCACAAGAGCGCGAAATACGACTACAAGGGCCCGGCGCTGGCAAAGGCCTGGGCCCGGCTGCACCGCGGCGATTGCGAGCCGTTCCCCGATGCCGGCACGGTCGAGGCCGCGCTGGCGGCGCACCCGAAGCTCAAGACCAAGGCAACTGCCGCGGAAACCGCGGCGATGCTTCAGGACGCCTGGCGCGCCTATCATCGCGGTGACTTTGCCGAGGCGGTGGAGCTTGGAACCGCTGCCGGGCTGCTTGGCGCCAATGTCGCCAACAAGGCCACCAACATCTATGCCACCTACCTCGAGGACAACGAGAAGACCCAGCTGACCCTGTTTCAGGAATCGATCGACCGCGCCGAGGATCTGATCGCTGCCGCCAAGGACAACGCCAACGCCTGGTATTTCCATGCCCAGGCACTGGGGCGCTATTCGCAAGGCATTTCGATTGGCGCCGCACTCGCGCAGGGGCTGGCCGGCAAGGTCAGGAACAGCCTCGACCAGGCACTGAAGCTGCAGCCGAAGCATGCCGACGCCCATATCGCGCTCGGCGCCTATCATGCCGAGATCATCAACAAGGTCGGCGGCATGATCGGCGGGCTCACTTACGGCGCCTCGAAGGACGCCGGGGTCAAGCACTACGAGACCGCGCTGAAGCTCAATCCGGATTCCGCCATCGCCCGCATCGAGTACGCCAACGGGCTGGTGATGATGTTCGGCGATTCGAAGATGAAGCAGGCCGTCGGCCTGTACGAGGACGCCGCCGAATCGGAGCCGGCCGACGCGATGGAGCGCCTGGACGTCGAGGCCGCGAAGGAAGAACTGGCGGACTGATCAGCTGCCGGGATTTGGCTTGCGACGTGGCTTTCCGGCTTTCGCCGCCGTCTTCGGCGCGCGGATCGCGCGCGGCGTGCGTGGCGGCGCGTCCGTCATGCCGGCGCGGTCGAAGCCGGCATCCTCGTCCTCCACGCCGAAGCCCATCAGCGTGTAGTAGAGCAACTGGTCGAACTGCGGCCGGAACTGCGCGATGATCGCCTTCGGATCGGGCGTGAGCGCGGCATCGGTGATCAGCCCGAACTGGACGAAGCCATTGTAGGACAGGATCGACACGCCCATGCCGACGTCGCTGGCCTGCGGCACCCAGAACATGATCTGCGTGATCTGCGATCCGGCGATCGACAGCGGAAACTGCGGTCCCGGCACGTTGGTCATCACCGCGGTCGTGCGACCGAGCAGGAAGTCGAACAGCATGTCCTGCGCCAGTTTCGGCGCATAGCCGAGCGCGTTGAGCAGCCCGAACGTCACGGGCGCCTCGACCGACTTCTTCAGGGCATCCATGCGATGGCGCACCTCATAAACCCGCTCCACCGGATTGGAGAGGCCGATGGGGAGTTCGAGCGCCACCAGGCCGAAGGCGTTGCCGAGTTCGACCTTCCCGGTATCCTTGCGCAGGTTCACCGGGATCAGCGCGCGGATTTCGGCGCCGTCGACATCCTCGCCGCGGTCGGAGAGATAGCTGGCAATGGCGCCGGCGACCGCCGACAGCAGCACATCGTTGACCGAGCAGCCGAGCGCGCCGCCGACGGCCTTGACGTCCTTGAGCGGCAGCGGCTCGGTCCAGGCCACCCGCTTGGCACCGAGCGGCTTGCCCTTCAGGCTGGTTTGCGTGTCGTTCGGCATGGTCAGGAGCCAGGCCAGTTCGTTGGCGACACTGGAGCCGACCTTGAGATAGTCGAGCGCCCTGGACGGGTTGGACGACAGTTCCGTGGCATTCTTCAGCAGTTTGCCGGACACCTTCGCGCCCATCTGCATGGCCTGGGCGACCGGCGAGAACCAGCGTCCGACGATGCCATCATGATCATGGTCGTCATCGGCCTTCGCGCCGCCGCCCGCCAGCGCGTGCATCTCGTCGGTGAGCGACAGCATCACGCCCATCAGCGCGATGCCATCGGCGATGGCATGATGGATGCGCGCGATCACCGCCGCGCCGCCCTCGAACTTCTCGACAATGTGGAATTGCCACAGCGGGATCGAGTGATCGAGCGGCGTCGAGGCGAGGTCGCCGACAAGGTCCTCAAGTTCGGCGTCGCCACCGGCGCCCGGAAGCCTCGTATGGTGGATGTGGCGCTTGACGTCGAAGTGCCGGTCATCGACCCACCAGATCCCGGCAGGCCGCACTTCGGCGCGCTGGCGAAACCGGCGATACGAGGTCAGCCGCTCCGCCAGCAGCTTCTCCAGCGCCTTGACCTTGACCGGGCCGGCCAGCTTCATAACCCCGACAATCACCATCAGATTGTTCGGACGGTCCATGCGCAGCCACGTGGCGTCGACCGGCGACATCTGTTCGCTGTGCGTCATTGCTTACCCCTGGTCTCTTCCGGTGCCCCGGTACGCTTTTTAGGCGGCGTCCTCTAACATCTGACGATATATTGTTTTCATGGACAAGGAAGTGGATACGACCACCCGCATCGCCGCGCGATTGGCGGAAGTGGCCGCGATGCGGTCGAGCCTGGGCTCCGATGAGTTGTCGGCACGCCGCCGGGTCACGTTGCGCCTGTGGCAGTCGGAACGGCTGGCGGCCACGCATGCCGATCTTCTGTCGGACCGGCGGTACGGCATGGCCGCCGACTTCTTCCTGGCCGAGCTTTACGGCGCCAAGGATGCCAGCAAGCGCGATGCCGATGTGGCGCGCGTGGTGCCGGCGCTCTCGAAGTACCTGCCGGAAAGCGGCGTCGAGACCGTCGCCGATGCCATCGAGCTGGACTTCCTGTCGGAAAGCCTCGATGCCGCGATGGTGGAGGCGCTCGGTCCGCGCATCGACCGTCTGGATTCGGTCGCCTATGCCGCCGCCTATCGCGCCGTCGGCCGGCGCGCCGACCGCGAACACCAGATCGATCTGGTCTGGCATCTCGGCCATGCGCTGGACCGGCTGACGAAACTGCCATTCTCCGGCACCGCGCTCAAGCTGATGCGCAAGCCGGCGGCGATTGCCGGTCTCGGCGAGCTTCAGGCGTTTCTGGAAACCGGGTTCGATGCCTTCCGCAGGATGAAAGGCGCCGAGCCGTTCCTCGAGGCCATCGTTTCGCGCGAACGCTGGCTGCTCGACCGGCTGTTTGCCGGCGACGATGCGGCGCTCGATCGCGTCAATCCACAGGTCTGACCGGCCTCAAGTCCGGAGTTCGGCGCGCAGCAGATCGGCCAGTTGCGCGCATGCCCGCAGGACCGCCGCGCCGGGCGCCTCGCCGGGCCGGAACGCCGCGCCTTCGATCGTGTGCACGACGACGGAGGCCGGCAGCATGCCGAGCGTGCCGGCAAGGTCGATCGCGGCGGCCACGCCGAACCCGTGCGTTGAATGGCCGGCAAGCTGCCTCGGCAATGTCGAGCGGCGGGCATCGAAACGCCGCAGCGTCCCCGGCGGATCGCCGGACACGCATGCATCGACGATGATGACCCGCGCGCGGTTGGCAAAGAGCGCCATGAGGCTGGTGGCTTCGCCGCTTGTCTCCTCGATGTCGAAGGCGCCATGATCGCCGCACAGCAGGTTGCGTGCCACGATCCGTCCGGCCGCGTCGTCACCGGCGTCGGGATTGCCGACGCCGATCACCAGCGGTCTCCTGTTCGTCATGCCTGGTCCCGCGTGATGTCGAGCTTGAGGAAGTGGGTGGCGCAGGAGATGCACGGATCGTAGTTGCGAATCGTCTGCTCGCACAGGTGCCGGATGGAATCATCGTCACGGTCGAGCACCGTCTCGATGAAGCTGGCCAGGTCCTCTTCCATCGCCCGCTGGTTCTGCGACGTCGGCGGAACGATCTGGGCTTCCGCGATCGAGCCGTCGCCGTTGAGGCGGTAACGGTGGAACAGGATGCCGCGCGGCGCCTCGGTCGCGGCCATGCCTTCCCCGGCCCGCAGCGGCACGGTGACAGCCGGTGCATCCGGCTCTTCGTAGAGATCGATCAGCCGCAGCGCCTCGTCGACGGCATAGAGCGTCTCGATGGCGCGCACGGTGATCGAGCGGTAGGGGTTGCGAAGCCCGGGCGCGAGGCCGGCCCTGGCGGCCTGTTCCTTTGCCAGCGGCGACAGCCGGTCGAAGTTCAGGTTGAAGCGCGCCAGCGGTCCGCACAGATAGGTCGAACCGTCGATCATGTAGCCCTGCAGCGCGTTCGAGTGTGCCACATGCTCCTCGCGGAAATGCGCGTTGAAGGACGAAACCGGAATGTCGAGCCCGCGGTTGGAGACGATGCGGCCTTCGTTCATGGCGTACTCGTCCGGATGGCTCAGCGCCACGAAGGTGTAGTCGCGCTCATGATCGGGGAAGTCGAAGCCCGCGGTCCAGTCGGCGAACGCGATCGCCAGGTCGCGCGCCTTGAGCAATTGCTCCCTGAGCGGCGCGAAGTCGCGCTTGCGTGGCACCTTGTGGAATCCGCCGACGCGCACGTTGATGGGATGGATCTCGCGGCCGCCGACGAATGCCACGATGGCGTTGCCGGCCTTCTTCAGTTCGAGCGCCAGCTTGACCGTGTCGGCGTGGCCGGCGGCGGCCATGTCGAACGCGCCCTCGAAGCCGAGGAAATCCGGCGCATGCAGCATGGCGGCGTGCAGAACGTGGCTCTCGATCCATTCGCCGCAGTACAGCAGCCGCCGGAGCAGCCGCAGCGGCCCCTCGACGGTGACGCCCAGCGCCGCCTCCATCGCGTGCACGGAACTCATCTGGTAGGCGACCGGGCAGATTCCGCAGATGCGCGCGGTGATGTCGGGCGCTTCGGAATGGTCGCGCCCGCGCAGGAACGCCTCGAAGAACCGCGGCGGCTCGAAGATGCGGAATTCGGTCGAGACGATCTTCCCGTCCTTCGCCACCACCTTGAAGGCGCCTTCGCCCTCCACCCGCGCGAGCAGGTCAACCTTGATGGTCTTGGTCGGCATGACGTTGGGCCTCCTTGCGGAATGCAGGCGCATAGGTGTTGAAGGTGGAGAAAAGCCGCCTTATGTCGCGACTGTCGGCGCCGAGCGCGCCGAGCCGCGCACTCAGCGATGGGGTATTGGGCGTCTCCTTCGGACCGAAGCAGCCGAAGCAGCCGCGATCATAGCCGGGGCAGAGCGCGCCGCACCCGGCATGCGTCACCGGACCGAGGCAGGGTTTGCCGCCGGCCACCATGACGCAGACATGGCCGGCGAGCTTGCACTCCAGGCAGGTGGCGTGCGGCGGCGTGTTCGGGCGGCGTCCGGCCAGGAACGCCGCGATCATCTCGATGAGCTGGGTCTTGTTGATCGGACAGCCGCGCAGTTCGAAGTCGACCTTGACGTGCTCGCCGATCGGCGTCGAAGTCGAGAGCGTGGAGAGGAATTGCGGGTGAGCATAGACGATTGCGGCGAATTCGGCGACGTCGGCGCCATTGCGCAGCGCCTGGATGCCACCGGCCGTGGCGCAGGCGCCGATGGTGACCAGCACCGTCGAGCGCCGGCGGATCGAATGGATGATCTCGGCCTCGTGCGGCGTCGTGATCGAGCCTTCCACGAGCGCGATGTCGTAGTGGCCGCGATCATCGGCCCGTGTCGCTTCCGGAAAATAGGCAATGTCGATGGCGCCGGCGACCGCGAGCACCTCGTCCTCGCAATCGAGCAGCGAGAGCTGGCAGCCGTCGCAGGAGGAGAACTTGAAGACGCCGAGCCTCGGCTTGTTCGGGGCGGCCATGGTCAGAGCTCCTTGATCGCCATCAGGCCGGCGAGCCGGTCATGGGTAAACACCGGCCCGTCGCGGCACACGAAGATCGGTCCGATCTGGCAGTGGCCGCACAGGCCGATGGCGCATTTCATGCTGCGCTCCATCGACAGGTGGATCGCCGATCCCGGTACGCCGGCATCGCGCATGGCCTTGCCGGCGAAGCGCATCATGATCTCGGGGCCGCAGATCATGGCCACCGTGTTGGCGGGGTCGAATTGCGCCCGGCCGATCAGCCGGGTGACGACGCCGACATGGCCGCGCCAGTCGGGCGCCGCATGGTCGACGCTGACCTCGATGTCGAGGTCGAGCCGGCCACGCCAGGCTTCGATTTCGCGCCGGAACAGGATTTCCGCCGGACTACGTGCGCCGTAGAGCAGCGTCACGCGCCCGAACCGCTGGCGCTCGGCCATCGCCCGGTAGAGGATCGGCCGCACCGGCGCGAGGCCGAGGCCGCCGGCGACGATGACGAGGTCGCCGCCCTCGGCGCTGTCGACCGGCCAGGCGTTGCCGTAGGGACCGCGCAAGCCAAGCTCGTCGCCCGGCTTCAACCGGCAGATGGCGTTGGTGACCGGCCCGACCGCGCGGACCGTGTGGACGATGCGGCCGGTCTCGGACGGGTCGCCCGAGAACGAGATCGGCGCCTCGCCAACGCCGAACACGCTCAGCATGTTGAACTGGCCGGGCTCGAACCCGGACCAGCCGCTGTCCTCCAGCTCAAGCTCGAGCGTCGAGGTGTCGGCGGTTTCGTGCCGGTTGCGTTTCACCCGCGCGAGCACGGGGACCATCGGGTCTCGGGTCGGACGATCAAGCATGTTTGCCATACACATCAAGGAGTTGGAGCCGGGTGGCGTGCAGGCGCTGCACTACGATCGGCATGAACCGCTGCATCACCGCATAGCCAAGGTCATGGTCGGCGTCGCATTTGCGCCTCAGGCAGGCCGCATCGATGCCGATGGCGCGAACATGCGCATTGGCGCGCGCGTCATAGGTCCAGCGATAGGGCGACACCATCCACGACAGGCCGATCGCCTCGCCCGGCGAGGCCGACTGGAACACCAGCGCCCCGCGACCGGGCGCGGAAATCTCGAGCGCCACCTGGCCCTCGCGGATCAGGTAGATCTCGTCGGACGGATCGCCTTCGTGGAAGAGGTAGCGCCCTTCCTCGAACGTGACGTTCTTGGCGCACCCTGTCACGAGATCGAGAAACGCCGTGCCGAAACCGGCGAAGAGTTCATGGCCGGCGATGATGTCCTTCAGGTTCCGGATTTCCATTGGAGTCCTCCCCGTGTTCAGGACGCGCCGCGCAGCGCGGCGGCTTCCGCGGTGATGTCGATGCCCACCGGGCACCAGGTGATGCAGCGTCCGCAGCCGACGCATCCCGACATGCCGAACTGGTCATGCCAGGTGGACAGCTTGTGGGTGAGCCACTGGCGGTAGCGCGCACGCCCGGACGGGCGCACCGATCCGCCATGCATGTAGGAGAACGATCCGGTGAAGCAGGAATCCCACCGTTGCACCCGCTCGGCCGAGGCCCCGTCGAGCGCGCTGACATCCTCTACGGTGGTGCAGAAGCAGGTCGGGCAGACCATGGTGCAGTTGGCGCAGTTGAGGCAGCGTGCCGCCACATCGTCCCATTGCCGGTGCTCCGCGCGCGTCCCGAGCAGCGCGGCGAGGCCGTCGGTATTGATCGCGCGAACCTGGCTCGCGGCGGCGCTTTCCACGCCGGCGCGGGCCTCTTCAAGCTCGTCGGTCCTTGCCGCACGGCCGCCGAGCGCCGCAAGCAGCCTTTCGCCGGCAGGCGTCGCGGCGGCGGCGACGAACATCGTGCCGTCGCCGGTTCCGGTCAGCGCCAGATCATGCCCGGTCCGCACCTCCGGTCCGGTGCCCATCGAGGCGCAGAAGCAGGTGGCGGCCGAGCGTGTGCAGTTGACCGCGACGATCAGGGCGTTCGCCCGCCGCGCCCGATAGTGCGTGTCGGGGTAGGGCCCATCGATGAACACCCTGTCCTGCACCGCGATTGCCGCCAGATCGCAGGCGCGCAGGCCGATGAACGCGATCCGGCCTTCATCCACCGGTTCCGGGTGGATGGCGACACCGTCGGCGCTCCGCTCGGATCGCCACAGGCGCTGGCGCGGCTTGTGCAGGAAGCGCTTGGCTGAATCGGGTCCGAGCGTGGCGGAAAACCATGCCTCGCCTTCCGGGTTCAGCCGGTAGGACCCGCCATCCTGGACATCGACAAGGCCGCGCGGGAAATCATCGGCACTGTCGATCTCGGCCAGCACGATTGCTCCATCCCGCGCAGTCGGGCCGATCACCGTGTAGCCATCGTCTTTCAGCGCCGTCACCAGCGTGGCAAGCCCGCCGGTCCCGATCACGACCTGGTCCCTGGACGTCACGATTCGCTCTCCCCGGGAATTCCAACGACCATGACCATATCAGCAGTGAGTTGAATGGAAATGGCATTTAAAATCGATTGAATCCTAATCGGCTTTTCCCCGCTGTCCTTGATCTGGCTCTAGTCGTCCCGGCGTTTTTCATGCTTCCTATGCGCGACGGCGCGGGGCGTTCGCCCGGTTCGGGAGAGACGATGTTTCAGGTTCGCATTCACGGGCGGGGCGGGCAGGGCGTGGTGACAGCGGCCGAGATGCTGTCGGTCGCCGCCTTTCTCGAGGGCAAGCACGCGCAGGCCTTCCCGAGTTTCGGGTCGGAGCGCACCGGCGCGCCGGTGGTGGCGTTCTGCCGCATTGATGACCGCGAGATCCGCCTGCGCGAACCGATCCAGGATCCCGATGCCCTGATCGTCCAGGACGCGACCCTGTTCAAGGCGCTCGACGTGATGGAGGGCCTGTCCGGCGACGGCTGGCTGCTCGTCAACACGGCGCGCTCCTTCGCCGACATCCATCTCGACGAGATCGTCGGCAGGCTGAAACCGGGGCATGCCCGCCGCGTCGCGGCCACCGAACTGGCGCTCAAGCATGTCGGTCGCCCGTCGCCGAACACAGCGCTGCTCGGCGCCTTCACCGCCGTCTGTTCGATCGTGTCGCTCGATTCCGTGATCGAGGCCATCCGGCGGACCTTCCCCGGCAAGGTCGGCGAGGCCAACATCGCCGCGGCGCGCGAGGCGCACGCGCTCGTTTCGAATGCTTCGGGAGCCTGACCATGCTTGAACAGATCGAAGGCTCCAAGGCGATGGCCAGGACCATTGCGCTGTGCCGTCCGCAAGTCGTCTGCGCCTACCCGATCACGCCGCAGACCCACATCGTGGAGGGGCTTGGCGAACTGGTGCGCGCCGGCGAACTTAGCAATTGCGAATACATCAATGTCGAAAGCGAGTTCGCCGCGCTCTCGGTGGCCATCGGCGCGTCAGCGGCCGGCGCTCGGTCCTATACGGCGACGGCCAGCCAGGGACTGCTGTTCATGGCCGAGGCGGTCTACAACGCCGCCGGCCTCGGCCTTCCCATCGTCATGACGCTCGGCAACCGCGCCATTGGCGCGCCGATCAACATCTGGAACGACCACTCCGATGCGATGGCGATGCGCGAATCGGGCTGGATCCAGCTGTTCGCCGAAACCAACCAGGAAGCAGCCGACCTGCACATCATCGCCTTCCGCCTTGCAGAGGAATTGTCGGTGCCGGCGATGGTCTGCGTCGACGGCTTCATCCTGACCCACGCCATGGAGCGCATCGACATCCCCGACCAGACCGAAGTCGACGCCTTCCTGCCGCCCTACGAGCCGGTGCAGGTGCTCGATCCGGCCGACCCGATCTCCATCGGCGCCATGGTCGGCCCCGACGCCTTCACCGAGGTGCGCTACCTGCAATATTTCAAGCAGCAGACCTCCTTCCGCCTCATCGAGCACGTGTCGGGGGAGTTCGCCAGACGGTTCGGACGTCCCTCCGGCGGGCTCCTGCGCGAATATCATGCGCGCGACGCCGAGTTCGTCATCGTGGCGATGGGGTCGATCAACGGCACCATCAAGGATGTGATCGACGAGATGCGGGGCGAGGGGCTGTCGGTCGGCCTGGTCACGCTGGTCACCTTCAGGCCGTTCCCGACGCGGGCGCTGCAGGAAGCGCTGGCGCATGCGCGCGGCGTGCTGGTGATCGAGAAGGCGCTCGATCCGGGCATGGGCGGGCCGCTCGCATCCAACATCGCCATCGCCCTGCGCGACGTGGCCGATCCGCCGGCGCTGCATTCGGCCATCGCCGGACTTGGCGGGCGCCCGGTGACGCGGGCGTCGCTGCACCGGCTGATCCGCCAGGCGATGATCCAGCCCTGGGAGGGACCGCATTTCCTCGACCTGAACGAGCGCGTCATCGCCCGCGAAATCCATCGGCGCGGCAAGAAGCGCCGCTCCGGCCCGGCGGCCGAGAACATTCTCATCCACCTGCAGCGCGAGCATGACGAGAAGATGAAGGCGAGGGAGAAGGCCGATGGCTGAGACACGCCCGATGAACGACGTGCAGAAGCTGCGCTTCTACCAAAAGGGCACCCACACTGTCGGCAACCGGCTGGTCGACAGCGACGAGCGCAATGTCCAGGCAAGCCTCGACCGCTCCAATTCGCTGACCTCGGGCCACCGCGCCTGCCAGGGCTGCGGCGAGGCGCTGGGTGCGCGCTACGCCATTGATGCCGCCATGCGCGCCGCCGGCGGCCAGCTTGTCGCCGTCAACGCCACCGGCTGCCTGGAGGTGTTCACCACGCCCTATCCCGAAACCTCTTGGCAGATGCCGTGGATGCATTCGCTGTTCGGCAATGCCGCGGCGGTCGCGACCGGCGTCGCCGCGGCCCTGCGCGTCACCGGCCGCGACAAGGCCCGCGTCGTTGCCCAGGGCGGCGACGGCGGCACCACCGACATCGGGTTCGGCTGCCTGTCGGGCATGTTCGAGCGCAATGATGACGTGCTTTACATCTGCTACGACAACGAAGGCTACATGAACACCGGCGTGCAGCGCTCGTCGGCGACACCGCCGGCCGTGCGCACCGCCACGACGCCAGTGCTCGGCGACGAGCCGGGAAACGTCTTCGGCACCGGCAAGTTCCTGCCGAAGATCGCCGTTGCCCACGACATCCCCTATGTCGCCACCGCGTCGGTCGCCGACCTGCATGATCTGGAAGCCAAGGTCACAAGGGCCATGGGCGTGCGCGGTGCGCGCTACATCCACATCAACGTACCCTGTCCGCTCGGCTGGGGCGCGGCCTCGCATGACACCATCCGGCTCGCGCGGCTTGCTATCGAGACGGGGCTGTTTCCCGTATTCGAGGCGGAGTCCGGGCGCATCACCAATGTGCGCAGGATTCGCGACCGGCAGCCGGTTACCGCGTACCTGAAACTGCAGCGCCGCTACGCGCATCTGTTCAAGGGCGGCGTGGAGGATCCGCGCGTCGCCCGCATCCAGGCGATGGCGGACCGCAACATCGCCGACTACGGCCTCGTCGACGGTTGAGGAAACAGGCGCGATGAAACATCCCTATGCCATCTCGCTCGATGTCGGCACGTCGAAGGCGAACCACACCGGATCGTGGCGCACCGAGCGCCCGGTCTATGTCGACCGGTTGCCGCCCTGCAACAATGCCTGCCCGGCCGGCGAGGACATCCAGGGCTGGCTGTTCCATGCCGAGGCCGGAGACTACGAGCAGGCCTGGCGGGCACTCACCCTCAACAATCCGCTCCCCGCCATCATGGGGCGCGTCTGCTACCACCCGTGCGAAACCGCCTGCAACCGGGCGACCATCGACGAGGCGGTCGGCATCAATGCCGTCGAGCGCTTCCTCGGCGACCTTGCAATCGCCAGGGGCTGGCAATTCGAGCCGCCAGCCTCTGCGACCGGCAAGCGCGTGCTGGTCGTCGGCGCCGGCCCCGCCGGCCTCTCGGCCGCCTATCACCTGCGGCGCGCCGGGCATGGCGTGACCATCCGCGAAGCCGGACCGCTGGCCGGCGGCATGATGCGCTTCGGCATTCCGAAATACCGCCTGCCGCGCCATGTCATCGACGCCGAGGTCGCGCGCATCGTCGCCATGGGCGTGGAACTCTCGCTCAACGACAAGGTCGAGGATATCGAGCAGGCGATGACGGCCGACGGGTTCGACGCCGCCTTCCTCGCCGTTGGCGCCCACATTGCCCGCCGCGCCTACATTCCGGCCGCCGGCGCGGCACGCGTGCTCGACGCCGTCACGCTGCTGCGCTCAATGGAAGGCGAGGAGCCGCCGCTGCTGGGCCGCAAGGTCGTCATCTACGGTGGCGGCAACACCGCCATCGATGCTGCCCGCACCGCCCGCCGGCTCGGCGCCGAGGAGGCCATCATCGTCTACCGGCGCACGCGCGACAAAATGCCGGCCCACGATTTCGAGCTGGAGGAAGCGCTGCAGGAAGGTGTCTCCATGAAATGGCTTTCGACCATCAAGGCGGTCGACGGCGGCACGATGCAGATCGAAAAGATGGCGCTCGACGACAGCGGCTTTCCGCAGCCGACCGGCGAGTTCGAGACCCTGGAAGCCGATTCCCTCGTGCTGGCGCTGGGCCAGGACGTCGACCTGTCGCTGTTGGACAAGGCGCCGGGCATCGTCATCGACAAGGGAGTCGTCAAGGTCGGGCCGGACATGCAGACCGGGCGGCCGGGCGTGTTCGCCGGCGGCGACATGGCGCCTTCGGAACGCACCGTCACCGTTGCCGTCGGTCACGGCAAG
>WPCK01421422.1_pt1 | contig 56951 bp, 54 predicted proteins | sample 5399851 | NCBI WGS metagenome assembly WPCK01 (sample SAMN12869471, study PRJNA574797) | sludge metagenome | isolation source: wastewater treatment of pH11 | place: China:Beijing | collected 2019-05-20
GGCGGGCTCACGCCGCACGAGCTCAAGCGCGTGCGCCTGGAGCAGACCGAGATGCCCGAGATTGATTTTAACGAGTTCTCGGGGATCATCATCGGCGGTGGACCGTTTAACGCGTCTGACGATCCAGCGACGAAATCCGACATTCAGCTGCGGGTGGAAGGCGAACTGGGCGAGTTGGTCGATCGCGTGGTCGCGGCCGACTTCCCGCTGCTGGGAGCCTGCTACGGAGTGGGGGCCGTCGCAGCTCAACTCGGTTCGGTGGTGGACGCCACTTACGGCGAGGACGTCGGCGCGGTTGAGATCACGGTGACCGACGAAGGCCGAAGAGACCCGTTACTGGCCGATCTGCCGGAACGATTCGATGCTTTCGTCGGCCACAAGGAGGCATGCCGGGACGTACCGCCAGGAGCGGTGCTGTTGGCCTCGTCTGCGACCTGCCCGGTCCAGATGTTCCGGTATCGCAAGAACTTGTACGTCACGCAGTTCCATCCGGAACTCGATGTCGACGGCATCGTGCTGCGGATCCGCACCTACCGCGACGAGGGCTATTTCCCAGCGGAAGAAGTCGAACGAGTGGTCGCGTCGGTGCGTGGCACAACCGTTGACGTGCCGCCGCGTATTCTGCGAGCGTTCACTCAGCGCTATGCGCGACCATAGACATCGAGAGACTACCGCCAGATGGCAAGCGGGATAGCTGGTACGACGAGCGCTGTCAGGCTGGCGAGGATTGCCACTAGTCCGATACTGCGCCACCGGCCGACCAATGTCTGCCACGAGATGCTCGCCCCGATGGTCACCATGGCTGCAGCGAAGAAAGCGCTTGAGATGACCGCGGCCCCGGTAAGGACTGCGGCCGGGATGACATCGAGCGACCGCAATAGGACGCAGCCCAGGAACGCGACGATGAAGGGCGGAATCGGAAGTGCTCGGCGCGGCTTTGCGGGGTTCTTGACTGGAACGGATGATGAAAACGATCCATGGTGGCGGGCGGCTCGTCGCGCCAGGCCAGCCGTGGTGACCATCACTAACGGCGCCAGCAGGACGACTCGGGTGAGTTTGGCAATGGTTGCGGTGTTCAGAGCCTCCGGCGAGACCATATCGCCGGCCATGACCACATGAGCGACTTCCGGCAGGCTGGCACCGATCCACAGGCCGGTGTCGGCCTGTGACAGGCCGAGCCAGTGCGCAGCCCACAGCAGTAATGGCACCATGACCAGTCCCAGCACACTGACCAGGCCAATCGTCGCAACGGCGTACTCGTCCACTAACCGACGCAGTGTGATCGGAGCGCGCTTTTGCGCGCTATCGCGCCTATCGTGCTCATCGCGATCTGAGCCGCGCAGCGCGGCCGCCATCGTTGAAGCGGCCGCCGCGCCGCACACTGAAAAACCAGCGCCAAGGACGAGTGCTCCCTGGCTGTGTGCGCCAGACTGGCGTGCGAGTAGCACTGTGACCGCGAAAGTCACTACAAGTGTCACTACCGCGACCAGCACTCCGAAAATCCCTAGGCCCGCTATGTCAGCCAGGGACAGTTTCAGGCCGAGCAGAGCAACACCGAGTCGCAGCAGATGGCCACCGATCGGTGATGCTGCACTGAGATAACTCTCGATGCGGTGCGAGGTGTGGCTCTTGGATGCGCGAACAGTGCTCGCGACGATGATTCCCACGATCAGACCTAACAGCATCGCTGACAGCACGGGAAGTTGCCGATTGAGCCAGACACAGGCCAATCCGATGATCGTCAAGGAAAGTGTGACGATGCTAGTGGTCCGGGGGCCGATCATATGGTTTGGGCGTGCCAGGTTGACTGTTGTGGGGGTTGGCGGTGCCTCGTCATGTTGCGGGGGCGAGGTCGGTGCGGGGGTCACATAGATACTCTGGTACTTAGCGGGACGAGCCGGTAGGGCCAACTAACTACCAGGGTATAGCCTAAGGCTATGAGTGTTGGGGTGGATCGGACATCGTTGGCTGCACTACAGGTGCTCACCGCGATCGACGAACAGGGTTCGATCAGCGCCGCCGCGCGCTCTTTGGAACTGTCGCAACCTTCTGCCTCGGCGGCGGTGCGCCGTTTGGAACGGCGGATCGGTGCCACGCTTTTGAGCCGCACACCGCGTGGCAGCGCGCTGAATGAGACCGGACGAGCGGTAGCGGTGTGGGCTCGCCAGGTCATCGCCGCTTCGGACGCTTTTGAGACCTCGATCGCTGCCCTACGTGAGGGACATGCGGAACGGGTCCAGATAGCCGCGTCGTTGACGATCGCGGAATATCTCGCGCCACGATGGCTGGCACATTTGGCGACTGTCCGGCCACATGCCGATGTGGAACTGATCGTGCGCAATTCCCATGACGTGATGGATCTGGTGACATCCGGTCAGGTCGAACTCGGGTTCGTTGAAGGAGCGAAAGTCGAAGGCGGGCTGCGCTCGCAGGTTATCGGACGAGACGAGTTGGTCGCCGTCGTAGCTCCCGGTCATCGTTGGGTGCGTCGCGGGGCTGTAGGGCTGAAGGAACTCGTCGCTGGCGGCCTCGTCCTGCGTGAAGTGGGCTCGGGTACCCGGGAAATCTTGGAACGGGTGCTGCAGGAGTCTCAGATCGAATTGCCCGCGCATGTGCCGCACCTCGGGTCGACGGCCGCGATCAAGGCTGCGGTGCGTCACGGTGGTTCGGTGGCGGTGTTATCCCGGTTGACGGTGGCCGACGAGTTGGAACTGGGGAGCCTGGTTCCTATTGAGGTACTGGGTGCTGATTTGAGTCGACAACTGCGCATGGTGTGGTGCAGCGATGCGGTGCTTGGTGCGAGCGCGTCGGAACTGGCTGGGATTGCCGCACGATCAACGGGACTGTGATCGGTCAGTGGTGTGCGGTGCCGGTAGTCTGAGCGTGAACCTCGATGTCGAGGTGACCGGCTGACACGAAGAACGGAAGTCAAGGATGAGTAAGCCCGCGGGCTGGTATCCCGACAATACGGATCCCAGTGCACTTCGCTACTGGGACGGTCAGAACTGGACCGAATACACCACCCCAGCGGAACAGTCTGAGATGCCTGTCATCAACGACGTCCAACCTGCTGCACAATCCGTTTCCGCATCGTATGGCAGCGAAGCGAACAGCACGCTCGTGAATGACCCGATGGCCCAGACCGGATTTTCTGGCGGTGGCTCTGAGCCGAAGAAGGGATTCAGCTTCGGTGTGATCGCGCTGTTCGCCATCGTGGCTATTGCTGCCTCCATCGGCATCAATGCGCTGATGGGCAAGGTGGACCGCGTCTCGCCTGCGGCGCAGAAGGTCTATGACGCGTGCAGTTCTTTTGACACTGAATTCCAGCTCATGCAGTTGTCCGGCAACTCGGTGCGGCTCGTGCTGACCGTAAGCCAACACCGGCTCATGGACCAAGCTGAAACCGAGTACCAGCAAGTCAATAGCGCAGAAGATGTCAGCGCTGAAACTACGCCAGGCCTGTACTTCACTTTCGCAGCAACGGACCTGTTCAGTTGCATGGCGGAACAAACCGGATACACCGGTGAACTCGAAAATCTCAAGAACGGCGACAGGTGGACCGGCTGGCGCTACGAGGTGACCGGCAGCAAGAGTAAGGGGAGCGAGGACATCTTCTACGCCGACTAAAACGTGGGCCGTGCTGAAGTCTGACTACCGACTCCGGGCGTTCACAGCGGTTGTCGGTTGCTGTTTCATGCAACGAAAATGACCGCCTGATCCGCGTTTTTGCGCAGTTCAGGCGGTCATTAGGATGTACCCCCAAGGGGATTTGAACCCCTGTTACCGCCGTGAGAGGGCGGCGTCCTAGGCCGCTAGACGATGGGGGCCTGTGGACTGGTCTTTCAGGTGCTACCTGTAGGACCGGTGGTCTACTGTACACGATCAACTCAATCGGTCAAAACCGCGAACCGATCATGCGCTGACGTGATAAACCTCTTATCAAACCAGCCAGATGATTGTATCACTATCGAGCGCATACGTCGATTGACCAGTGTTGATACGAGCAAGCGGCATCAATCCGATGTTGAGATGCCACCTGACCAGTATCAGCCGCATTCATTAGCGAAGAGGCTGTCTGGGGATCAGATTGAAGATGCTGTACGTCGCTACAGGGGAGGAGAGAGCGCAAACTCAATTGCTGCCTCGTATTGTGTTTCAGGCTCTGCGATCGTTCGACTGCTACGGGAGCAGGGAGTAGTTGTGACAAAGAAAGTAGTCAGCCCTGCGTTGGCTGCGGTTCTGGCGAGCGAATACACATCAGGGGCAACGATGGCAGAACTGGAGAAGAGGCACGGGCTATCTCATGGTGCCGTGTGGAGAACGCTTAAGCGTGAAGGAGTTAAGACCCACGGACACACCCTGCGCGATCCCACGGCGTCCAGACACGTTGAAACCCCGGCGAACGAAAGTTCACCGGGGTTTCGACGTGCATCATTTGGCGGGCGATCTGCAACACAGTTGGAACACCAGAGTATGGAACCGTGTCAAGCAACTAGTACTTCAACTTGAGAGTGAGCGGTGAGTTCTACCCAGCCCGGTCTAGGCGCGTGCAAACGAATGACGGTACCGGCATACCCACATGACTACGGCTGAACTTAGCGCAAATATAGCCACATAGAGCACAGGGTTAACCACACGGTATGTCATCAATGGCACCATTGTTACTGCACCGCTTACTAGCGCTGCAGTAACAATGCTCATAACCGCATTTGAACGCCGGTAGTTCTCACCCGTCCGACCTAGGATGTGCTCCGTAGCCAATGCCGCTGCGGTGCCAAGACCCAGAGCAAGCGCACCTATCGTCGACATGAGCGCGGCAACAAGAACGAAGAACGGTTCTCTCACGTCTCCGTGCGGTAGTAGAACTGCTATTCCGACGCCCACACCGACCGTCAGCGCGCACATGACGGTAGAGAACCTCGAACAAGGGCGATTTTTAATGGTCAGAGCCATTGCCTACGCCTTGTTCAAGTTGGCTGCAAAAGCTTTCCACTTCTTCTTTGCCTCTTTCATATACGGCTCACTGACTTCTCCTAGCCTCATAATATAGGCACTGACGTATAGGTACGTGTCGTCACCCGACCTCAGAAACTCGAAGGAGATGTTAGACCCCAGGCCGGGTCTGCTGCAGGAGTAGGTGACATCTGATCTGGCTTGCCCGGGAGGGTGGGTCTGGAAGGATGTTGCTGTGTCCAAGCCCTGTCCGAGCGAGTTCCGTGACGATGTCGTGCGCGTTGCTCAGAACCGTGAGTTTGGAGTGACGATCGAGCAGATCGCGAAAGACTTCGGGGTTCACCCGATGACGCTGCAGAAGTGGCTCCAACGAGCCAAGGTCGAAGATGGCGCTGCGCCCGGCCAGTCCCGATCCGAGGCGGCCGAGATCCGTGAGTTGCGGAAGCGCAATCGGCTGCTGGAGCAGGAGAACGAGGTTCTGCGTTGTGCGGCGGCTTACTTGTCGCAGGCAAACCTGCCGGGAAAAGGCTCTACCCGCTCGTGACAGAGCTCGCCGCTGCAGGGATTCCCGTGGTGGTGGCGTGTCGGGTGCTTAAGCTCTCCCGCCAGCCCTATTACCGGTGGCGGAAGGATCCCATCACCGATAGTGAGGTGGTGGAGGCGTATCGCGCGAACGCGTTGTTCGACGCGTACCGGGACGACCCTGAGTTCGGGCACCGGCTCCTGGCCGATGAGGCCCGCGACGAAGGTGAACCGATGTCGGATCGGACAGCGTGGCGGATCGCATCGGCCAACGGCTGGTTCAGCGTGTTCGGCAAACCCAAGCGCGGCAAGGGCCGCAAGCCCGGCCCGCCCGTCCACGACGACCTTTGCGCCATCATCGACGCGCACGGACGGACGCGGCACCAGTTCGCCGCAGACGGACCGAACGAACTGTGGCTGGTGGACATCACGGAGCACAAGACCGCCGAAGGCAAGCTCTACCTCTGCGCCATCAAGGACGCGTTCTCCGGCCGAATCGTGAGCTACTCCATCGACTCGCGGATGAAGTCCAGGTTGGCCGTCCAGGCGCTGGAGAACGCTGTCCAGGTACGCGGTGATGTCGCCGGCTGCATCGTGCATTCGGACAGAGGCAGTCAGTTTCGAAGCAGGAAGTTCCGGCGTGCGCTGATCCGTCACCGCATGGTCGGGAGCATGGGACAAGTTGGCTCAAGCGGAGACAACGCAGCCATGGAAAGCTTCTTCGCGCTGCTGCAGAAGAACGTCCTCGACCGCCGCTCCTGGACCACCCGTAAGCAACTGCGCATCGCCATGGTGACCTGGATCGAGCGGACCTACCACCGCCGACGCCGACAGCGCCGCTTGACGCCGATCGAGTTCGAGACCATCATGAACACGACCGTCGCACCGGCGGCGTGACTACAAACTGTCACATATCCGTGCAGCAGACCCTACCTCAAAGGCATCCTGTACTGCGGAGAGTGTCATGAAGCTGGGCGTCGAAGTCGATTGCTGTACAGCCAGAACACTGGCAACGGCGGCACTTATGAGTACTTCATATGCACCGCCAAACAACGTCGGCTATGTGGTGCGCCTGCTATCCGCGTTGAACTACTTGAGGCACACCTACGATCGGTAGTAGACAACGAAAGGATGTCCGCAGAAGAGATTGCCTCACTTGGAGAAAAGGTAAAAGACACTATTGCGGACATCATGTCAGTTGATCGAGAGGTCAAAAGTCAATTGGAGCGCCAACTCCGCAAACTAGAGGAACAAGAAGAGCGGCTCATTGATTTTGCAGCGGACGGGACTGTCTCGTCAGATGTGCTTCGCGACAAAATTCAGAAGGTCAATCTTCAGAAACAAGCAGTCTCGGAACGGCTGGGTGTTACAACCGAGCGCCTTCAGTTCGGCGCTGAGAAGGCACTCGAGTACCTTGAGTTGCTCAAGAACCCAGGCGAACTCTACAACCAAGCGCCGGAGAACGTGCGACGCGAGTTGCTGCTGGCGTTCTTCAAGAGACTATTTGTGTATGTCGAGAATGACCACGTTCGTGTTGAGGGTGAGCGGAACGCTACAAACACGATTGTTCGGAGTGTCGGCGACGCCTTAGGGCGTACTGAAGACGAAAAAAGTTCCCGCGCAAAAGCGGGAACTTATCTTGAATTGCGAACCAACGTCAGTCCGTTTGACGTTGGTTTGAGTAAACCGACTATGGCTGGGGTACCAGGACTCGAACCTAGACTAAGTGAACCAGAATCACTCGTGCTGCCAATTACACCATACCCCAAGGGGTATCACTCACCAGCTTGAAAACTAATGAGCGTTACCGCCGTGGAACATTACCCGATAGTGGGGCTGAGTTCAAACTCGGCCTCAAAAATCACTCGCCTGCGCGCCGCAGAACCTCGGTGAGCCGGTTCGCTGCGGCAACCACAGAGGCCGCGTGCAGCCTGCCTGGCTGGCGGCTCAGACGCTCCACCGGACCGGAAATCGATACCGCGGCCACGATCCGACCAGAAGGGCTGCGCACTGGAGCGGAAACCGATGCCACGCCGACTTCGCGTTCGCCGACCGATTGCGCCCAGCCGCGACGGCGGACTCCGGAAAGAACCGTCGCAGTGAACTCTGCGCCCTGCAATCCGCGGTGCAGCCGATCGGGCTCCTCCCAGGCAAGCAGAACCTGCGCGGCCGAACCTGCCTGCATGGTCAGTGACGCGCCTACTGGGATCGAGTCGCGCAGTCCCATCGGGCGTTCAGCCGATGCCACGCAGATACGTTGGTCGCCTTGGCGACGATACAACTGCGCGCTTTCCCCAGTGTGGTCCCGCAGAGCCGTGAGTACGGGGTTAGCAGCGGCAAGGAGGCGGTCCTCGCCTGCGGCTGTGGCCAGTTCGTTGAGCCGTGGTCCCAGGACAAAGCGGCCCTGCATGTCGCGGGCAACCAGCCGGTGATGTTCAAGTGCGACGGCCAGGCGATGTGCCGTGGGCCGCGCCAGGCCGGTGGTCGTGACGAGTTGAGCCAAGGTGGCCGGTCCTGATTCGAGTGCGTTCAGGACGGATGCCGCCTTGTCCAGCACGCCAACTCCGCTAGAATTGTCCATAGAACGATATTGCCGTCTCGAAGACTGAGATGCAACAGGTAGCGGGCAACTGGGTCTTCGGTGGGCGATATCGGACAGATAAAGTGCGAAAATAATTCATAGCCCAGCCGATACTTCACCCGTATCGGTACCCCCAGCAGGCCGCTACGGCGGCGCTCGTCCTCAAACACTGCACAAGGCAGCGACGAGGACATTTCACTGATCGAGAGGAACATGATGGCCGGCACGCTGGCAGAGAAGGTCTGGAATGATCACCTGGTTCGACGCGGATCCAACGGCGAGCCCGACCTTATCTACATCGACCTCCACCTTCTACACGAGGTGACGAGTCCGCAAGCTTTCGAAGGTCTACGCCTGGCAGGCCGTCAGGTGCGCCGTACTGACCTGACCATGGCCACTGAGGACCACAACACGCCGACACTCGATATCGATCTGCCCATCGCGGACCTGACCAGCCGCACCCAGATCGACACGCTGCGCAACAACGCCAAAGAGTTCGGCGTGCGCATCCACTCTCTCGGTGACGCAGACCAGGGCATCGTCCACCAGGTCGGCCCGCAGCTGGGATTGACCCAGCCGGGTATGACCGTGGTGTGCGGTGACTCCCACACTTCGACGCACGGCGCCTTCGGCGGTCTGGCCTTCGGCATCGGAACCTCCGAGGTCGAGCACGTGCTCGCCACCCAGACCCTGCCACTGCAGCCATTCAAGACCATGGCCATCAACGTGCGCGGCGAGCTGCTCCCAGGAACCACCAGCAAGGACATCATCCTCGCGATCATCGCGAAGATCGGCACCGGTGGCGGACAGGGCTACGTCCTGGAATATCGCGGCGAGGCAATCCGCAAACTGTCGATGGAAGCTCGCATGACCATCTGCAACATGTCGATCGAAGCAGGTGCCCGCGCCGGCATGATCGCGCCCGACGACACCACTTTCGAGTACCTCAAGGGGCGTCCGCACGCCCCAGAAGGCGCAGACTGGGACGCTGCTGTCGAATACTGGCGGACCCTCAAGACCGACGACGACGCAGTCTTCGATACCGAAGTCGACCTGAACGCCTCCGACCTCGAGCCATTCGTGACCTGGGGAACCAACCCCGGCCAGGGCCTGCCGCTGAGCGCCAACGTGCCGGTGCCCGAGGAGATCGCGGACGAGAACGACCGCATCGCGGCTGAGCGCGCCATCGAGTACATGGGACTGACCCCCGGTCAACCGTTGCGTGACATCAAGGTCGACACCGTTTTCATGGGCTCGTGCACCAACGGCCGTATCGAAGACCTGCGCACCATCGCCAAGGTCATCAAGGGTCACGTCAAGCATCCCCAGGTGCGTGTGCTCGTCGTGCCTGCCTCGGCTCGTGTGCGTCTGCAGGCGGAGGCCGAAGGCCTCGATCAGATCTTCAAGGACTTCGGTGCGGAATGGCGTAACGCCGGATGCTCGATGTGCCTGGGCATGAACCCCGATCAGTTGGCACCAGGGGAGCGGTCGGCTTCGACCTCGAACCGCAACTTCGAAGGACGTCAGGGCAAGGGCGGTCGTACCCACCTCGTCTCACCACTGGTCGCGGCGGCCACCGCAATCCGCGGCACCCTGTCATCAGTGGCAGACCTGGCCGAGAACGACCCGAGCTTCGCCAACCTCGACATTGATGCCATTGACGGCAGCCCGCTCGCGCCGCTCGACCCGAACCTGATCGTTCAGGTCTGACGCAGCCGAGAACCCACCTTAAGACTTTCACATCCCAGGAGTGACCCATCATGGAGAAATTCACAACGCACACTGGTGTCGGGGTTCCGCTGCGCCGCAGCAACGTTGACACCGACCAGATCATCCCCGCTGTCTACCTCAAGCGCGTCACCCGCACCGGCTTCGAGGACGCCCTGTTCGCCGCATGGCGTTCCGACCCAGAGTTCGTGCTCAACCAGGACGAGTACCGTTCCGGCTCCGTCCTCGTCGCTGGCCCGGACTTCGGCACCGGCTCATCGCGTGAGCACGCAGTGTGGGCGCTCAAGGATTACGGCTTCAAGGCTGTCTTCGCATCTCGTTTCGCGGACATCTTCCGTGGAAACTCGGGCAAGCAGGGCTTGCTCGCCGGCATCATGGCTCAAGAGGACATCGAGTTGCTGTGGAAAATCCTCGAGACCAAGCCAGGCACCGAGATCACCGTCGACCTAGAACAGCGCACCGCCACGGCAGATGACGTGACTGTGCCGTTCCAGCTTGACGACTACACCCGGTGGCGTCTGATGGAAGGGCTCGATGACATAGGTCTGACCCTGCAGCACGAAGAGGACATCGCCGCATTCGAAGCCAAGCGCGCTTCCTACAAGCCGAAGACGTTGCCTGCCAAGCACCTGCCGAAGGTGGATATCGAAGCCGCGCGGCCGGCCTAGACCCGCAGATGTCACAACGCATCAAACCAGTTAGAGGCCTGACACACACCTATCGTCTGCTGGTGCTCCTACTGCGTCCCGGGCTGATGGTTTTCATCAAGCGTTCCTGGTCCGGCGGTGAGAAGTTGCCCCGCGAAGGCGGATATATCGTCGCCGCCAACCACATGAGTGGTTTTGATCCGGTCACGACCACCCACTTCTTGCATGACCAGGGTGTCGCGCCGAAGATCATGGCGAAGGACTCGTTATGGAAGGTGCCGGTTCTTGGAGCCTTCCTGCGCGGCACCAACATGATTCCGGTTTCGCGCGGTACGCGTAATGCCTCTGATTCACTCGATGCGGCACGTGAAGCGCTCGCTAACGGGGAATGCGTGCTGATCTTCCCCGAAGGCACGCTCACCAAGGACCCGGAGTTGTGGCCAATGGTCGCCAAGACCGGTGTGGCCCGACTTGCGTTGACCACCGGAGCGCCGGTGATCCCGGTATCGCAGTGGGGTGTGCAACGCATCTTCCGGCAGCACTCGAAGCTGCTGCGACTACTGCCGCGCAAGACCGTTCAGGTCAGTGTCGGCGATCCAGTGGATCTGACGGATCTGCAGGACCAGCCGCTGACCGCATCAGTGCTGGCCGAGGCGACAGAGCGCATCATGCGTGCTATCGCTGATGGTGTCGGCACGCTACGCGGGGAGGAACCTCCCGTAGAGTTATTCGATCCGCGGTCTGCGCGCAAGCAGACTGGCGATGCCGATAACGGTGATGCGACGAAGGAGACGACATGATCGCGGCAGTACTCGGTGCCGGTGCGTGGGGCACCACGTTCAGTGCGGTGCTCGCCGACGCGGGATGTCAGGTCAGGCTATGGGGTCGGGACGAGTCTGTCGCCGAACAGGTCACGACGATGAACCGCAACGACAAATATCTGCCTGGTATTACGTTGCCCCCGTCGATCATCGGGACTACCAATGCGCAGAATGCCCTCGTCGGTGCCGAAATCGTGGTGGTGGCGGTGCCGTCGCAGAGCGCACGAACCATCTTGGAGCCCTTCGCGCCTTTTATCGGCGAAAACACCGTTGCGGTTTCCTTGATGAAGGGCGTCGAACTCGGCACTGACAAGCGGATGAGCGACGTAGTCGCCGAGGCGCTCGGCCTGCCGCTCGACCGGGTCGCAGTGATCTCCGGACCGAACCTGGCGGGCGAGATCGCGGCACACCAGCCGACCGCGACGGTGGTCTCGTCCATCAGTGAGAAGACTGCGATCACTGTCGCTGAGGCGTGCTCGTGCGATTACTTCCGCCCTTACACGAACTCGGATATCGTCGGCGTCGAGCTGTGCGGTGCCGTCAAGAACGTCATTGCGCTTGCAGTCGGTATCGCGCAGGGGCAGGGCATGGGCTACAACACCACGGCCACCGTCATCACTCGCGGATTGGTCGAGATCACCCGGCTCGGTCTTGCGCTTGGTGCGCAGGCTGAGACCTTCGCCGGTCTGGCCGGTATGGGCGACCTGGTGGCGACGTGCGCTTCGCCATCCTCGCGTAACCACACGCTCGGCCGGCACATTGGTCAGGGCAAGACCTTGGACGAGGCCATCGCGGCAACTCGCGGTACCGCCGAGGCCGTCAAGTCTTCGCGGTCGGTGCTGGCCCTTGCCCAGTCCATCGGTGTGGAGATGCCGATCACCGAAGCCGTCGTCGGAGTGCTTCACGAGGGCCAGCCGGTTGCGGAGATGGCGCACAAACTGCTGACTCGTCCGCGCAAAACCGAAGGACTCAACGCGCAGGTCATCGCGTAATAGGTCATGGTGATCCTATCCGCCCTTGATGACGACAATACGGCGTCACCAATACTGCCTTCGATATACGACGTGATTGCTGTCGCATCATTCGCGATTGCACTTGTTGGAATACCATTAATGGTGCTTTTCCAGGATCAGCAGGGGCATGTGATGGTCTGGTACGCCGCAATTGCCGTGTTTGTGGGGGCGTTCAGTATCTGGTTTGGGTTGTATCTCACTCGGCGCCGTCAGATACAACCGGTGCTTGTTGTCATCATATTCAGCGTAATCGTCGGCACGGCCACGGGCCTCGTGATTTTCTCGCCCGGGGATTACAGTTACTTCGGGTTGGTTGTCTGCGTACCCATTGCGCTCATCGCTGGGCTTGCTGGCTATGGACTGCTTCTCGTTTCGAAACGACTGCCGTGGATACGCGCCTACTTGGTCGGGGCCGGTGTACTGACCATGGCGTCGTCGGTAGTAGTGGCGATTGCCGATGGCGGACAATAGCCTGAAGTCACTACTGCGTGCGATCTATTTGGGTGGCAGTCGTTAATTATCGTCTGGCTTGTTGCAGTGTGGCGAGAATCGATTCGCCGTGGCGACGCGCGTCGTCGTCAGCTGTTTCTATCAGGTCGATCGCGTGGATGGCTTGTGGGACTGAATCAGGTTGAAAAGAATCGAGTAGCCCGACCCGAATACGTATCGAGGAGAAGGTCGGGTCAGTTCGCTGGGCAGTGCGAAAACTCAAGGAACCTGTGCTGCCGCGGCGCTCGGCGAGTAATGAGTATCCACAATTCTCAAATAACGAGACCGCCCCATATGCTCGTGTATAAAACACTGGCGTGGCTGAACCATAGTCGACGATACTCGGCAGAATATCGTCACTATGCGAAAGTCGCAGTAGGGCATTGTCATGCTGGTTGCGGCGATGATTCCATTCTTCAGACTCCGCTCGGACTAAAGTTCTGAGACGAACAGATAACAACGAGTTGGCGTGTGTGAGTTGTGATCTTCGACCATCACCATTGGAGTGAGGTCGAATTCGGAGGTCTGCCCACTGCCACCGGGCACGCCCAGCGAACCAGCCTCTCAACGTCTCGACCGGGGCACTAGTGCTCGCGAATGTACTGGCAGCCCGCAGTATCCGGGCACGCTCAGAGCGGGCAAATTCGGTTGGCACGGCAATTCCGTCAAGATAGTTGGCGAGTGCCCAAGCCATGCGCATCGACATAGGGCGAGTGCGTCGCCGGTTCTTCTGTGACTTGGCTCTAGATTTAACCTCGTCGATGTCGAGAACCCAGCGTCCTGCAAACCGCTCGGCTGATAATTGTCCCGCTGCGATGAGTTGCCTGACGCGGGGCTCGGAGACCTCGAGGATGTGAGCAGCTTCAGGAACACTGATCGCATTTTGGCCAATTCGTAACACAAGCCTTATGTTAACGCAGAGGGCGTTCACGCTGAATCAGTTCTGTCATCTTCCCTGCGACTGATTTCATGCCGTTATTTCAGTGATTCAGCAGTGTCTAGGTGTGGTGAATATGGCGACCAGTGGATCATAGTGTCAGAACAATAGTTTCAGAATGAGCCTTTCGCGGCCTATTAATATAGGCACCTTTCGTGTTGCGCCTTGGAACGCACTCGCCGACACAACTGTTTTGAGGTTGACAGTCGTAGATAGTGAGGGAGTTTGCCCGTGGGCTCGTCGCCCAAGCACTAAATCAGTGGTCGTATCCCGTCCACAGAAACCAGTCCGGTCATCCGACCGGGCTTTTTTATCACCATTTCAACCAAGGAGAGACGATGAACAACCAATCACCAGCCATCCCGGACATCAGTGCACAGATCGCAGACCTCTTGAGCACCGCTGCGGTACTGACCTATCAATTCGGCAAAGTAGGGTTCGCAACTGCTGCTGCGCAGATGCTCGACCCGCTCATCGCATTAGCGCAACACGTCGAAGACGTGATCGCCACCATTGAGCAGCATCCAGAAGCGCCATTATTAGGAGCACTCGACTCAACTGATGCGTACTCCACAAAGAACCCAGAGTTGGACAGCATTGTGCATGGTGAGATGACTACGCGGACCTCAGCGTGCCTCAAGATTGACTACTACGATCTGTCCGAATTTCCGCCACATGACCACGCGGTCTTCGAGGTGTATGAGGCTCTGATCGAGCACCTCAGCGGCGCAACTGTGACGGTGCGGGACTCCGAACACGGCCCAGAGATCGACCTGACAAGTCTGTTTAACCGGTGCCTGTCTCAAGCGGCTGGTTAGGTAGACCGACGACGAACCGTCGATATATTCGCGAGTGCGCCACGAATACTAGGAGCACACGCGAAAAGTGCGACGGTTCGGCAGTTGTTGGTAGGCGCGTGGTCGCGCTTAGAGCGACCTAAGCGCCTGATCCAGATCACGCCACAGGTCGTCGACATCCTCGATGCCGACGGACATCCGGATCAGATCCTCGGGAACTGTCGCGGATTCGCTCGCGAAGCGGCGCCGCCGTTCCAAGGTGGATTCCACCCCGCCAAGCGACGTGGCGGGCAGCCATACCCGCAGCGCCGAGATGAGCCGGTCGGCTCCGTCGGCGCCGCCGACTGGTCGCAACCCGATGATCGACCCGTAACCGTCCATGATGCGCGATGCGGTCACATGCCCCGGGTCGTCCGGCAGTGACGGGTGACGCACCTGAGTGACCTGCGGATGCGCCTGCAGCCGGCGTGCCAGCTCGGCAGCATTCGCCTGTGACCGCTCGACGCGCAACGAGAGCGTGCGCAGACCTCGCAGTGCCAACCACACTTCCCACGGCCCTGCGATCGCACCGTGGTGTGTGCGGTGATGCCACAACTTCTCACGCAGTTCACTGCTGCGTGTGACCGCGATGCCGAGAACGACATCGGAGTGCCCTGCCAGATATTTCGTGACCGAATGCACCACGATATCCGCACCCCACGTCAACGGTCGCTGTACCAGGGGAGTGGCGAAGGTATTGTCGACGGCGACGAGGGCACCGGCCCGATGGGCGGCCTCGATAATCGCCGGAAGATCCGCAACCTCCAACATGGGATTGGTGGGCGACTCGATCCATACCAGTGACGCCCCCTGACTTGCCGCAATCACGGCAGCAGTGTCGTCCACGTCGACCTGCCGAATCGTCACGCCATGCTTGACGGCGAGTTCTTCGGCCAAGATGAGTGAGGCATGGTACGCATGGCGCGGGACGACGAGCACTCCCTGAGCAGGCACCAACGACAACACAGCGGAGATTGCCGCCATTCCGGAACTGAAGACAACTCCTGGTAACTCGGCCCCCTCCAGGGCTGCGACGGCCTGCTCGAACGGCTGCCAGGTTTCGGTATCCCAGCGGGTGTACAACATCTCAGCACCATCAGCGGGGCCTTGAGAGGTGTAGGTGGAGCTGAGCACCACTGGCGGATTGACCGGCTGGCCTTGTTCGCGCGGCGGACGGCCTGCGGTCACTGCCAAAGTTGCGGGAGTCAGCGGTTGGTTATCGAACTGCGGCATATTCCCCAATGTAGCGCCGCCTAGACGGCCCGAGGAACAGTGACCAGCACTTGGTACGGCAACGGAGGTGCTGGAGCTGGTAATTCATTGCGGCTGCGTAAATTAACCCGCTGATGTGCTGTGGTGGGGCGTCAGAAGGCCGTCACGTTCGTGGTGGCCTAGTACCATCGAAGGCGATGTCTACTGATCTTCCCGCTGCGCAGGCGAGTCAACTCGAGAACACCTCTAGCCGCATTCGTGTCATGCTACTTTTCGGTGGCCGTTCGGGTGAGCACGCCATCTCTTGTGCCACAGCGGCAGGCGTCATGCGTGCGATCGACCAAGCGAAATACGAGATCATTCCAGTCGGAATCACCCGTGACGGTCGATGGGTTGAGGCGAGCGCGAATCCGGATCACTGGGTTATCCGCGATGGCGAACTGCCGGAGGTCGTCGCCGATGGCAATGGCGAAGTCACCCTGTCCTTGGACGTCGGGAGCAGTGAGGCCCGTGTCGTCACAGATGGTGAACCAGTGCGTTCCCTCGGTCATGTCGATGTCGTGTTCCCGCTGCTGCACGGCCCGTTCGGCGAAGACGGAACAGTTCAAGGCCTGCTAGAGCTCGCCGACATTCGTTATGTCGGATCTGGAGTGTTGGCCAGCGCGGTTGGCATGGACAAGCACTTCATGAAGATCGTGCTGGCGGGTTCTGGCATTCCGGTTGGACCATACGAGTTCTTCACCGCCGCTCAGTGGGACGCAGACCCTGCTGCGATTGAAGCCAAGCTGGGCCATCTCGGCTTGCCGCTGTTCGTCAAGCCGGCGCGGGCTGGCTCGTCCCTGGGCGTGTCTCGCATCACCGATCTGACTGAGCTTCCCGCCGCCATCGAAGAGGCGCGCGGACACGACCAGCGCATTTTGGTTGAGGCTGCGATCGTTGGCCGTGAGATTGAATGCGCTGTGCTGCAAGGACGCTCGGGCCAGCCGACGCGCGCGTCCCTGCCTGGCGAGATCCAGGTGACCGACGCCCAGCATTCCTTCTATGACTTTGAAGCGAAGTACCTTGACGAGGCTGCTGTCCTGTCCTGTCCTGCCGACTTGCCTGCCGAGGTCACGCAGCGAATTCGTGAACTATCGGTGCGTACTTTTGAGGCAGTGTCAGGCGAAGGGCTGAGCCGGGTCGACGTATTCGTGCAGCCTGATGGTGAGGTCGTCGTCAACGAGATCAACACCATGCCCGGGTTCACCCCGATCTCGATGTATCCGCGGATGTGGGAGGCTACGGGCCTGCCCTATTCGGAGCTCATCGACGAACTGTTGACCCTTGCCCTGGAACGGGATCTAGGGCTGCGCTAGGCAGCGTCCGAGTCCAGGCGGACCAGCGCATGGGCTTTATTGGCAGGTGGCGGTGACGGTGGTTGCCTCAAGCGCCGGGGCCAGATCTGTCAGTCCGGGTTGGGTCAGTCCCAGGGAGTCCGGCACATTGACTTCGATAGCTGGGACGCGGCCATAGGTGGTGAATCGCCATCCTGTCGCGGTCTGTTCACTGATCCAGTCCATGGAGACATCGCCATAGCTGATCGAGAGGCAGTCAGGGCTTGGCGGAGGTTGATTGACGCCGCACCGTAGCGTGATGGCAGCCCCCGCATCCCCCCAAGCGGTGGTGGCTTGACTGGTGGTCTGTCGTTGCTTGAGTCCGTCCAGAGTTGTCGGGGTACGAGCCAGGACGAGTCCACATGCGGGATCGGTGGCGTCCACTGCCGCATCGACTGAGATCGTCGGGGAGCAGGCACCGAGTGCCGCAACGACGGCCGCTGTGATGACGGAGCAGAGAACTCGTCCAAGAACTTTCACGCTTCTTAGCCTAGTGGAGTCTGTCCGGCGAGGGTTGTCAATCGCTAGACAATACTTATAAGTAGCATTTACTATGTCAAGTAGGCCGCCACTTTCACGTAGAAGATACGTGAACCCGTGATTTGTGGCATGACCGACTAGACACTTAAGGACATCCAGAAATGATCTCTTCACCCTCTGCCGCGCTGCGTAAGCGCGCCATGATCGCAGTTGCGATCGCGATGGTGCTGGCCCTCATGCCGGCTGTTAGTACCCCGGCTGCAGCATCTACTCAGACGACCGCTTCCGGCACAGTCGTGCAAACGCAAGCGACGGTTGCGGCACCGAATGCAGAGGCTCAAAAGAAATCGAAGATCACCGTGAAGATGGTCAAGAAGACCGTAGCGTGGAACGAGCGAGTCCGCGTGCAAATCAAGGTGAAGGCGCCAGGTGTGGCTCGTCCGACGGGACTGATCAAGTTGACCGCCGGTCCGTACACCTACTACACGACTATGAAGAAGAAGCACAAGGGTGCTTTGGTGTTCAAGACCCCGTACTACCTCGCAGACGGAAAGTACAAAGTTAAGGCCGAGTACCTGGGTACTGCGAAGATCGCGCCGTCGAAGACGAAGAAAGCCGCGAAGTTCAAGGTCAAGCCGGCCAAGATCAGTGTGAGCTTCAACTTCTAGTCGACTAAGTGCGGTGCGGCTAGTTTTTCGTTAAACACTAAAGAACGGGATGAAGTGAAAATAAAATCGGCTGGCGCTGTGCAGACCCATGCCCAGGGGCTTACGGTGATGAATAGAGCGAGCAAGGTCGTGCATCACCTGGTCATAGGAGCGGTGTGTGCAGCACTGATCTTCACTATGTCAGCGTGTTCGGTCCTTGATTGGTTCTCAGGATCAGACGACAAACCTGCTGCCTCCCCAACGGTCGCTGATACCGAAGAGGACAAGCAGCAAGAGACTAGTGTCGATGTTGATTCCACTGACGGTGATCCTGCTGCCGCAGACGCAGAGGTGGCCGAGGAACCAGTCGAGGCAATCCTCGGCATCGCGCCCACCGGTCCGGAACTGACGGACAAATGGGGCACCTACCGGCAAGCCCAGTTGCTCGATGACAGCGAGATCCTCGATTACGACAAGAAGGTCGTCGGCAAGCTGAAGAAATACAGCGATGAGGATGTTGCCAGTGCTGTGAAATGGACGGCACAGTTCTTTGTCTCCGAGGGCCTCGATTCCGAGATGGCGCGCAGTAACAGGAAGCGTGATCGTAAGTCGGCCTGGATGAGAATGCGGAACTCCTTCACGAACAGCGTATGGGGTCCCACCTACATGGCGATTGAGAAGCCAGAGCCCGACGACAATGGCTACTGGTTTGCGTTGGGCAACCCAAACAATTGGCGTGGCGAGCGTGGTATCAAAGAGCAATACGTACCTGGGGAACTGACCTATCGACCGAAATCGATTGCCGTACAGAAGGTGCGGCAGAAGAAGGGCCTCTTGGAAGTCACCTTCAAGTTCGCGATCGAGAGGACCATCGCTGACGGCGACGGCGCGAAATATGTTTCTCTCATCAAGGGCACCCAGTCATACCAAGTGGAGAAGAACAGCTCCGGTCAATGGACGATCACCAATGGGGCATCCAAATGGAGTTGGAACGCCAAGCCGGTGGAAGAGTAGCAAAGACATGGGGTCGCTCACTTACCGCCCGTAGTGGTAACGGCAGGCTGCGATCAGGATGCGGTCTTCGGTGTAGCGATAGACCAAGCGATGCTCGTCCGTGATTCGCCGTGACCAGTACTCGGCGACACTGTGTTTAAGAGGCTCCGGTTTACCTATGCCCTCGTTGCCGTTGCGTGTGATGTCTCGTAGCAGGGCGTTGATGCGTCGCAGAGTCTTGCGGTTCTGAGTCTGCCACCACAGGTAGTCCTGCCAGGCGGACTCGTCCCAGACGAACTGCACGGTCAGTCGTCCATCAGAGAGTGTGCGGCTCCGTTGCCTGCCTCAAGGCGCTCGATTGAATCGAGCAGTCGCCGAGCGTTTGCGGGGGATCTCATGAGGTAAGCGGTTTCACGCAGTGACTCGTACTCCTCCAACGAGATGATCACCGCAGGCTCGCGGCCGGACCGCGTGATCACGACCTCTTCGCGGTCGTCCACGACCGAGTCGAGCACTTCGGCATAGCGGCGACGCGATTCGCTGTAACTCATGGTCTTCATTTGCTACTCCGATCTAGACGTACAAAAAATTGTACGCTATGCGGCGTTGTGCTGGTAGCGCAGGGGGAGCGAACTGCGTGCGCCGGGACGTTACGCTTGAGTCGTGTCGTTGACGGTTGCCGATGTAGACGAAGCAGAGTTGCTGCGACGGATCTTCGCCGTGCTGGCGCAGCACAACAATGTGCAAAGTGACGCGATCGTGCTCGGCGCGGGCGACGACTCGGCAGTGATCGCCGCCCCGGACAGGTCATTCACGGTCTCCACCGATGTCCTGGTGGAGAATCAGCATTTCCGTACCGCATGGTCCACCGGATATGACGTGGGCTGGCGCGCCGCCATGCAGAATCTAGCGGATGCAGCAGCAATGGGAGCTCGTCCCACAGCTATCGTGGCGGCGCTCGTCCTTCCTGGTGCCACGACAGTGGCCTGGGTCGAGGACTTTGCTCGCGGCATCGCGCAGGCCAGCACCTGCCACAATGTCGCCGTCGCGGGGGGAGATTTGGCCACGGGCGATGCCATCGTGGTAAGTGTCACGGTATTTGGCGACCTGGAAGGCGAACCGGCTGTCACCCGCAAGGGCGCACGCGTCGGCGATGCGGTTGCGGTAGCCGGTCAAGTAGGGTGGTCCGCAGCCGGATTCGCGGCGCTGAGCGCCGGAGTGGCGACGAGCGCAGACCAGACGACGAGCGCAGACCAAGCGGCGAGAGCACCCGCAGTGACGAGTGCCGCCTCGCGACCTGGTGCGACTACCTCCGCCGACGCCTTGGACGCCACCATAGGGCGGTTTCGCCGACCGGAACCGGCCATCACCGCAGGGGTTCAAGCGCGCAGCCGCGCCACAGCGATGATGGATATCTCGGACGGATTAGTGTGTGATGCCGCTCGCATTGCACAGGCATCCAGTGTCGTGATCGACCTCGTCGATCCCATCACGTCCCTAGCCGAGGACGCTAACGTGCTCGGCCTAGTGGCCGAAGTGCTAGGACTAACGCAAGAACAGCGGACACAACAGGTACGCGATTGGCTGTTGGCGGGCGGCGAAGATCATGGAATGCTGGCGACCTTTTCGCCTGAGTTCGTCCCCGATGGCTTCCGGGTGATCGGAACAGTCAAAGCCGCGGACACAGATAACGGTGTTGAGCCAGGCGTCTACTTGGAATCGCAGCCCTACGCCGGCAACTCCGGTTGGGATCACTTCCGGCGGTAACGCACTTCGACCACATCGACCCCGCCGTATCGTTTGATCCGTTCAACCGCATCGGCGACAAAGCCATGCCGACGGTAGAACTGCCGGGCGCGTTCATTTTGATCGAGCACCCACAAGGTGAGTTCATGACCATTAGGTATCTCATCTAATACCGTTCGCATGAGGTTACGCGCGACTCCCTTGCCCCAGATCTCCGGCTCGAGGTAGATCGAGTACAACTCCAACGTGGTGCGCTCGGCATCCTCGTCACGCGAATCACCGAAGGACGCAAAACCGACTGCTCCGATGAGTTCAGACGTTGCTATCCAAGTCTGAGTGGTGCCCTCTGCAATGGTTTCTCGCCATTTCTCAGTGCGGCTCGGCAGGTCAAGCGAGGCGAGATAATCAGCGGGCAGCGCATTCTGATAGGCCTCGCGCCAGGAATCGATATGAACTCTGGCTATACCAGCAGCATCGTCGACGCGGGCGGGCCGAATAGTGACATCGTCAAGTTTCCCCTCCATGTTCTTTAGCGTGCCATGACTTTCTGATTGACGAAACCTTTACGGTCAGATTTTGGTCACTGAATTGCTGGATCAGCAGGTCTGGGCCGTGTGCCGCAGTTCAATCTTGGCGATTGCGTCTGCCACCGGACCGATAGATAGGGTGAGCGTGAAAGTCGCGGAAAACAACAAAGCCTGCCCGAGAAACTCGGACAGGCTTCGTAGAGTCGTTACAGGTCAGACGTGACGTTCGACCTTGTTTGCCTTCAGGCAAGAGGTACATACGTTCACACGCTTCGGTGCTCCGTTCACCACGGCGCGCACACGCTGAATGTTCGGGTTCCAGCGGCGCTTCGTGCGCACGTGAGAGTGCGAGACACTGTACCCAAAGCTAGGGCCTTTGCCGCAGACGTCGCAGTTGGCAGCCACGATAACTCCTGATCGTCGTTGAGCGGACTACACAACAAAGCCCGCAACATAATAGGTCTGATTTGGCCAGGCCAGCCGCTTTCGCGAGGGCACAAGCCAGCCCGAGATGTGTTCGGGCAACCACAACAGATTACCCGATAATGAGGTGATCCCCAAACTTGCGGTGTGGGTCACGGCAAACATGGCCCACTATCCGTTAGTTTGGACCACACGAGCATCACCGATTCATCGGACTTGTCACACCATACCGGTATGGTCAGTTCGCCGCGAAACAACAGCCTGCAATAACAAGCCAAGGAGTCCCGCCCGTGTCCACCATGCCCAGCGTTGAGACTGTCCTCGCCTGGGCATTGGAAGCACAACGTAGCTTGACGCACGCGCGGGTCGCACTCAACAGCGCCAATGTTTTCCCGGTGCCGGATTCCGATACCGGCACAAACATGTTGCTGACAATCCGGCAGGGCTTGGACGAGTTGCGCCACACAGACTGCGACGACGATGTGGTCCGCGCGCTGCGCGCCGTGGCACGCGGGGCCGTCATCGGAGCTCGCGGCAACTCGGGTGTGATCGTGGCGGAGTATCTGCGCGGTTTTGTCAGAGGCGTGCTCAGTACGAATCTTCCCGATGGCGCTGCCGATGAGCCGGTGGTGATGTCACAGATCACCGTGTCCGCGCTGGCCGCGGGCTTGAGCACGGCGGCGATCGCGGCGGAACGAGCCGTGGGCTGCCCGGCTCCAGGCACGATTCTCAGCACCGCAGCAGCCGTAGCGAGCGCGGCGCGCACCCATCTGCTTGAGAATCCCGGGACGGACCTCGTCGGTGTGCTGGAAACTGTCCTTGTGGCGGCGCGACAAGCTGTGGCTCGTGGCACTGACCAGCTTGCGGTATTGCAGCGGGCGAGCGTCGTCGACTCGGGGGCGGTTGGCCTCGTCCTGATTCTCCAAGCCTTGCTCGATGTGCTGCACGGCACCCAGGGCAACCCCCTGCCTCCTGTCGATCTGAATGCCCAGACCTGGCGGGACGAGCAAAACATCTTGGCCGCGAACTCGGCCTCCCACGGTGGCCCACACGAACATTCCGAAGTGGTCGACCCCGCCAACAAGTTCGAAGTGATGTGCCTGGCGCGACCGCCACGGTCATCAGGCAGCGCTCCGACCGACGACCAGGTGCGTGCCGGTCTGCAGGACCTGGGCGAATCAGTTGTCGTCATCGGGTCTGAGACAGTGGACCCGGCCAGCCGAGGCGAACTGCGCATCCACATCCACGCGTCTGATCCGGCCGCCGTGCTGCGGTATTTCGGCGGCTGGCAGCTCGCCTATGTTGTCGTGCACCAGGTCCAAGACCCGTTTCCGGACCGTGCCTGGTCCTGGGTGGGAATCACCCGTTCGCCAGGATTGCTGGAAGAGATCGCAACCGCAGGTGGTATCGCGCTGTTCGCACAGTCAGGCACGGCACACGATCACGAATTGGTGCGAGCGCTCACCGACGCTAAACGTGACGAGGTGATTGTGATCCACGGGGATGTGGCTGCACAGGCCTCGGAGACCGCCTGGCAAGAGCGGCTGGTTACCGCAGCGGGTGAAAGCGGTAAGCGACTTCAGATCGTGACCACTGACCCGGCCTATTTCACGGATGTGCATCTAGCCACCTTGTCCGCCCACATTCAGATGAACTCCAATCGCGATATTGAGGGCGCAACAGACGCCCTGCGACAGGCTTGCGAGGCGCTGACCGTCACAGATGGTTCCGCGAGCAGCCTGCAGGCGGCATTGGCCGTTGACGCCGATGTCGTCACCGTCGTGCACGATGACGATGTCACTGATGAACGACTGAGCACGATCCAGAAGATCGCCGACCAACACGGCATCGAATCAATCATGTTGGGCAGCGGCCTGGCTGGTCACCGATTATCGGCCGGAGTGGAAACTGCCGTATGACCACATCCCTCGTCCCATTCCTGGATCTCAAGGTCGATAAGGTCGTCTCTGTCCCGCCAGCGACGACAGACGCAGAAAAACAACGCGCCCAACTCATCAGCCAAGGGCTCAAGGGCTTGCCCTCCATGGGCATCCACACCGTGCGCGACGCACTGTATTACTTCCCGCGGCGCTACATCGACCAGTCGGAGAACTCAGATCTCGCTGTGCTTGAAGTCGATACTGAAGTCACTGTTCTCGCCGAGGTCCTCACGCTGACGCAGCGGCGCAGCCGCAACGGCGACAAAATCTTGACGAACGTCGTTCTGACCGACGACAACGGTTCCACACTTGATGCGACCTTCTTCGCTCGCAACACCTGGAGCGCCCGCTACCTCGAGTCAATGCTCAAACCAGGCACAAGAGCGTTGTTCAGCGGAAAAGTCGGACGCTATCAAGGCCGTCGCCAACTGGCCGGACCGGACTACGAGTTGCTCGACGTCGGAACTGAATACGCCGAGCAGAGCCTCGCACACGCCGATGACCTGGTCGCGATCTACCGGGGTAAAGGCAAAGCTACCAGTCAGGCCATCCGCAAGGTCATACGCGAACTGCTCTCACAGTTGCCCGACCTCAGCGACTTTGAACCCCTCGATCAGCAGATGCGCACCAAGTATCGACTGCTGTCTCTGGGACAAGCCATCCGTCAGATTCACCAGCCGCGCGAACGAAAAGAGTACCGGGCGGCTCGTCGGCGTTTCAGGTTCGAAGAAGCACTCGTACTGCAAACCGAGCTTGCCCGGCGTCGTGCTGACGCCCAAACCTACCGGGCGAGGGCGTGGCCGCTGCGCGACGACGGCATCCTGGCAGCCTTCGACGAGCGATTGCCCTTCGAACTGACCGACAGTCAGCGCCAGGTGGGCGACGAACTGGCCACTGAGATCGCCACCGAAACACCCATGCTGCGCCTCGTCCAAGGCGATGTCGGGGCAGGCAAGACCGTGGTCGCGATGCGGGCAATGCTGCAAGTAGTCGACGGCGGAGGTCAAGCCGCGCTTCTTGCTCCCACGGAAGTGCTTGCCGCTCAACACCTGCGCTCAGTACGTGCACTGATGGGGGACCTCGCTGCCGGAGGCACCTTGATGGCCGAGGCGAACGCCACCAAAGTAACCCTGCTCACCGGCGCGCTGGGCGCCAAAGAACGCAAACAGGCCTTGCTCGACGCGGCAAGCGGTCAGGCGGGAATCGTCATCGGCACGCATGCGCTGCTCTCCGATCACGTGCAGTTCGCCGATCTGGGGCTGGTCGTCGTCGACGAGCAGCACCGCTTCGGTGTGGAGCAACGCGATGTGTTGCGCAACCGCGGTGAGCTGACCCCGCACACCATGGTGATGACCGCGACCCCTATTCCGCGCACGGTCGCCATGACGGTTTTCGGTGACCTTGCGGTGTCGACCCTGAAACAGACTCCGGCCCGCCGTCACCCGCGTGCGACCCATGTGGTCCCCGAGGGCAAAGAACAATGGATGGCCCGGACCTGGGCGCGGCTCGCGGACGAGGTCAAAGCCGGTCACCGCGGATTCGTCGTGTGTAACCGAATCAGTGATACGTCGACCGAAGAGGACACGCAGACCACGTCGGACGAGGATGCCGAGCCGCGCATACTGCACACCGTCGAGGACACAGTTGCCCGGCTTTCGACGCTGCCGGCGCTCGCGGGCGTGCGTCTCGCGCCGTTGCACGGTCGGATGACTCCGACTGAGAAGGACGCCACGATGGCGGCTTTCAGCGCGGGTGAGATCGACGTGGTGGTATCCACGACTGTGATCGAAGTCGGAGTGGACGTGCCCGAGGCCACCATCATGGTGGTCCTTGACGCTGACCGGTTCGGGATCTCGCAACTTCACCAGCTGCGCGGACGAGTCGGGCGCGGCGCCGACCCAGGGATTTGCCTGCTGGTGTCGCCAGTCGCGCCTGAGACATTGGCTGGCCAACGGCTGGCAGCGTTGCAGGCCTCCGAGGACGGTTTCGCATTGGCTGAAACTGATCTGAAACTGCGTCACGAGGGCGATGTGCTCGGTGGTGCGCAGTCCGGTTTCGCCTCGTCCCTGCGGCTGTTGCGGGTGATCGACGATGCCGAACTGATCGAACAAGCCCGCAGCGAAGCCCAGCACATTGTTGCCGATGACCCGCAACTGGCGCAGCACCGAGTTCTTGCCGCCGCGATCGCTGAAATGCTTGCCGGGCGTGAAGAATTCATCGAACGCTCCTAGTGACCGCTGTCGGCTAGGCGTGTGGCAGCCGAGTCCGTTACGGTGGGCGCGTGAGCAGAATCATTGCCGGGCGATTGGGTGGACGCACCATTGCAGTACCGCCCAAGGGGACGAGGCCGACCTCCGACCGGATCCGTGAGGCGGTCTTCGCCAAACTGGAACATTGGGGCGCGCTGAAAGACGCCGTGGTGCTCGACCTGTTCGCGGGCTCCGGCGCGCTAGGTTTTGAAGCAATCAGCCGTGGCGCAACTCGGGCTGTCTTTGTGGAATCGGCCAGACAAGCTGCGCAGATCGTGCGCAGCAACGGCGCGGAATTGGGCCTGACCGACCAGATTCAGGTTGTTATGGCACGAGCCGAGAAGTTCGTCACTGCCACTGGGGCAGGTCCGTGGGACTTGATCTTCTTGGACCCGCCCTATGAACTGACCGCGGCGTCCCTCGATGCTCTGATGGCAGCACTTGAGCCGCGCACCGCGCCCGGAGCTGTCATCGTGGTCGAACGCGACCGGCATGCTCCCACACCGACCTGGCCCGATTCGTGGGAACTGATCGAGTCGAAGGATTACGGTTCAACGGTGGTGCACTATGCCGAGCGACCCTTCGACCAGGAACTAGCCGCCGCCTAGTGGCGAGGTCTATGACTGCGGGGCGTACAACTCGTCCGGCTCGAGTAACCCGGCAGGTACCTGCGCCAACTCGGACACCGACCACAACCGCACCTCATCGCCGGAAACCGAGGTCAGCAGGCGCGTCATCGCGTTATCGGTGGCCAATGATCCCTCGCTGTGCGCCACATACCGGGTCAGAAACTCGCGCAGTGGGGCCGCCGCGACAGCAGCGTCGCCGCGATGCACATCGGCGCTCGTCCACAATGCCCCCAACAACAGTGCGGGCACGCGTTTGGTGCCGGGTCCCAATGCCGGCATGAAGTAGGGCACATCGAGGATACGCAGCCCGTGGCGTTCGTAGAACTTCAAGCGAGCTGCCGGGTCACCGAATTCTGGGTGGGCCTGGTGGTAGGCGGGATGTTCGATCTCTGCCAGCACGTAAGAGACATCGGCGGCTCGCGCGTATTCGATCGCGTGCCCGAGCAGGGCGCCGCCGCGACCGCCACCGCGCCGGTCAGGGGCGATCGACAGATACAAGATCATGCTCACCGGTCCATAGACGGCCAACATGACAACGCATTCAACCGCGCCATCGGTGCCAACGATCCCGAAGGCACGCAACTGTTCCGTGGCCAGCGACTCATGCAGCGTCTCGTACGATTCCAACTCAACCGGAGGGAAGCACGCGGTAAGCACGTGATCGTAGGCAGAACGCCACTGTGCCGGGTCGGTCAGTTGGATGATCGTCTGCTCGTTCGCCATGCCTTCCATTGTGTGTCAGGTTTCTGGTTTACGTTAGGAAGCATGAGTGTTGCGGTATGCCCCGGATCCTTTGATCCCGTCACCAATGGGCATCTTGATGTCATCTCACGGGCCAGCGCCATGTTCGGTTCCGTGGTCATCGCGGTGGCAGCAAATGTCGCGAAGCGACCGTTGCTGACGGTTGGTCGGCGTGTGGAACTGCTTCAAGAGCACACCGCAATGTGGCCGAACGTTTCGGTCGCCGAGGTCCCGGGGCTTCTGGTCGACTTCTGCGCGGAGCAGGGTGCTTCGGTGATCGTGAAGGGATTGCGATCTGGTTCCGATCTCGACGACGAATTGCCCATGGCGTTGATGAACCGGCATCTGTCCGGGGTTGAGACCGTGTTCTTGCCTGCTTCGCAGCATGTCACGCACGTGGCCTCGTCATTGGTGAAGGACATCGCCCGTCACGGCGGTCCGATTGAATCGCTCGTTCCTGGTAGTGTGGCGGCCGCCGTGCGCGCCGCGCTGACATAAACAACCGTGGAAAAGAGGTAGATCGTAGTGAGTTCAACATTTGATGACCTCAGTGATGACGGTAACGGGCGTGGGTTTGTGGAGAATCCACCGGACGATCACGCCGACGCGAGCCGGGGTGTGCCTGCCCTGCTCGACACGCTCACGGACCTGATCGAGCGGTCACGTGCCATGCCGATGTCTTCGTCGGTTCTGGTCAATCGCAACGAGGCGCTGGAGTTGATCGACGCCATTTACGAGGCTTTGCCAGATCAGCTGACCCACGCCGACCGGGTGCTCTCAGACGCAGACGAGGCACTTGATGTGGCTCACAACCAGGCGCAGCGACTACTGGCTGAAGCGCACCAGGAGGCTGAAGGGCTGGTGGCTCGTCATGAGATCACCCGCCAGGCTGAGCAGCGTGCTGCCGAAATCATTGCTGAGGCGGAGCAGACAGCACAGTCGTTGCGCCATGAAGCCAATGACTACTGTGACCGCCGGTTGGCCGATTTCGAGATTGACTTAGGTCGATTGGTGTCCCAGGTGCAGTCAGGACGAGCCAAACTTGCCTCGTTACTCGCTGAAGACGAGGGCAGGTAGCGCTCAGGCGTCATGATGTCGTAAGATTGTTGGTCGGCCCTTGTGAGTGTTGCGAGGGCAACCCCACCACTTTGTATGTGTAGAAGGAGTGTGCGCCATCTCGGCTGAGGTTCGATCAGGGTTCGTCCACAATGTGCACGAACTGTCTCGTCGACCCGGCACGATGGAAGAAGAGCACATCACCTTCGTCACAGCAGAGCAGTGGGGGACTGCGGTTATCAGCATTCCGGAAGGTAGCCACATCGAAACGGATCTTCGTTTCGAGTCGGTGCTGGAAGGGGTGCTCGTCACGGGTACAGCGAATTCGGTGGCGCACGGAGAATGCGTGCGGTGCCTTGATGCAGTTGAGATAGACCAAATGGTCGACATCACCGCGTTATTCGCCTATCCAGAACGAGCAGCGGCGGCAGCCGAAGCTGGTGCCGACGAGGATGACGAAACCTTCCTCGTCGAACACGACCGCATCGACCTCGAACCCGTAATTCGGGATTCTGTGGTTACTGCACTACCATTTCAACCGTTGTGTCAGGCGGACTGCCCGGGGCTCTGCTCCGAGTGCGGTATCCATCTGGCCGATGACCCAGACCACCAGCATGAGTCCATTGATCCGCGATGGGCCGCGCTGCAGGACGCGATCAGCGACGCTGACGCATCCGACGATATGAAAGAGAGCTAACTGTGGCTGTTCCAAAGCGCAAGATGTCGCGCAGCAACACCCGTGCGCGCCGTTCGCAGTGGAAGGCAACCGCTGTGAGCCTCGCGACGTGCCCGCAGTGCAAGTCACCGAAGCGATCGCACGTTGCATGCCCCACCTGCGGCAACTACAACGGTCGCAACTATGCTGAGGCACTCCGCAGCGAGCACGCCTGATCATTCTTGGTGTGACACCAACAAAGAAGACTAAAAAGTCTGGAGCCGCGCCAGCATCTGGTGCGACTGCGGCCGGACTGACCAACAAGCTCGGGATCGATATCGACCCCGAGCTTGTTGTGCTTGCTCTGACACACCGGTCATTCGCGCACGAGGCCGGTGGGCTGCCCACCAATGAACGCCTCGAGTTCCTGGGCGACACGGTGTTGGGGCTGACCGTCACCGAGGCGCTGTACCGGCGCTATCCGGATCTGCCCGAGGGCGACCTGGCGCGCATGCGCGCTGCGACGGTCTCCCAGCGGGCTTTGGCGTCTGTGGCGCGCGAGATCGACCTGGGCCAGTACATCCTGTTGGGACGAGGCGAATCGGCCTCTGGTGGCGCCGATAAGGATTCCATCCTTTCTGACACGGTTGAGGCGCTGCTTGGGGCGATGTATCTGTGTCACGGGCTCGAAGCCACCCGTACGGTCATCCACCGCCTGGTGGATCCGCTGATCGAGGTCGCCGCAAACCTCGGTGCGGGTTTGGACTGGAAAACGTCGTTGCAAGAACTCGCCGCGCAGGTCGGACGCTCCGCACCCGAATACCAGGTTGAAGGCGTCGGCCCGGATCATGCCCGCAAGTTCACCGCGACTGTGCTCATCGACGACGAGGTGATGGGCACTGGAACGGGCTCAGCCAAGAAGCACGCTGAACAGGCCGCAGCTGAGTCTTCGTACCAAGTGCTGCTGCGTTACCGCGATGGCAAAGCCAGTGACAGCAAGAAGAGCGGTGACGTTAAGGGTAGTGCCACGAAGCACGACTCTGACAAAGCTCGTCCTAAGAACTGACGTGCCAGAGCTTCCCGAAGTCGAAACCGTTCGCGCCGGACTGGCTGCTCATGTCCTCGAACGGCGGATTGTCGACGTTGCGGTGCTGCGGGACTACAGCATTCGTCATCAAAGAGGCGGCGCATCGGAGCTGGCCGACCTTGTGACGAACGCGACCATCACTGAGGTCGCTCGACGTGGCAAGTTCATGTGGCTCGTCCTGGATCGCGGCGTTGCCACCGGGGGACAGGATCCTGCTTTCGCCGTACTCGTCCATTTGGGCATGAGCGGACAATTGCGCATCAACGACATTGACACTTCGGCGTCGGCCCATACGCGTGTGCGCCTCGCGCTGACGACAGGTTCTCAGCGAGATGAACCCGTTCTGCTTGATTTTGTGGATCAGCGAACGTTCGGATATATCGCAGCGGTGCCGCTTGTACCTACCGAGGATGGTCGGACCGGTGGTGTCGGCACGGCTGCGGCACTCGTTCCGGATCGGGCAGCGCATATTGCGCGAGATCTGCTTGACCCGGCTCTCGATCTCGACCAGACCGTCCAGAATATCCGTGCCAAACGTTCAGCGATCAAACGAGTGTTGCTGGATCAACGAGTGGTCGCAGGGGTGGGAAACATCTACGCCGACGAGGCGCTGTGGCGAGCGCGGCTACATGGCGAACGGGCTGCGAATACGCTGAGCCGGGCGAAGGTGCTTGAAGTGTTGCAGTCGGCCCAGGATGTGATGGCCGACGCCCTAGAACAAGGCGGGACGAGTTTTGACTCGCTCTATGTCAACGTCAATGGAGAGTCCGGGTACTTCTCAAGGTCGCTAGCCGTGTACGGGCGGGCGGGCCGACCATGCTTGAACTGTCAGACGCCTATCGCGCGGGCTGCGTTCGCGAACCGGTCGTCGCATTATTGTCCGCGTTGTCAGCGGCGACCGTGACAACGCGCGGATCTGCCATCGTGATTGTTGTGATTCTGGGTTAGACTGGAGGAGCGGCGGGCAGTAGCCCTCAGAACCTGGCAGTCTTCCGGACGGTACGACGGGCCAGGTTCACGCATTTTCACAGTCGAATCGTTCGGTTCTCGATGAGCGGTACAGTTCGTCGAATCCAGTCGCCGCCCTTTGTATAGCACCATGCGACGGCGTCGCTCACCCAGAGTAAGGGCTGCTCGTGGGGTACTGAGTGGTAATAGCGCAACTGGTGCGTTTCGTCCCGTATCACCGCGCTGATTACTTTTCTGTCAGCGCCCATAAGTGACTCATCACGCTCAACCACCAGGGTAGCTACCTGCGCAAGACAGCATAGGGAAGTTACCGAAGCAAGGCACATGTCTCGTGCCTCTTTGTTTGGCAATCCTTTCGTGACCCACACTGCTGCGCGCAAATCGAGTTCGCACATGCGCGCGTGAATTTCCCGACGTCGACTATCGCGTTCGCTCTTGAAATGAATGCGACGCTGGCCCGGCTTCAGGAGACCGCGGAGTGCTTTTTCTGCATCACGAATTGAAGACGGTGATGCCGCCGTAGCAGCGACGATGTAGCCACGCGCTTTCGATTCGTCGATGAACACGCGGTCACCCGCGGAGAAGACGTCGGTGCGACTGGCATCCATGGCTTCACTGTAGTGGTGACCACTGACGTTGAATCTCGGACGAGTTCGGACATAGTGAGATTGAATGAACGTCACTTACTGCGATGGGTGAGGTAGTTCTCCCGGTCGAACCAATCCAAAGGGTCGTGACGGTTTGCGGATCCGAGTCGGTAATATCGGATCGCCTACACCGTTCAGGACAACAAGCCTCTGGTTGTGGTCGTCACTCTTGGCCATCGCCGAGACGTGTATGACCGGTGACAGAAGAAGAGGAACCAATGACACTGACTCTCGACCATATCCTGCGCAGCGCCGACATTGATCCGGCAAACGCCCATGCGATCCGCCACGCTTTCGTCCGAGAACACCAGGACAGTGGACTTCCTGGCATCCATGCCGACTCAACAGATGCCGCGATCCTCACGTACACGAGTCAGCAGTCGGCGAAGCCACGGATCTTTCCTGCCGACCCGCCCCGGATTTGGGTGGTGTTTATCCGTGAGGGAGGGGACAGGGCCCGGCTGTGGTCGGTGTTGGAGAACCGTGGTGAGGTCTCGAACGATGGCGCTCTGCGCACCTTCGATCTGGTCGCTTCCGACCATCTCGCGGACCTCAGGAACCGGCTCGTGATCGGATGGAGGTCCCCACGCACCTGGCGGCTCAACGGCTCGACGGCCGCTGGCTATCCGGTCATGGAGATCGCCGACGCCCAGCCTGTTCCGTTCCCCGGCTTCGACCGGCTGGTCCTCGACCGCGCTCAGCTCCTGGCGATAATGCGCGAACACCGCTACGCAGCATGGCGGACGGCATTGTCCTCTGTAGTCGGCATCTACCTCATCACTGACACTAGCGATGGTCGTCAGTATGTCGGCAAGGCGGACGGCACAGAGAACATTCGCCAGCGTTGGAGCGACTATGCGGCCAACGGACACGGAGGTAACGTCGAGCTTCGCGGCGTGAACCCGGCGAACTTCCGCTACTCGGTCCTTCGCGTATTTGACCCTGCGACGCCGACGCGCGTGATTGATGAGGCTGAGAGCCACTTCAAGTACGTACTGGATACGCGCAGGCACGGACTGAACCGGAACTGAATGCTGCGAGCATCCGCACTCTCGGATCGGTGCCGAGGCTATTCTCGACCGGAAGATATCGAGCAGGGGGCAGCCGTGCCTGCTCGTTGATTCGTCATTAGGATCTCACCGATCTTCACAGACTTTGCTCCACGGTCAGCAACGGCAGTGATTCGCGGTATGAGTGGCGCGTTTCAGATGCTGAAGGGGCCAGGGAGTTTTCCCGAACTTCGTTCATAGCGCAGCGTCCAGTCCTGGCTGACTGCACTTCGGTGGGCGATAGTGGCTCGGGTGTGATCTGCACGCCCCTTGCGTAGAGCTGCCATCGAAGCCTCAGCGCCAAGCTCGCCATCCTTGACTCTGGCGTAGATGTTGACGACGATCTTGCCATCGCTGGCTCGTTTGCCCCGGTCGTGCCCATCGACGTACCCGAGTCCGCGTTCGTCGAGGACTGAGTCGAGCCACTCGCTCGCGTGCTCGATAAGACGGCCGTCGTAGGCGCTGTTGCGCATCGGGAACTGCACAACGACCCAGTCGTAGTGGTCCTCGTCCACCTCGACATACCCCTTGGTGAGGTATGGCACGGCGAGCTGTTCGATCGGCATGGACTCCGGAAACAATCCGGTTTCGCGCAAGCGGCCAGCTCGCCCGAGCGTGCCTTCGCGCACAACCCATTCTCCAGTCGTGTCGCTCAACCAAATCTGGGCGAAACGCCGCGGTTCGACGCTCGTAATGAGTTGCATTCCTATCCCGCCTGTTCTGCCCCGATGGATCAGGCCCAATCCTCGCACGGTGTGTCCTTGACTGCTCGATGTCCCCATGGGGCGTAGGTGGTCGTGGCCCACCAGGTTCGCGCCGGGGAACGCAAGATCCTTCTGCGCTCCCCGGAGAACTATGCCACTCATGTTCAAGAGATGATCGAGATGTTTGGCCAATTCGAATTCGTCGTGGATGGAATGCTTGTTGACGGGGATCGCGCGTATGCCCGCTGGAGGCAGATCGGGCGGCACATCGGCGTCATCGACGGGTACCCGCCTACGGGCATGATTCTTGAAACCACTGACAGCGCGGTCTACTGCGTTGCTGACGGTCTGATCGTCGAATACTGGATTCAGCCGGAGTCGGCAGGACTACTCGTGCAACTCAAACAATCGAAAGTCTGAGGGACGGCTCAATCCCGAGCGCTCGACATGGTCATTGAGCCGCTGACTGATCCCGATGAGACAGCGGTTGATCTTGTCGCTCAGGTGGCGAGAGGTTTCTCAAGGTCCGTTGACGAGGTCGATTAGTCTGCGATCTATGCCAGCCAATCGGGCCAAGTGTCGTAGGTCAGGTAGTAATCGAACGCTTCGGCCACCCGTTCGGATGATGCGTCGGAGGCGCGTTCTCGGATGAGAAAGAGGGTGTCCGTCAGATGCTGCCCGACAAAGCCGTCATCGAGTCCGAGGCGCGACACGAGTTCGGCAGTCTCGGGGCCAATCGCGTCCCAATCAGACCGGTCGTCTGCGTCATATTCCGGCAACGGCAGTACATAGCGTCGTATTCGCATTGATCTGACCAGCAACCGGCCACATATGAAGACCAGAGCTGTCCAACTCGTCATCGTGCGAACCATCGCGAAAGTAAGCGATGATCTCACCGAGAGCGTGCGGTTCTAGGTCGCGTGGCAACACGAGTCCATCTTAGGTGCGTGCGGTCGATGCGGCTGTTCCAGGCGAGTCATGAAAAAGTCATGGAGCTGATCGAGAGTTTCACTGATGACGAGCTATTCCTCGACAGCCATTTCACCTAAGCCGGCACCATCACTCTGGGTTCTTATTGTGTGTCAGCTACATCAAGCCACTATGACTGGGCGATGAAGAAAGTTCGACCCCATCTGAGTATTCAGCGGAACTCGGACTACTCTCGAACGTCAGGACACGTCCCTGTCCGCTCAGCGGACGGTGCTGGTCCGAAGTGCGGCAGCCCGAGTTTGGTCAGAGCTTCTTCGAATAACCGTCTTGCTCAAGAGCCCACACGTTCACAGCGTCCTCGTCAGTCACTACCTGCACGGCATCCATCGCCGGATGCGGGAGCCTCATCAGTTGACTACAGGTCGATCATCGACCGTGCCCGTTCCAATGGTCGTGGCGGCAGCGATCACACGCAAGCCAAGGTCCGCGCCACCCGGCGCGGGCAGTGGGCGACGGATTCGGTGACACTCTAAGATGATCATGTGAACACACCACAGGGAAACTCCGGTTCTGACCTGACCGTCATGATCATCGACGACCACGAGGTCGTTCGTCGCGGTATCGCAGAGGTCATTGACCGCTCCGAAGGCATGACCATTGTTGCCGAGGCCGGAAGCGTTGCCGAGGGTCTGCGACGGGCCGAACTCGTCCACCCCGCAGTGATGCTCGTCGATCTGCAACTGCCAGACGGTACCGGAATCGACCTCATTAAGGCTGTTCACGCCCGTGACGAGTCTGTGCGCGCAATCGTGCTGACCTCCTTTGACGACGATGTGGCGCTCGCAGCCGCGCTCGATGCCGGAGCTGTCGCCTACGTTCTCAAGTCTGTGCGCGGCGCGGAGATCGCTGACGTGGTCCGGGCGGTGGGAGCAGGACGAGTTCTCTTGGACGAGAAGACTGTGACTCGTCGGCGCAAGGACCATGACGATCCAACTGAGGATCTGACGCCATCAGAGTTGAAAGTAGTCAACCTGATCGGGGAGGGCCTATCGAACCGTGAAATCGCCGAACGATTGTCCATCGCGGAGAAGACTGTGAAGAACCACATCACGTCGCTGCTAGCGAAAATGGGATTGCAGCGACGCACCCAGGTCGCGGCATGGGCCGCGGCTCGACGTAACCGTGCCTGGTCGGCAGACCAGTAGCGGGCTAGGTAGGAGGGGAACCCCCAGTCGAATAGCCCAGCGGAGTGCGACGTCTAATTACTCACTTGGCTCTCAGCGACGGCCGCGGCCAGTTCCGGATTATTGGCAAGCACATCTGACGCGTTGTCACGTGTGACTATCTGAGGGTTGACCCATACCTCTTGCGTCTGGTCGCCCGGCTCATATTCACTATGGCGCAATTCCGTAGCAGCCGAGATTGCCGATTGAACTGCCCGTGTCCCATCGAGATAGATCAACGCAGCCACATCGCCGTGCATGAGGTCAGTGACATGCTGAACGGCATTTCCAGTGCCGTCGATGACAGGAATGACTCCGGCTGAATCGGTGACGGTGCGGGCCAATTCGATGGCGTTAGTGATCGCTGAGGACTCAAAAGAGATCACCACATCGGCATTGATGTCGACTTCACGAGGGGCAACCACTCCGATGACGTAGGTGCCTCGTTCCTGGGCATCGACCACATCAGATGCCAGGAGTTCAGGGTCAGTGGGGGTGAGAACAATGACATCGACGTCTGTGCGCACTGCGAACTCTTGGAGAGCTTCCCGTTGACCCGCCACATCAGTGGCGTGGCGGACTTCGATAGGCAATTCGGTCTTGTGCACAGCTTTGAGCCAATGCTGTTCAACCAGGCTGTGGCGGGCGGTGGTGTTAGCGGGGAGCACGACTCCGACAATTTGACCGTCGGTAGTCCCGGCAGTGCTGAACGGCACCGTCGAAGCAGGTTCGGTGTTATTAGCGAGTTGCCCCGATCCATCGAGGCTCCGCGTGTCAGCACGATAGGTTTCCAGCGCAGCACCAATGGCCGCCGCGGTGGCGGCGGCAACTAGCAGCAGCGCGATGATAAAGAACACCGTGCTCAAATGTGATCCACGCGTGGCTTCGCGATGTGGTTGTGATGCTAAATCGGCTTTTCCGTTGTGGTAAGAACCGCTTGTCATAACCGCATCCTTACGGTTTACGCGGGCTTCATTGCCCGGTCCCGCTCGATCCTACTATGGACTCGGTGAGCCGTCACTCATCTGTTCGCGAGAATTCCTCGAGGTTGCTTGTGGGTCATCGAAGAACTGTTCCGCGATGGTGATTAAGAGCCCGATATGAAAAGCGGTAGCCGGATATATTCGACGGCCACTTTGCATATCGGGCTAACGAGTATGCGCAACGGGACGGTTGCCTCTCGTCGAGGAATTACCGAACTACGCGCAACTTGGACTTGTTCGTCTTGCTCTGCTTGGCCTCAGCGTTTCCACGGTAGACGACTCGAACGGTGTACTTGCCGGGTTTCTTAATCCGTGGCAACTTCACCTTTGCTTTGCCCTTGGCGTTGAGTTTGATGTTGCGCTGCAGCACCCGCTTCTTGCCCCGGAAGACGCGAATGCGGACCTTACCTCGCGCTTTGACTCCTGTCGCGGTACGGACCGTCGTAGTCACCTTGAGGCGTTTGGAACGCTTGATCTTCTTCTTTGCCTTTACCTTGGCGGTGGCGGAGGTCTTCGTCACCCGCAGTGTGGTGCCAGCGGAAGTCGAATGGAATACGCCCGAACCGCTGTAGAGCACCTGAAGCGAGTGCGTGCCGACGTTGAAGTCCTTCGGCAACGCCAGCGTCACTTGGCCGGCACGCAATGCCCCTGAGGCGATGACACGGCCATCCCGTGAGACCTGGATCGTTCCGGTCGGCGTTGCTGCGAGATCGTTGGCGAATTGGGCATCGGCTGCGCTGACTCGAGCAGTGATGCTTGCTACCGCGCCGATCGCAGCATCCTGTACGGACACCTGAACCCGGCTGCCCAACTGTGGCCCGAAGGAATGAGTACGTACGTCAGAGACGTTTCCGGCAATGTCGAATGCTCGGTAGGAGATCGACGGTTGCGTCAATGGCACTGTCACCGAGGTGGTGTAGCGCTGCCACGGACCAGTACCCAACCGGTACTCGATCCGGTCGAGCCCTGAAGTGGCGTCTGAGGCGGTTAGCGTGACGATGCGCTGGAACTCGGGAATCGTTGCAGTAACGCTAGGCGCTAAGCTATCGACTCGAATCCAGCGTGAGATCACGCGTCCTGAGCCAGTACTTCGCACACTCATCAGGTGCTCTCCGTCAGTGAACTGGCGAGGCCCTTCATATTGCGACCAGCCTGTCCCCAGCGATTGCTCGAGATCCGTGTTCGGTGTGGCTGCTGCTGTCGCGGTCACAGTTGTGCGATACCACCCTGAGGTTGTCGGTGCAGCAGGAACAGTCGTTAACGTGACATGGGGTTGAGCCGCTTGAGGGGTCACCGCGGTGGCATTGGCAAGCATCGCACCGGCAACTTGGTTACCGATATGCAACTGGTTTGCGTTGGTCGGGTCGGTATCCTGATCGCTCTCACCGTGTTCAGCATTGCGGTCGAACCAACGCAGGCCATATAGGTCGGCGCCGTCACGAATGGTCGACTGGACAGAACCGACTGCGCGCGCATTGTCGAGTTGTCGGTTCAAATACTCGGTGTATGGCTGGCTGTGAAGGATCGCGTTAAGTTCGCTTAAGCCGCGCACTGCGGGTCCTTTGAAGGTCGGGCCATCGTTCTTGCAGCGGTAGCCGAAATTATCGTTGTTATCCACCTGGGCATATCGAGTTGCTTCGCAACTGTCCCGCAGGATGCCGTTCTTGCTCATCCAGGAACTCGTGGTCATGGCATTGGCGACTGTCTGCGCAGGCTCGAGCAGTGACGCGTCTCCGGTGGCGTGGTAGAGCTCGACAAGACCGGAGATAAGCACGCCCTGGTTGTAGGTGAACTTGTGTCCGTGCGTGGTGCAAGTGTTTTGGTTAACGCCATCGAGGACGAGTCCGTCGCTGTCGATCAACCCTGAACTCGAGTACCAATCCCACTCTTGCTCTGCGCGAGCGAGGTACCGGGCCTCTCCGGTCTCTTGGAAGAGAGCGGCGTTGACCTGCAAGTAGAGCCCATTCGAAATGGCAGAGAGGTGGTCTTTGCCCTCCCATTCGCCGTTTGGCCGGTGCAGTTGCCAGTACAAGCCACCACAGGATGTCTTGGTGTTCCACCATTCCGACATGTAGTCGGCGGCAATCTTCGCAGTTTCTAGGTACTTCTGTTCACCAGTGGCTCGGTAGGCGTCGACCCACGCCATGGCCCACCAACCGGTGTCGTCGATGAAGTCATTGCGGAAGTTGTCGCCTAGCCCGTCCATGTCTATGTGCTTGTTGTCCTCATAGATCGAGTCGACGAGGTCGAGGTAGCTCTCGTTCTCTGTGACAACCGAGGTATTGACTAGTGCAGAGGTTGCGACTGCACTTTGCCACCACTTGATCCACCAGGGTTTGCCATTTTGCTGGACGGGTTGAATGCCCGTTGGATCGTGGTCGAAGATTCCACTATCTGGGTTGTAGTACTCACTGAATCCGTTGGCAGCAGCCAGAGCGTCGCCAGTGCGGCTACGAGACGGTGCAGAACACTGTGCGCCAAGATTGTCTTCGTTATCGGCCGTGGAAATCTGTGCACACACTCTGAACAGTGCGATGTCGTCCCCAACTCGATCATTCAAGTTGGCGTTGGGATCCGAAACCAGCACGCCACCGGTGACTTCGTCACTGAAACCAAGGATGCCGTCGTGGGTTGTGAAGCCGTCGATTGATCGATCGAGCCATACCTCGTCTCCGTTGACCGCTCCGTCGACGCGCGCTGCTACGTCGCCGGTGGCGTCGTCGACCAACAACTCGAGGGTTCGCCCTTCGATGGTTCGTGACGATGCGACGCGGTTGAAATCGGCCGCACTGGCAGTTGTACTCGCAACGGCCAGCGCCAGGGACGCAGCCAGTGCGGCGGTCGCGACCATAGCGGTGGCGCGGCGTGCGGTGCGTGCAAATGTCGATGAGGGCAACTGGCGACGCATGGGACTCCTTGGGGCTATCGGGACCGCGTCCCGATGACATCGTTGTCAGATACCAACCATTCTACGTATATTTACTGGAAGGTCTATACCGCCAGGTTTGGTGCGGGAGAGTCGGGGTCGCGGTGCGATCCCGCAGGAGTCGTAGCCGCGTTCATAGGTTAAACGAGACTCGGGTGTTCATGCGAAGAACAAATTGTCGCTGCGTGTAGTCTGGCACGCAAGTCGAGATCGCACCGCGACCTTGATAACGCACCCGCAATGCAGCGGGATACATCACCCCAGAAGTAATAACGCAGTTCATAACCTCGTGACGATGTCGTTGCGGAGTTTGCCTAGGAGAACCGATGCGTATATCCCGCCTCCGTCGTGGAATAGTCGGAGCAACCACCATGGCGCTATTGGTCGGCACCATCGCGAGCGTGCAAGCTCCGATGGCTGCCGCGGCAATCGAGACCGTGGGATCAGGCAGTTACACGACTGACCGAGTCGGCCCAGTGCCTGAAGGCTGCAACGAAACAGGCACAGCCAATGTGCCTATCGAAGATGCTCGTGCCTATGTCACGAACAACGCCCCGAACGAAGCGATACCCACCAACGACTGGTGGAGTTCGCTGATCTTCAAGAGATTCACCGCTGACGGCATGGTCGACACCTGTAAATACAGCGTGCCGCTTCATGCTCACCCCGCCTCCTATCTGCCACAGGCTGCAGGGTTGGGCGTTTCCTACACGACTGAAGCGACTTTGACAGGCACCGCGCTTACTCGTGAATATCACTTCGCCTACCAGGAGGATCTGCTGGTCGGTGTGCAGGGCTTAAACGCACCACTGGTCAAAGTGGACGATTGGACGGACTGGACCGTCAGCCCGTGGTGGGAAGACGGTACACGGACATTGCGCGCGACAATCGGTCATGGCCTTCCATTTTCTTGGTACGAGGCCACCGGCGGTGACGCAACTCTGACTCCAGGCGGGGCAGCGGAGGTGTGGCTCAACGAGGGCGGTCGTCTTGGATTGACGATCAACAACCACCACTATGTGGCTTTCGCTCCACAGGGGTCGAACTGGACGCAGTCAGGACAAGTCTTCACTGCGCCAGCAGGCAACTTCTCGGTAGCTGTATTGCCTGATATCGATGCAGCAGACCGCATGGACTATGCCGACCAGTTCGCCCCCTACGGATATTCTCCAGTGACGGGTAGCGAGGTTGACTACACCTATGTGCAGTCTCAGGCGAAGGTCACCGCAACATATTCGGTCACGGCAACGCCGTGGCCGGGCGCCGCTGAGACCAATACGGTCCTTGCGCTCTACCCGCACCAATGGTCGGTCCTGACCGGAAGTACTCCAAGCGAGGCGACCTACACGTCACCCCGGGGCAAGATGAAAGCCTTGGTGGGAGTCTCCGAGTTCACCACTGTTGACCGATTCCATGGAGTCATCCCGGAGATTCCCGCGGTGGCGACATCCGATGGTCCAAGCCGTACGCTGCTCGAAGGCTACCTCGATGCTGTCGCCTCGGACCCTATGGGCTCGCCGGGGGAGGACACCTACTGGGCAGGTAAGGGCTTGGGACGAGCAAGCCGTATCGTCGAGATCGCCGACCAGCTAGGCAGGACCACACAACGCGATGCGACCTTGGCCAAGATCAAAGGATTGCTCACTGACTGGTTCACCGCAACGGAAGGCAAAACTTCCCGCGTCTTCGCTTACAACGAGGATTGGGGAGTGCTGACCGGCTACCCGGCGTCATACTTCTCTGACACGGAACTCAACGACCACCACTTCCACTTCGGTTACTTCATCGTCGCAGCGGCCACGTTGGCTCGTTTCGATCCGCAGTGGGCCGAGGAGTACGGCGGAATGGTCGATCTGCTGATCCGTGACGCAAACAACTATGACCGTAGCGACACCCGCTTCCCTTACATGCGTGACTTCGATGTCTACGCCGGACACGACTGGGCCTCAGGACACGGTGCGTTCAATGCCGGAAACAACCAGGAATCCTCGTCCGAAGGCATGAACTTCGCAGGTGCTCTCATCGAATGGGGCCAAGCCACCGGAAACACCGAAATCCGTGACGCAGGTATCTACCTCTACACCACCCAAGCGGCAGCGATTCAGCGATACTGGCTCAACGCAACGGGCGACACCTTCCCTGCAGGCTTCCCGCGTGGCTCAGTCGGCATGGTGTGGGGTGACGGTGGAGCGTATGCCATCTGGTTCGAAGGCGGACCGGAACAGATCCAGGGCATCAACTACTTGCCGATCACTGGTTCTCACTTCTACCTTGGATATGACCCGGCAACTGTGCGGCGACTCTATGCCGAGATGGAGCAACTCAAGGGAGGTCCGCCGACCTCGTGGCAAGACATCCTGTGGGAGTTCTACGCACTCGGTGACGCGGATGACGCGCTGACGAAGTTCACGTTCAACTCGAACTTCGTTTCAGAAGCGGGGGAATCGAAGGCGCACACCTACCAGTGGATTCGTAACCTCGCCGCATTGGGCAAGGTCGATACGACAGTGATCGCTGATACACCTCTCTACCAGGTGTTTAACAAGAACGGCGTCAGGACCTACGTAGCGACCAACACCACCGACGAGACGATCTATGTGCACTTCTCTGACGGCGCCACTCTTGAGGTTCCGGCCGGGAAGACGGCCACGACAGGTGGTCACACGTGGCATGGTGGGCACGCTGCGTGCGCTATGCCGACCGATCCGAATAACATCGACGATCCTGGCGCTCCTCCGGCAGCGAATAACGAGTTGCGTCTCAGTGCCGACAACACGCTTTCACCGATCCCGGCGCAGGGCGGCAAGGTTGATATCGCGGCTGCCAACGGCAATCACGATGGCACGCCACATCTGCCGGCAACATTTACTGCAACCGGCCTGACTGGACCGACTACAGGCGCAGCGACATCATTCCGTCTGATGGTCGATGCAGGATCGACACCGGGTGCCGCCGCACAAGCTCGAGTCAGTTATGACTTCACTGGCGACGGAACCTTCGACCGTACCGAAACCTGGACTTACTTTGCCACTGACCCAGTCGTTGGCGACGAGGCATACACCTCGCAAGGTAGGCCAGTGACAGTGGCGGGTTATCCACTCACCAACCTCAACAACGGAACCATCCAACTGGAAGTATGGGCCGCTATCGGCAATGCCCCATTGACTGTGACTGCCGGATCGAGTTCTTACGTGCAGGTCCCCTACGACCTGCCGGACCCGGTCATGCCGGAACCTGAGCCAGAGCCTGAGCCCGAACCTGGGGTTGGTCCGCCAGAACGATGTAACCCCGACGGCACGGACCCGGGCAGTGACCCGGGCGTCGATCCGGGTCCGGGCGACTTCGATTTCGAACCGACCGATCCAGACCCGACGGACCCTGATCCGACCGATCCAGACCCGACCGACCCGGACCCAACAGATCCAGATCCAACGGATCCAGACCCGACCGACCCGAAGCCATCTGAGCCAGGCCCTGGTGGACAAACACCAACCCAAACAGTCGCCACGATCACTGCGACCGCCAAGAAGTCGCGGTACTTCAAGCGGGCAGCAGTGGAGGTGACGGCCCGAGCCGGTCAGATTGCTCCAGCTGGAACTGTCACGGTACGTCGTGGCGCCAAGGTGCTCGGTTCACAACAGTTGACCGCGGGCGGGGCCACTGTGCTGCTGCCGAAGAAACTGAAGGTCGGACGTCATAATCTCACGGTGACCTTCACCCCGGTAGCGGGCAGCAATGTGACGGCACCACGGATTGCTACTGCGGTTCAACTGCGTGTCGTCAAGGCCAAGGCGAAGGTCAAACTCGTCAAGGCGAAGCGTGCCAAGCGCAACTTGCGAGATGGCAAGAGCTCGGTTGTGCGGGTTCGAATCAACGCCCCGCGTAAGGCGAAGCTGAAGGGCAAGGTTCGCATCCAAATTGGCAAGCAGGTCGTCGGCAAGGCGCGAGTCAAGAAGGTCAAGGGCAAGTTCATCGCCAAAGTAAAGGTGAAGAACGTCCGCAAGACTGGACAGGTCCGTGTGATCTACACCGGAGACAAGCGCTTTAAGCGCAACGTCATGAAGTTCCGCTGACCGCATTGGCTGTAGGTGCTTCTCTCGGTCGCGCTCAAAATTTTGGGAGCGACCGAGAGAAGCCCGCGATCCGATGGTCACAGAAGTCACAGCGAGCCAAACCGAGCGACGTTGGCCGGTTACCCGACGTCTGTGCCGACTCTTATGTCCGTAACGGTCAGTGACGTGCGTCAGCGGGGTGAACCGGTGCGTGCCAGTGCAGCAGAGTCCCTCGTCCACTGGGCGAATCCTTGATGACGGACTCACCGCTATGTTGCCTTGCACGGGCGGCAAGGTTCCAGGTGCCGGACTTGCGTCCAGAAGCATTTCCGAGACCTATGCCATCGTCCTCAACCTCCACGGTGATGCCTTCACCGGTGGTGCGTAATTCGATACGTGCCGAAACCGACGATGCCTGGGCATGCCGAGCCGCATTCGCCAATCCCTCACGCACTACCGCAACTACGTCGTCAGCCAGCGACCCGACGATGACCGAGTCGAAGAACTCCTCGTCCTCAGCGGAATCTCCAACCGACCTGTCATCGAGGGTGATGATCAACGACGGGGCGAAACCCAGGCCAGTTCGCGCCAGCGAGGACTCTCGTCGCAGTCGTTCGACCACGCCAGAGGCGGCGTCTGGATCGCGCAATGACCGCACCACAGTACGGATCTCTTTGACAGAGGAGTCCACCGAGGTCAGCGCCTCATCGATGATCGCGATCAGACCGGCTTTATCCAGGCCGCGTCCAGCCCTGCGACGCACGACTTCCAATTGCATTCCAGTGGCAAACAGCTGCTGAATGGCCAGATCGTGCAGGTCGCGAGCGATACGTTCACGTTCCTCGACCAATTGGGCTTGGGCTTGCGCTTGGCGAGCATCTTGAAGGACGAGTGCCAACGCCGCCTGCTTTGCGAAGGACTGCGCACGTCGTAGGTCAGCATCGTCGAATTCGTGTGATCCGACCGCGCGCAGCAGCAACAGCACGCCAACCGGTTGTTCCGCAGTGCCCATCGGGGCATAGAGTGCCGGACCGTAGGCGCGTAGTGGTTCGGTGACCAGATCGGGCTTGTCAGCCAAGGACTTCACCAGTCGGCCCTCACCACTGGTCAGCGCTGTCCATGACATGCCGTGGCGAGGCATGACCATGCCCAATAGCGGTGAGATTCCGGTTCCCTGCACAATCTCAGCGGTCAACTCGCCCGCAAGCCCAGGAAGAATGAGCGCAGCGGCGTCGGCGGAACCGACGTCCATCGCAACCTCCACAATGTGCTCAAGCACGTCCTCTTCATCCGCGCCTGACAGCAACATCGTGGTGATCTCAGCGCCGGCACTGATCCATCGCTCCCGCGTCGCGGCTTCGTAGTCGGTGTCTGGCATCGTGGCGTCATCGGTCGATGGGGTGCTCACTGCGGCTCCTACATTCGATGGGTATAGTTCGGTGCTTCTTCCAACTCTAGGCAGGTGATTTAGAGGTGTCACAGCCTACTGCGATGTTGACTGCGATATCGCAGCCGTGACTCTGATGACCTGGTCGGCAAAATCGATAGCGCCGAGATGGTGGCTTGCGATGACCACGGCTTCAACAGGGTGATCGTCGCCCGCTGTTCGCGCGGGCAACGAGAGCAGGTCTTTGACGAGTGCATCTGCACTGGCACGATCCAGATGTTCCGCTGGCTCGTCAATCAGCAAGATGGGCTGACGAGCCACCAAAGACCTCGCGATCAGCAGTCGGCGTCGCTCACCACCGGAGATGGTGCTCGCATCAGCGCCCACCATTGTGTCAAGGCCATTGGGCAACGACGTCAACCAGGTCGTCAAGCCCGCCAGGTCGAGCGCAGCGCGAGCTTCATCGGCATCGACGTCGCCGCGAGCGACACGTAAGTTCTCCAGCACGGTGGTCTGGAAAACATGAGCGTCTTCCGTGGTCAGGAGTGCTGGACCGTTGGTGTGCACAGTTCCGGCAATCGGATCGATGAGTCCTGCAATGGTGGCCAGCAGGGTGGTTTTTCCGCTGCCGGAAGGGCCCACGATGACCGCAGACATGCCTCGCGACAGTCTTAGCGATCCGATCTCGGCTACGGGCGTGTCCGGTGACCAGCCAACCTTCAGATCGATGAACTCGATGACGGCTTCGCGGTCTTGACTCGCTGCACTAATCGATTGGGCATGGTCGTCGTTTCGCTGGTGGTGGAGGATCTCGGCACGCTGTGCTGCTCGATCGGCGGCACGCTGAGCTGCTCGATCGGTGGTGGGTGACACGCCAGTGCGTTCCAGTAGATCGCTCAGCCGCAGTGCGGCTGCTCCGCTGCGATGCAGCTGGATTGCCGCGGCAGGCAGTACAAGCGTCGATTCAAAGGCGGCCAGCGGTGTCAGCACGACAACCGCCAGCGTCACTTCACCAAGGCGGCCCGATGTCACCGCCGGGATGCCCGCGAGCAATGCGCCGAGCACCGCGACGGCGAGTCCCAAGGTTCCGGCTGCCGCGCCGGCAGCAAGGGCACGAGCCCCAGCCTGGGTCGAGTTCTTCCAGCGCTGATCAGCTGTCCGCAACGACTTCATTGCTGCCGCGACATTGCCCGTGACGATCATCTCGGATGCGTGGTCCACCAGGTCCAAGGAGCGAGCAGTGACCTCGCCGCGGGCTGCTGCTGAGTCCGTTTCGGCGCGTCGCGCGCCCAGGGCGGTCAGCCACGGCCCGAGAATGCCCGCAATGGCCAGTCCAAGGGCCAACCACAAACCGCCTTCAGGAAGCAGCAGCATCATGGCGACGATGGACAGTAGCGACACTGAGGCAGATACCGCGGCGGGAATGATGGCCCGAACGACAACGTCGCCAACATGATCGACATCCGCGCCGATGCGCGCCAGCACATCCCCACGGCGCAGCGTGCTGACCACGCCGGTTGGGCCGGTCGCCAGCCGCTCATAGAGCGCAGTGCGCAGCGCGCCCATTGATTTCAGTGCCACCTGGTGCGAGGCGAGCCGTTCCAGGTATCGCATCAGCCCGCGCGAAATACCCAGGGCCCGCACGGTGACCACGACCATCGACAGCGACAGCACCGGAGGCATCTGCGAAGCCCGCGCGATCAACCAGGCCGATGCGGCGCCAAGTCCGACCGCACTGCCCAAAGCAAGGGTGCCGAGCGTGATCGCCCGAATGACCGAAGTCCACGGCACGTCAATCAGCCGCATCGCTGCGATCAGGGCGCGGAACTCAGCCATCGCACACCTCCACCACTGTGTCGGCCAGCGGAGTCACGTCATCACGGTGGGTGATCGCGATGACGGTTCGCCCTTGATCGCGCAACTGCGTGAGGGTCGCAACGACGACCTCGGCAAGTCCCTCGTCAAGATGAGCGGTGGGCTCGTCCACGATCACCAGCGGCTTATCGGTCAGCAGCAACCGAGTCAGTGCCACCCGTTGCCGTTGCCCGACACTCAGTCCTATGCCGCCCGTACCAATGCTCGTGTTCCAGCCTTGGCGCGAGGTCAGCACTTCGTCTAGTCCCGTCAGGGCTGCGGCTTCCTCAGCGCGGGCAGGATCAAGCTCGTCGGGATCGAATCCGACGTTTTCAGCGATGGTTCCCGGTCGCATCCACGGACGTTGCGGTAACCAGGCGATCTGCGACTGCCACGTGGCTATGTCGATATCGGCCAGATCGACCGGCGGTGCATCAGTTTCAGACGGGCAAACCGCAATCTGCCCGGCCGTGGGGGAGATGATGCCAAGGATGGCGTTGACTGCGGTGGACTTGCCCGCCCCGTTTGCGCCAGCGAGCACAGTGACCGTGCCGGGCTCGATCCGGGCTGAGAGCTCGTGCGGGGCGTAGCGGGCGGTGCCGGGTACAGCGACAGATACCTTGTCGAGCACGATGGTCGCCGAGGTGAGATCGGGGCTGGGCATCAGAGGCGGCACCTGCGATCGTGGGCCGGAGTTTTCTGAGTGACGAGACCTCCCAGCGCGATTTCCCCGGCCACCACTGGGCTGGTTGTCACTAATGCGGCGCGCCGCTGCCGCATCCTCCGGTATGGTCTCAAGAATCTCGAAAGCCTTGGCCGACGCGGCAATGCCATCTGCTGACGCATGGAATTGAGTGCCGATCTGTCGCACCGGCAAGTAGACCTCTGGAGCGAGCATGATGACCGCCAGCCCCGTAGTCAGGTCCAAACCACCATGGACGAGCCGTAACCCGACCGCCACAGCGACGATTGCCACTGACAGGGTGGTCAACAACTCGAGCACCATGCCGGACAAGAACGCGATCCGCAGGGTGCCCATCGTTGAACGTCGATATGCATTGGAGAGATCGCGGACACGCTGTGTCGGACCGTGCTCACGCCGCAGCGCCCGCAGCGTGGGTATGCCAGCGACCAGGTCGAGCACTTGGGACCCGAGGCGGCTCATCGCACGTTGGCGCCGTTCGGTGGCTTCCTGCGTGACGAGCCCGACCAGCCACATGAACAGCGGAATGAGCGGCAGCGTCCCTGCAATGATCACGGCAGCAACCCAGTCGAGTCCGAGTACCACCATCAAAGCGCCCGGCGTCACCGTGACGGCAAGCAGCAGTTGTGGCAGATACCGGGTCAGATAGGGCTGCAGATCATCCAGGCCGCGGGTGGCAAGCGTGACGACATCCGTGCGGTGCCCGCGATCAAGCCACCGTGGTCCCAGTCTGACGGCACGATCAACGACCTTGGCACGCAGATCCGCCACAATCTCAACGCCCGCGCGCTGCCCGAAGCGCTCTTGACACCAACTGGCCACCACGCGCGCAAACAACACCACTGCAAGCCACCCGATCAGGTGAGTCACATCGCCGAGGTCGGCCGTGCGGTCCACCACCGGTGCGAGCGCATGGGCGATCAACAGACACTGGGCAATCACCAGCGCGGCAGTGATCACTCCAAGGGCGGCAGTGAGCAGGACGTAACGGCGTGCGGGAGCAGCCGTGCGCAACAGCTTCGGATCGAGGGGTTTCACCGGTCCTTAGTCTCGCACTGCTGGCTGAGAGTCGGGTGCTTTGAGGCTGAGACCACCGGGTGCCGGAATGTGCTTCGTGCTCAACCGCTTGCGGAACACCCAATACGTCCACGATTGGTAGAGCAGAACCACCGGGACGAGAGCCACCGCCACCCACGTCATGATCGTCAGAGTGTAATCCGACGATGATGCGTTGTCGATGGTCAGCGAGTTGGCCGGGTCATGAGCCGGCATGACATTGGGGTACATCGAGCCGAAGATCAGCAGCACTGCGGCTACGATGGCCACCGCTGAGAAGGTGAAGGCAAAGCCCTCGCGGCCCTTGGCATTCGTGAACACCACGGCTAGCAAGCTGACGGCCGCAATAGCGACGACCGCCCAGGTCCAGGTATTGCGCGAGTACGCCAACTGTGCCCACAGCGCCCAAGCACCCGCGACCACCGTGGTAGCAATCGCCAGTTTTCCGGCCAATTTGTTGGCACGAGTTCTGATGTCGCCATCGGTCTTCAGTGCGACGAATACCGCACCGTGCATCAGACACAGCAGGGCAGTGGTGACGCCACCGAGTAGTGCAAATGGACTGAGCAGCGCGAAGAACCCGCCGGTGTACTGGTGGTCGGCGTTGAGTTCGACACCGCGCACCAGGTTAGCGAAGGCCACACCCCAGAGCACCGCAGGCAGCCACGAACTGACGATCAGTGTCCGCTCCCACCACAGGGCCCAACGCTCGTCGTTGATCTTGCCGCGATACTCGAAAGCGCAAACGCGCACGATCAGCGCGACCAGGATTAACAGCAGCGGCAGATAGAAGCCGGAAAACAGGGTGGCGTACCACTCCGGGAAAGCCGCAAAGGTGGCACCACCGGCGGTCAGCAGCCACACTTCGTTACCATCCCAGACCGGGCCGATGGTGTTGATAAGAACTCGTCGTTCTTTGGTATTGCGCCCCAGAATTGGCAGCAACATGCCGACGCCGAAGTCGAAGCCTTCGAGCACCATGTAGCCAATCCACAGGATTGCGATCAGCGCGAACCAGATCAGTGGCAAATCCATCGTCACTCAGTTCCTCTCGGTTCTTTATCGATACTCAGTAGGCAAAGGACAGGGGAGCGTCATCGTCGGAGTCAGAGCCTACGGGTCTGCCACCGATTCTGGTCGGGGACTCGTCGTGGACCTCTTCAGGGGCGCCCTCGACGGTGTAGCGATGCATGAGCTTGTACCAGACCACTGCCAGTACGCCATAGAGCAACGTGAAGACGATCATGGAGGTCAGTACCAATCCGGGAGAGATCGGTGACACACCGCGCATGGTCAGCAGCCAGACGCCGTCGATGCCGGTGGGATTGGGGACCACCACCCAGGGCTGCCGACCGACCTCGGTGAAGATCCAACCGAAACTAGAAGCCAGGAATGGTGTGGGCAGCGCAATCAGACCGACCCTGGAGAGCCATTTCGAATCAGACACCTGGTTCTTGCGCGTCAGCCACAGCCCCATGAGGGCGAGCAGTACCGAACCGGCAGCGAAGCCGATCATGAGGCGGAAACTCCAATAGGTCAATGCCAAGTTCGGGGAGTAGTCAATCGGGTCGCCGTTTTCGTCCGTGTAGCCGTATTTCTCCTCGTACTCGGCCTGCAATTCGGTCACACCCTTGAGTTCGGAGTCAAAGGTGCCGTCCGCGAGGAACGAGGTCACGCCGGGTACTGAGATAACACGGGTGACATTGTCACAGTTGTTGTTCAGATCGCCGATGGTCAGAATTGAGAAGTCCGCGCCCTTTTCGGTGTGGCACAGTGCCTCGGCGGAGGCCATCTTCATCGGCTGCTGTTCAAACATGAGCTTGGCCTGGAAGTCGCCGGAGAGGATGACGCCAACGCCTGCGATGAGCATGACCCAGCACCCAAAGCGCAATCCGGTGCGGTACACGTGCCTGGCAGTGTCACGGTCCTTGTCGGTGCCCGCGCGAACCTTCTTGACCATCCACCAGGCACAGATGCCCGCGACGAAGGTGCCAGCCGTCAAGAATGAAGCAGTGACCGTGTGCGGGAAAGCCGCCCATAGCGTGTTGTTCGTCAAGATCTCCCCGATGGAGGTCATCTCGGCGCGGCCGGTCTCTTCGTTGATCACCGCTCCGACGGGGTGCTGCATCCACGAGTTCGCGGCCAAGATGAACAGGGCCGACAGGTTCACTGCGACTGCCACGGCCCAGATCATCGCCAGGTGCAGTTTCTTAGGTAGTTTGTCCCATCCGAAGATCCACAGACCCAGGAACGTCGATTCGATGAAGAAGGCTGCGAGTGCCTCCATGGCAAGTGGTGCGCCGAAGACGTCACCGACGTAACGGGAGTATTCCGACCAGGCCATACCGAACTGGAACTCTTGGACGATCCCAGTAGCGACACCGAGCGCGAAGTTGATCAGCAACAACTTGCCGAAGAACTTGGTCAGCTTCAGCCATTTCTCGTTGTTGGTTCGCACCCACATGGTCTGCATGACTGCTACCAGCGGGGCGAGGCCGATGGTGAGGGGAACGAAGATGAAGTGATAAACCGTCGTGACGGCGAACTGCCATCGTGCCAGTTCCAGGACGTCCACCGGGGCCTCCTATAGCTGATTCCGTGTGATCTGGGGGTGGGGCATCGAGATCAGGGAAATGCGGACATTCAGGTCCGAATCTCCGCAATTGACGCTAGTCGGAAGCGGGCGAGTCTTTCGGGACCTTGGTCCCAGATGAATGGTGTGCCGCAGCGATGTGGCATACTAGACATTGGTTCACGGCGACCTACACTCGCTGCGAACTGCCAAGCGAATGTGCCACATTGATGGCCGATGAGTATGAGTGAGCGCCGCCGCCCGGCATAGCCGGTGCAGGCAGGATGCCGCATGATCGGCCCGCTGCAGCACCGCACTGAGACTTCCGTATTCGCCGCAGGCGGATGCGATACCTACGACAGGTTGTGAGTGTGGGTCACGGCGCTGTTTGGAGTAGCCAGTGATACTGGACGAGACACCCGAATCAACCCCTGCAACGCCTGCTGCCAAGAAGCCGCGTCGTCGTGTGACACGACCAGCAGGTAAGCCCAGCACTTCAGAGCAGCCTGTATCGAACGAGTCCGTCGACTCGGCAGACAAACCAGCCTTGGATGTCTTCGCGGAACTTGGTGCGCTCGCGGAAAAACCCGAGCCAAAGAAGCGCGCTACCTCACGAAACCGGAAGCCAAAGCAGGAAAACGCGCAGGCCGACGCCAGCGATGCCGCAGCCACCGCACAGCCGGAAGCGACCGAAGCTCGTACGGACGAGGCTGGCACGGTTGCCGCGAAGAAAAGCACCGGAACCCGTCGCAAACAGGCCACGAAGTCCAAGAAGAACGCCCCGTCAGAATCCTCAGAGCAAAAGACAGAAGTCGACGACGTCGCTGATCTGACCGCGGCTCTCGATGAGGCTCTTGACGGTGCAGAACGCCGTAAGACCTCGGATGACCAAGCACCCACAAAGCGGGCCAAGCAGCAACGTCGCCGTCCGGCAGCGGCACCGATCTTCAGTGCGCCTGAGCCGGATGCAGATCTTGCGGATGACGCAGTTGAGGATGAGGTGACCGAGCCCGCACCCGAAATCCGCCTGGCCTCAACGACATTGCTGTTCCAAGCGCCAGAGGTGGCGCCGCGTGCTCGTAAACGCCGTGCCGCGCAAGCCGCAGAAGATGCTGACGCCGCTGAAACAGACCTACCCGACGTGGTGGAATCCGACCAGGACGATACCGCTGATGTCGCACCGAAGACGCGTAAACGTCGCATTGAGCGTGATACCTCTGGCGAGGATGAAGCCAGCGAGGAGGATCAGTCAGACGAGGGCGCCGATCAGGACGAGGATTCTGATGACGACAGTCCACAGCCTCGCCGTCGCCGCCGCCGGGGTGGTCGGGGCCGCCGTAAGAGCGGGACTGAGGACAGCACGACAGACGCAGACGAAGACACCGATACCGCTGATGAGGCAACCCCCGAGGTAGCCACGGACGATGATGAGTCAAGTGATGAGACAGAATCGAGTTCGCGTCGTCGTCGCCGTCGTCGTCGCAGTGGACAGTCGTCTGACCAGGACGGCAGCGACCGCAATACTCGGGCGCGAGGTTCGAGTGACCAAGTAGTCGCACTGAAGGGTTCGACACGTCTCGAAGCGAAGCGTCAGCGTCGCCGTGAGGGCCGTGACGCCGGGCGTCGCCGTCAGGTCATCTCCGAAGCAGAGTTCCTGGCCCGCCGTGAGTCCGTCGACCGCACCATGATCGTGCGCGAGCGATCCGGGCGCACCCAGATTGCCGTATTAGAAGATGGCGTGCTCGTCGAACACTATGTTTCGCAGCAATCGCAGGCGTCCATGGCTGGAAATGTCTACCTGGGACGAGTTCAAAACGTGCTGCCGAGCATGGAAGCAGCCTTCGTCGACATCGGCAAGGGTCGCAATGCCGTGTTGTATGCCGGTGAAGTGAACTGGGACGCAGCAGGACTAGCCGATGGTCAGCCGCGTCGCATCGAACAGGCACTCAAACCCGGTGACACCGTCATGGTGCAGGTGACCAAGGATCCGATCGGGCACAAGGGTGCGCGTTTGACGTCGCAGGTCACACTTGCGGGCCGATACCTCGTCTTCGTGCCCGGTGGTGGCATGACGGGAATCTCACGCAAACTTCCCGACACTGAGCGCAGCCGACTGAAGAAGCTGCTGCGTGAACTCGTCCCGGATGGAGCCGGCGTCATCGTGCGGACTGCCGCCGAGGGCGCAAGCGAGGACGAGTTGCGTTCCGATATCGCTCGTCTGGAATCGCAGTGGCAGGCCATCGAAAAGAAAGCGAAGACCGCTAGCGCGCCGAGTCTGCTGCAGGGTGAGCCTGATATGGCAATTCGCGTTGTGCGTGACATCTTCAACGATGACTTCAAAGAACTCGTGGTCTCCGGGAAATCCGTCTATCAGGAGATTTCGTCTTATGTGCACGAACTCGCTCCTGACTTAGAATCCAAACTCACCAAATGGGCGTCGAATAAGGATGTTTTCTCCCAGCATCGGATCGACGAGCAACTCGCCAAGGGAATGGACCGCAAGGTCTGGCTGCCCTCGGGCGGTTCGCTTGTCATCGACCGCACTGAGGCGATGACAGTGATCGACGTCAACACCGGAAAGTTCACTGGTTCAGGTGGAACCTTGGAAGAGACGGTGACCCGTAACAACCTCGAGGCTGCTGAGGAGATCGTGCGGCAGCTGCGTCTTCGTGACATCGGAGGCATCGTGGTCGTTGACTTCATTGACATGGTGCTCGAATCCAACCGGGATCTGGTGTTACGCCGACTCGTCGAATGCTTGGGACGGGACCGCACAAAACACCAGGTCGCCGAAGTGACCTCGCTCGGCTTGGTGCAGATGACCCGTAAGCGTGTCGGCCAAGGCCTGGTCGAGGCGTTCTCAGAGACATGTTCACACTGCTTGGGGCGCGGATTTATCGTGCATTCCGACCCGATCGAACGTGGCGGTTCGCAGTCTTCAGGGGACGAGGAATCAGGTAAGAAGTCACGACGTCGCAAGAACAACTCGAATAGCTCGAATAGTGCGAAGGAACCGGCAAGCAGTCCGGCCGCGCCAGTTCCAGTGCTTCCGGAGGCGTCGTCAAAGGAACGTGAAGTGGTCAAGGCAACATTGGCTCGTATTGCTGACGCCGCAGCGCACGCGCATGAGCATGATGAGGCTCCGGCTGAAACAACTGAATCAGCCACAAAATAGTCGGTTATCGACAATATTTACCGAACTGCCAGTCGCAATTTTGACTCGTTGCGGCTGGTAGTTCGATGTCTCTCATGGTAATTTCTGCTGAGTAAGTCATGGTCGGCGTCATTGAGGACGCTGACATGCCCAAAGAATGTCCGATGAGGGGCAGAGAGGCAGATTAATGAGATTCCGCAAACCGATACTTGCCAGTCTTGCGATGGCCGTGGTCGGTGGTCTCGTCGCAGGCGGCGCAGTGGTGACTTCCGCCGTTGCGGCGCCGTCAGGAGTGATCCCCGAGTCGGTCAGCGTTCAATCGCATACCGCCAATGACGAGGGCTGGGTGACAGCCTGGGCGCAGTCGATCCAGCGCAAGTCAGGTATTCAGTTCAACGGCCGCACCATCCGCCAGATCTCGCGAGTCACTGCCGCTGGCGATCAGATTCGGTTGCGGATGCAGAACACCTTCGGCGATGCGAATGTTCAAATTCCCGAAACCACCGTGGCAAGAACCACGAACAACAAACAACCGGCAGTGGTCCCAGGTTCGGTGACAGGCGTGACTTTCAATGGTCAGCCGAATCTGACCTTGGCACCCGGTCAGGAAGTCTGGAGCGACCCCATCGCGATGGAGGTGAGCGCACTCGAAGACGTGGTGATTTCGTTCCAGGTGACCGGAAACTCACTGACGAGCTTGCATGACCGGGCGGGTCGCACCAACTGGCATTCGCCGGACGGCACGCCGAGTGCGGCCTATAACGAGAACGGCGCTCCGTTTACCACCTCACATGAGTGGAACTACATCGTCGGAGCAGTCGACGTCCTCAGCCCGGACACCCCAGGCACCCTGGTGGCTTTCGGCAGCTCAGTCGTTGACGGAACCGGCTCAGAGGTTTGCCGTCCGATCTGTGCACCAGGTCAGGTGGACAACCAGTTCGGCAATTACAACCGGTGGGCGGATGTCCTAGCTCGTCGCGTGCAGGCTGAGCTGCCGGAAGCCCGGCGCTTCGCTATCGCCAACGCGGGCATTGGCGGCACCGTCTCAGGTCCTGCTTGTGGCGGTGGCGGGCTCGACGGGCTATCGCGGGTGGGGCGCGACGTTCTTGCGCTGCACGGTGTGCGGGCAGTGATCTACTACTACGGCACGAATGACATCGCGAACAACTGTTCGGCTGAGGACATCATGGCCGCGATGGCTAATACATTCCAACAGTTACGAACCAACGGCATCAAGATCTTCGTCACACCCATCACACCGCGTCCGGGATATAGCGGGATCCAAAACAACCGTCGTGGCGAGGTAAACGCATTCGTGCGTACCGGAGGAAACTGCTCGGGTCTGTGCGACGGCGTGCTCGACTTCGACGCAGTGCTCAAAGACCCCGCCCAGCCGAACCGGATTTACCCGGATTACGACTACGACAGCGTCCACGCGAACATCGCTGGTCAAAGGGCGATCGGCGAGTCCATCGACCTCGAACTGCTGGCAGCCGAAACGCCGACGCTCACCACGACCACGTTGCCAAATGCGACTGTGGGAGTCGCCTACGACGCCACGATCGCGGCTGCTGGATATCCAGCGCCGACCTACAGCATCACCGCGGGCGCGCTTCCGGCAGGGTTGAGCCTTGACAGCGAAGCGGGCCGTATTACGGGCACCCCAACTGCCGCAGGACCGGCCAGTTTGACCATCAGCGCAACTAACCGTGCCGGAATCGACACACGAGTGTTCGAGATCAATGCGGCCAAATCCAACTCAAGCGTTCAGCTGACCTTGTCCAGTACGAGCGCAGCATACGGAACGACCCTCAATGCTGCTGTCACGGTCTCTAGTGCCACGACCGTGCCAACCGGACTCGTGCAACTACGCGCGGGTAACCAGATCGTTGGCACTACTGCATTGCGGGCGGACGCCGGAGCAGTCAAACGATCAAGCGCTCAGATAGTTGTGCCCACTGCAGCGCTATCTGTCGGCAGCCAACGCCTCACCGTCAGCTATGCGGGCGATACCGCGCTCAACGCATCGAACGCAACGAGCGCCGTCACCATCACGAAGGCAAAAGCCACGGTCAAGGCGAAAATCGTCAAGCCTAAGAAGCTCACGACCAAGAAACGTGGCAAGGTCAACGTCACCGTTCAGGTGCCGGGTGTCGTCAACCCTGGCGGCAAGGTCGTCGTGCGCGACGGCAAACGCAAAGTCGGATCGGCCAAGGTCAATGCCAAGGGCAAGGCAAAGATCAAGTTGAAGAAGCTGAAGGCCGGGAAGCGCACGCTGAAAGTGCAGTACAACGGCTCCAACTTCGTTGCCAAGGCCACAGCCATAGCGAAGGTCAAGGTCAAGCGTCGCTGAGTCTGGTCAACGAGACGCTTCGCCCGGGCCACCGCCCTGCGGCACGCCTCCTGTTGAGGCGTGCCGCAGGGCTTTCACTATTCGGCAGCAAGAAGTTATCCACA
>WPCK01203003.1_pt1 | contig 56666 bp, 51 predicted proteins | sample 5399851 | NCBI WGS metagenome assembly WPCK01 (sample SAMN12869471, study PRJNA574797) | sludge metagenome | isolation source: wastewater treatment of pH11 | place: China:Beijing | collected 2019-05-20
GGCGCCAAGGTCGACGCGCTCGCCACCCAGCTCGCCGCCATGCCCACCAAGGCGCTGGTGCGCACCCGCCAGGCCATGCACGCCGCCCCCGGCCACACCCTCGAACAGCAGCTCTCCTTCGAAGGCGGCTTCATGCGCGAGTTGGGCTGGAGCGCGGACTACGCCGAGGGCGTCGCCGCCTTCACTGAAAAGCGCGCGCCGAAGTTCACCGGGAAATGATCGTGAACGCCACCCAGACCTGCAAACCCGTCGCACACGCATTGCCCACCTCGGCCATCGTCGCCGTGGTCGGTACCGGTGCCATGGGTGCCGGCATCGCACAGGTCGCGGCTGCGGCCGGCCACGTGGTCAAGCTGCTCGATAACCGACCGGGCGCCGCCGCCAAGGCAATCGAGGGCATCCGCGCCCAGTTCGGCAAGCTTGCCGACAAGGCGAAGATGAGTGCCGAGGCCGCACAGGCCGCAAGCGCGCGCCTGGTCGCCGTCGAGCAGCTCGGCGATCTCGCCGATGCCGCACTGGTCATCGAAGCTATCGTCGAGAACCTCGAAGCCAAGCAGACGCTGTACCGCAACCTGGAAGAGATCGTCGCTGCCGACTGCATCTTCGGCACCAATACCTCCTCCATCTCGGTGACCTCGATCGGCGCCGCATTGCAGCGCCCCGAGCGCCTGGCCGGCCTGCACTTCTTCAACCCGGCGCCGCTGATGAAGCTGGTCGAGATCGTCTCCGGGCTTGCCACCGAGCGCGCCGTGGCCGACACCCTGTTCGCCACCGCTGCGGCTTGGGGCAAGACGCCGGTGCATGCACGCTCGACCCCGGGTTTCATCGTCAACCGTGTCGCCCGGCCGTACTACGCCGAGGCACTGCGCGTCCTCAATGAAGGCGGTGGCGACTGTGCCACGGTGGATGCCATCATGCGTGACGCCGGCGGCTTCCGCATGGGGCCGTTCGAACTGATGGACATGATCGGCCACGACGTAAACTTCGCCGTGACCCGTTCGGTGTGGAACGCGTTCTACAACGATCCGCGCTTCACCCCCTCCCTGATCCAGCAGGAGCTGGTCGACGCCGGTTTCTACGGGCGCAAGTCGGGACGCGGCTTCTATGATTACCGCGACGGCGCCGAGCGTCCCGGTGCGCAGGTCGCCGTGGCGCAGCAGGCACCCGGCGACATCGTGCTGCATGGCCACTCGGCCGTGGCCCATGCGCTTGCCGATCGCCTGTTCGAACGCAAGATCGCCCACACCTGGGGTGAGGCCGCAGACGGCCGCATCGCCGAGGTGGGCGGCGCAGTGATCTTCGTGACTGACGGCCGCACGGCCACCCAGCGCGCCGCCGAGTCGGGCATCGACAATGTGGTGTTGATCGACCTCGCACTCGACTACGCCAGCGCTCCCCGCCTGGCCGTCGGCGCCGCGATCAACTGCTTCGCCCCAGCCGTCGGCGCCGCTATCGGACTGCTTCAGGCCGCCGGCTTCGAGGTCTGCCGCCTCGGTGATACGCCGGGCCTGGCGGTGATGCGCACGGTCGCCATGCTCGCCAACGAAGCCGCCGACGCCGTGCATCAGGGCGTATGCGATGCCGCGGCCGCCGATGCGGCAATGAAGCTCGGCGTTAACTACCCGCGCGGCCCGCTCGAGTGGGCCGACCGCATCGGCCTCCCGGCCATCTGCACGGTGCTCGCCAACCTCGCCCGCTTCTATGGCGAAGACCGCTACCGCGTCTCGCCGCTGATCCAGCAGCGCGTCCTTGCCGGAAAGAAGATCCATGACTGATATCCAGACCATCCCCACGGACCCGCAGGCCCTGGCCGAAGCCGTGGCCGCTGCAATGTGGTCGCGCGACCGCGCCGCCCAGGCGCTGGGCATCCGCATCGAGGCCGTCGGCCCCGGCACCGCCACGCTCAGCATGCTGGTGCGTGGCGACATGGTGAATGGCCACCACATCTGCCACGGCGGCCTCATCTTCTCGCTTGCCGACACCGCCTTCGCCTACGCCTGCAACGCCTACAACCGCAACACCGTGGCCTCGGGCTGCAATATCGACTTCGTCGCCCCCGGCAAGGAAGGCGACACGCTCACCGCCGAGGCCATCGAGCGCTCGGCCTCGGGACGCACCGGCGTCTATGACATCACCGTGCGCGACGGCAGCGGCAGGACGGTCGCGCTTTTCCGTGGCAAGAGCTACCGCATCGCCGGCGAGGTCATCGCCGGCCTGGCAGCAGAACAGGCCTGAGCGGCCCCCGAAGAACAGAGAGGAGAGGACAACATCATGACCGTGAAGCACCCCCAGCCCGGCGAACTCGACCCGATCGAGACCGCCAGCCGTGACGAGATCTCCGCCCTGCAACTGCAGCGCCTGCAGTGGTCGGTGCGCCACACCTACGACAACGTCGCAGCCTACCGCACGCGCTGCCAAGAAAAGGGCGTGCACCCCGACGACCTCAAGTCGCTCGCCGACCTCGCCAGGTTCCCGTTCATGACCAAGACGGACCTGCGCGACAACTACCCCTTCGGCCTGTTCGCCGTGCCGCGCGACAAGGTACTGCGCCTGCATGCCTCGAGCGGCACCACCGGCAAGTCGGTGGTGGTCGGCTATACCCGCAACGACCTCGACAACTGGGCCGACGTCGTCGCCCGTTCGCTGCGCGCCGCCGGCGTGCGCGCCGGCGACATGGTGCACAACGCCTATGGCTACGGCATGTTCACGGGCGGCCTCGGCGCCCACTACGGCATCGAGCGCCTGGGCTGCACCGTGGTGCCGATGTCGGGCGGGCAGACCGAGAAACAGGTGCAACAGATCGTCGATTTCCGCCCCGACGCGATCATGGTCACGCCGTCGTACTCGCTGGTGATCGCAGAGGAGTTCGAGCGCCTCAACATCAAGCCCGAGGAGATCTCGCTCAAGGTCGGCATCTTCGGCGCCGAGCCCTGGGGTGAAGGCATGCGCGCCGAGATCGAGCGCAAGCTCGGCATCGACGCCATCGACATCTACGGCCTCACCGAAGTCATGGGACCGGGCGTGGCCTGCGAGTGCATCGAGACCAAGGACGGCCCGGTGATCTGGGAAGATCATTTCTACCCCGAGATCATCGACCCCGACACCGGCGAGGTGCTGCCCGACGGCGAGGAAGGCGAGCTCGTGTTCACCTCGCTCACCAAGGAAGCCTTCCCGGTCATCCGCTACCGCACCCGCGACCTCACCCGCCTGCTGCCGCCGACTGCACGTTCGTTCCGCCGTATCGGCAAGATCACCGGGCGCTCGGACGACATGCTGATCGTGCGCGGTGTGAACGTGTTCCCGACCCAGATCGAGGAGCAGATCCTGCGCGACAAGCGCCTGTCCGGCAATTACCAGATCGTGCTCACCCGCGACGGTCACATGGACAACGTCGAGGTGCGCTGCGAAGTCCAGCGCGAGTTGTCGGGAGCGCTCAGCCGCAACGACACCGAGCTGATCGCGCGCGAACTGCAGTCCCACATCAAGACCATCATCGGCATCACCACCAAGGTGAGCGTGATGGAGTTCGATACCATTCCGCGCACGCTGACCGGCAAGGCCCGCCGCGTCATCGACCAGCGCCCGAAGCAGCTCTGAGGAGCGCACGATGACACAAGCCTCAACGCCCCAAGCCTTCATCTGCGACGCCATTCGCACCCCGATCGGCCGCTACGGCGGCACGCTCGCAGCAGTGCGCGCCGACGATCTCGGTGCCGTGCCGCTCAAGGCCCTGATGACCCGTAACCCGCAGGTCGACTGGGCTGCGGTGGAGGACATCATCTACGGCTGCGCCAACCAGGCCGGCGAGGACAACCGCAACGTCGCACGCATGTCCGGCCTGCTCGCCGGGCTGCCGATCGAGGTCCCCGGCACCACGGTCAACCGCCTGTGCGGCTCCGGCATGGACGCCATCGGCCTGGCCGCGCGCTCGATCAAGTCGGGCGAGACCGCGCTGATGATCGCTGGCGGCGTCGAGAGCATGTCGCGCGCGCCCTTCGTGATGGGCAAGGCCGAAAGCGCGTTCTCGCGCCAGGCCGCGATCTACGACACCACCATCGGCTGGCGCTTCATCAACCCGATGATGAAGAAGCTGTACGACACGCACTCGATGCCGCAGACCGCGGACAATGTCGCCGCCGAGTTCGACATCTCGCGCGCCGACCAGGACGCCTTCGCGCTGCGCTCGCAACAGCGCTGGGCCGCCGCCCACGCCGCCGGCCGTTTCGCGGACGAGCTGGTACCGGTAGAGATCCCGCGCAAGAAGGGCGAACCGATCGTGTTCGACACCGATGAGCATCCGCGCCCCGACACCACGCTCGAGATGCTGGCCAAGCTCAAGGGCGTCAACGGTCCCGAACTCAGCGTCACCGCCGGCAACGCCTCGGGCGTCAATGATGGCGCGTGCGCAGTGCTGCTGGCCTCCGAAGCCGCCGCCGCGGCGCACGGCCTCACCCCCTGCGCGCGCGTCGTCGCTATGGCCACTGCCGGCGTGCCGCCGCGCATCATGGGCTTCGGCCCGGCGCCCGCGGTGCGCAAGGTGCTGGCCAAGGCCGGCCTCACCCTCGACCAGATGGATGTCATCGAACTCAACGAAGCCTTCGCCGCACAGGCGCTCGCCGTGGTCCGCGACCTCGGCCTCGCCGACGACGAGGCGCGCGTGAACCCCAACGGCGGCGCGATCGCCATGGGCCACCCGCTCGGCATGAGCGGCGCGCGCCTGGTCACCACCGCGGCCTACGAGCTGAAGCGCCGCAATGGCCGTTACGCGCTGTGCACCATGTGCATCGGTGTCGGCCAGGGGATCGCGATGATCATCGAGCGCGTCTGAAGCACAGGACATGGCCATGACCTACGACACTCTCGCCATAGAACGCTGCGGCGCCGTCGCCACCGTCTGGATGGATCGCCCTGAGGTATTCAACGCCTTCGACGAGCAGCTCATCGCCGAACTCGCCGCTGCCTGCACGGCGCTCGACGCCGACGCTGGCGTGCGCGTGGTCGTGCTCGCCGGCCGTGGCAAGCACTTCTCGGCGGGTGCAGACCTGAACTGGATGCGCCGCGCCGCCGACAGCAGCGAAGCCGACAACCTCGCCGATTCGCGCAAGTTCGCCGCCATGCTGCATACGCTGGCAAGCATGTCGAAACCGACAATCGCCCGCGTACAGGGTGCCGCACTTGGCGGCGGCACCGGCCTGACCGCGGCCTGCGACATGGCGATTGCCGCGGCCGACGCCAGCTTTGCGACCTCCGAGGTCAAGTTCGGCATCATCCCCGCGGTCATCAGCCCGTACGTACTGCGCGCCATCGGCCCGCGCCACGCGCTGCGCTACTTCCAGAGCGCCGAACGCTTCGGTGCAGCGGAGGCCAAAGCAATGGGACTGGTCAGCGAGGTCGTTGCCGTGGATGAACTCGACGCTGCCGTGGACCGCCTGGTCCAGGCCCTGCTGGCCTGCGGCCCGCAGGCCCAGCTCGCAGCCAAACAGCTGATCGCGGCGATCAACGGGCGTCCGATCGACCCCGAGGTCGGCGAGGAAACCGCGACCCGCATTGCCCGCCAGCGCGCCACCGCAGAGGCGCGCGAGGGCTTCGCAGCCTTCTTCGAGAAGCGCCAGCCCGCATGGATGGCATGAACCCCCGCCGCGCCCAGAGCGCAGCGGACCACTGAGGAAAGGGCGGGCCACACGTCCCGCGTTCCGCACCGGCATTCTCCGGCGCGGTGTTTGCTAGGAGGAAACACATGTACACCCAGGCAATGGACATACCGGATGAGTCCGGGAAGAAGCTCGCCGTCGTCGCAGGGCAGAGCGAGCAGGAAGCCGCGTTCGAGGCCCGCATCGACGCCGACGGCCGCATCGAGCCGCAGGACTGGATGCCGGACGCCTACCGCAAGACCCTGGTGCGCCAGATCAGTCAGCATGCCCACAGCGAGGTCGTCGGCATGCTGCCCGAGGGCAACTGGATCTCGCGCGCGCCCAGCCTCAAGCGCAAGGCGATCCTGATCGCCAAGGTGCAGGACGAGGGCGGCCACGGCCTCTACCTTTACTCCGCCGCCGAAACGCTTGGCACCAGCCGCGACGAAATGATCGACGGCCTGCTCTCGGGCCGTGCCAAGTACAGCTCGATCTTCAACTACCCGACGCTCAACTGGGCCGACGTGGGCGTAATCGGCTGGCTGGTCGACGGCGCTGCGATCATGAACCAGATCCCGCTCTGCCGCTGCTCCTACGGCCCCTACTCGCGCGCCATGATCCGCGTGTGCAAGGAGGAGTCCTTCCACCAGCGCCAGGGCTACGAGGCCCTGCTGGTGATGATGAAGGGCACCGAGGCACAGCGCGAGATGGTGCAGGACGCAGTCAACCGCTACTGGTGGAAGTGCCTGGCCATGTTCGGGCCGCCCGACGCCGACAGTGCGCACAGCGCACAGGGCATGCGCTGGGGCATCAAGCGCATCAGCAACGACGACCTGCGCCAGAAGTTCATCGACGCCACCGTGCCGCAGGCCAAGGTGCTGGGCGTCACCCTGCCCGACCCCGACCTCAAGTGGAACGAGGCGCGCGGCCACTACGACTACGGCCAGATCGACTGGCAGGAATTCTGGAACACCGTCGAGGGCAACGGCCCCTGCAACAAGGAACGCCTGGCCACCCGCGTCAAGGCACACAAGGACGGCCAGTGGGTCCGCGACGCGGCCATGGCCCATGCACGCAAGCAACAAGAACGCGCACAAAAGGAGGCAGCATGAACACCCCCGCACTCAAGGATTGGCCGCTCTGGGAAGTCTTCGTCCGCAGCAAGCAGGGTCTCGAGCACAAGCACTGTGGCAGCCTGCACGCAGCCGACGCCGCCCAGGCCCTGCACATGGCGCGCGACGTCTACACCCGCCGCCAGGAGGGCGTGAGCATCTGGGTCGTGCCTTCGGCCGCGATCACCGCCAGCAACCCGGACGACAAGGGCGAGCTCTTCGACCCGGCTGCGGACAAGATCTACCGCCACCCGACCTTCTACGAAATTCCTGAAGAAGTGGGGCACATGTGATGAGCAAGGCACCCGTCGAATACTTGCTGCACCTGGCCGACAATGCCGTGGTGCTCGGCCAGCGCGACGCCGAATGGTGTGGCCACGGCCCCATCCTGGAAGAGGACCTCGCGCTCGCCAACGTCAGCCTCGACCTCATCGGCCAGGCCCGCCTGCTCTACCAGCTCGCCGCGGCGCGCATGGGCAACGGCGCCACCGAGGACGCCCTGGCCTACTTCCGCGATGACAAGGACTTCCTGAACTACACGCTGGTCGAGCTACCCAACCACGGTGCCCTGGTCGGCTACGCGGCCGCAGACCGCGACTACGCCACCACCATCGTGCGCAACTTCCTCTACAGCGCGCTGATGGTGCTGGTGTGGGATGCGCTGCAGAAGTCGCCCGACAGCGACCTCGCCGCCATCGCCGCCAAGTCGCTCAAGGAGGCACGCTACCACCTGCACCACGCCGCCGACTGGCTGGTGAAGTTCGGCGACGGCACCGAAGAGTCGCATGCCCGTGCCCAGGCTGCGCTCGACCACCTGTTCCGCTACACCGAGGAGTTCTGGACGCCGAGCGCAGTGGAAGACGCCGCCATCGCCTCCGGTGCCGCAGTCGACGTGCGCACCCTGCGTGCCGCCTGGGACGCCATCGTCGCCGACACCCTCGCCGAGGCCACGCTGAAGCGACCCGAGGTGCGCGGTTACATCCCCGAGGGCAAGCACGGCCGCCACTCCGAGCACCTGAGCTACCTGCTGGGCGAGATGCAGGGCCTGGCGCGCGCCCACCCCGGCGCAACCTGGTAAGGCGGCAAACCATGAGCAGCACGATCGAAAAAGTCTGGGCCACCCTCGAGCACCTCACCGATCCCGAGATCCCGGTGGTGACCCTGCGCGAGCTGGGCATCCTGCGCGAGGTGCGCGAGACCGCCGCGGGCATCGAGGTGGTCATCACGCCGACCTACAGCGGCTGCCCGGCCATGGGCCAGATCGAGGACGACGTGCGCGCAAGCCTGGACCAGGCCGGCATCGCAGCGCGGGTGATCACCCAGCTCGCGCCGGCCTGGACGACCGACTGGATGAGCGACGAGGCCAAGGAAAAGCTGCGCGCCTACGGCATCGCCCCGCCCCACCGCACCTGCGGCAGCGGCGGCGACGTCAGCGTGGTGCACTTCGTGCGCCGCGTGCAGGCCGAGCCCGTAGCCTGCCCGCGCTGCGGCTCCATCCACACCACGGTCACCTCCCAGTACGGGTCGACGGCGTGCAAGGCACTGTACAAGTGCCTCGACTGCCAGGAGCCCTTCGACTACTTCAAACCCTATTAAAGCCGGAGCCCAAACGCCATGTCAGCACTCCGTTTCCAAGAACTCGCCGTCAAGCGCGTGAGCCCAGAGGCCGCCGGCGCGGTGGCAATCACGTTCGATATCCCGCCTGCCGAGCGCGAACGCTTCACCTTCGAGCCGGGCCAGTTCCTCACCCTGCGCGCCACCATCGACGGCCAGGACGTACGCCGCAACTACTCGATCAGCAGCCCGCGCAGCCGCCTCGCCCGCGATGGCGAACTCGAGATCGGCATCCGCCCGGTCGAGGGCGGCCTGTTCTCGAACTGGGCCACGCGTGCGATCAAGGCCGGCGACACCCTTCAGGTAATGCCGCCCGATGGACGCTTCGTGGTCAGGAAGAAGCGCGCACTGCACCGCGTTGGCTTTGCCGCCGGCTCGGGCATCACCCCGATCCTGTCGATCGCCGCGACCACGCTCGAGGAGCAGCCAGACACCAAGTTCACGCTCATCTACGGCAACCGCCGCATGTCCACGGTGATGTTCAACGAGGAGCTGCAGGACCTCAAGGACCGCTACCGTGACCGCTTGACGATGATCCATGTGCTATCGCGTCAGGCCCAGGAGGTCGACCTGCTGCAAGGCCGCATCGACGGTGACAAGGTGCGCGCCATCATCGGCGCCCTGCTCCCCGTGGGCAGCATGGACGAAGTCTTCATCTGCGGCCCCGATGAGATGATCACGGCCACCGAATCGGCTCTGGTCGAGGCCGGCGTGCCGGCAGACCGTATCCGCACCGAGCGCTTCACTGTCAACCTGCCCGCCGGCGCCCAGCCCGTCGGCGCATCGAGCAGCGCCGAAGCCGCCGCCGCCGCAACCAAGGACATCACCATGACCCTGGTGCTCGACGGCAAGGAACACGAGATCGCCATCGGCCCGGACGACCACCTGCTCGACGCCGCGCTCAACGCCGGCCTAGACCTGCCGTTCTCGTGCAAGGCGGGCGTGTGCTGCACCTGCCGTGCCAAGGTGCAGGAGGGCGAGGTGGTGATGGACAAGAACTTCACCCTCGAGGCGGCCGAAGTGGCACAGGGCTTCGTGCTCAGCTGTCAGGCACGGGCGACGACCAAGCGGCTCAAGATCAGCTTCGACGAACGCTGAGCGCGCGGGGCGGCCAAGGGCCCGCGGCTGGCGCCGTGGGAGCGGGCCGAGCCGCGAGCGGTTGAAGGCAATCGCGGCAACTGCCCTGCCCGCATCCGTACCCTTGCAACGGCCGTCTCGACGGCCGTTGGCGTTTTCGAGGCGAGGCGCCAGCGGATGCTTACTGATACAAATCAACAAAGAAAATTAATTTATCTGGTATCACTTAAGCCCTAACCACCTCTGCGCCCACCGCCATGTCCAGCCACCACGCCCTGAGCACCGCCTTCGAACCGGCGTCGATCGCCGTCATCGGCGCTTCGGACTCACCCGGCTCAGTCGGCCGCATCATCTTCCGCAACCTGGTCGAGGGCGGCTACCGCGGCGCGCTGCACGCGGTGAACCCGAAGTACGAGCGCATCCAGGACCACCCCTGCCATCGCTCGATCGAGGACATCGGCCGCCCGGTCGACCTCGCCATCATTGCCGCGCCCGCGCGCATGCTGCACAACGTCACTGCCCAGTGCGGGCGCAGCGGTGTGCGCAATGCCATCATCGTCGGCGCCACCGGGCGCACACTCGAGCGCCGCATCATCGAGACCGCGCGTGAAAGCGGCTTGCGCCTGCTCGGACCCGGCAGCCTGGGTATCGCCCGCCCGGGCAGCGGGCTCAACGCCGCGCTCACCCGCATCGCGGTCAAGCCGGGCGAAATCGCCCTGGTGTCGCAGTCGGGCGCATTGTGCTCGGTCGTGCTGGACTGGGCCTCCACACAGGGCGTGGGCTTCTCGTCGGTGATCTCGCTCGGCGGCACCGTGGACATCGACTTCGGCGAGACCCTCGAATACCTGACCCACGACCCGCAGACGCGCTACATCCTGCTCTACGTCGACCACATCCGTAATGCCCGCCACTTCATGAGCGCACTGCGCTCGGCGGCACGCATCAAGCCGATCATCGTGCTCAAGGCGGGCCGTCACGGCGCGGACGAGAACGACACGACCGCAGCTGCACACGGTGGACTCGCCGACGTGGTTTTCGACGCGGCCATGCGCCGTGCGGGGGTGGTGCGGGTCAACAATCTCGACCAATTGTTCTTCGCCACCAAGGCGCTCTCCTGCGGCTTCCGCCCGCGCGAGGACAGCCTCGCCATCGTCTCCAACGGCAGCGGCCCGGCCGACCTCGCCGCCGACCGCGCCAAGGACCTCGGCACCACCCTGGTCAATCTCGGCTCGCCCACCATCGCGGCGCTCGAGCGCCTGGGCGGACGCGAGCGCCGCAGCCACAACCCGCTCGACCTCGGCGGCGACGCGAGTCCGCAACGCTATCGCGACGCCATCCTGGCACTCGCCGAGGACGCCGCAGTGACCAACCTGCTGGTGATCCTGTCGCCGCATGCCCTCGTGGAGCCGGTCGAAGTCGCCCAGGAGATCATCGACCTCTCGGCGCAGCTGCGGCTCAAGCTGTGCTGCTGCTGGATGGGCGGTGGCCAGGTGGCCGAGGCGCGCAGCCTGCTCGAGCAGGCCGGCATCCCGGTATTCAGCGCCCCCGAGGCCGCGGTCGAGTTGCTCCACGACATCTCCCGCTTCCATCACAGCCAGACACTGCTGCTGCAGACCGCGGGCGGCGGCGCGGCGGCCTACCGTCGCAGCGGCGGGGCACGCGTGCTGATCGAAACCTTGCTCAACCAGCGCCGCCACACCCTGTCGGCGATGGAGTCCAAGGCCCTGCTACGCAGCTACGGCATCGCGGTCACGCCCACCACGGTCGCCCACGATGCCACCCAGGCCCTGTTCGTCGCCGAGCAGGTCGGCTTCCCGGTGGCGATGAAGGTCGACGCTGCCGAGCTTGCCAGCAAGTCGGAGTCGGGCGGCGTACGCCTCAACATCAACACCGCCGAATCGGTGTGGAGCGCCTACCACGACATCGTCGATGCGGTCCGCCTGCGCCACCCCGAGGCGCACATCACTGGCGTAGCGATCGAGCCCTACCTGTACCGGCCGCGCGCCCGCGAGTTCAGCATCCAGGTCGTGCGCGACGCCATCTTCGGCCCGGTGATCAGTCTCGGGCCAGAGGACGCCTCGGCGCCACGCACCTTTGCGCTGCCGCCGCTCAACCCGGTGCTGGCGCGCGACCTCATCGACACGGCCATGCCGACTGCGCCGCGCGGCCCCCGCAGCCCTGCCGGCACGCTCAACCGCGCCGCCGTCGAGCAGGTGCTGGTATCGGTGTCCGATCTGGTGTGCGAATTGCCCTGGGTGCGCGAACTGGAGATCGGCCCGCTCATCATCGACGCTGAGGGTGCAGTGGCGGCGGACGCGCGCGTCGTCATCGACCAGGGCCTGCCTGCCGGCAGCGACCGCTATGCCCACATGGCGATCCATCCCTATCCGCTGCACCTCGTCCAGGACTGGAAGGTCGGCGACGGCCGCGCCGTGCGCACCCGCCCGATACGCCCGGAAGACGCCGGGCTGCTGCTGGCCTTCTTCAACGGCCTGAGCGCCGAGACGCGCTACATGCGCTTCATGGAGGAGCTGGACGAACTCAGCCCGGCGATGGTCGCGCGCTTCACGCAGATCGACTACGACCGCGAGATGGCACTGATCGCCACGACGCCCGACAACGTGGGTGCCGAGCAGATGATCGGCAGCGCGCGCTATGCGCTCGCCGCCGATGGCGAGTCGGTCGAGTTCGCCCTCGTCGTCGCCGACGGCTGGCAGCGCTTCGGCCTCGGCCGCCGACTCATGGGGGCGCTCATCGAAGTCGCCCGCGCCAAGGGCTATCGCAGCATCTTCGGCGACGTGCTCGGCAACAACCCGAAGATGCTGCGCCTGATGCACGGCCTCGGCTTCCTGGTCCAGCCCCACCCCGAGGAGAGCGCGCTGCGGCGGGTCGTCAAGGCGCTGCACGGCAAGTGAGCGCTCCCGCGCCGCTGCCTCAGCCGAGTGCTGCCTCGAGGCGTTCGCAGATCGTGCGCAGCACCTTGATGCGGGCGAAATGCTTGTCGTCAGCCTCGACCAGGATCCACGGCGCGTACTCGGTACTGGTGCGATCGACCATGTCGCACACCGCACGGCTGTACTCGTCCCACTTGTCGCGGTTGCGCCAGTCCTCCTCGGTGATCTTGAAGTGCTTGTGCGGCTCGGATTCACGCTCCTTGAAGCGGGCGAGTTGCTCGTCCTTGCTGATCGCAAGCCAGAACTTGACGACAACCGCGCCGGCACTTGCCAGTTCGTCCTCGAAGTCGTTGATCTCGGCGTAGGCACGCATCCAGTCGGCCTCGGAACAGAAGCCCTCGACGCGCTCGACCAGCACACGGCCATACCAGGAGCGGTCGAATACGACCACCTTGCCGCGCCGCGGCAGGTGGCGCCAGAAGCGCCACAAGTAGGGCTGGGCGCTCTCCTCGTCGGTCGGCGCCGCGACCGGGATGACGCGGTACTGGCGCGCATCGAGCGCGCCGACCACGCGGCGGATCGCGCCGCCCTTGCCCGCCGCATCCATGCCTTCGAACACCAGCACCAGCGCGCGCGTGCGAAACGCCGGCGAGCGCGACAGCAGGGCAAGTCGCCCCTGCAGGCGCTCGAGCTGGTCGTCGTAGTCCTTGCGTTTCATGTCCTGGCGCACGAGCGCGTCGAGCACATTGAGCCCATCGACGCGCGGCGGCAGCGGCGCGACCGACAGCCGCGGCGTCCAGTGCTGGGATGCGGCATCGAGCCGGCGGCGCAGCGCCGACAACAGCGTGCGGCCGACGAACAGGGCGCGGTAGTTGGCGTCCGAGCCATCCACGATCAGCCAGGGCGCCGCAGCCGTGCTCGTCGTCCGCAACACATGCCCCGCCACCTCCCGGTAGCGCTCGTAAAGGTTGTAGTAGCGCCAGTCGCGCTCGGTCACCCGCCAGCGCGTGCGCGGATCCTTCTCGAGCGCCTTCAGGCGCGCCTTCTGTGCGTCCCGCGGCAGATGGAACCAGAACTTGATCAGCAGCACGCCCTCTTGCGCGAGCATCGACTCGAAACGGCGGATGTCGTCGAGGCGCTTGTCGAGCTCGGCCTTCTTCGAGGTCCGGTCGACGCGCTCGAAGATGGGCTGGGTATACCAGTTGCCGAACATGACGGCGATCTTTCCGCGCGGCGGCAGCGCCCGCCAGAAGCGCCACATGTAGGGGCGCTCCGACTCCTCCGCGCTCGGCGCGTCAAACGCCCAGGTCTGGATGTGGCGCGGATCCATCCACTCGTTGAGCAGGTTCACCGTCTCACCCTTGCCGGCCTTGTCGACGCCATTGACGAGGACGACGACGGCGAACTGCCTGAGTTCGAGCAGGTCCAGCTGCGCATCGAGCAGCTCTGCACGCAATGCCGGCACCGCCTGGCGGTAGGTGTCCTTGTCGGTGCTATGGCCAAGCTCTGCGGATTCGAACATTCCCCCTCCCCCTTCGATCTTCGTTGTCGCGCCGCGGGCGCTGTGCGGACCTGCCGATCCGTTCAGTAGTCGCCCCAGCGCGCCTGCAGCACCGCTAGCGCCGCCAGACCTGCGGTCTCGGTGCGCAGTACGCGGGGGCCGAGCACGATGCGCCGGCAGCCAGCAGCATCGAAAGCAGCCAGTTCGCCCTCGCTCCACCCCCCCTCTGGACCGACAAGCAGGTGAACCGGCCCCGCGGGCGGCGGCTCTTGCGCAAGCCCCACCCGCCCACCCGGGGCCAGCACGTAGTTGGTCGCCGCCCTGTTCGCGGCGAGCCATTGCACCACCGGCTGCATCGGCCGCAGCTGGGGAATGCGGTTGCGACCGCACTGCTCGCAGGCCGACACCGCGACCTGCTGCCAATGCGCCAGCCGCTTGTCCGCGCGCTCGCCGGCCAGGCGCAACACCGAGCGCTCAGCCTGCACCGGCTGGACAGCGGCGACGCCGAGCTCGACCGCCTTCTGCACCACCCAGTCCATCTTGTCGCCCGTGGCCAGGGCCTGCACCAGCACCACCTGCAGCGGCGACTCGCGCTCGATGTCGCGCCGCGCCCCGAGACGCGCGAACGCGGCCTTGCCGCGCACCACCAGCTCGGCATCGACCTCGCCGCCATGGCCGTCGAAAAGCACCAGACCAGCCCCGTCCGGCAGCCGCAGAACACGCACCGCGTGGTGTGCCAGCGCCTCCGGCAGGGCGACCTCGCCACCGTCCGGGAGGCGACCATCAAAGTGGAATCGTGAAATCATCGTAAAATTATAGGCCCGAGCATCGCTCCCCCGAGCGCAAGGAGTTCCGCATGCCCACTGCAGCCATACGCCTGTCCCGCGCCCGCGCCCTCGAATCGATGGTGCGCGAGGTGGCACGCGAGGAAATCCTGCCCCGTTATCTCAAGTCCGCGCGCAACCGCAAGGAGGACGGCTCGCTCTTCACCGAGGCCGATGTCGAGTCCCAGCGCCGCTTCAGCGAGGAGCTGCCGAAACTGCTGCCCGGCGCGGTGCTCGGTGAGGAAATGACCGCGGCCGAGCAGGCCCACCTGTGGAACGAGGGCGCTCGCGGCCTGTGGTGCATCGACCCGATCGACGGCACCACCAACTTCGCCAACGGCATCCCGCTGTTCGCAGTGTCGATCGCCTACCTGATCGACCACCAACCGGTGATCGGTGTCGTGTACAACCCGATCACCGACGAATCCTTCTACGCCGCCCGCGGTGCGGGCGCCTTCCTCAACGGCACCGAGCTGCCGCTGCGCAGCGGCGCCGTCAGCCTGCGCGACGCCGTCGCCGGCGTGGACTTCAAGCGCATCAGCCACCACCTGGGCGACGAACTCGCGGTGCGCCCGCCCTACTACTCGCAGCGCAACTTCGGCTCCAGCGCACTCGAATGGTGCTTCGTCGCCGCCGGCCGGCTCGATGTCTATCTGCACGGCGGACAGATGCTGTGGGACTACGCCGCTGGCCGCCTCATCCTCGCCGAGGCCGGCGGCCAGGCCGAAGCGCTCGACGGTGGCGAACTCATGGCCGGTCCAGCCATCAAGCGCGGCGTGATCGCAGCGGTCACGCCCTCGCTATTCACCGAGTGGTCGGCGTGGGTGAAGGGACGCTCCTGAGCGCCCCCGCTCCTCTGCACGCACCCGCGAATACATCCAAGCCCGCAACACCCCACAGCCGTCGGCCGTAGGCGGAGAACCCCCATGTCCATGAAGCACCCCATCATCGCGGTCACCGGCTCTTCGGGCGCGGGCACCACCACAGTCAAGCACACCTTCGAGGCGATCTTCCATCGCGAGAACGTGAACCCCGCAATCGTCGAGGGCGACAGCTTCCACCGCTACACCCGCGCCGAGATGAAGGCCCTCATCGAGGACGCCGAACGCGCAGGCCAGCGCGGCATCAGCCACTTCGGCCCGGAAGCCAACCTGCTTGCCGACCTCGAGAGCCTGTTCCGCTCATACGGCGATGCCGCCACCGGTCGCCGCCGCTACTACATACACAACGAGGCGCAGTCGATGCGCTGGAACCTGCCGATGGGTACCTTCACCGAATGGGAAGACCTGCCGGTCGGCACCGACTGCCTGTTCTACGAGGGCCTGCATGGGGCCGTCGTCACCGACAGTTCCGATGTGGCGCGCCATGTCGACCTGTTGATCGGCGTCGTGCCCACGATCAACCTGGAGTGGATCCAGAAGCTGCACCGCGACACCAAGCTGCGCGGCTACACCGCCGAGGCCGTGCAGGACACCATCCTGCGCCGCATGCACGACTACGTGCATTACATCGTGCCGCAGTTCGCCCGCACCCACATCAACTTCCAGCGCGTGCCGGTCGTCGACACTTCCAACCCCTTCATCGCCCGCGACGTGCCGACCCAGGATGAATCCATGGTGGTGATCCGCTTCAAGGATCCGCGCGGCGTCGACTTCCCCTACCTGCTGCGCATGATCCACGACGCCTTCATGAGCCGGGCCAACACCATCGTGATTCCGGGCGGCAAGCTCGACCTGGCCATGCAACTGATCCTCACCCCGCTGATCTGGAAGCTCATGGAACGACGCCGGCAATACGTCTGACCCACCTTGTTTCCTGCCGCGTGACGCCGATCATTGGCGTGATCGGGGGCTTTTAAGGGATAATTGCGGTTTTTCTGACGGTGGCCTCCGGCCCGAGAACAGCATGCAGTCGACCCGCAACGTCAAAGCCCCGGTCTTCAACCCCATCACAGGCGCCATCCGCGCTCTGGCGATGGATGCCGTGCAACAGGCCAACTCCGGCCATCCGGGCGCGCCGATGGGCATGGCCGAGATCGCCGAGGTGCTGTGGCGCCACCATCTTCGCCACAACCCGGCCAACCCCAAGTGGGCCGACCGCGACCGCTTCGTGCTGTCGAACGGCCACGGTTCGATGCTGATCTACGCGCTGCTCCACCTCACCGGCTACGATCTGCCGATCGAGGAGCTCAAGCGCTTCCGCCAGCTGCACAGCAAGACCCCGGGCCACCCGGAATACGGCTACGCCCCCGGCGTCGAGACCACCACCGGCCCGCTCGGCCAGGGCATCACCAACGCCGTCGGCATGGCACTCGCCGAGAAGATCCTCGCCGCCGAGTTCAATCGGCCTGGCCACGAGGTCGTCAATCACAACACCTATGTATTCCTGGGCGACGGCTGCCTGATGGAAGGCATTTCGCACGAGGCCTGCTCGCTCGCCGGCACCTGGGGCCTGGGCAAGCTCATCGCCTTCTACGACGACAACAACATCTCCATCGACGGCCACGTCGAGGGCTGGTTCACCGACGACACCCCGAAGCGCTTCGAAGCCTACGGCTGGCAGGTCATCCGCGACGTTCAGGGCCACGACCCGGTCGCCATCGAAGCAGCCATCCAGCAGGCCAAGGCCAACACTGCCCAGCCCACGCTGATCTGTTGCAAGACCATCATCGGCGCCGGCGCTCCCAACAAGCAGGACAGCCATGATGTGCACGGCGCCCCGCTCGGCGCCGCCGAGATCGGGGCCGCGCGTGCCCACATCGGCTGGAACCATCCCCCCTTCCACATCCCGGCCGACGTCTACGCTTCCTGGGACGCGCGCACCAAGGGCGCCTCGCTCGAGGCGCAGTGGAATGCCACCTTTGCCGCCTACCGTGCAGCCCACCCCGAACTCGCCGCCGAGTTCGAGCGCCGCATGGCCGGCGAGCTGCCTGCCGACTGGGACAGCCACGTCGCCGCGGTGCTCGCCAAGGTTGTCGACAAGGCCGAGACCATCGCCACCCGCAAGGCCAGCCAGAACAGCATCGAAGCCTACGCCCCCAAGCTGCCCGAACTGCTCGGCGGCTCGGCCGACCTCGCCGGCTCCAACCTCACGCTGTGGTCCGGCGCCAAGGGTGTCAGCAGGACCAGCGGCGGCAACTACGTGTATTACGGCGTACGTGAGTTCGGCATGGCGGCAATCGCCAACGGCGTCGCGCTGCACGGCGGCCTGATCCCCTACACCGCCACCTTCCTGATGTTCAGCGAGTACGCGCGCAACGCCTTGCGCATGGCCGCGCTGATGAAGGTGCGCCAGATCTTCGTGTTCACCCACGACTCGATCGGCCTCGGCGAGGACGGCCCCACTCACCAACCGGTGGAGCAGACCGCAACGCTGCGCCTGATCCCCAACATGGACGTATGGCGCCCCTGCGACACCACCGAATCGGCAGTGGCCTGGGCGAGCGCGATCGAACGCAAGGACGGCCCGACCAGCATGTGCTTCTCGCGCCAGAACCTGCCCTTCCAGGCGCGCACGGCCGAACAGGTCGCCGCAATCCGCAAGGGCGGCTACGTCCTGTCGGAAGCTGAGGGTGGCACGCCGCAGGCGGTGATCCTCGCCACCGGCTCCGAAGTCGCCCTCGCCATCGCTGCGCAGCAGGCCCTGGCCGAACAAGGCGTCGCGGTGCGCGTGGTGTCCATGCCCTCGACCAACGTCTTCGACCGTCAGGATGCTGCCTACAAGGCCAGCGTGCTGCCCGCCGGCCTGCCGCGCGTCGCGGTCGAGGCCGGCAGCACCGACGGCTGGTACAAGTACGTCGGCCTCGAAGGTCGTGTCATCGGTATCGACCGCTTCGGCGAATCGGCACCCGCCGGCGAGCTGTTCAAGTATTTCGGCATCACCGCGGATGCGGTCGTGCAGGCAGTGAAAGCGGTGCTCTGAAGAAGGCCTGGCGCGGGAGCGGCTCCGGAAACGGACCGCTCCCGCTGCACATCAAGGCACGGACCGGCGCGGGCCGGCAGCGCATCAACAAGGACAAACACCCGGTTTTCCACTCTTACCTTCATTCCAGGGAGAAGCATCGATGAGCATCAAGGTCGCCATCAACGGTTTCGGTCGTATCGGTCGCTGCACGCTGCGCGCCATCTACGAGCAGGGCCTGCAGAACGAATTCGAAGTGGTCGCCATCAACGCCTCAGGCGATCTGGCCACCAACGCCCACCTGCTCAAGTACGACACCACGCATGGCCGCTTCGCCACCTCGGTCGAGACCGCAGGCGAGAACTGCATCATCATCGATGGCAAGAAGATCCCCTTCTACTCCACCAAGGACCCGAAGGGCGTCAACTGGGGCAGCCACGGCGTTGACGTGCTGCTCGAATGCACCGGCGCCTACACCACCAAGGCCAAGGCCCAGGCTCTGCTCGACATGGGTGCCAAGCGCGTGCTGATCTCCGCCCCGGGCGGCGATGACGTGGACACCACCATCGTCATGGGTGTGAACGAAGAAGTGCTGCGCGGCGACATGACCGTCGTCTCCAACGCCTCTTGCACCACCAACTGCCTGGCCCCGGTTGCCAAGATCCTGGCCGACAGCGTCGGCATCAAGCAGGGCCTGATGACCACCATCCACGCCTACACCAACGACCAGGTGACCGTGGACGTGCGCCACAAGGACCTGCGCCGCGCCCGCGCCGCCGCCGCCAACATCATCCCGACCAAGACCGGTGCCGCCAAGGCCGTCGGCCTGGTGCTGCCGCAGCTCGTCGGCAAGGTCGATGGCTTCGCGCTGCGCGTGCCCACCATCAACGTGTCGCTGGTCGACCTCACCTTCACCGCCGAGCGCGCCACCACCAAGGAAGAGATCAACGCACTGATGACCGCCGCCGCCAACGGCCCGCTCAAGGGCATCCTGGCGGTGAACAACGAGCCGCTGGTGTCGTCGGACTTCAACCACACTACCGTCTCGTCCACCTTCGATGCCACCCAGACCCGCGTCATCAAGGGCGAGGACGGCTCGGTGCTGGTCAAGGTGCTGGCCTGGTACGACAACGAGTGGGGCTACTCCTGCCGCATGCTCGACGCCGCGCGCGCCTTCTACAACGCCAAATAAGCCGGCCACCGATAGCACAACCCCAACGCCCTGCCCTGCAGGGCGTTTTCACGAGCCTGATACGACCATGCAAGTCAAGAAACTCACCGAACTCGACGTCAGCGGCAAGAAGGTGTTCATCCGTGCCGACCTCAACGTGCCGCAGGACGAAGCCGGCAACATCACCGAGGACACCCGCATCCGCGCCTCCATCCCCTCCATTCGCTACTGCCTCGAGCACGGCGCTGCAGTGATGGTCACCTCCCACCTCGGCCGCCCCACCGAAGGCGAACTGCGCGCCGAAGACTCGCTGATGCCGGTCGCCGTACGCCTGGGCCAGCTCCTCGACAAGCCGGTACGGCTGATCCAGGGCTGGGTCGACGGCGGCTTCGAAGTCAAGCCTGGCGAGGTCGTGCTGCTCGAGAACTGCCGCTGCAACAAGGGCGAGAAGAAGGACAACGAAGAGCTCGCCAAGAAGATGGCCGCGCTGTGCGACATCTACGTCAATGACGCCTTTGGCACCGCTCACCGCGCCGAAGCCACCACCCACGGCATCGCCCGCTTCGCCCCGGTCGCCTGCGCGGGCATCCTGATGGGCGCCGAGATCGACGCGCTGTCCAAGGCGCTGCACAACCCGGCCCGCCCGCTGGTGGCGATCGTCGGCGGTGCCAAGGTGTCGACCAAGCTCACCATCCTGCGCACGCTGGCCGACAAGGTCGACCAGCTCATCGTCGGTGGCGGTATCGCCAACACCTTCCTGCTCGCCGCCGGCAAGCGCATCGGCGAGTCGCTCGCCGAACCCGAGATGGTGCGCGAGGCGCAGCAGGTGATGGACATCATGAAGGCACGCGGCGCCGAAGTGCCGCTGCCTGTGGACGTGGTCGTGGCCGACGAGGTCTCGGCGCTCGCCCGTGCCAACCGCATTTCGGTGGACGAAGTCGGCCCCCACGACCGCATCCTCGACTTCGGCCCGAAGAGTTCGGCGCGCCTGGCGGACATCATCGCCCACGCCGGCACCATCGTCTGGAACGGCCCGGTCGGCGTCTTCGAGCACCCGCAGTTCGCCGGCGGCACCAAGATGATGGCCTCGGCCATCGCCCACTCCGAAGCCTTCTCGATCGCCGGCGGCGGCGACACCCTGGCGGCCATCGCCAAGTTCGACATCGCCCAGGACGTCGGCTACATCTCCACCGGCGGCGGCGCCTTCCTCGAATTCCTCGAGGGCAAGACGCTGCCCGCGATCGCGGCACTGGAAGAACGCTTCGCAGCCTGACCCAGGCCACAGCCTGCGCCGTCGGAAGGCCGTCCCACGCGACGGCCTTTTTCTCGTGCGGCGCTAGAATGCCGGCTGACAAGCGCTTTCAGGCCTGCCGCCCCCCGGCCATCACGTACCCCGCCTCGCTGGAGTCCTACATGTCCCGCCACACCAAGATCGTCGCCACCCTCGGCCCCGCCTCATCAGACCCCCACGTCCTGCAACGCATGGTCCAGGCCGGCGTCGATGTGGTGCGCATGAACTTCTCCCACGGCAAGGCCGAGGACCACGTCGCGCGCGCCGAGGCAATCCGCGAGGCCTCGGCACTCGCCGGTCGGCCGGTCGGCATCCTCGCCGACCTGCAAGGTCCCAAGATCCGCGTCGGCAAGTTCGCAGACGGCCGGATCACACTCACCAAGGACCAACCCTTCATCCTCGACGCACGCTGCGAGCTCGGCAGCGGCGAGCGTGTCGGACTCGACTACAAGGACCTGCCCAAGGACGTCAAGCCGGGCGACGTGCTGCTGCTCGACGACGGCCGCCTCAAGCTCACCGTGCAGCGCGTGCTCGGCCACGAGATCCACACCACGGTGAAGGTGGGCGGCGAGCTGTCGAACAACAAGGGCATCAACCGTCAGGGCGGCGGGCTCACCGCCCCCGCGCTCACCGCCAAGGACATGGATGACATCCGCACCGCAGCGCAGATCGGCGTGGACTTTGTTGCCGTGTCCTTTCCCAAGAGCGCGGCCGACATGTACATGGCCCGCCAGCTGCTGCGCGCCGCCGGCAGCAGCGCGGTGCTGATCGCCAAGATCGAGCGCACCGAGGCCGTCGCCAACCTGGAGGAGATCCTAGGCGCCTCAGACGGCATCATGGTGGCGCGCGGCGACCTCGCAGTCGAAGTCGGCGACGCCGCCGTGCCTGCCCTGCAGAAGAAGATGATCCGCGCCGCGCGTGACCGTAACAAGCTCACCATCACCGCCACGCAGATGATGGAATCGATGATCACCAGCCCGGTGCCGACGCGCGCCGAGGTGTCCGATGTCGCCAACGCGGTGCTCGACGGCACCGACGCGGTGATGCTGTCGGCCGAGACCGCCGCCGGCAAGTACCCGGTGGAAGTCATCGAGGCGATGAGCCGGGTCTGCCTGGAGGCCGAGAAGTCGTCCGAGATCGGACTGGACCGCGAGATGCTCAACCGTGTGTTCTCCCGCATCGACCAGTCGATCGCGATGGCGGCAATCTGGACCGCCTACCACCTCAAGGTCAAGGCCATCGCCTCGCTCACCCAGACCGGGTCGACCGCACTGTGGATGAGCCGGCTCAATGCCGGCGTGCCGATCTATGCCCTCACCCCGGAGGTAACGGCGCGCAATCTGATGACGCTGTACCGCGAGGTGCACCCGTTGCTGATGAGCCAGACCCACCAGGACCGCGACGTACTGCTGTGGGAGGCCGAACAGGTCCTGCTCGAGCAGGGCGTAGTCGACTACGGCGACCTCATCGTGCTCACCATCGGCGAGCCGATCGGTGCCTCGGGCGGCACCAACACGCTCAAGATCGTGCGCGTGGGCGAACACCACCGCCCGGGCACCCTGGACGACCGCCTCTGAGGCCCGGCCGCCTGCCCCATACCTGTCGCGCCGGCATGACGCATGCACCGCGCGACAGGATAAAATAACGACTTTCGAACATCGAACCGCCGGTCACCGGCGCCCCCTCCCGGAGAAACCCATGCCCCTCGTTTCCATGCGCCAGCTGCTCGACCACGCGGCCGAACACAGTTACGGCCTGCCCGCCTTCAACGTGAACAACCTCGAACAGGTCCAGGCCATCATGGAAGCGGCGGCCGAATGCGACAGTCCGGTGATCATGCAGGCCTCGGCCGGCGCGCGTAAATACGCCGGCGAAGCCTTCCTTCGCCACCTCATCGACGCCGCCGTCGAAGCCTACCCGAACATCCCCATCGTCATGCACCAGGACCACGGCCAGAGCCCTGCGATCTGCATGGGTGCGATCCGCTCGGGCTTCTCCAGCGTGATGATGGACGGCTCGCTGCTGGAAGACGGTAAGACGCCTTCCTCCTACGACTACAACGTCGCCGTCACCCGCGAAGTGGTGAAGTTCTCGCACGCCATCGGCGTCAGCGTCGAAGGCGAGCTCGGCTGCCTCGGCTCGCTCGAGACCGGCCAGGCCGGCGAGGAAGACGGTGTCGGCGCCGAGGGCACGCTCGACCACAGCCAGATGCTGACCGACCCCGACCAGGCCGCCGACTTCGTCAAGCAGACCGACTGCGACGCACTTGCCATCGCCATCGGCACCAGCCACGGCGCCTACAAGTTCAGCCGCAAGCCCACCGGCGACATCCTCGCCATCGAGCGCGTCAAGGCCATCCATGCCCGCATTCCCAACACCCACCTGGTGATGCACGGCTCGAGCTCGGTGCCCCAGGAGCTGCTCGAGATCATCCGCCAGTACGGCGGCGACATGAAGGAAACCTACGGCGTGCCGGTCGAGGAGATCGTGCAGGGCATCAAGTACGGCGTGCGCAAGATCAACATCGACACTGACATCCGCTTGGCGATGACCGGTGCAGTGCGCAAGTTCCTGGTCGAGAATCCCTCCAAGTTCGACCCGCGCGAGTTCAACAAGCCCGCGCGTGAAGCCGCCAAGCTGGTGTGCAAGGCCCGCTTCGAAGCCTTCGGCTGCGCCGGCATGGCCAGCAAGATCAAGGCGATCTCGCTCGACAAGATGGCTGTGCGCTACAAGGCAGGCGAGCTGACGCAGATCGTGCGCTGAGCCGACGCGGCTTTCCAGTCAGATCGAAACGCGCCCACGTGGCGCGTTTTCTTTTTTGCGCTGGCCTCAGCGCTCCATCGCCCGCATCCGCGCCGCCCCCTCGGTCTGCAGGAACTCCAGCAACGCGTCGAGCGCGGGCGTCATTGGCCGGTCGGTGCGCGAGACCACGTTCCACTCGCGGATGACCGGCGTGTCGGCTACATCCAACCGCACCAGGCGCCCGCTTTCCACCTCCATTGCAAAGGTGTGATGCGACAGGAAGGCGATGCCCATGCCGGCCATCACCGCCTGCTTCAGAGTCTCGTTGCTGCCGAGCTCGTCCGCCGCCAGCGGCTTGACGCCGTGCGCGCGCAGGAAGCGCTCGAGGTTGTCGCGCGTGCCCGAGCCCTGCTCGCGCAGCAGCAGGCGCTCGTCGGTCAGCGCCGCGGGCGGGATGCGCTTGCGTCCGGCCAGGCGGTGGTCCGGGCGCGCCACGAAGGACAGCCGGTGCGGAGCGAAGGGAATCCGGCGCAAGTCGATGCCGCGCGGCGGCTGCCCCATGATCGCCACGTCACAGCGCTGTTCCTGCAACAGCGTGCGCACCCGCTCGCGGTTCTCCACCGTCAGGCGGAAGGTGATGTCCGGGTGGCGACGACCGAACTCGGCCAGCAGGTGCGGCACGAAGTACTCCGCAGTCGTGATCGCCACCACGTCCAGCGTGCCGGCCGCCACGCCCATGCGCGCCTTCAGCTCGACCTCGGCCAGTTCGAGCGCCTGCAGTGCCTGGCGCGCCGCCCGCGCCACGATCTCGCCCGCCGGGGTCAGGTGGATCTCGCGCCGGCCATCGACCAGCACCTGGCCCACGATCGCCTCCGCGTCGCGGATCTGCATCGAGATCGCCGGCTGGGTCAGGTGCAGCAGGCGTGCGGCCTGGGTGAAGCTGGCGCTGTCGGCCACCGCCACCAGGGCGCGGAGCTGCTTGAGGGTAAGGCGCTGGGCGAGCTTCATCAGAAAACCTTATCTCAATAAGCCAAAAAACCTCATTTGAGCTTATTAAAGCACCGCCCTATTGTCCAGTCACCACCGCTTGCAAGTCACCGCTTCACAGCCCCTGGCAGCACACAAACGGAAGGAGACACGACATGGGCGCCGCAGACACCCCGCAACAGATCCTCGACCCCAAGAAGCGCTACCAGGCCGGCGTGCTGAAGTATGCGCAGATGGGTTACTGGAACCCGGACTACGAGCCCAAGGACACCGACGTGCTCGCGGTCTTCCGCATCACCCCGCAGGAAGGCGTCGATCCGATCGAAGCGGCCGCTGCGGTCGCCGGCGAATCCTCCACCGCGACCTGGACCGTGGTGTGGACCGACCGCCTCACCGCCTGCGACATGTACCGCGCCAAGGCCTACCGCATCGAGCCGGTGCCCGGCCAGGAGGGCCAGTACTTCTGCTGGGTCGCCTACGATCTCGACCTGTTCGAGGAAGGCTCGATCGCCAACCTCACCGCGTCGATCATCGGCAACGTCTTCAGCTTCAAGCCGCTCAAGGCCGCGCGCCTGGAAGACATGCGCCTGCCCGTGGCCTATGTGAAGACCTTCCGCGGCCCCCCGACCGGCATCGTGGTCGAGCGCGAGCGCCTGGAAAAATACGGCCGCCCGCTGCTGGGCGCGACGATGAAGCCCAAGCTCGGCCTGTCCGGCAAGAACTACGGCCGCGTGGTGTATGAGGCCCTGCGCGGTGGCCTGGACTTCACCAAGGACGACGAGAACATCAACTCGCAGCCCTTCATGCACTGGCGTGACCGCTTCCTGTACTGCATGGAAGGCGTCAATCAGGCCGCGGCGCAGACCGGCGAATCCAAGGGCCACTACCTCAACATCACCGCCGGCACCATGGAGGAGATGTACAAGCGCGCGGAATTCGCCCGCGACCTCGGCTCCTGCATTGTCATGATCGACCTCATCGTCGGCTGGACCGCGATCCAGTCGATGAGCAACTGGTGCCGCGACAACGACATGATCCTGCACCTGCACCGCGCCGGCCACGGCACCTACACCAGGCAGAAGAACCACGGCGTGTCCTTCCGCGTCATCGCCAAGTGGCTGCGCCTGGCCGGCGTCGATCACATGCACGCCGGCACCGCGGTCGGCAAGCTCGAAGGCGACCCGATGACGGTACAAGGCTTCTACAACGTCTGCCGCGACACCTTCACCAGGCAGGACCTGCCGCGCGGCCTGTTCTTCGACCAGGACTGGGCCAGCATCAAGCGCGTGATGCCGGTGGCCTCGGGCGGCATCCATGCCGGCCAGATGCACCAGCTGCTCAGCCTGTTTGGCGACGAGGTCGTGCTGCAGTTCGGCGGCGGCACCATCGGCCACCCGATGGGCATTCAGGCCGGCGCCACCGCCAACCGTGTCGCGCTCGAGGCCATGGTGCTCGCCCGCAACGAAGGTCGCGACATCGCCAACGAAGGCCCGCAGATCCTCGCCGACGCCGCCAGGTGGTGCCAGCCGCTGCGCGCCGCGCTCGATACCTGGGGTGACATCACCTTCAACTACACCAGCACCGACACGTCGGACTTCGTGCCGACCGCCAGCGTGGCCTGAAGCTCAGCCCCATCCCGGAACCGAGGAGACCCATCATGCGCATCACCCAAGGCTGCTTTTCCTTCCTGCCCGACCTCACCGACACCCAGATCGCGGCCCAGATCAACTACTGCCTCGACCAGAACTGGGCGGTCGCGATCGAGTTCACCGACGACCCCCACCCGCGCAACACCTACTGGAACATGTGGGGCCTGCCGATGTTCGACCTGCGCGACCCCGCCGGCGTGATGGGCGAACTCAAGGCCTGCCGCGAGGCCAAGCCCGAGACCTACATCCGCATCAACGCCTTCGACTCGACCAAGGGCTGGGAGACGGTACGCATGTCCTTCATCGTCCAGCGCCCCACCGCCGAGCCCGGCTTCCGCGTGATCCGCCAGGAAACGCAGGGCCGCAAGCTGCGCTACACGATTGAGAGTTACGCCGTCGGCCGCAACCCGGAAGGCGCGCGCTACAGCGCCTGACCCCCGACGACAGCAGGAGACGAGTCCATGAACGCCCCCGAGAAGGCCCCCGCCCCCGCCCGCATCGACCTCGGTGCCGAGTTCCGGGACGCCGGTATCGGCGAGGTGCTCGAGTCCCTCGAGCGCGACCTGGTCGGCCTCGCCCCGGTCAAGCGCCGCGTGCGCGAGATCGCCGCCCTGCTGCTCGTCGACCGCGTGCGCCAACGCCTGGGGCTGGCCACCGAACAGCCCTCGCTGCACATGAGCTTCACCGGGAACCCCGGCACCGGCAAGACCACCGTCGCCATGCGCATGGCCGAGATCCTGCACCGCCTCGGCTACTGCCGCCGCGGCCACGTCGTCGCGGTGACGCGCGACGACCTCGTCGGCCAGTACATCGGCCACACCGCGCCAAAAACCAAGGAGGTGTTGAAGCGCGCCATGGGCGGCGTCCTCTTCATCGACGAAGCCTACTACCTCTACCGCCCGGAGAACGAAAAGGACTACGGCCAGGAGGCGATCGAGATCCTGCTGCAGGTGATGGAGAACCAGCGCGACGACCTGGTGGTGATCCTCGCCGGCTACGCCGACCGCATGGAGCGCTTCTTCGAATCGAACCCAGGCATGAAATCGCGCATCGCCCACCACATCGACTTCCCGGACTACAGCAACAGCGAACTCGGCGAGATCGCCCAGCGCATGCTCGCCGGCTGGAACTACCGCTTCGACGAGGCCGCCTTCAGCGCCTTCGACGAATACATCGTCCTGCGTCGCCGCCAGTCGCACTTTGCCAACGCCCGCAGCATCCGCAACGCACTCGACCGCATGCGCCTGCGCCAGGCCCTTCGCCTGTTCGAATCCGGCGCCACGGTCGACGCTGAGGCGCTCACCACCATCACCGAATCCGATGTCCGCGCCAGCCGTCATTTCCAGCAGGCCGAGGCCGGCTGAACGCGCGCCGCACCCATAACGACAAGCACCGTTCCGGCACCACGCCGGGGGAGACAGACCATGTTCAACCTCGACCGCAGCACGCTCACCGAATACCTGATCGAACACCGCCGCCGCACCCCCGAGGCCACCGGCGAATTCAACGCTCTGATCCTGCAGATCGCCCAGGCATGCAAGGCCATCTCGCGCGCAGTCGCCCACGGCGCACTCGCCGACGTACTCGGCAGCCACGGCAGTGCCAACGTGCAGGGCGAGGAGCAGAAGAAGCTCGACGTGCTCGCCGACGAGATCTTCCTGCGCGCCACGCACTGGGGCGGCGACCTCGCCGGCATGGTGTCGGAAGAGAACGAGGCCCCCATCCCGCTGCCCGCCAGCGACCAGCGCGGCAAGTACCTGCTTGCCTTCGATCCGCTCGACGGATCGAGCAACATCGACGTCAACGTTGCAGTCGGCTCCATCTTCTCGATCCTGCGCGCACCCTCCCCCGGCGAGGACGCCACGGCCGCGGACTTCCTGCAGCCCGGCAGCCGCCAGGTCGCCGCCGGCTACGCCATCTACGGTCCCTCGACGATGCTGGTGCTCAGCGTCGGCAACGGGGTCGCGGGCTTTACCCTCGACCCCATCATCGGCGAGTTCTATCTCACCCACCCCGGCATCCGCTTACCCCAGACCACGCGCGAGTTCGCCATCAATGCGTCCAACACGCGCTTCTGGGAGCCTCCGGTAAGGCGCTACGTCGACGAGTGCCTGGCCGGGCGCAGCGGCCCGCGCGGCGTCGACTTCAACATGCGCTGGATCGCCTCGCTGGTGGCCGAGACCCACCGCATCCTGATGCGCGGCGGCGTCTTCCTCTACCCGCGCGACCGCAAGGACCCGGCCAGGCCCGGCCGGCTGCGCCTGCTCTACGAATGCAACCCGATCGGCTTCCTCATCGAGCAGGCCGGCGGCCGCGCCAGCACCGGCGTGCGCCCGATGCTAGAGGTCCGTCCCGAAAGCCTGCACCAGCGCATCGGCTTCGTCTTCGGGTCGCGGGAAGAAGTCGAGCGCATCGAGCGCTACCACCACGAACCGGTGATCGGCAGCGTGCAGGACGAGCCGCCACTGTTCCACGCCCGCTCGCTGTTCCGTGACACCGAGTTCGCCCAATAGGAACCGAGGGGAGACATCATGTCCGAACGCCACCCGATCGTCGCCATCACTGGCTCCTCCGGTGCCGGCACCAGCACCGTGCAGCGCACCTTCGAGGAGGTGTTCCGCCGCGAAGGCGTCACCGCCGCCGTCATCGAAGGCGACAGCTTCCACGCCTACGACCGCAAGACGATGCGCGAGAAGCTCGCCGCCTGCGAGGGCAGCACGGGCTGCCAGCTCAGCCACTTCGGCCCCGAGGCCAATCTCTTCGGCGAACTCGAGAACCTCTTTCGCAGCTACGCCGAATCCGGCGGCGGCAGGCGCCGCAAGTACCTGCACAGCCTGGAAGAGGCCGAGCACTACCAGCAGCCGCCGGGCACTTTCACCCCTTGGGAAGAGCTGCCCACCGGCACCGACCTGCTGTTCTACGAGGGCCTGCACGGCGCCGTCCAGCACGAGCAGGTGGACGTGGCCCGCTTCGTCGACCTGCTGATCGGCGTGGTGCCGGTGGTGAACCTGGAGTGGATCCAGAAGCTGCACCGCGACAAGAGCACCCGCGGCTACTCCACCGAGGCGGTCACCGACACCATCCTGCGCCGCATGCACGACTACGTTCATTACATCTGCCCGCAGTTCGCCCGCACCCATGTGAACTTCCAGCGCGTGCCGATGGTGGATACCTCCAACCCCTTCATCGCGCGCTCGATCCCGACCGCCGACGAGTCGATGGTGGTGATCCGCTTCGCCAATCCGAAGGGCATCGACTTTCCCTACCTGCTCAACATGATCAACGACAGCTTCATGAGCCGTGCCAACACCATCGTGGTGCCGGGCGGAAAGATGGAGCTGGCCATGCAGCTGATCTTCACGCCCTTCATCTGGCGCCTGATGGACCGCCGTCGCAAGGCGCTGGCGCAATGACGACGAAACACCGGCCACAACGCACCGCCCACGCCCCTGCTCGCATCCGCAGCCTGCGTGCCCGCGCACCATCGAAAGGAGTCCTCCGATGAATTTTCTGCGTCTGTCCGACCTCGACCTTGCCGGCAAGCGGGTCTTCATCCGCGCCGACTTCAATGTTCCCTTCAATGCAGACGGCAGCCTCGCGGACGACACGCGCATCCGCGCCACACTGCCCGCCATCCGCCACTGCCTGGACGCCGGTGCAGCGGTCATGATCACCTCGCACCTCGGACGCCCGGTCGAAGGAGCGCTCGCAGCCGCCGACTCGCTGGCACCCGTCGCTGGCGCATTATCCTCACTGCTCGAACACCCCGTGCCGCTGGTCAAGGACTGGACCGACGGCGGCTTCGGCGTGCGTGCGGGCGAGCTGGTGCTGCTCGAGAACTGCCGGGGCAATGTCGGCGAGAAGGCCGATGACCCACGGCTCGCCGCCCGCATCGCCCGCTTCATCGACGTCTACGTCAACGACGCCTTCGGCACCGCACACCGCAAGGAATGCACCCTCCACGCACTGGCACTCGCCGCGCCGGTGGCCTGCGCCGGGCCGTTGATGACGGCCGAACTCGATGCGCTGGGGCGTGCGCTGGCCCACCCCGCGCGCCCGCTCGCGGCGATCGTCGCCGGCTCGAAGGTGTCGACCAAGCTCACCATCCTCGAGAGTCTGGCTGCCAAGGTGGACGTGCTCGTACTGGGCGGCGGCATCGCCAACACCTTCCTCGCCGCGCGCGGCTGCGAGGTCGGCGCCTCCCTGCACGAACCCGACCTGCTCGACGCCGCCCGCCGCATCGAGCGCCGGCTGGCTGAACACGGCGGCGTGGTTTGGCTGCCCGAGGACGTGGTGGTCGCCGACCGCTTCGCCCCCGACGCCGACGCCCGTAACCATGACACCGAGCACGTACCACCAGGCACCATGATCCTCGACATCGGGCCGCAGAGCCGGGATTCGCTCGCTGGCGTGCTCGCCCGCGCCGGCACCATCGTCTGGAACGGCCCGGTTGGCGTGTTCGAGATGGACGCGTTCGCGGCCGGCACACGGGCACTCGCCTCAGCCATCGCCGCTAGCCCGGCCTACAGCATCGCAGGCGGCGGCGACACGCTGGCAGCCATAGCACGCTTCGACGTTGGCGAGCAGATCGACTACATCTCCACCGGTGGCGGCGCCTTCCTGGCGTTTCTCGAAGGCAGCGAACTGCCGGCCGTCGCCGCATTGCGCACCCGCGCCCGCACGGCGAGCCGTCGCATCGAACCGGTGCCGCAGTTCGAGCACGAGCCGGAGCTCAGCTGAGCGGGCGGCCACTGGCTGCGGTGGGCGGGCCGCCCTCCGCAGCGGCTTGTCATCGCCTGCAGCGGTGGGCAAGAATGCCGACAGATCCGCATTCCCATCCCCACTCGGCCTCCTCCCCCTCCATGTCCCTGCCCGAACAGCACCCCCTGCGCCGCCCGCTCAACGACGAGGTACACGCCCGCCCGCCCGTTCCACTCGACGCCCCCGAGTACGTGAGCTACCTGGCAGTCCTTCACCATGAAGGCAGCGCCAGTCGCGAGGCAGCCCATCTCTCGGCGCTGGCCGAGCAGTTCGGCCTCGACTCCCCGGTTACCGACAGCGGCCACGTCCTGCTCGAGATGGACGGTTTTCGCCTCAAGTGGGAACGACACAACGAGTTCTCCAGCTACACCTTCTTCCGCCCCATCCTGGCCGGTGACAGCAGCGAGGAGCACGCACTGCTGGCCGTACCCGCAGCGTGGCGGCGGGACATCCCGGGGCAGATCATCGCCGCCACCCATATCGAGGTCCGCAGCACGGACGACGTCCTCCCCGACAGCCTGCTCGAGCAGGCCTCGCCGCGCGGCGAAACCCTGGTCGCCTCACGCGTGGCGGATTGCGCCGGCTGGGTGTTCACCGACTTCCACATCCACGACGGCTTCTCGCGCTTCGTGCTGCTCGACGACGGCCTCACCCCGCGCCAGGCCGGCCGCATGGTGCAACGCCTGGTCGAGATCGAAACCTATCGCGTGATGGCCCTGCTCGCCTTTCCGGTCGCCAAGGAGGTTGGCCGTCTGCTTTCTCGAGCAGAGGATGAGCTCGCAGACCTCATGGACGGCCTCGGCCAGGCCCGCAGCACCGACGACGACCGCATCATGCTAGGCCGCCTCACCCGCCTGGCGGCGGAGGTCGAACGCTCGGTGGCCCGCACCACCTTCCGCTTCGGCGCCGCAGCGGCCTACTACCGCCTGGTGCAACAACGCATCGACGAACTGCGCGAGTCACGGCTGAACGGCTTCCCTACCATGCGCGAGTTCATGGAACGCCGGCTGGCCCCGGCCATCGCCACCTGCGCGACGATCGCCCGCCGCCAGGAGGATCTGTCGGGCCGCGTCGCACGCAACTCGCAACTGCTGCGTACGCGGGTCGACATCGAGCTCGAACGCCAGAACCAGGAGCTGCTCGCGCAGATGAACCGCCGCGCCAAGATCCAGCTCCATCTGCAGGAGACGGTGGAAGGCCTGTCGGTGGTGGCCATCACCTACTACGCTTCGCAACTGGTCAACTACGTCGCCAAGGGCGCCAAGGACTTCATCGCGCCAGCCACGCCGGAAGTGCTCACCGCGGCGTCGATTCCGGTCATCGCCGGGCTGGTGTACATGGGCTTGCGGCGAATGCGCAAGTTGCTGGCGCGGGAAGAGCACAGCGGCCATCCCTGAGCTGCCCGCCACGGCCCTGCTTCGTCCCCGCGGCCTAGTGCGGGCGTTGGGGCAGCTCGGGGGCGAAGAAGCGCAGCGTGTTGCGGCCGGCAGCCTTGGCCTCGTACATGGCGAGGTCGGCCTGCCGGATCAGCTCGTCCACCTGCAATCCCTTGCCCGCAAAGACTCTGATGCCGATGCTTGGCGTGCTGACATGGACGTGCCCCTGCAACACATAGTGTTTCCCGAGGCAGTCCAGGATCTTCTCGCCGACGGCTCGGGCATGCGCGACCGCCTCGTCCTCGCGCACGCCCAACCCGCCCAGCATCACCACGAACTCGTCGCCGCCGATGCGGGCGACGGTGTCCTCCTCGCGCACGCAGGACCGCAGCCTGCATGCCACTTCCACGAGCAGCACATCGCCCTGGTCATGCCCCAAGGTGTCGTTGAGCGCCTTGAAGTTGTCAAGGTCGATGAACAGCAGCGCCCCATGCTGGGCGTTGCGGCTGCCCTGCGCGAGCAGCTGCTGCAGGCGATCGACCAGCAATCTGCGGTTGGGAAGGTCGGTGAGCGCATCGTAGAAGGCCAGATGGCGGATCTCCTCCTCCATGGCCTTGCGCTGGGTGATGTCCGTGGATATGCCGCACAACGCGTAGATCGAACCATCCTCCCGGCGCAGCGGCAACTTGACTGACATGAAGGTGCGCTCGGCCGTGCCGCTGCGGGTGGTGTTGATCTCTTCGACCGCCACGCGTTCGCCGTGCTCGATCACTCTTCTGTCATTGCGCGCGAGATTCGCAGCGGTGGCCGCATCGAAGAATTCCGCGTCGGTCTTGCCGACCAGGTCTGCCTGACGACAATCGAACAAGTCGCATACCAGGCGGTTCGCATAGCTGTAGCGATAGTCCGCGCCCTTGATATAGATGTAGGCCTCGACACTGTCGAGGATCGTCGCGAGCTTGTCCTCACTCTCACGCAAGCGCTCCGCCTGCGCCCTCAGGGCCGCACGCTGGGCACGGTTCTCGTCGTGATAGCGCATGAAGAGACGTCCGGACCAGCGCGAGAACAGCCAGGACGCAACCAGGGCGACGCCCAGCGCAAGCCCCAGCGCGATCATCAGGCCGCGCCCTCGCGGACCGCTCATGCGTTCGAACGACTCGCGCTCGGCAAGCAGGGCGCCATGCAGTTCGTCCTCGAACACGGCAACGACGAGAATCCAGCCCCAAGGCTGGGCAGTCTCCACTCTGGCCAGCTTGGGCGCAAGCACGCCGGTCGCCGGATTGCGCCACAAGTAGCGCACCAACCCTCCACCCTCGCGCGCCTTGGCGTACAGAGTGCGCAAAGCCTCGCCCTGCTCGGCAGGAAGCTCGCTGAAATGCTTGCCTTCGAGTTCGGGCTCGGAGGGCGAAAGCAGGGAGCGGCCTTCGGCATCGATCAGGCCGACATAGCCACTTTCACCAAAGCGGAAGCCGCGCAGTCGGGCCAGCGCCTCATTCTGAAGATGGATTTCCCACTCGTAGGTGTAATCGCCTGTGCCGATCAGCCAGTCGTAAGGCTCAAAGTGGCGGACATAGGCAAGCTTGTCGGCCATGCGCTGAGGGTCGTCAGGACGGTACCAGCGGTAGCGGAAGAACCCCTGCCCCGGTGGCAGGCGTGCTGCATCGATGAGGCCCCGCATGATGTAGCGGCCAGTGTCGTCCTGGTTATCCGGCATCAGCCGCCCTTCGAACTGCGGGGCGGTGGGCAGCAGGATGAAGCGACCGCTCATGTCGTCGATGAAGAAATATCCTCGCCCATCGAAGAAACGCACAGGCCTGAGCGCCTCGACGATCAAACGCTGAATATCGTCATCGGGTCGCCGTCCCACCTCACGCGCATGTATGGCGGTTGCGATCTGGAGCGCCGCTTCCACAGGCTCGATGACGGCGTTGCGCAACGTCTCTTCGGTGCGCGAGCGGGTAAACTCCAGGTAGTCGAGCGCAGAGGCCATCTCGGCGTCCAGGCGCGCTTCCAGCTTGGCGGTGACAACCTGCTCCAGACGCGCGATCGAGGCCCGATGCGCATCGATGTGCTGCCAGGAAAAGATGCTGCCCAGGGCCAGCGTAAGGACGACAACAACAACCAGGGTACCGACGAGGTGAAGCCGCGGAATGACTCGAGCTTGATCGGAAAGAGACACGATATCGGGGCGCACTGCCAGCGCCAGTATGAATGCACGGACCGGATTCTAGATGCTGCAGCGCAAAATAGCGCCATCAAGCATCACGGTCGCACGCATTCTCAAGGACGGCCACGACAAATCGCGCCCCTACGCGGCAATGCGTCACACAGTCAGTCGGCTGACGGGCTGCCCCCCCCTGTCGCACCCGCGCCGTCCGGCCTAGGCAGCGCCCTGCACCCTGCTACTGCCCGGCTCCTGCAACTCTTCACGGACACGCCCCCCACGCATGTCGCCAATCGTTGCCCGCACACTCTTGAGGTGGTACTCCATCAACAGCTTCTTCGTTGCCTCGGGTACGGCCGGATCATGATAGATGCTGTGGAAGAGCTGCGACTGCACGAACATTGTCTGGCGCTTGATCGTGGCGCAATCGGGGTCCCTGACGCCATTGTTCAACTTGGCCACGATCGACAGTACGTCGCGCTTGAACTTGTAGATCACCGGTGTCTTCTCTCGCGATCTGACAGCAGGCGTCTTGTCCGTCGCAAAACCGATGAGTCTGCACAGAAAGGCCTTCATGATTCAGCGGTGGGCACTCGGAGCGCGTCTGGCAACGCATTGTTTCAACACGGGGGACCCAGCCTGCAACTGCAGGACAGCGTCTGATCGAGCGCCGAATTATACCCCCGTCAATTCCGAACGCATAGCAAGCATTCGGCAGGCGGCAGTCTCCCCCCGGATCAGTGCCAGGCGCCAGCCTCGCGCTCGCGCGCGTACTTGCCGTAACGGTAACCCGACCACGGCGACACGGAAATCACGCCGCCATCGTCAGAGAACGCGAACGTGATGATCTGTTCAGCACCCAGCCACGGTGCCCCCCCGCCCTTGGCGGGCAGAGGTTCGGGCAACCCGAGTGCCCGCGCTTCCGGGGTGAACAGGAAGGGCGCGGGCGAGTGAATCTCCGGCACATACTTCAAGGAAACGAAACGGGTGCCGTCCATGGCATGAACCGGCAGGGATTCGGCGATCTCGCGGACCTTGACCTCGCCAAAGCAGAACCTCGATTCACGACGGCTGTAGTAAGGCTCGCCGGCCTCGAGCAGATGGTACTTCCCGTCCGAGAACGCCAGCAGCCCGGCCTGCTCCAGCCCCTTGCATGCGTCGCACGGGATATGGTTCCACATCGGCGAGCGCGGGAATGCGCCGGGTATGGTGATGCAAGCCGGAGCCAGGCGTTCGAGCTCGGCGTCGATCGCCGTTGCAAACACGGCGGCATGGTCTCTGACCACTGCTGCGCCATGAGGGTCGGCACCCGACTTCATCAACACCAAGTACAGGCCAATACCGGCCGCCGACAATACAAGCACGCCACGAAGCAACTGCATGATATCCCTCGATCCGCGTCAAGAAGGCACTTCGATGAAGAGCACCGGCGCCCTGAACGCCCCCGTCAATCCTGTCAGCCTTGTTCTCTGTGCATGCGCAACCACTCAAGAACATCCTCAGCACTCCTGTCCGGCGGAAACACGGGATAGAACACCTTGCGGATGACGCCCTCCTCGACGACCAGCGTCAAGCGCTTGTATAGCTCCATGCCTGCGGCGTTGAAGGTCGGCAGGTGCAGCGCCGTCTTCAAGGCAAGCGCACTATCGCTCAGCAGTTCAAAAGGCAGACGCAGCCGGTCGCGGGCTTCGCGCTGGTAATCCGAGCTCTGGGCACTCAGGCCGAAAACACGCGCCCCAAGCGCGGCGAGTTCGCCATGGTGGTCACGGAAGCTGCAGGACTGCGGCGTACAGCCGCGCGCACCAGGAATTGCATCCCAGCCATCCGGCAAAGGCACACCTGGCTGCCCGGTCCGGGGATATACGTAGATGACGCATGAACCATGCAGGGTGCTCAGATTGACAGTCGAACCATCGGTGGCGGCGAGCACCAGATCTGGCGCAGATGCGCCTTCAAGATGCGCAGCCGCCCCATCATCGACGGGACACGGCAACTCGGGGGGTAACACGGAAGGATTGATATTCATTGCAGCTTCATCAAGTAAGGGTCAAGCACCCGTATCGGCTGTAAACAGCACGCACCGCCCCGGTCCGGAGCCCCCGCCTCAGTGGCTATCGGGAGAGCTGTACCGCTCGATGACCTGCCGTTCGGTCAATGTGGGCGTCTGGTTCGCGAGCGCATAGTAGCCCGGCTTCCTGTCGATATAGACCTGCGTGACGATCTCGAAATCGGTGGAATCGAACACGCCAGCAGGGACGAAGTGGGCGCCTGTGGACAAGAGCTTGTAGTAGAGGTGCGTTCCACATCTACTGCAGAAGCCTCGCTCTGCCCACTCGGATGACGAAAACACCGAGATATGCTGAGCACCCTCAAACTGTACGTCTGGCCCACAATGAACGGCCAGGAGTGGCCCACCACCCCATCGCCGACAGAACCCGCAATGGCACGCACCAATTTCCTTCACGTCGGGCGCGATGAGGTTCACTGCGCCACAAAGACAACGACCTTTCATGCGCCTATCCTCCTGAGACTGTTGCAGCGGGTTGGATTGAATGGCGAATCAGGCATCAGCGATCGCCTCGATCAGCGTACAACCGCTGTTCGCCAAGAAAGTCAGATCGGACTCATCCGCGGCCTTTGCCACAGTGAACCCACAATCCGCAAGCATCGCCATTAAACGACTGGGAGCGTACGGTCGAAGCACCAACTCCTCAGTCTCCGTCTCGACAACGCGGTAACCTGCACGCTTTGTGTATGTTCCGGAATAACACAGCAGCTCCGCACTCGCCACTCTCGAGGCGACACACGTGTAGGTGATCGAGCTCCCATCGGTACAGGTCACAACGCGGGTTTCGAGCTCTGCGGGACTGGTCAGCTCGATATCGTCGGAGACGATCTCAAGCAAGAGGGCTGCCCCCGGCTCCAAGTGGGCGCGCAAACGCAGCAGCGCCAACTGCAGTTCGCTCTCGTCGGTGATCAGACAGATCGAACCGGAAGGGATAAACGCCATGGAGTAGCGATGCGGAAGCGCAAGTGAAGCCAAGTCTTGCTGGAACACCCTCACCTCGACCCCGAGTCTGTGCGCACGAGCGCTGCAGGCCGCCAGCATCGGAAGAGAGGAGTCGACGCCATCAACCGAGAATCCCGCAAGCGACATGGGCAGGAGGAAACGCCCCGATCCACACATCGGCTCCAACACCCGGCCACCTGATTTCCTGGCACGGTCAACGTAAAAGGCAAGCGCATCGACAGGTGCGGATGGTTTGTCAAGGTCATAGAATTCGGCGCACAGGCTGCCGTATGCGTTCATGGAATTCATGCGAGCTAAGATTAGTTCGGAACGTTGCGCTTCAGCCAAGTTCAGGGCACATGTGACCGCTGCCTCAACGCAACGCCATTACAGCATACGGAATGACGACCAGAAGCAACAGACCAAATGACAGGTAGTTTCCTGTTCGTGGATCGAAGTCTCTGAACACCCTGGCCCATGGCCGTTTGAGAAGCGTCCTGGCCAGAACGATATCGAAGCTGGCCATGAACAATGCCAACGCAAGCCCAATGGCAAGGAGCGCCCCTGGCTCATTCACTCCGATGCCGGGGACAAGCAGGTAACACACACCGAACGCCAAGGCTGTGCCCGTCACGATGCTTACCTTCAAGGCTCGCCCCTTGCCCACCCGCGGAACAAGCACTGCGGCCCTTAGAATTCCGTGCAGCGTCTCGATGCCGGCGAGCACGACACAAAGCGCTAGCACCCTCAGGATTTCCGACGTCATGCGCAGCGTGCCTCATGCTGATCGAGGCGTGGTATCAGCGGCGGAGAGCAGTGCCAGCCGCTGCGTGCTGTTCGCCCGCTACTGCACGAAGATGAGCAAGACACCGCACGGATCCCAAACGTGGAGAACGAGCGAACCGTCAACGGCCTCCGGTGGTGTGAAGCGAACATTGGGAAAGCTGCCGCCATTCACAATCTCGTTTACCCGTCGATGCCATGCCTCGACATCCATGACGCCCATCACGAACATGCAGTTGTCCGCCCAGTCCTTGACATAGTAATTCTGCAGTCGAATGCAGTGGCCATTCAACTCGAAGTCGGCGGTACCGCCCCAACCGTCCGACATAGCAAAGCCGAGCGCTTGATAGAAGCGTTTGGACTCCTCGAAGTCTTTGGCGGGAACATAGGCTCTGAGGTCGACGATACTCAAGGACATGCCATATCTCCTGTTCTCAAACTACTCCAGCACAGAGCATTGCTCACTGCCTGGACCCCATCGATGACTGTACCTTCCTCAGTCCCGAAAGTGAGCGCCCCTCCCCTATAATCCCGGCTTTGCCAGCAACCCGAGGCCCCACCGTGGCGACGCCCATTTTCGAGACTTCCATCAAGAGCCTGCCGCTACTCGGCCGCGGCAAGGTGCGCGACATCTACGCCGTCGATGCCGACAAGCTGCTGATCGTGACCAGCGACCGCCTGTCTGCTTTCGACGTGATCCTTCCCGACCCGATCCCGGACAAGGGCCGCGTGCTGGTGGCGCTGGCCAACTTCTGGTTCGACAGGCTCGGCCACATCCTGCCCAACCAGCTCACCGGCATCGACCCCGAGACGGTGGTGGCGGCGGACGAGCGCGACCAGGTGCGCGGGCGCGCACTGGTGGTCAAGCGCCTCAAGCCCTTGCCGATCGAGGCAGTGGTGCGGGGCTACGTGATCGGCTCGGGCTGGAAAGACTACCAGGCCAGCGGCGCCATCTGCGGCATCGCGCTGCCGGCGGGCCTGCAACAGGCGGCGAAACTACCGGCACCGATCTTCACCCCCTCGTCCAAGGCGGACATGGGCGAGCACGACGAGAACATCTCCTTCGAGCAGGCACAGGCGCGCTGCGACGCCATGCTGAAGGACGCGCTCGCCGGCACTGGCAAGACCGGTGCGCAACTTGCCGAGGAAGCGCGCACAGCAGCGATTGCGCTGTACTCCGAAGCAGCAGACTACGCTGCAAGCCGCGGCATCATCATCGCCGACACCAAGTTCGAGTTCGGCATCGACGCCGCGGGCACGCTGCACCTGATCGACGAAGCGCTCACCCCAGACTCGTCGCGGTTCTGGCCCGCCGACAGCTACCGCGAAGGCATCAGCCCACCGTCCTTCGACAAGCAGTACGTGCGCGACTACCTCGAAACGCTCGACTGGAACAAGACCGCGCCCGGCCCCCGGCTGCCGGCCGAGGTCATTGAGCACACCGCAGGCAAGTACCGCGAGGCCTACGAGCGCCTGACCGGCGGCACCCTGGCCTGAGCGCAGCAGGCCGGGTCGCTGTTCCAGCCCGATTGCAGCAGCCCCGTGGGGCCCGTCCGCAAGCGTGTGCGGACGGGCCCACGCTTTTGAACGACGGCCGCCGGGATGGAACAGGAACAACTCGTATTCGCGAACTCGACGATTCTGTCCTACTCTAAGAGTCAGCCTGCCGCCCGAGACGCCCTCGTGGGCGCCGGAGCGACAGCGCACCCCTCGCAGCACACCACAGGGAGACAGCCATGGACCACTCGTCAAACTCGCTGGAGCAGCATTTCCACCTGCCACACGTTCGCCATGTCGACCGTTCGCGCCCCCTGCAGTGGTTGAAGCTGGGCTGGGAAGATATGCGCGACAACCTCGGCGCAAGCCTGCCCTACGGGGTCGTGCTCGCTGCGATGGGGTACTTGATACTCTCCTTCGCCGCCGACATGCCCTATCTGTTCACAGCGGCCATTTCAGGCTTCTTCCTGGTCGGCCCGATCGCGGCGGCAGGTCTCTACGAGGTCTCACGCCGGCACGAGCGCGGCGAACGGGCCTCCTTCATGGACTCGATGAGGGGCCTGCGCGGACACGCTGACAGCATCGCCTACTTCGGGGTCTTCCTCGCGCTCGCGCTGATCGCCTGGGAGCGCCTGTCGGCGATACTTTTCGCACTGTTCTTCCGGGGCGACCTCGCCGAAGTCTCGGGCTTTCTCAGCAGCGTCTTCATGTCGGGCGAGAACCTGTACTTCGTGTTCGCCTACATGGTGATCGGCGGCACGCTGGCTGCCGTGGTGTTCGCACTGTCCGCCGTCGCCATTCCGATGCTGATGGATCGTGACGTCGACAGCGTAACCGCAGCCATGACCAGCCTGCGGGCGGTTCAGGTGAACTTCGACACGATGGCGCTATGGGCAGCGATCATCGTCGCGCTCGTCCTGGTGGGCTTTGCAACCATGATGATCGGCATGGTCATCCTGCTGCCGCTCCTGGGCCACGCGAGCTGGCATGCGTATCGTGACCTGATCGAGAAGTAAGTACGACAACCAACAGCAGGTCAATTGAGATTGCTGCGGGCGCCCATAGCGGCGCCCGCAGCAATTTTTACGGCACAATAGTCCGCATCAACCAACCCTGGATTGCCCACGATTCCCATGCAGAACGACAGCACCGCAGCCAATCCTCTCCTCGATTTCTCCGCGATGCCGCGCTTCGAGGACATCAAGCCCGAACATGTCGAGCCTGCCATCCGCAGTCTGATCGACGAGAACCGCGCGCTGATCGAGCGCCTCACCGCCGACCCGGGCACCCCCACCTGGGACGGCTTCGTCAGCCCGATGGACGAGGCCGGCGAGTGCCTCGGCCGCGCCTGGGGCGTGGTCGGCCACCTGCACAGCGTGTTCGACGTGCCCGAGTGGCGCGAGGCCTATAACGCGATGTTGCCCGAGATCTCGCGCTTCTACGCTGAGGTCGGTCAGAACCTGGCGCTGTTCGAGAAGTACAAGGCACTGCACGACAGCCCCGAGTTCGCCACCCTGTCGCCGGTGCGCCAGCGCATCCTCGAGCACGGGCTGCGCGACTTCCGCCTCTCCGGTGCCGAACTGCCCGATGACCAGAAGCCCCGCTTCCAGGAAATCCAGGAAGAGCAGTCCCAGCTCGCAGCCAAGTTCTCCGAGAACCTGCTCGACGCCACCAACGCCCACGCCGAGTGGGTCAGCGATGAGGCGGGCCTTGCCGGGATCCCGGACGATGCCCGCCAGGCCGCCCGCGCCGCAGCCGAGGCCGAGGGCAAGCCGGGCTGGAAGTTCACCCTGCAGATGCCCTCCTATCTGCCGGTACTGCAGTACGCCGACGACCGCGAACTGCGTGCGCGCATGTACCGCGCCTACGCCACCCGCGCTTCCGAGCTGGGTAAGCCCGAGCTCGACAACGGCCCGCTGATCGGACGCATCCTTGCGCTGCGCGATGAAGAGGCCCGCATGCTCGGCTATCGCAATTTCGCCGAGGTGTCGCTGGTTCCCAAGATGGCCGACACGCCGGAACAGGTGCTCGGCTTCTTGCGCGACCTCGCCGCCAAGGCCAAGCCCTTTGCCGAGAAGGACCTGGAAGAACTCAAGACCTTCGCCAGGGCCGAGCTCGGCCTCGATACGCTCGAACCCTGGGACGTGGCCTACGCCGCCGAGAAACTCCGCCAGGCGCGCTACGCCTATTCCGACCAGGAGGTGAAGCAATACTTCCCCGAGCCCAAGGTGCTCGACGGCCTGTTCGGCGTGATCCGCGCGCTCTACCGCGTCGACATCCTGCCCGACGAAGCGCCCACCTGGGACCCGGACGTACGCTTCTTCCGCATCGAGAAGGACGGTGCAAACGGACCGGAACTCGTCGGCCACTTCTACCTCGACCTGCACGCGCGCAGCACCAAGCGTGGCGGCGCGTGGATGGACTCGGCGCGCAGCCGCCACCGCAACACCTGGGGCAGCGACACACCGGTGGCCTACCTGGTGTGCAACTTCCCCGGCCCGGTCGGCGGCAAACCGGCCACCTTCACCCATGACGACGTGCTCACCCTGTTCCACGAGTGTGGCCACGGCCTGCACCACCTGCTCACCCAGGTGGACGAACTGGCGGTGTCCGGAATCCACGGCGTCGAGTGGGACGCCGTCGAACTGCCCAGCCAGTTCATGGAGAACTTCTGCTGGGAATGGGACGTGCTGCAAGGCATGACCGCCCACGTTGACACCGGCGCGCCGCTGCCGCGCGCACTCTACGACAAGATGATCGCCGCCAAGAACTTCCAGAGCGGCATGCAGACCGTGCGCCAGCTCGAGTTTTCGATGTTCGACCTGCGCCTGCACGGCGAGGTGGATGCCTCCTCGGGTCCCGTCCCGATCGAGCGCGTCATGGCCCTGCTCGACGAAGTGCGCCGCGAAGTGGCGGTGATGATACCGCCCGCCTGGCACCGCTTCCCGCACAGCTTCTCGCACATCTTCGCCGGCGGCTACGCGGCCGGCTACTACAGCTACAAGTGGGCCGAGGTGCTGTCGGCCGACGCCTTCGAGGCCTTCGAGGAAGCCGGTGCGGGCAAGGGCAGCCTGCTCGACCCCGAGACCGGCGAACGCTTCTGGCGTGAGATCCTCGCCGTCGGCGGCAGCCGACCGGCGCTCGACTCCTTCAAGGCCTTCCGCGGTCGCGAGCCCAGGGTCGACGCGCTGCTGCGCCACAGCGGGATGGTGGCGCAGGCATGAAGGCCGGAAGCGGAGATTCAGGCATATCGACCCGGTGAGCAAGCACCACTATCGCAACTTGCAATAAATAGCAAGTTGCGATACTCTTGCATTGATGAAACTGATCTCGAACAAGGCGCTGCGAGACTTCTCTATACGCCATTCCGATGCCGAGGCGCCCCTGCAAGCCTTTCGGCAGCTGATCGAGAAAGGCCACTACCCGCACTTCGCAGCCTTGCGCGCCACGTTTCGTGGTGTCGACAAGGTCGGCGGGCGCTATGTGTTCAACATCGGCGGTAACAAGTATCGCCTGATCGCGGCAATCGCCTTCGAGCCCCAGTTGGTCTGGGTGAAGGCCGTGCTCACGCACGCCGACTACGACGAAGGAGACTGGAAATGAGCGTCACGGACGTCCTCGCCCCCTGGGCCGCCATCAACGACGCCCTCGGCTTGTCCGCACCGATCCGCGACGAAGCGCATTACGCCGAGCTGCTGGCCTTCGTCGACGAAGCCTTCGAACAGTTCGGCGAAAACGAGGCGCACCCGATCTTCGGCCTAGTCTCGATCGTGGCCGACCGGATCTGCGAGTATGAAGCGCGCGTCCATCCCTGGCCGGCGTTGCCGCCGTCCGAGCTGCTGCGCGAATTGATGGCCGAGCACGGCATCCGCCAAAGTGACCTGCCCGAGGTTGGCACGCAGTCGGTCGTTTCCGAGATCCTGGCAGGCAAACGGGGGCTCAACCTGCGTCAGGTCAAGGCCCTATCGGAGCGCTTCAAGGTCCCGATGGAAGTGTTCTCCGCCTGAGGCAAATGGCTTCGAGGATGCTCGAAGCCAGGTCTCTCCCCATCGCCCTTCGGCATCGCCCTCGGGTCCGACGACCCTCTGGCACTCCCCAGTTCAATACCAAAAGGCTTGCATGAAGATCGCCACCTGGAATGTCAATTCGCTGAAGGTCCGCCTGCCGCATGTCCTCGACTGGCTGGCGGCAAACAAGCCCGACGCGCTGTGCCTGCAGGAACTCAAGCTCGAAGACAAGGCCTTCCCGGTCGCTGATCTGGAGGCCGCCGGCTACCACGCCGTCTTCATCGGCCAGAAGACCTACAACGGCGTCGCCATCCTCAGCCCGCAGCCGATCGACGAGGCGACTGTGGTGCGCAACATCCCCGGCTTCGAGGACGAGCAGAAGCGCATCATCGCCGCCACCATCAACGGCGTGCGCGTGGTGTGCGGCTACTTTCCCAACGGCCAGGCGGTGGGTTCGGACAAGTTCGAGTACAAGCTGCGCTGGCTCGCCGCGCTGACCGAGTGGTTGCGCGAGGAGCTGAAGACGCACGAGCGCCTGGTGCTGGCGGGCGACTTCAACATCGCCCCCGAGGACCGCGACGCCCATCCGGAGTGGAAGGACGAGATCCACGTGTCGGAGCCCGAGCGCGCCGCCTTCCGCGCGCTGCAGGACCTTGGCCTGATCGACGCCTTCCGGCTGTTCGAACAACCCGAGCGCGCGTTCTCGTGGTGGGATTACCGGATGATGGCCTTCCGCCGCAATTTCGGCCTCCGTATCGACCACCTGCTGGTGTCGCCCGCATTGCGCGAGCACTGCCTGAGCTGCGTGGTGGACAAGGAGCCACGCCGACTCGAGCGGCCTTCGGACCATGCACCGGTCGTGCTGGCGCTGGCCTGAACCGATGAGCCTCCGTCCATCCCCGAGCGCTGCTGCCCAGCTCGACGCACGCTACCCGGTCCTGGCCGAGCTCTCTGCGCCCGCGCGCGAGCAATTGCTGCGGAGCGCGCAATGGATGCGCGTGCCTGCAGGGGCGATGCTGTTCGACGACCGCCAGGCCTGCGAGGGCTTCCCCTTCGTGGTCGAGGGCTCGGTGCGGGTAAGCAAGTGCGCACCCAACGGGCGCGAGCTTCCGCTCTATCGCGTTGGCCCGGGCGAGACCTGCATCATCTCGTCGTCCTGCCTGCTCGGCCACGAGGACTACAACGCGCGCGGTGTCACCGAGGCCGATACCGAGCTGATGCTGCTGCCCAAGCCAGTGTTCGACGCCATGCTGGGTGAGCGCGCCTTCCGCGACTTCGTGTTCCACCTCTTCGCCGAGCGCATCGCCAACCTGATGCAGCTCATCGAGGAGGTCGCCTTCCGCAAGCTCGACCAGCGCCTGGCCGCCCTGCTGCTCGGCAAGGGCCGCACGATCCACACCACGCATCAGCACCTCGCCGACGAACTTGGCAGCGTGCGCGAGATCGTGAGCCGGTTGCTGAAGGGATTCGCCGAACAGGGCCTGGTACGCCTGGGGCGCGAGCAGATCGAGATACTCGACGCGACGGGACTGCGCAGGCTGGCAGCGGACGGCTCCGCCAAGCCGGGTTGATGCGGACTGGATACGGGCACCTTGGCCGCGTGGATCTGTCGCATGGAAGTGGGCGCTATGTAACCTCGGTTACAGACCGGGGTCATGCGCCCATGGTCCAATGACGCCACTCACCCATCTGCAGCAAGGAGAACCTCATGAAGACGAACGTTGGCGGCATCGACAAGATCCTGCGCATCCTGGTCGGCATCGCGCTGATCGCCTGGGCCCTGTTCGGCGGGCCGGTGTGGGCCTGGATCGGTATCCTGCCGCTGGCGACCGGCCTGATGGGCTGGTGCCCGGCCTACACGCTGATCGGCCTCAACACCTGCCCGCTCAGCAAGAAGTAATCGACTTCGCATCACATCAGAAAGCCGGGGTAACCCGGCTTTTTTCATTGCGTAGGCGCAGCGCGGCGGCGCTGCGGTCTCAGCCCCTGGCGCTGCAGTGATTGGCGATGGCGACGAACTGCGCCACCGACAGCCGCTCCCCGCGCAGGCTGCCATCGATGCCCAGGGCCTCGAAGTCGGCGTCGCCTACGAAGTCGCGCAGCGTGTTCTTGAGCGTCTTGCGGCGCTGACCGAAGGCCGCAGTGACGATGCGGCCGAGCAGCGCCTCGTCCTGCGCACCGAGCTGATCGACAGGCAGCGGCGCCATGCGCACGATGCTCGACATCACCTTCGGCGCCGGCCGGAACGCGCCTGGCGGCACGTCGAACAAGCGTCCCATGCGGAAGCGGTACTGCAGCATTACCGAAAGCCGGCCGTACTCCTCGGTGCCCGGCTCGGCCACCATGCGCATCACCACCTCCTTTTGCAGCATGAAGGTCATGTCCCTGACGCGATCGGCAAAGCCGGCGAGGTGGAACAGGATGGGCGTCGAAATGTTGTACGGCAGGTTACCGACGATGCGCAGCGCGGGCCCCGCATCTGCGGCAAGCCCGGCACACAGGCTACCGAAGTCGAACTTGAGCGCATCACCCTCGTGCACCGTGATCTGCGCAGGTGTGTAGCGCTCATGCAGGCGGGCGATGAGGTCGCGGTCGATCTCGACCACGTGCAGATGGCCCAGACGCTCGATCAGCGGTGCAGTCATCGCGCCCAGTCCGGGGCCGATCTCGACCATCAGTTCGCCGGCCTGCGGGCGGATGCCGTCGATGATCTTGCGGATGATGTTGGGGTCGGACAGGAAATTCTGGCCGAAACGCTTGCGGGCACGGTGGCCGTCGGTCTCGTGGTCGTGCATGTCTCTTCTCTTGCGGCCCGGCGCGTGGCGCGGGTCAGGCCGCCGCGCGCGCCGCCACCATGGCAGTCGCGAGTTCAACGGCGGCAAAAAGGCTGCCCGCGTCGGCGCGGCCACTGCCGGCCAGGTCGAGTGCAGTGCCATGGTCCACCGAAGTGCGGATGATCGGCAGTCCCAGGGTCACATTGACGCCGCCGCCGAAGCTGGCGTGCTTGAGCACAGGCAGGCCTTGGTCGTGGTACATCGCCAGCACCGCATCGCCACGCTCGAGCGTGTGCGGCACGAACAAGGTGTCTGCCGGCAAGGGGCCGACCAGGTGCATGCCCTCGCCGCGCAGGCGGGCCAGCACCGGCTCGATGACCTCGATCTCTTCGCGCCCCATGTGCCCACCCTCACCCGCGTGCGGGTTGAGCCCAGCAACCAGGACGCGCGGGCTGGCGATGCCAAAGTGACGGACGAGGTCGCTGTGCACGATGCGCAGCGTCTGCTCGAGCAGGTCGGGGGTAATCGCCGCCGGCACCGCGGCCAGCGGCAGGTGGGTGGTTGCGAGCGCGACGCGCAGGCCACCACCGACCAGCATCATCACCACACGCGGCGTGCCGGTATGCTCGGCGAGGTATTCGGTGTGGCCACTGAACGGCAGGGAGTCGCGCGCACCCAGCCCCTCGCAGATCACGCCTTTATGCACCGGGGCGGTGACCATGGCGGCGAACTCGCCCTGCACGCAGCCGGCAATCGCGCGGTCGAGCAGCGCCAGCACATGAGCCGCATTGGCCGGATCGAGGGCGCCGGCGCGCGCGGGACGGGCAAGCGGCAGGTGCAGTACATCGAGCGTGCCGGCCACTGCCGCCTCGTCGGCACGGAAGGGGCGCGGCACGACCCGGACCCCTGCCATCGCGGCCCGCTCACGGATGAGTTCGATGTCGCCAAGCACCACGAGGCGCGCCGACCACAGCCGCTCGGCCAGTCGTGCGCACAGCTCGGGCCCGACGCCGGCCGGCTCGCCGCTGGTGACGGCGATCAGGGGCGCGGAGTGTGCCAGTGTCACTCGCGCTCCAGGCGAAGCTCGACGTAGGTACTGTCGCGCAACTGGCGCAGCCAGTCCTCGTAGCCTTCCTCGGCCTTGCGCTCGCGCAAGGCCATGCGTGCTGCATTGCGCTTGCGCTCGTCGGTGACGTCCTGCACGCGGCGCTCCACGACCTGGATCAAATGCCAGCCGAAGGGCGAGCGCACCGGTGCGCTCACCTCGCCCGGCTGCAGCGCATTCATCGCACGCTCGAACTCGGGCACGGTGTCGCCCGGGTTCAGCCAGCCCAGGTCGCCACCGCTGGCGGCGGAAAGATCGGCCGAGTTGGCCTTGGCCAGATCACCGAAGTCGGCGCCATTGACCACGCGCTCGCGCAACGCGAGCAGGCGAGCCTCGGCCTCGGCGTCATCGAGCACCTCGGAGGTGCGCACCAGGATATGGCGTGCGCGCGTCTGTTCAAGCTGCTGTGCGGTATCGATGCCACCGCCGCGCCGATCGACCAGGCGGACGATGTGAAGCCCCGCCGCGCTGCGCAGCACCGGCGAGGTCTCGCCCGGGCTCATGCCGCGAACCGCATCGGCGAACAGCGCCGGCAGGCGGTCCAACGGGCGCCAGCCGAGCTCGCCCCCCGACAGGCCATCGGGCGAGTCCGACATCTCGGCCGCCACACGGCCGAAATCCTCGCCCGAGCGCAGGCGTACAAGCGCCTGCTCGGCACGGGCACGCACCACCTCCACCTGCTGCGGCGAAGCGCCTTCCGGCGTACGCAGCAGAATGTGGGCGACGGCGAACTCCTGACCCGAGAAGGCATCCGGGTTGTTGGCGATGAAATTGTCGATCTCGGCGTCGGTCACCACGATGCGGCTATCGACCTCGCGTTCGCGCAGGCGGGTGAGCAGGATCTCGGTGCGGATCTCGTCGCGGAAACGGCCCCAAGCGACGCCGTCGGCGTCGAGCGCCGCACGCAACTGTTCCATCGACATGTTGTTGTTGCCGGCGATGCGCTCGATCGCGCGTTCGAGCGTGGTGTCGTCCACCCGCAGCGCGGTCTCTTCGGCCAACTGCACCTGCGCACGCTCGACGATCAGGCGCTCGAGCAGCTGGCGCTCGAGGACTTCCGTGGGCGGCAGCTCGACGCCCTGGCGGCGCAGCTGGCGCTCGGCCTGCTCCACGCGGGCGCGTAGCTGCAAGGCGGTGATGACCTCGTTGTTGACGACCGCGATGATGCGATCGACCTCGACCGCACGCGTCTGCGCATGGGCCGGCAAGGCCAGGCCAGCCGCGGCGAGGGTGACGACGAGGGCGCTACGGGTGCGGGAAATTAGGCGATTCATGGTCATTTGCAATGGGGTTCGCATGTACTGGCAGGGGCTGCGGCGCTCAATCGACGCCGAAGACGCGGTCCGCCGAAGAGTCGTTGATCTTGCCATAGCCGGGCACGCTGCGCTTGATCAGGCTGACCGGATTCGAGCCGATGCTGGCAAGGTCGTTGAGCTCGAGCTGCAGGAAGACGGCCTTGGTCACGTCGCTCTCGTCGATCGCGAAGCGGTGCATCGCAATCCGGAATGCCCAGCAGCCGCCGTTGTATTCCAGCCCGCCGATGGCTTCGGTCACGCGGTTGTCCTTGAGCGAATGCGTCACCCGGCCCACGCCATACCAGCCCCGCCCAAGCGGCCACTGGCCGGAGACGTCGACGTCCTCGAGGCCGACGATGCTGTCGGCAATGCGCAGGCTGGGCGCATAGCGGTAGCTCAGGTTGAGCACCTTGGCGAAATCCGGCTGGTAACGGACGCTGGCATTGATGCGTTCGCTGCGCCCGCTGTCGGTGTTGTACTGCACATAGGAATCGACCGAGACCGTGCGCGTGACACGCCCGCCGATGCCCGCAAGCAGTTCGGCCCCCTGCCCCGAGGGACGCAGGGTGTCGCCCGAGTTCAGCGACACCTTCTGATCGGAGAAATAGTAGCGCTGGCCGACCACCGCCCGCAGGCGCTCGATGCCGGTATCGGACTCGATCAGGCGCGTGCTTACCGCGGCGGTCAGGTCGTTGGCATCGCCGATGCGGTCGCTGCCCGAGAAGCGGTTCTCGGAGAACAGCTGCGCGAAGCCGACGTCGAAGCGGCTGGTGTCGAACAGCGGGATCTCGTCCTGCTTGCGGCTGGGCACGCGCAGGTAATAGAGCCGTGGCTCCAGCGTCTGCAGGTAATCACCGCCGAACAGGTTCGTGTCACGCTCGAAGAAAAGGCCGGAATCGACCGAAACGATGGGCAGCGAGCGTGTCACCGAGGTCTTCATGCCAGCATCCGCTGGCGAGCGGTCGATGTCGTAGCTGGTGTAGTGCAGGCCAGCCTTTGGCGTCACGAACCAGGCGGCTCCCGTCATGGGCAGCGAGACCTGGGGATAGGCGGTGAAGCGCCTCGCCTCGTCGCGGTCACGCCGTGCATCCTCGTGCGCGAAATGCACGTACTCGGTATTGAGTACCGCGCTCACGCCGCCGGGAAGGTCTGCGCGTGCGGCATCGAGGCGCAGTTGCGGCAGGCGGCGATACGGCGACCTGTTCCTCGATTCAGGATCGGGGCTGAGCGTCTGGTAGCTCTGCGCCAGCGCCGATGCCGTCCACCAGCCGCCGGTATAGATCAGACGCCCCTCGCGCAGCAGGTTGACCCGGGACGCAACACCGATGCGGGAGGACAGATCCTCGAAATAACTGTCGTCGGATACCGCATTGAGGTCCACCGTGCCATACAGGTTGGGCGCAATGCGGTGCTGGTGCTGCAGCGCACCCAGACGTCGCTCCTCGCCGGTGACGTTATCCTTGGGCATCCACTCGACCCGGCTCGTACCCTGGTAGTCCTCGCCCAGGTAGCGGAACTCGCCGCCCAGCTGCAGGCCGCGCCGGCTCATGATGCGGGGCGCGAGCGTGGCGTCGTAGTTGGGTGCCAAGTTGAAATAGTAGGGCTGCGTGAAGTCGACACCGGTCTTGTTGGACGACCCGAAGGTCGGCGGCAGCAGGCCGGACTGGCGCTGGCCATTGAGCGGAAACTCGGCCCACGGCATCCAGAACAAGGGCACGTCCATGAACACCACCGATCCACCACGAGCAGTGCCCACCTCGCGGTCATAGTCGAGCTGCAGGTCGCGCGCCTTGATGTACCAGTCGGGGTCATTGGCGCGGCAGGTCGTCCACGTGGCGTTCTCGAGCCTGAACTGGTTCTCGCCCTCCAGACGCAGCAGGTCGGCGGCACCACTGCCGGCCACCGGGCGCGCCTCGCCACCCGCCTCACGCGGCCCTTGCTCGCGCGACAGCACGTAACGCGGCGATTCGAAACTGCCCACTTGGTCGCCGACGACCAGGGTCGCACGCGGCCCCTCGATACGATCCTGACCACGCAGCATCACCACGTTACCCTCGGCCAGCACCTCGTCGGTCGGCTCGCGGTACGTGACACGATCTGCCGTGAGCAACACATCGTCGCGCTGCAGTTCGGCCTCGCCCTCGGCGACCAGTTCGATGCCACGCGCCCCCAGGATGCGCAGCGCGCTGACCGCGGTCGTTCCGGCAGGCAGCTTCGCCACCGCGCCCAGCGGCACCGTGGCAGCGGCGGGTGCATCCGCGGGCTGAGCCTGGCGCGCGCGCGGGGTCTCGGCCTGCTCGGGCGCGACGGCTTGCGTCTGCGGCACGGCGGCAGGCAGGCTACGTTCTTCCACCGCCACCTGCGGCACCGTTGCACTTGCCTGGCCTGCAGCCGGACTCGGAGCCTGTGGGCGAGCCTCGACCGGAGCAAGCCGCTGCGTATCCTTAGCAGGTACGGGCGCCACCACACGAGCGGGCGCCGGACGCAGAAGGTCGGGCGAGACCAGAAGCGGCGGTAGCCCTTGGGCGAAGGTTGCTCCGGACATGCCGAGCAACAACAGTGGAATCAGACGAATGCGCGTATTCGGAGCCATCAAGCCCAAGCCTTCCCGTCGTTCGCAATGTGCGGCAGCCCACCCGAACCAGCGTATTGATAAACTCATGGATTGTACACGAACCCCCACGGAGAACCCGCTTGCAACGTCTAGAACAGCTAAGGACCTGGCTTGCCGACGCCCAGCCCGGACGTGACTTCGAACTCGAGCCCGCCTCGGCCGACGCCAGCTTCCGCCGCTACTTCCGCGCCCGCTTTGCCGACGGCGGCCCCACGCGCATCGTCATGGACGCCCCGCCCGCCCAGGAAGACGTGCGCCCCTGGCTGCACGTTGCCGAGTTGTTCCGCAGCGCGGGCGCCCATGTGCCCGAGGTGCTCGCCCAGGATCTCGAGCGCGGCTTCCTCCTCCTCTCCGACCTCGGCTCCACCACCTATCTGGCCGCGCTGCAGCGCTCGGCGGGCGAGGCGCCGGACTGCCCGCGCGCAGCCCATCTCTACGCCGACGCGCTCGGTGCCCTTGCAGCGATCCAGTGCGCCAGCCGCCCCGGCGTGCTGCCGGTATACGACCGCAGCCTGCTCCTGCGCGAGATGCAGCTCTTCCCCGATTGGTATGTGGCTCGCCACAAGGGCATCAGCCTGAGCGAGGCCGAGGCCGCCATGCTCGACGAGACCTTCGAGAAGATCCTCGCGGTCAACCTCGCCGAGCCCCAGGTGTTCGTGCATCGCGACTTTCACTCGCGCAACCTGATGCTGCTCGAGCCCACCGCCGGTCTCGGCGCCAACCCGGGCGTCATCGACTTCCAGGACGCGGTGTACGGCCCGATCAGCTACGACCTGGTGTCCTTGTTCAAGGACGCCTACATCCGCTGGGACGAAGAGTTCATCCTCGACATGCTGATCCGCTACTGGGAAGCAGCGAAAAAACTCGGCCTGCCCGTACGCGCCGAGTTCGCCGACTTCCACCGCGACTTCGAATGGATGGGCGTGCAGCGCCACATCAAGGTCCTCGGCATCTTCGCCCGCCTCTACCACCGTGACGGCAAGGACGGCTACCTCGCCGACATGCCGCTGGTGATGGACTACCTGCGCCGCGCCTGCAAGCGCTGGCGCGACCTCGGCCCGCTGCTCAAGCTGCTCGACCGCCTCGAGCCCGAAGACGTCCAGATCGGCTACACCTTCTGATGGCAAGCACCCGAGCCATGATCCTCGCCGCCGGCCGCGGCGAGCGCATGCGCCCACTCACCGATCACACGCCCAAGCCGCTGCTGGCAGTGGGTGGCAAACCGCTGATCGTCTGGCACATCGAGCGTTTGCGCGCCGCCGGTTTCACCGAGCTGGTGATCAACCACGCCCATCTGGGTTTCCGCCTCGAGGACGCGCTGGGCGACGGCGCGGCCTTCGGCGTGCGCATCGCCTGGTCGCCGGAGGCCGCTGCGCTCGAAACCGCCGGTGGAATCCGCCATGCGCTGCCGCTGCTGGGCGATGCGCCCTTCGTCGTGGTCAATGGCGACGTCTTCTGCGACGCCGACCTCGCCGCCCTGCGCGCGGCCGCCCGGCGCCTGGATGGCGACGGTGCGCTCGCCCACCTGCTGCTCGTCGACAACCCGGCACACCACCCGGACGGCGACTTCCATCTTGATGGTCACGGCCTTATCCATGACGACCGCGCACCACGCCTGACCTTCTCCGGCCTGGGCGCCTACCACCCCGCCCTGTTCTCCGCCCTGCCCGACCCCGCGCCAGCCAAGCTCGGCCCGCTCCTGCGCCGCGCCATGCACACCGGCCGCGTCCGCGGCGAGCACCACTGCGGCCGCTGGGTCGACGTCGGCACTCCCGAGCGGCTGGCAGAACTGGATCGCGAACTCCTCACCACTGGACAGCGCCACGCTTGACCCCGCCGGAGCAGCGCAAGCCGCGAGCTTTTCGAGCTTGCGACAAGCACTCGCGCCTCCAACCCCTCGCGGCTTGCGCCGCTCCCACGGCATCCTGCTGCGGTCGATCACCCCCCAGTGGGAGCGGCGCAAGCCGCGAGCTTTTCTCGACATCCCACCAAGCCACGTCGCCTCCCCCCTCCCAGCTCCCGCCGCCCCGAACGCGGTGCCATAATCCCGGCTATGAACGCCCTCACTACCCCCAGCCTCGCCGCATCCCTGGACACCGCCCCCTTCCGTGCCCGTCGCGCTCGCCTGCTCGCGCGCATGCAGGCCGCGGGCGGCGGCGTCGCCATCCTGCCCACCGCCCCCGAGCGCGTGCGCAACCGCGACGCCCACTACGCCTACCGCCACGACAGCTACTTCTACTACCTCACCGCCTTCCGCGAGCCAGAGGCGGTCGTCGTGCTCGTTGCGGGCAAGGAGACGAAGCAGATCCTGTTCTGCCGCGAGAAGAACGAGGAGCGCGAGATCTGGGACGGCTACCGCTGGGGTCCGGACGCCGCACGCGAGGCCTTCGGCTTCGACGAGGCGTGGACCATCGGCGACCTCGAGAAGCGCCTGCCCAACTACCTCGCTGACCAGCCCCTGCTGTGGACCAGCCTCGGCTACGACAACGACTGGGACGCCAAGGTACTGGGCGCGCTCAACGCCGTGCGCGACAAGGCCCGCAGCGGCCTCACGCCACCGCACTCGGTGCGCGACCTGCGCGCCGAACTCGATGAGATGCGCCTGGTCAAGGACTGCTCCGAGCTCGCCACCATGCGCCGCGCGGCACAGATCTCTGCCGACGCCCATTGCCGCGCGATGCGCGCCACCCGCCCGGGGCGCTTCGAATACGAGATCGAGGCCGAACTGCTGCACGCCTTTCGCGCCGCCGGCAGCCAGGCGCCGGCCTATACCTCGATCGTGGCCGGCGGCGCCAACGCCTGCGTGCTGCACTACGTCGACAACGACCAGCCCCTGGCCGACGGCGCACTGCTGCTCATCGACGCCGGCTGCGAGCTCGACGGCTACGCCTCGGACATCACCCGCAGCTTCCCGGTCAACGGCCGCTTCTCCGCCCCCCAGCGTGACGCCTACGAAATCGTGCTCGCCGCCCAGGCGGCAGCGCGCGACGCCACCCGCCCGGGCGCGCACTGGAACGAGCCGCACGACGCGGCGGTGAAGGTGCTCGCTCAGGGCATGATCGACCTCGGTGTGCTGAAGGGCAGCCTCGACGCCGTACTCGAAAACGGCGACTACCGTCGCTTCTACATGCACCGCACCGGCCACTGGCTGGGCATGGACGTGCACGATGCCGGCGAGTACAAGCTCGGCGGCGAGTGGCGAGCGCTGGTCGAGGGCATGGTGCTGACCATCGAGCCGGGCATGTACATCCGCCCGGCCGACGACGTGCCTGAAGCCTTCTGGAACATCGGCATCCGCATTGAGGACGACGCCGTCGTCACCGCCGACGGCTGCGAGCTGATCACCGAAGGCGTACCCAAGGCGGTCGCCGAGATCGAGGCGCTGATGCGCGAGGCGCGCCATGGCTGAAACGGCGGCCAGCCATGTGCATGATCTGCTCATCGTCGGCGCCGGGCCGGTCGGCCTGGCGCTTGCACTGACGCTCAAGGACGCCGGTCTCGATATCGTGCTCGCCGACACCCGCCCGCGCGAGGCCGTCACCCGAGACCCGCGCGACCTGGCGCTGGCGCACGGCACCGGGCTCACGCTGCAAGGCCTCGGTGTCTGGGATGCACTTCCCAAGACCGCGATCGCACACATCCACATCTCGCACCAGGGCGGCCTCGGCCGCACTCTGATCGATGCCAGCGAGCACGACCTGCCCGCGCTCGGCTACGTCGTCCCGGCGGGCGCCCTCGCCGCGGCCCTGCGTGCCCGGGTAGACGCCGCAGGCATCCCGGTGTTTGACGAAACCGAAGTGACCCAGATCGCCCCCGGCGCCGACGACGTCATCGCCAGCCTCTCTGGTCCGGGCAGGCCCGCCGCAACCCTGCGCGCGCGGCTCGCGGCCTGCGCCGAGGGAGGCCTGCGCGCCGACGACGGCAACGTGGTCGAGCACGACTACGGCCAGCACGCGCTCATCGCCGACGTGCAGGTCGCCGGCGGTCACCGCGCCACCGCATTCGAGCGCTTCACCTCGCAAGGCCCGGTGGCGCTGCTGCCCAAGGGCGACGGCTACGCGCTGGTGCATGTCGCCCGCCCCGAGACCGCCGACGAACTGCTCGCGCTCGACGATGCCGCCTACCTCGCCCGCCTGCAGACCCACATCGGTGGCCGCGCCCGCCTCACCAGCGTCGGCCCACGCCTGCGCTACCCGTTGGTACTGCGCTACCGGCGCTCGACGATTGCCGAGCGCACGGTGTGGCTCGGCAATGCCGCGCAGACCCTGCACCCGGTCGCCGGCCAGGGTTTCAACCTGGCGCTGCGCGACGTGTGGGCGCTTGCCGAGACACTGCTGCGTAAGGTGGATTCGCACGCGTTTGGCGCGCACGGCGAAAAAACGTGCGTCCGTGAGGATATCGGCCATGCCGAAGTCCTCGCGGCCTATGCGCGCGCGCGCGGCCTGGACCGCCTGGGCACGATCCGCTTCACCGACACCCTGGTGCGGGTGTTCAGCAACGACTTCGCGCCGCTGCGCCACGCTCGCGGCGCAGCGCTGGTCGCGCTCGACCTGCTGCCGCCACTACGCCATTTCGTCGCCCGCCGCATGATGTTCGGCGCCCGCGCCTGGCCCTGACCGGGGCGGGCACTCATCAAACCCTCGCGGCTGGCGCCGCTCCCACCCAGGTAATCAGCTGCTACGGGGCTCTGTAGGAGCGGCGCCAGCCGCGAGCTTTTGGGGCTTGCGACGGCACTATCGCCCTCAAACCCTCGCGGCTGGCGCCGCTTATATGGACGCCTCCCGGTTTGGCAAGCGAAGTTTGCATTTGGCGATCAAGGATCTGGCTGCAGTCTTATATCCGGCCTGTTGTGCAGACCCGATGTCTGCTGGCCCTGATGGAATTCGCT
>WPCK01205599.1_pt1 | contig 56544 bp, 52 predicted proteins | sample 5399851 | NCBI WGS metagenome assembly WPCK01 (sample SAMN12869471, study PRJNA574797) | sludge metagenome | isolation source: wastewater treatment of pH11 | place: China:Beijing | collected 2019-05-20
CGCGACAACTGGATCGCCGCGCTGGAAAGCGTTGGCCAAGACCCTGCCGAGCAGCTCGACGCCCTGGTCAGGGCCGACTTCTCCGAGCATGTCTGTTCGGCGGAGCGGCTTTCGGCCTGGTGCGCCTTCTGGGGTGAAGCGCAGTGCCGCCCGATCTACCAGCAGGAATGCGGTTCCAACGATCTCGAATACGCCCAGGTGCTGGAAGGCATCTGCGAACGGCTCGCAGTGGTGTGCGCCACCCCCTATGATCCGCGCCACGTGGCACGCGTCCTGCGCGTGACGATGGAAGGCGTCTGGCTGGACCTGATGACGACCAACACACCCTACAGCCGCGACGACGCTCGGCGCACGGTTTACACCTGCGCGGCCGCGTTTTTCCCTTGCCACTTCCGCCCGGACGGCCTCATCCCGGAAGCCCAGCGGGTCGAACGTCAGGGTTTGTAGCCGCGCAAATGCGTCGGGCAATGCTCGCCGGTCCTCAGCACCGGCAGCATCGCACTCCAGATCCCGATATTGTGGTCGACGAATTCCTTGCCGAGACGCGCGACTGCGTCGCCGTACATCGGCCCCTGCATGAGCGCGAGTTCTTCGGTGGCACGCTCGGCGTACCAGGCGTTGCGCGACGCAATGGAAATGTCGACAAAACCGGCGCGCTCCATCGCGTCCCTGTACTTCGTGGGCGAAGCCATGCCGAAATCGAGTCCCTCGGCGGCGATGTAGGCCGCCATTTCCGGACTTGGCGGGCCGTCATGGCCGATCAGCCAGTCGGAGGCCACGAACCATCCTCCCGGCCTGAGAACACGGAAGACTTCCCGCATCAGCGCATGCTTGTCGGGAATGTGGACGATGGAGTCCTTGGAAAACACGATGTCGAAGCTTTCCGGTGCGAATGGCAGCGGGCCGGGTGCCGCCTTCAGGCAGCCGATCCGGTCGGCAAGGCCGGCCTTGTCGACTGTCCAGCGCGCGTGCGCGAGAACCGTGTCTTCCACATCGATTCCGGTGACGTAGCGGGCGCCGTGGTTCTCGACGAGTGCCACGTCGATGCCGCCGGCGCCGCAACCGATGTCGAGCACGCTCTTGCCGCCGATCGGCAATCCCTCCAGCAGGCGGGCGACTTCTTCCGGACCGCCCGGCGACAGCCACCCGGCGCCCCAGACCCTCTCCAGCATGTCGATCAGCTGGTCACTGTAGAGTTCGCTGCCTACGCCGTCCGCCATGGCCTCATGCTCCGATGTGCCGCGATTGTCGCCGCCCAAGGCGCCTGACGCAAGCCGGGATCAGCCGAGGCGGACCGGCAACCGCGCTTCGAAACGGCGAAACGAAAACACGATCAGCGCCGAAAGGATCATGTAGACCGCGGCGACCAGAAGCAGCGGTTCATAGACGATGAACGTATCCTGCCGCACGCGCGAGGCCACCGCGAAGATGTCGAACACCGTGATCGTGGCGACCAGTGGCGTGGCCTTGAGTTGCAGCACCGTCTCGCCGGCCAGTGTCGGCAACGCGCGATGAACTGCCTGCGGAAGCCAGATCCGCCGGAACCGCGTGGCCCGGCTCATCCCGTAGGCGCGTGCCGCCTCGAGCTGGCCCTTCGGCACCCCGGCAAACGCCCCGCGCATGACCTCGCCTTCGTAGCCAGCGAACGACAGCGTGAGCGCCAGCACGCCATATGGCCAGGCCTGCCTGAGGAGGGGCCAGAACACGGAATCGCGGATTTCGGGAAATTGCGCGAACAGCGACCCGAGGCCATAATAGAACAGCCAGAGCTGGATGAGCAGCGGCGTGCCGCGGATCACGGTGCAGAACGCGCGCGCCGGCGCCGACAACCACCAGGGCCCGGTCACCTGGGCAAGGCCGATCGGGATGGCAAGGGCCATGCCGAGCACCGATGTGACCACGAGGATCCACACCGTGCGCCAGACGCCAGCCGCGATATGCCACGCATAGGTCGGCAGCCAGTCCCACCGCATCATCACCGCGCAGGCGACCGCGATGGCAACGCCTATGGCAATCATCACGGTGCGGTGCCCAGCCATGCGCGCCGGCGGGTTCATGCGCCGCCCCCGCCCGGTTCGGGCATGCCGCGCCGCGACCAGCGCTCGATGCGCCGGATCACCGCGTTGGAGACCAGCGACAGCGCCAGATAGAGCAGCCCGGCCGCCATGAAGAAGGTGAAGTAGGCCTTGGTCGCGCCGGCCGCCTGCCGTGTCTCCTGCGCCAGTTCGTTGAAGCCGACCACGGCGAGCAGAGCCGTATCCTTGGTGACGATCAGCCACAGATTGGCGAGGCCCGGAATGGCGAAAGGCAGCATGGCCGGCACTGTGACGCGGCGCAGGATGAGCAGGCCGGACATGCCGTAGGCCCGCGCCGCCTCGATCTGGCCCTGCGGGATGGCGAGGATCGCGCCGCGCATCACCTCGATCGCATAGGCACCCTGCACGATGCCGAGCACTGCAATTCCTGCCGCCAGCCCGGAAATGTCAACCCGTCCGAATCCGGCCGCCTCGAGGCCGCGGTTGAGCAGGTCCGTCCCGGCATAGTAGAGCAGCAGGATCAGCACCAGTTCGGGCACCGCGCGCACGATCGTCGTGTAGGCGTCCAGGAGATCCCGCACCACGGCACCGCCGTAGAGCTTTCCGGCAGCCCCCGCGATGCCGATGCCGAGGCCGAGCGCATAGGCGCCGGCGGCGATCTCGAGGGTATGCACCAGTCCACGCAACAGGTTGCCGCCCCAGCCCGGCGGGGTTGGGGCGAGGAGCTCGAACAGGCTTGCCGCGGCAAGCACCAACGTGGCGGGGACCACCGAAATCACGCCTCAGGCGAAGGCCGGGCGGCCGAAACCGGTCGCCCGGCGCACGCCCTTCATCCGCCGTAGATGTCGAAGTTGAAGTACTTCTTGGAGATCTCGTCGAACTTGCCGTTCTCGCGGATCGCCTTGATGCCGGCGTTGAACTGTTCCTTCAGCGCGCCGTCCTCCTTGCGCAGGCCGACCCCGACCCCGGCGCCCAGGATGGCGGCGTCATCGGCGACATTGCCCTTGAACTCGCAGCACGCCTTGCCCTGGTCGGACTGGAGGAATGCATCAAGCGCGATCGCGTCGGCCTGGGTGGCGTCGATGCGGCCGGCAGCGAGATCCTGGTTGGCCTCGTCCTGGGTCTGGTATTCCTTGATCTCGGCTGCGACGGGACCGAAATACTTCTTGGCGTAGTCGGCATGAACCGTCGACACCTGCACGCCGAGGATCTTGCCTTTCAGGCCGTCGGGGGAAGCGTCCATGGCCGCGCCCTTGGTGCCGGCAATGCCGGTGGGGGTGTTGTAGTACTTGTCGGAGAAGTCGATCGTCTTCATCCGCTCCTCGGTGATCGACATCGAAGCCATGATTGCGTCGATCTTCTTCGTCGTCAGCGCCGGAATGATCCCGTCCCAGGCGACCGGCGTGATGGCGCATTCAAGCTTGGCCGCCTCGCACACCGCGCCGATGATCTCGACTTCCCAGCCGACCCAGTTTCCGGAGGCATCCGGCGAGGCAAACGGGGGATAGGGTTCGGCGGCAATGCCGACCTTCACCGGTTCGGCTGCAGCAACCGACATCGATGCCAGAAGGCCCGCGGCCGCCATCTTCAACATGGTCTTCATCATCCTCACTCCCTTTTTTAACTCAGCCGTCACGAGACGGTCTGGATGAACTTTCTCAGTCGTTCCGATTTCGCCGCCCCGAACACCTGTTCCGGCGGCCCCTCCTCCTCGATCATGCCCTGATGCAGGAAGATGACGCGGTTCGCCACTTCGCGGGCGAACTTCATTTCGTGGGTGACGACGAGCATCGTGCGGCCTTCGCGCGCCAGATCCGTAATGACCTTGAGCACTTCGCCGACCAGTTCCGGGTCCAGCGCCGAGGTCGGCTCGTCGAACAGCATGACCTTCGGCCGCACCGCGAGCGCCCGCGCAATGGCACCGCGCTGCTGCTGGCCGCCCGACAGGAAGGCCGGGTAAACGCCCGCCTTGTCGGCCAGGCCCACCCGCTCGAGCAGCGCCATCGCCTCCGCCCTTGCTTCCGCCTTCGGCAGGCCGAGGACGTGGACCGGCACTTCCATGACATTTTCCAGGAGTGTCATGTGTGTCCACAGGTTGAACGACTGGAACACCATGCCGAGATGCGAGCGGATGCGCTCGATCTGCCTGCGATCGGCCGGCATCAGCCCGCCATGCCCGTCTGGCTTGAGGCGGATTTCCTCGCCATTGACCGCAATCCGGCCCGCCGAGGGGTGCTCCAGCATGTTGATGCAGCGCAGGAAAGTCGACTTTCCGGAACCGGATGCGCCGATCATGGCCACGACGTCGCCCTGATGCGCCGACAACGACACGCCCTTGAGCACCTCCAGTGCACCGAACCGCTTGTGCAGATCGTCGACGCGAACGGCCTCCGTGGCGGATTCCCCGTTCATCGCACGTTCCACCCCGACGGCCCCGCGCCAATTCCGCAGGACTGCATCATGATCGGACGCGTACTCCTCCCTCTTCGTTCAGAATGATCGGGCGGAACGCGGGCGTCAACGCCTTGTTGCCGGCTTGCCGAAAAATTATTCGTTTGTATAACAAGGCCGTTGCCGCGGAGATGAACATGGCGCGATACGGTGCACAGTCGATGAGCCTGCCCCTGCGACGCGTCCTCATGCGTCGCCCGGACCTGCCGATGCGTGATGCCGACCCGGCTGCATGGCACTACGGACCCGGTTTCGAACCGGCGCGCGCCGTCGCGCAGCATGCCGAGCTCGTCCGCCTGGTCGCCGCGTCGGGTGCGGCCATCGAGTTCCTGCCGGACCGACCCGATGGGCTCGCCGATTCGGTCTTCGTGCACGATCCGTCGCTGGTGACCGAAGAAGGCGCGATCATCCTGTCGATGGGCAAGGTGTTGCGGGAGCCGGAGCCGGCGCTTCACGCCGAAGCCTTCGCGGCGCTCGGCATCCCGGTCCTTGGCCGGATCGAGCCCCCCGGAATGGTCGAAGGCGGCGATTGCGTGTTCGTGGATTCGCGGACGCTCGCCATCGGCATGGGCGTGCGCACCAATCGCGATGGCGTAGGCCAGCTTGAAAGGCTGCTCGCGCCGCACGGAATCGAGGTGATCGGCTACGATCTGCCGCTGTGGGCAGGCGAGGATGCCTGCCTGCATCTCCAGTCGGTAATCTCGCCGCTGGCACCGGATCTCGCCCTCGTCCACGCGCCGCTGCTTCCCTACGCCTTCTATCGGCTGTTGCGCGATCGCGGCATCGGGCTGCTGGTCGCTCCGCCGGACGAATTCGAGGCGAGCCTCGGCCTGTCGCTCAACGTGCTTGCCACCTCGCCGCGCGCCGTGATCGCCGTCGACGGGTTTCCGAAAACGCGCCGTTTGATGGAGGAGGCAGGCTGCACGGTATCGACGTTCGTGGCGGATGCGCTCTGCATCGCCTGCGAAGGCGGACCCACCTGCCTCACCCGACCGCTGTGGCGCGCATGAGCACGGCACGCAAACCGTTTCGCCGCGAGGGCGAGGACCGGCGCCGGCAGGACTTGCTGGCCGCTGCGGCGACCATCGTCGCCGAATCCGGGATTGCCGGCGCAACGGTGCGCGAGATTGCGTTGCGCGCCGGCGTCACGCCGGGGCTGATCCGGCATTACTTCCCTGGCAAGGACGATCTGCTGCGCCAGGCCTATCTCGAGACCATGGAGGGGCTGACCGACGCCGCGCGTCAGGCCATCGCCGGCGGCACCGGGCCGGCGCGCGAACGCCTCCTGGCATTCGTCGAGGCCAACCTGACCCCGCCGGTCGCCAATGCCGGCTCGCTGTCAATCTGGGCGGCGTTCATCGCCAAGGTCCATGCCGAGCCGGTTTTCGCCACCATTCACCGCGACACCTATCTCGCCTTCCGGCACGAAATCGAGCGCCTGGTGTCCGAGGTGCTCGGTCGCCCGGACCGGGCTGCGGTCGTCCGCCTCGCCATCGCCATCAATGCCCTCATTGACGGCTTGTGGCTCGAGGCATCGCTGGCGCCGGATCTCTTCGGCAAAGGCGAATTGAGCCGGGCTGGCCGCATGGCCGTCGAGGCCCTGCTCGACGGCGCCATCACCGCGCGCGAAGGGGCGATTTGATGCGCTATTCCGCTGTCACCGACCGATTGGCCGGGTTGGGCTCCGACAAGTGGGCCGTGCACATGCGCGCCAAGGCCATGGCGCGAGCCGGGAACGACATCATCCTGCTGACCATCGGTGAGCCGGACATCCCGACGCCGCCCGATCTGGTCGACGTCGCCGCCGCGGCCATGCGGTCGGGCCGCACCGGGTACTCCAACGGGCGCGGCGAGCCGGATTTCGTCGCCGCGATCGCCGAAAAGTACACCATGCGTTCGGGACGTCCGATCCGGGCGGAGAATGTGCTGTGCTTCCCCGGAACGCAGACGGCGCTCTACGCCACCATGACCGGCCTGGTCGGCCCCGGCGACGAGGTCCTGGTCGGCGATCCGCTCTATGCGACCTATGAGGGAGTCATCCGCTCCACCGGCGCCCGCCTCGTCCCGGTGCCGCTGCGCGTCGAGGATGATTTCCGCATGGCCGCCAGCGATCTGGAAGCCGCGATCACGCCCCGCTCGCGCGTCCTGCTCCTCAACACCCCGCACAATCCGACCGGCGCCGTGCTTGAACGGGCCGAGATCACGGCCCTCGGCAACGTTGCCCGCCGCCATGATTTGTGGATCGTCTCCGACGAAGTCTATGAAGACCTGATCTATGACGGCGTTTTTGCCTCGCCGCTCGACGACCCCGAACTCGTCGAGCGCGCCATTTCGGTGGCCTCGATCTCCAAGTCGCACGCCGCACCGGGATTTCGCGCCGGCTGGGCGGTCGGCCCGGCGGCGTTCTGCGCCCGCGTCCTGCCGCTGTCCGAGACCATGCTGTTCGGCGGGCCGCCCTTCATCGCCGACATGGCGGCCCATGCGCTGCGTCATGCCTCGACTGCCGCGCCATCCATGCGTGCCGCCTACCGCCGGCGTGCAGAACGGATCGTGGCGCGGCTTGATGCGCTGCCCGGCGTGAAGGCGCGGATGCCACAAGCCGGCATGTTCGTGCTCGCCGACATCCGCGGCACCGGATTGTCGGGCGAAGCCTTCGCCACGCGGTTGCTCGATGAGGCGGGCGTCGCCGTCATGCCCGGCGAGTCGTTTGGGACGGCCCTGCACGGCTGGATCCGCGTCTCGCTGACAGCACCCGATGCCGCGATCGACAGCGCGCTCGACCGCATCGCCGACTTCATGCCCGCCCTTGATCAGGCCGTGCCCGCATGAGCACCGTGGGCGAGGCCCTGATCGCCGGCCTTGAGCGGCGCGGCGTCGACACCGTCTTCGGCATCCCCGGGGTCCACACGATCGAGCTCTACCGCGGGCTGGCCGCATCGCGCATCCGCCATGTCACGCCCCGCCACGAGCAGGCGGCCGGCTTCATGGCCGATGGCTACGCCCGGGCCAGCGGCAGGCCCGGCGTCGCCTTCGTCATCACCGGACCGGGCCTCACCAACATCCTGACGCCGATGGCACAGGCGCGGGCCGATTCGGTGCCGATGCTGGTGATCTCGTCGGTGAATGCCCGCCCGACGCTCGGGCGCGGCCTCGGCTTCCTGCACGAACTGCCGGACCAGCGCGCCACCGCTGCATCCCTCGCCCTTGCTTCGATCCGCGTCGAGGCCCCGGACGAACTGGAGCCGGCGCTTGAGCGCGCGTTTGCATTGATGACGCAAGGACGACCGGGCCCCGTCCATGTCGAGATCCCGACCGACGTTCTGCCCATGCCGGCCGCATTTCCCCCGGGCGCGCCACCACCTGCCGACCCGCCGGTCCTGATGGACGAGACCGGGCTCGAGGGAGCGCGCGCACTGTTTGCGACTGCTGAACGGCCGCTGATCCTGGCCGGTGGCGGCGCCCGCCATGCCGGTGCGGAACTGGCGCGCCTGGCCGAGCGCCTTGATGCTCCGCTGGTGACGACGGTGAACGGGCGCGGCCTCCTGTACGGCCACCCGCTGCTCATCCCCGCCAGCCCCAGTCTCGCCGCCGTGCGCGCGGCCATCGCCGATGCCGATCTCGTCATCGCACTCGGCACGGAGTTCGGTCCGACCGACTATGACATGTACGCCATCGGCGGGTTCCCGCCGATCGGGCGGCTCATTCGCGTCGACATCGACGACGGCCAATTGTCGCGCGGCCCGTCCGCCCTGTCCCTGCGCATGGACGCCGCGGCGGCGGCGTCGGCCCTTGCCGACGGCCTGTCAGTCAGACGTTGTGGCGGCGCCGAGCGGGCTGCAGGCGTTCGCGCGCGCGCCCTTGCCGAACTGCCGGCAGCCTACCGGTCGCAGGTCGCCCTTCTCGAGCGCATGCGCGCCGTGCTGCCCGGCGCACTGGTCGTCGGCGATTCCACGCAGCCGGTTTACGCAGGCAACCTCTACCATGACCATGACCGGCCCGGCGGCTGGTTCAACTCGGCAACCGGTTACGGCGCGCTCGGCTATGCGCTGCCGGCCGCGATCGGCGCGGCGCTGGCATGTCCGGGGTGTCCGGTCGTCGCGCTCACCGGCGACGGCGGTTTGCAATTCTCGCTGGCCGAACTCGCCTCCGCAGTCGACGCCGGCGCGCCGGTCATCGTTCTGGTGTGGAACAATGGTGGTTATCGCGAGATCGAGACCTCGATGCGCGATGCCGGCGTGACCCCGGTCGGCATTTCGCCGACGCCGCCCGATTTCCTCGCCGTGGCCTCCGCCTGCGGCATTGCCGCCGAACGGCTTGCGTCCGCGGCGGACCTGGATACCGCCCTCCGGCGCGCCCGCGCACATGCCGCGCCGACGCTGATCGACATGCCGGAATCGGCGATGCTGGCCGCGTCGGTTTAACGGCAGTTCCCGTCGCAACGGGGTCTATGTCCGGCGATGGAATGACCGGTAGGGTCGTCGTGCATGCCGGAGGAGTCCATGCGCACGGTCACAGCGTTTCCCCGCAAGGTCCGCGAGATCCCCGACGAAGGGATCGTCATGCCCGACGGCTGCCGTCTTTCAGCGCGCATCTGGTTGCCGGAGGATGCCGAGCATTCGCCGGTTCCCGCGATCCTCGAGCACCTGCCCTACCGCAAGCGCGATGGCACGAACCATCGCGATTGCCTGACCCACCCGTGGATGGCAGGCCACGGCTACGCCTGCATCCGCGTCGACATGCGCGGCAACGGCGATTCCGAAGGCCTGATGGACGATGAGTATTCCGACCAGGAATGGGCCGACGCGCTGGCCGTCATCGCCTGGGCAGCGGCGCAACCCTGGTGCACCGGCAAGGTCGGCATGATGGGCATTTCCTGGGGCGGGTTCAACGCGCTGCAGGTGGCCGCGCTCCGCCCGCCGGCGCTGAAGGCGATCATCACGCTCTGCTCGACCGTCGATCGCTACGCCGACGACATCCACTACAAGGGTGGCTGCCTGCTCAACGAGAATTTCGGCTGGGGCATGAACATGCTGTCCTACTCGTCCCGACCGCCGGACCTGGCGCTCGTCGGCGACACCTGGCGCGACCTGTGGATGGCCAGGCTGGACACCATGCCGGACCTGACGGCGCTGTGGCTTTCGCACCAGTCGCGCAATGACTACTGGAAGCGCGGGTCGGTTTGCGAGGACTATGGCGCCATCGAAGCCGCGGTACTGTCGATCGGCGGCTGGCATGACGGCTACCGCAACACCATCGCGCATCTGGTGGAGAACCTCTCCGCGCCGGTGAAGGGCATCGTCGGTCCGTGGATCCACAAATACCCGCACTACGCCGGGCCGAAGCCGGCGATCGGCTTCCTGCAGGAAGCCCGCCGCTGGTGGGACCACTGGCTGAAGGACGTGGACACGGGCGTCGACTCCGATCCGGCCATGCGCTTGTGGCTGATGGATTCGGTGCGGCCGGCGGCCTGGCATCCCGAACGGCCGGGGCGCTGGATCGCCGAGGCACACTGGCCGGCCCCCGCCATCGGCACGCATCGCCTTCATCTCACCGACTCGGGCCTTGCCGCCGACGCCGGACCGCTCGGCCGCTCCGTGACCTCGCCGCAGGATTGCGGCCTGGCAAACGGCGAATATTTTCCGTTCATGTTCGGGCCGGAACTGCCTTCGGACCAGAGGAGCGACGACGCGCTGTCGGCTTGCTTCGACACGCCGTCGCTTGCCGACACACTCGACATCGTCGGCGCGGCGCGCGTCACGCTCGGCCTGTCGTCGGACCGGCCGCAGGCCAATGTGTGCGTTCGGCTTTGCGACGTTCATCCCGACGGCGCCTCCGAACTGATCGCCTACGGCATGCTGAACCTGTGCCAGCACCGCTCCCGCGAATATCCCGAGCCCTTGACCCCCGGTGCCGTGTTCGATGCCGTCGTGGTGCTGGACCAGTGCGCCTATCGGGTTCCCGCCGGCCATCGCCTGCGCATCGCCGTGTCGACGGCTTGCTGGCCGATGATCTGGCCGTCGCCGGAGACCGCGACACTGGCCCTTTCGGCCGGGCACGTCGACCTGCCCGTCCGTCCATTGGCCGACGGAGACGAATGGACGTTCCCGCCGCCGGAAGGAGCCTCGCCCTGGCGGACGGAGGAATTGCGTGCCGCCTCGTCCGCGAAGCGGATCGTGCGGGACCTCTCGCAATCCCGGGTCTCCATGATCGTCGAAAACGATTTCGGCGAGTTGCGCGACTGCGACCATGGCCTCGTCAACGGCTCGCGCATGCGCGAGGAATGGTCGATCCGGGCCGACGATCCCCTGTCGGCAAGGGCGGACATCCGCTGGGAGCAAACGGGCGGACGCGGCGACTGGGCATGGCGCACGGTTGCCACCGGCACCATGACAAGCGATCGTGAAGCATTCCATGTCGAAGCGAGGCTTGACGCATGGGAAAATGACCGACAGGTTTCCACCAGGGAGTGGAAAACGACGATCCCGAGACGTTGCCTCTGACCGTCGAAGCGACGCAAAGAGCCAAGCACGGGTCGCAAAATGCAAATCAGGACAGGTCCGATCCGTCATGATCGGCACCTGCAAAAACGGGAGGTTCCAAAATGTCTGACGAACTGTTCTATCTCGGCCATCGGGTTGCCCGCGGTGCGCTCAGCCGCCGTGACTTCCTCGGCCGCGCCGCGGCACTCGGCGTCACGGCTGCCTTTGCCAACACCATCCTGTCGAATGCCGCAAAGGCGGCCGGACCGGTCAAGGGCGGCATCCTGAAGGCCGGCCTCGTCGGTGGCGAATCCACCAACAGCCTCGATCCGGCGACTTTCGCCAGCCAGGTGCCCTATTCGTTCGGGCGCATGTGGGGCGAGTTGCTGGTCGAACTGAAGCCGGACGGTTCGCTTGAAAACCGCATCGCCGAAGAATTCGGTTCCTCGGCCGACGCCAAGACCTGGACCTTCAAGGTCCGCAAGGGCGTCGAATTCCACAACGGCAAGACCGTGACGCCGGACGACGTCATCGCGACTCTCGCCCGTCACTCCGACGAGAACTCCAAGTCGGGCGCGCTCGGCATCGTCAAGGGCATCGACAGCATGAAGGCCGATGGCGACAACGTCGTCATCGCGCTGAAGGAGGCCAACGCCGACCTGCCCTACCTGATGGCGGACTACCATCTCATCATCCAGCCGAACGGCGGCAAGGATGGTCCGGATGCCGGCATTTCCGCCGGCCCCTACAAGGTGGCGGTCAACGAGCCCGGCGTGCGCCATGGCGGCGAGCGCTTCGCCAACTACTGGAATGCGGCCAACATGGGCCACGCCGACCAGATCGAGATCATCGTCATCAACGACACGACGGCGCGCATCGCCGCGCTGCAGTCCGGCCAAGCGCACATCATCAATCGCGTCGAGCCGAAGATCGTCGAGCTGGTGAAGAAGGTTCCCGGCGTCACCGTCCGCAACGTGTCGGGCGCCGGCCACTACGTCTTCATCATGCACTGCAACACCGCGCCGTTCGACAACAATGACCTGCGCATGGCGCTGAAGCTCGCCATGGACCGCCAGGAAATGGTCGACAAGATCCTGCTCGGCTATGGCTCGACCGGAAACGACTTCCCGATCAACGGCGCCTATCCGCTGTTCCCGGACGACATCGAGCAGCGCACCTACGATCCGGAAAAGGCAGCCGAGTACTTCAAGAAGTCCGGCCATTCCGGCCCGGTGCTGCTGCGGACCTCGGAAGTGGCCTTCCCGGGCGCCGTCGACGCCGCGCAGCTCTACCAGCAGCAGGCGGCCAAGGCCGGCATCACCATCGAAGTCAAGCGCGAGCCCGGCGACGGCTACTGGTCGGAAGTGTGGAACAAGCAGCCCTTCTCCACCTCCTACTGGGGCGGACGCCCGGTGCAGGACCAGATGTACTCCACCGCCTACCTGTCGACGGCGGACTGGAACGACACGCGGTTCCTGCGTCCGGACTTCGACAAGATCATCGTCCAGGCGCGCGCGGAACTCGACGAGACCAAGCGTCGTGCGCTCTACCGCGATGCCGCCATGATGGTCCGCGACGAAGGAGGCCTGATCTGCCCGATGTTCAACGACTTCATCGACGCATCCGGCGCGAAGGTCGGCGGCTGGGAAAACCATCCGGCCGGCGAGATGATGAACGGCTACGCGCTGGCCAAGTGCTGGCTCGAAGCCTGACGATCACGGCATGGGCTCGCCCATCCTGACCCTGGTGGCCCGGCGCATCGCGCTGGGCCTCCTGCTCCTTTTGGCGGTGTCGGTGCTGATTTTCGCCGGCACCCAGATCCTGCCCGGCGACGTGGCGCAGGCGATTCTCGGTCAGGCGGCGACTCCGCAGGCGCTGGAAAACCTGCGCCGCGACCTCGGGTTGAACGATCCCGCCTACATCCGTTACATCAACTGGCTCGGCGGGGTCATGACCGGCGATCTTGGCGTGGCGTTGTCGAACGGCCAGGACATCGCGACCCAGCTTGGCAAGCGGCTTGGCAACACGCTGTTCCTCGCCACGGTCGCCGCGGTCGTCTCGGTGCCGCTCGCCATACTCCTCGGACTCCTCGCCGTACGCTTTCGCGACCGCTGGCCCGACAAGCTGATCTCGGGCGCCACGCTGGCGACGATCTCGCTGCCCGAATTCTTCATCGGCTACCTGCTGATCTATTTCGTCGCCGTGCGCCTCGGCTGGTTCCCGAGCGTCTCGACGGTCTACGATTCCATGTCGTTCGGCGAGCGGCTGGCCGCGGTCGCGCTGCCGGCCACGACGCTCACCCTGGTGGTTCTTGCGCACATGATGCGCATGACCCGGGCGGCCATCCTCAACGTCATGCAGTCGGCCTATATCGAGACCGCCGAACTCAAGGGCCTCGGCGGGTTCGACATCATCCGCAAGCACGCCTTCCCCAATGCCGTCGCGCCGATCGTCAACGTGGTGATGCTGAACCTGGCCTTTCTCGTTGTCGGCGTCGTCGTGGTGGAGGTGATCTTCGTCTATCCCGGCATGGGGCAATATCTCGTCGACCATGTCTCGAAGCGCGACGTGCCGGTGGTGCAGGCCTGTGGCCTGATCTTCGCCGCCGTCTACATCGGTCTTAACATCGTTGCCGACGTTGTCGCCATCGTCTCAAACCCCCGTCTCAGGCATCCCAAGTGAGAGGCGGCCGGTCATGTTGAGGCGCATCCCGCTTTCCGCCTGGGTCGGCCTGATCCTGACCGGAGCCTTCGTCTTCGTGTCTGTGTTCGCGCCGTGGATCGCGCCCTACGGCCAAGCCGAGATCGTCGGTTCGCTGTGGGAATCGTCGTCGCGTGCGTTCTGGCTCGGCACCGACAATCTCGGGCGAGACCTGCTGTCGCGCATGATCTACGGCGCCCGCACCACGCTGACGATCGCGGCACTTGCCACCATGCTGTCGTTCGGGCTCGGGTCCGTGCTCGGCTTCACCGCCGCCGTCGTCGGCGGCTGGGTCGACCAGACCATGTCGCGGTTCGTCGACCTGATCATGTCGATCCCGACGCTGATCTTCGCGCTGGTCGTGCTTTCGGTGCTGCCGGCCAATACGCTGACACTGATCCTCGTGATGGGCCTGCTCGATTCCACGCGCGTCTACCGGCTGTCGCGCGCCGTCGCCGTCGACATCAATGTCATGGACTTCGTCGAGGCGGCCAGGCTGCGCGGCGAGGGGCGTGGCTGGATCATCTTCCGCGAGATCCTGCCGAATGCGCTGTCGCCGCTGGTCGCCGAACTCGGCCTCCGCTTCATCTTCCAGGTGCTGTTCCTCTCCGCCCTGTCATTCCTCGGCCTCGGCGTGCAACCGCCCGACGCCGACTGGGGCGGCATGGTCAAGGAAAACAAGGAAGGGATCGTCTTCGGCATTCCCGCCGCACTCATTCCGGCCGCCGCGATCGCCGGCCTGGCCATTTCGGTCAATCTCGTCGCCGACTGGGTGCTCAACCGCACCACCAGCCTGAAGGGAGGGCGCGGTGGCTGACCGTCTCCTTGACATCCGCGATCTCCGGATCGAAGCCACCGTCTATCCGCCGGGCGAGGCGCCGCACGATGTCGTCATCGTCGACGGCGTGTCGCTGACGCTGGACAAGGGCAAGGTGCTCGGCCTCATCGGCGAATCCGGCGCCGGCAAGTCGACCATCGGCCTCTCCGCCATGGGATATGGCCGCGGCGGCGTGCGCATCACCGGCGGCGAACTCATCGTCAATGGCCGCGATATCCTCAAGGGCGGCGCGGCCGGGTTGCGGGCGCTGCGCGGCAAGGAGGTCTGCTACGTTGCCCAGTCGGCCGCCGCCGCGTTCAACCCGGCGCACCGGCTGATGGACCAGGTCGTCGAGGCCGCCCTGCTGCATGGTACCGGTACGCGCGCCGACGCGGAGAAGCGCGCCGTCGCCATTTTCCGCAAGCTCGGCCTGCCGGACCCGGACAGGATCGGCCGGCGTTTCCCGCACCAGGTTTCGGGTGGCCAGTTGCAGCGTGTCATGACCGCGATGGCGCTGTGTTCCGAGCCCGATCTCATCGTCTTCGACGAGCCGACCACGGCGCTCGACGTCACCACCCAGATTGACGTGCTGGCGGCCATCAAGGATGCCATCCGCGAGTTCCATGTCGCCGCGCTTTACATCACCCACGATCTTGCCGTTGTCGCCCAGGTGTCCGACGACATCATGGTGCTCAGGCACGGCAAGATGGTCGAGTACGGCACCGCCGCGCAGATCATCCATGCCCCCCGCCAGGACTATACGCGCGCGCTCGTTTCCGTCCGCCACATCGCCCACGCCGAAAAACACTCCAAGGCACCGCCGGTCCTGAAGGTCGAGAACGTGACGGCCGCCTATGGCGGCGGCGCAGTGAAGGTGCTGAAGAACGTGTCGGTTGAGGTGGAGCCCGGCCATACGCTCGCCGTGGTCGGCGAATCGGGTTCGGGCAAATCGACGCTTGCCCGCGTCATCACCGGCCTGTTGCCACCGGGCGAGGGCAACGTGTCATTCGCCGGCCGGCCGCTGTCGCGCGCGCTTGCCGGCCGGACGAAGGACGATCTGCGCGAAATCCAGATGATCTACCAGATGGCCGACGTGGCGATGAACCCGCGTCAGACCGTGGCGACGATCATCGGCCGTCCGCTGGAATTCTATTTTGGCCTCAGGGGGGCAGAGCGCGATCGCCGCGTGAAGGACCTGCTCGACGCCATCGAAATGGGCGACAAGTTCGCCGGCCGCTATCCGGCCGAATTGTCGGGCGGACAGAAGCAGCGCGTTTGCATCGCCCGCGCGCTGGCAGCAAGGCCAAAGCTCATCATCTGCGACGAGGTGACGAGCGCGCTCGATCCGCTGGTCGCCGACGGCATCCTCAAGCTGCTGCTCGACCTGCAGGCGCGCGAGCATGTCGCCTACCTGTTCATCACCCATGATCTCGCCACGGTGAAGGCGATCGCCGATTCCATCGCGGTGATGTATCGCGGCGAAGTGGTGCGCTACGGCCCCAAGGCCAGGGTGCTGGCGCCCCCCTTCGACGCCTATACCGACCTCCTGCTCTCCTCCGTGCCGGAAATGGAGATCGGCTGGCTGGAAAAGGCAATCGCCGGACGACGCATGCAAAGCGCGGGGAACTGATATGGCCCTGTCCCGAAAACTCCTCCTGATCATCCTCGACGGCGTGCCGGAACGCAATTTCCGCCGCCTGTTCGGCAATCTGGAAGGCTGGGTCAAGAATGGCGACGCGCGCGTCTGGACGCATCGCGCCGTGCTGCCTTCGATCTCTGGCCCGTGCTATGCCTCCATCCACACCGGCACGCCGCCGCAGGTTCATGGCGTGCTGGCCAACGAGATCCGTTTCCGCATCGGCCTTCCCGACATTTTCTCCGAAGTGACGAGGGCTGGCGGCACCACCGGCGCGGTCACGCACACCTACTGGACCGAGTTCTTCCACCGCTACCCGCTCGATCTGGTGCGCGACCTCGAATATGACGAACCCGGCGCGCCGATCACGCATGGACGGTTCCATTCCATGACCGGGTACGGCCACGACAACCAGATGACGCCGTCCGATGTCGACCTGTTCGCCACGCTGACGATGCTGACCGAACGGTTCGGGATCGACTACGGCATCCTGCACACCTGCACCCTCGATTCCATGGGCCATCGCTTCGGTCACGACTGCCTGGCGATGGACAATGCCTGCCTGCACATGGACACGATGCTGGCCGCCTTCCTGCCGCGCTGGCTTAAGAACGGCTACGAGGTGATCGTCACCGCCGACCATGGCCAGACCGACCGCGGCACGCATGGCGGCCGCGAGGACCTGCAACAGGACTCCGCCCTCTACTGGTTCGGCGGCGGCAGCGGCCCGCCCGAGGGCACGGTGATCGACCAGTTGCAGCTGGCACCCACCATCCTCGGCCGTCTTGGCGTTCCTGTTCCCGCCACGATGAAGGCCCGGCCTTTCCTCGCCTGATCCGGCAGGAGTTCAATAGGGCCAGCGGCCCTCCCCCAGTGCCTGAACTGCCTCGACGATCCGGGTGAAGGACTGGCGCGCCCGCGTCACTGTATGGCGCGCCCGCAGGTAGCCGTGCACCAGCCCCTGCTCGACGATCGAATGCGCGCGCCCACCGGCGGAGCGGATCGCATCGCGATAGGCATCGCCATCGTCGCACAGAGGGTCGCATTCGGCGGCGACGATGACGGTCGGCGGCAATCGGGCAAAGCCTGTATCCTGCAGCGGCGCCAGCGTCACGTCGCCCGCCGGACGCGGTCCGCCGGTACGGACATCGCGGTAGAAGGCGATGTCGCGCATGGTCAGCATCGGCGCCTCGGCATGCGTCACATAGGAGCCCCTGCTTGTGTCGCCGCCAAGCCCCGGATAGATCAGCACCTGTCCGGCCGGCGGATTGGCCTCGCCGCGCACGGCATGGCTGACCGCTGCCACCAGATTGCCACCGGCACTGTCCCCGGCCAGCACGATCGGCCGATCAACGGCCGTGCGCAGGACGCGATAGGCATCGAGCGCGTCGTCATAGGCAGCCGGATGCACATGCTCCGGCGCCAGGCGGTAATCGACCGAAATCACATCGAATCCCGAGCGCCCGCACAGTTCGGCGCAAACATCGTCATGGCTGTCCAGCCCGCCGAGGATGAACCCGCCGCCGTGGCAGTAAAGCACCAGCGGACGGTCCGCCGCATTGCCGCCCCGGCTGTAATGGCGCGTCGGGATCGACCGGTCGGCGACGACGATCGGCTGGTCGCGCGCCGACACGCCATCCGGATAGCCGGCAAAGAACTCCCGGCACATGGCGTCATAGATCGCCCGTTGCTGCTCGATCGTGTAGTCGACGGTGTCAGGCGGATACCAGCTGTTGGTGCGTTCGATGAACGCCCAGGTTTCCGCATCGATCAGTCGCTTGTAGTCCGTCATGGTACGCCGGTCTCCGGTTGCCTCCATGCAAGCACGGCGGCGTCCGCGGCGAAACGGAAAAATGGCGTCCCGGAAGGGATTCGAACCCCTGACCCCAGGTTTAGGAAACCTGTGCTCTATCCTGCTGAGCTACCGGGACGGCGTTTCCGCTTTAGCCCGTTCGCCACCGGAATCCAAGCACCGGGCGCTCAACCGGCCAGGGCGGTTTCCACCAGCCGGACCCAGTAGCTGACACCGACCGGAATCGCCTCGTCGTTGAAATCGTAGGCCGGATGATGCAGGCCCGCCGTCTTCCCGTTGCCCATGAAGATGAACGCGCCGGGCCTTGCCTCCAGCATGTAGGAGAAATCCTCCCCGCCCATGGTCGGCGGCACCGCCGGATTGACGTTGGCTTCGCCGACGACATCCCGGGCGACGCCGATGGCGAATTCGGTCTCCGCCTCGTGATTGTATGTGACTGGATAATTGGCGTCATAGTCGAGCGCGGCCTCGGTGCCGGTTGCCGCCGCGATGCCCGCCACAAGCGCTCGGATTCGCGATTCGGCCAGTGCCGCGAGTTCCTTCTTCAGCGTGCGCACAGTGCCGGCGATCTCGGCGGTTTCCGGGATGATGTTGTAGGCATCGCCGGCGTGGAACTTGGTGACCGACACCACCAGCGCCTCCACCGGATCGGCATTGCGCGACACGATCGTCTGCAGCCCGAGCACCATCTGGCTCGCCGCCACGATCGGATCGATCGTGCGATCCGGCATCGCCGCATGGCCGCCCTTGCCGCGGATGGTGATCGTGAACTCGGCGGTCGACGCCATGATCGCGCCCGGCCGGATGGCAAACGTCCCGAGCGGCACGCCGGGCATGTTGTGCAGGCCGAACACGCGGGAAATGCCGAAGCGCTCCATCAGCCCCTCTTCCACCATCACCCGCCCGCCGCCGCCGCCCTCCTCTGCCGGCTGGAAGATGAAGACGGCCGTGCCGGCGAAATTCCGCGTTTCCGCCAGATGCCGCGCCGCGCCCAGCAGCATGGCGGTGTGGCCATCATGGCCGCACGCATGCATGCGTCCCGGCGATGCGGATGACCAGTCGACACCGGACGCCTCGTTGATCGGCAACGCATCCATGTCGGCCCTGAGCCCGATCACCGGACCGGCGCCGCGCTGGCCGCGGACCACCGCGACGACGCCCGATTGCGCCATGCCGGTCACCACCTCGTCCACGCCGAACGAGCGGAGCTTGTCCGCCACGAATGCCGAGGTTCGAGGCAGGTCGAAATTGAGTTCCGGCATGCCATGCAGCGCGCGGCGCCATTCGGCGATTTCCGGCGCAAGCTCGGCTGCGCGATTGATGACCGGCATGTCTTTCTCCCACCGCCCGCCGCGGGCCGCTTTGCCTTTTTCGGGTCACATGCGCTATCTATTGCGGCCTTGCCCGTTGCCGCCACGTTAGGCCGCCGCGGGCCGGCACCGCAACCCCGAAGGCAGACCGCCAAGGACGCAGAATGCGAAATCGACTTCTGTCCCTGCTCTTGCTTGCAAGCCTCGGCGGCGCGGCGCTGCCGGCGACCGCCGGGCCGTCGATCTTGGTCGACATGGGCACCGGGCGCGTGCTTGCCGCCGAGGATGCGCTGCAGGCCTGGCATCCGGCATCGCTGACGAAGCTGATGTCGGCCTATGTGACGTTCCGCGCCATTCGCGCTGGCGAGTTCACGCTGAAATCGCCGGTTCTGGTCACCCGCAACGCGGCAAAGAAGCCCCCGGCCAAGATGGGCTACAAGCCGGGCTCGGTCATGACGCTCGACAACGCGCTCAAGATGATGCTGGTCAAGTCGGCCAACGATATTGCCGTGGCGGTCGCCGAGAACATCGCAGGGTCCGAGCCGGCTTTCGTTGCCAGAATGAACGACGAGGCGCGCCGGCTCGGAATGTCGGCGACGCATTTCGTCAATCCGAACGGGCTGCACGACCCGGAAAACGTCACCACCGCGCGCGACCTCGCCCTGCTCGTCACGGCCATCCGGACCGAGTTTCCCGAACACGCACCCTATTTCCGCATCGAGGCCATCAGCGACGGCAAGAAGATGCTCAAGACCTACAACCAGCTGATCGGCCGGTTCGATGGCGCCGACGGCATGAAGACCGGCTTCGTCTGCGCCTCGGGGTTCAATCTGGCCGGGACCGCCACGCGTGACGGCCGCACGCTGATCGCCGTGGTGCTCGGCGCGGCATCCGGCAATGAGCGCACCGAGAAGGCGGCTGAGCTCCTGGCGCGCGGCTTTTCCCAGCCAGCCCGTGACGGAACCGCACTGGCTGCCCTTGCCGGACCGTCCGGCAGCGCCCCGGACCGCCGCGACATTGTCTGCCCCAAGCCGGTCAAGCAGCAGGGCGAAAAGAAGCCGGAAGCCTCAGAAGCCGCCGGACCTGAAAAGCTCGAATCGCCTTTCCTGCACGAACCGGCCGGCCCGCCCAAGGTCATCCTCGTCGGCCTCGGCGGGGCGGAAGGCACGCCGATCATTGCGCTCGAGCCGGCCAAGGCCGTGCCGATCCCGACGCCGAGGCCTGTCGACGGGCCGGGCGCCATGCACGCAGGTTAGCCTCATGACCTTCCCCGTCCCGGTCACCTTGCTCACCGGCTTTCTCGGTGCCGGCAAGACCACGCTGCTCAACCGCATGCTGAAGGACCCGGCGCTCGCCGACGCCGCCGTCATCGTCAACGAATTCGGCGATGTCGGGGTGGACAACCATCTGGTCGAGGCCTCTGGCGATGCCCTGATCGAGCTGTCGGGCGGTTGCCTGTGCTGCACCCTGGGCTCGGAACTGTCCGAGACGCTGGCCGACCTCATCGACCGCATGCAGACCGGCCGGATCCGGCCGCTGTCGCGCATCGTCATCGAAACCACGGGGCTGGCCGATCCTGCGCCGGTCATCCGCTCCATCATCGGCCATCCCGCCCTTGCCGCCGCGATCAGGCTCGATGCGGTGGTAACGGTCGTTGACGCGCTCAATGGCGAGCGGACTCTCGATGAGCACCCGGAATCGGTCGTTCAGGCCGCGTTGGCCGATCGGATCGTGCTGTCCAAGACTGCGGGAGCGGAAGCACGCGCCACCGTTATGCTTGAGGAACGGCTGCGACAGCTCAATCCGCAGGCCCCGATCATGCATGGCGACGACATCGTGGATGCCGCCACTCTGGCCAAGGATGCCGGCTTCAGCCTGGCACGGCTTGGCGCGACTCCGTCCCATGGTGGCCATGACCACGACCACCATGGGCACGGGCACCACCATCACGGCCTGCACGATCATGCGGTGCGCAGTTTCGTGCTCGTCCACGACCGCCCGGTCGACCGCCTGACCCTCGGGCTGTTTCTCGACCTGGTGCTGTCTGCGCACGGCGATGGCTTGCTGCGCATGAAGGGATTGTGCCGCACCACCGACGATCCGGATCATCCGCTGATTGTCCAGGCGGTACGCCGCGCCCTGGCGCCGCCCGCGCGGCTGGCGCACCTCCCTGCCGGCCTGACCGGAATACAGCTTGTGCTGATCGGGAGCGATCTCGACGAAAAATCGATCCGGGACGTGTTCGCGGCCTTTCTTGACGGGCCCGGCATCGATCGTCCCGATCGCGCGGCGCTCACCGACAATCCGCTTGCCCTGCCCGGCGCGTTCCGCTGAACGCGCTCATCCTCAGCCGCCGAAGGGATTCCACCAGCGCTTGCGCTTCGGTTCCACGGCCTCGGGCGCCGCGGTTTCGCTTGCGGCTGCCGGCTCCGCCGCCGTGGGCTTGCCCGCGGGGACCGGCGCCCTGGCCGGCACCGACCGTTCGACGCTGGCAAGCGATACCGCCGCCTGCTCGCCGCCGGCCTTCTCGAACGAGGGCGGGGACGCCGAGACTTTTTGCCCCGATGCCCGCGCCTTGCTCCAGGCGCTCACGAGTGCGGCTTCCTTGTGGCCGGCGATCGACGGCTTGGGAGGCGGAAGCGTTCCCTTGGTCAGCGCCGCGTTGAAGGCAGCCTTCTCGCTCGCCTCGCGCGCCGCATAGGCAACTGCGAGCCGATCGGACTGCACGGCGTCCGGACAGGCTTCGCTGGCCTTGAAGGCGGTGCCTTCCGGAGCGATGCGGTTGAAGACATAGCGCTTCTCGCAGACATCCACCTTAGGCGGCGTCTTGGTCAGTTCGAAATGGTCATAACCTTCCTTGAGGTTCGACCAGAAGCCGAAATTCGGATCGTTGTGATAGCGCGCCAGGTTCTGCGCCGACATCCGGAACGGATAGGCCTGAAGCTGGATTTCCTTCTGCCCGCCGCGGAAGGCATCGCGCGCGAAAGCATAGATCTCGGCCACCTGATCGTCGGTCATCGAATAGCAGCCTGACGACGAGCACGCCCCGTGCACCATGAGGTTGGACCCTGTGCGGCCATGGGCACGGTCGAAGCTGTTCGGGTAACCGGTGTCGAACGACAGATAATAGCTCGACTTCGGATTCATCAGCGCCGGGCGGATCGGATAGAATCCCTCCGGCGCCTGCCGGTCGCCCTCGCGGAATTTCGGGCCGAGTTCGCCCGACATCTTGCAGATGTCGTAGGAGGTCAGAAGCTCGTATCGGCCATTGTTTTTCTGCTTCCAGACCTCGAACGTCGCTTCTTCCTTGAAAATGCGGAACATCACCGGCGAGGCCGCCGTCATGCCCTTGTCCTGCATGGCGCGCGTCAGCTTGGGGGGAAGCTTGCGCTCCGCCTTGGGCGCGAAATCGCGCACCGCGCTCTCGTCGCACCCGGCCAGGGCCAGAAGCGTGGCACCGGCCATTGCCAATCCGATCCGTCTGATCATGCTGTCCCGTCCGAATGTCGGCCCATGGCCAGTCCCGACCTATGGTCGGTTAACCTTGAAAAACCGTTACGCAGGTCCGGCACCTCTCCGCGCCGGTGAAATGCCCCTGCCATGAAGTGCCGGCGATTTTGTGGCAGAATCGCGCCCTGAGGTCAGAGATCGCGGCCGATGGCGAGAAACTTGTCCCGCCGGGCCTCGCGGTGGTTCTGGTTTGCTCCGGCAAGTTCTGCCATGCCCCTGGCAATCTGGTCGCCGGCTGCCGCGATCGCGGCCGCAGGATCGCGATGGGCGCCACCGAGCGGCTCGGTGACGATCGCGTCGACAACCTTGAGATCCTTGAGGTCCTGGGCGGTGATCTTCATCGAGGTCGCGGCATCCTTGGCGCGGGTCGAATCGTGCCACAGGATCGACGCAGCGCCCTCCGGCGAGATCACCGAATAGATCGCATGCTCCATCATGTAGACCTGGTTGGCAGTGGCAATCGCGATCGCACCGCCTGAGCCGCCTTCACCGATGATGAGCGACACGAGCGGGCTGCGAAGATTGAGGCAGGCAGCCGTCGACCGCGCGATCGCCTCGGCCTGGCCGCGCTCCTCGGCGCCAACGCCGGGATAGGCGCCGGCCGTGTCGACCAGCGTGATGACAGGCAGGCCGAAACGATCGGCCAGTTCCATGATCCTGATCGCCTTGCGATAACCTTCCGGGCGCGCCATGCCGAAATTGCGCTCGAGCCGGCTCTTGGTATCGGATCCCTTTTCCTGGCCGATCACTGCCACCGCCTCGCCGCGGAAGCGCCCGAACCCGGCGATGACGGCGTGATCCTCGCCGAAAGTGCGGTCGCCCGCCAGCGGCGTGAAATCGGTGAACAGGGCCCCGACATAATCCAGGCAATGCGGTCGGTCGGGATGCCGGGCTACCTGTGCCTTCTGCCAGGGCGACAAGGCCTTGTAGACGTCACGCAGCGTTTCGCGCGCACGCTTCTCCAGCCGGGTGATCTCCTCGGACAGGTCGACGCCGCCGCCGCCCTCCATCACCTTGCGCAGTTCCACGATCTTGCCTTCGATATCGGCGACCGGTTTTTCGAAGTCGAGGTAATTATGCATCTTCAGCCGTCGTTGCGCCGGGCCGTAACTTGCCCCGCCGGGTCAGTCCCGTCTAGCCGTCCACGTGCGGATCGGCAAGCGGATGATGATCAAGGACGAGTCGCCGCAGCCGCTCGGCCAGCACATGGGTGTAGATCTGCGTCGTGGAAATGTCGGCGTGGCCGAGCAATTGCTGGACCACGCGCAGGTCGGCTCCATTCTGCAGCAGATGGCTGGCAAAGGCATGCCGCAACACATGCGGTGACAGGTCCGCGGCACGCAGCCCCGCCCGTGCCGCCAGTGCCTTGAGATCCCTGGCAAAGACCTGGCGCGGCAAGTGGCCGCTGGCGGACCCGGCGGGAAACAGGAAGCCGCCCTCGAACGCTGTCTCCCCGCGCCGCGCCCCGAGCCAGGCGCGCATCGACTGCCGCGCCTTGTCCGACAGTGGCACCAGCCGGTCCTTGTTGCCCTTGCCGCGCACGATGAAGAAGCGGTCGTCGCGCTGAGCCACGGCCAGCGGAAGCGCGACAAGTTCCGAGACCCGCAGGCCGGTTGCATAGAGGGTCTCCACCAGTGCCGCCATGCGCAGCGCCGCGGGCTCGCCGGTCAGAGCCTCCAGTTCCGCCCGGTCGAGCAGTCGTGTCACGTCGTCGACCGACAGCGTCCTGGGAAGCGACTGGCGCGATCGCGGCAAGTCGATGAGCCCGGTCGGATCGTCGTCGCGCCGTCCCTCGGAATGGAGAAAGCGGAAGAACTGCCGCAGCGCCGAAAGGCGTCGTGCCTGCGAACTGGCGGCAAAGCCGCGCCGGGACAAGCCGCCGACATAGGCTTTCAGATCATTGGCCGCGACCGCAGCGAGCCGGCCGCCAAGCATGGAGTCCGCGTCCTCGAGATCGCGCCGGTACGAGGACAGCGTGTTGGCGCTGGCGCCGCGTTCGGCGCTCATCATGTCGAGAAAGGCCTCGATCACGGTGCCGCTGCCCATGGCGGTCAGTTGGCCTGGGCCCCGGAATCGGTGTCCTCGATCGGTACCCGCACGCTCATTTCGCCCTGCTTTGGCTGCACGAAGGTCGCCAGCGCGAACATGCCGGCATAGGCCAGTCCGCAAAGTACGGCAATCACGGTGAGGAAGCGGAAAAGCGACGGCATGACGGGTCCCCTCGCGGCGGCCAGTGCCCTTATGGTCCGGCGCGTCCGGCGATGCAAGGCGCGGCGAACTTGACGGCTCCGTTCGTTTCATGCCTTAGCCAGCAGCCGTGCAACGCGATGCGAGGCCGCCTTGAACGACTTGCCGATCCAGACGAATGCCCGCGCCGACGGCATCAGGCGATTGCTGGGCCGGCGGGCCATCGTCTTCGTCGGCCTGATGGGTGCCGGCAAGACTGCGATCGGCCGCATCGTCGCCCGGGACCTCGGCCTGAGGTTCGCCGACAGCGACCACGAAATCGAGGCCGCCTCGCGCATGACCATTCCGGAGCTGTTCGAGCTCTACGGCGAGCCGGAGTTTCGCGCGCTGGAACAACGCGTGATCCTGCGCCTGATCGACGAGGGGCCCATCGTGGTCTCGACCGGCGGTGGTGCCTTCATGAATGCCGAGACGCGGCGGATGATCGGCGAGAACGGCATGTCGGTGTGGCTGAAGGCGGATCTGGACACGCTGATGGAGCGGGTCGCCAAGAAGCAGAACCGTCCCCTGCTAAAGACTGCCGACCCGCGCCGAACCATGCGCGATCTCATGGACGCAAGATATCCCGTGTATGCGGCGGCCGACATCGTCGTCACTTCCCGCAACGAACCGCGCGAAATGATCGCGGCGGAAGTCATCGCGGCGATCGCCGATCATCTCCGACTGCCGCCAGAACCGGATGACAGTAATGACCCCAGCTGAGACGACTGCCCGCACCGTCGCCGTATCACTCGGCGACCGCTCCTACGACATCATGATCGGCCCCGGCCTGATCGCCGACGCCGGACGTGCCATCGCCGCGCGTCTGCCTGGAGCGAGGGTGGCGATCGTCACCGACGCCAATGTCGCCGCACTCCATCTCGACGGGCTTCGGGCCGGCCTTCGGGCTGGCGGCGTCGGGATCGGCGCCGAAGTCGTCCTGCCAGCCGGGGAAAAGACCAAGAGCTTCGGTTTTTTCGAATCCACGGTCGAAGCGGTGATCGGCGCAAGGTTGGAGCGCGGCGATGCCGTCGTCGCGCTCGGCGGCGGCGTGATCGGCGACCTGAGCGGCTTCGTTGCCGGCGTTGTCCGGCGCGGCATGCAGTTCGTCCAGATTCCCACGACGCTGCTCGCCCAGGTCGATTCATCCGTCGGCGGCAAGACCGGGATCAATTCTCCACAAGGCAAGAATCTGATCGGGGTCTTCTATCAACCGCGGCTGGTCCTGGCCGATACCCGCTCGCTCGACACCCTGCCGGAACGCGAATTCCGCGCCGGATATGCCGAGGTAGCCAAGTACGGCCTGATCGACCAGCCCGATTTCTTCGCCTGGCTCGAACGGAACTGGCGCTCGGTGTTTTCCGGCGGCGCCGAGCGCACCGAGGCCATTGCTCGCTCCTGTGCGGCCAAGGCGGCCGTTGTGGCGCGCGACGAGACGGAGACCGGCGACCGCGCCCTTCTCAATCTCGGGCACACATTCGGGCACGCCCTGGAAGCGGCCACCGCCTATGACGGCGCCCGCCTCATCCATGGCGAAGGCGTCGCCATCGGCATGGCCCTGGCGCATCGCTTTTCCGCACGCCTGAACCTGATGAGCCCGGACGACGCCGATCGCGTGGAGCGCCACTTGCGGGCAGTCGGCCTTCCGGTCTCCCTGGCCGAGGTGCCCGGCGGGTTGCCGGACGCCGAGCGCCTGCTCGAATTCATCGCGCAGGACAAGAAGGTCAGTCGTGGCGCACTGACCTTCATCCTGACGCACGGCCTTGGTCGCGCGTTCGTTGCACGTGACGTGCCGTCCTCGGAAGTGCTGGCCTTCCTGCGGACATGTCTGCCGGCATGAGCGCGGCGGGCTGGATCGCACTGGCACTGATGGCGGCGGTCGCCGTCGCCACGCTGGTGTTCCGCCGCGCCATCGACCGGGGCCTGGAAGGCTGGTTCGGCGACGAGGACAGCCAGTCGGCGGCCGATGAATTGCGCGACGCGGTGGAAGTGCTTCATCGCGAGGGGTCCGTCGTCAAGCAGGACCGGGATCGCTTCGGGGGCCTGCTCGACCTGGCCGAACTCGAGGTTGCCGACATCATGGTGCACCGCACCGCCATGCGCATGGTCGATGCCGACAGCCCTGCCGCGGCGATCCTGCGCGAAGTGCTCGACAGCCCGCATACCCGCCTCCCGGTCTGGCGTGGCACCAGCGACAACATCGTCGGCGTCCTGCACGCGCGCACCTTCCTGCGTGCCTGGCATTCGTCGCCCGACCCCGCCGCCATCGACATCGCCACGATCGCCTCCCGGCCGTGGTTCGTTCCCGAGACCACCGGCCTGTCGGACCAGCTCAACGCCTTTCTTCGGCGCAAGGCGCACCTGGCCATCGTCGTCGACGAGTATGGCGAGGTCAAAGGCCTGGTGACGCTGGAGGACATTCTTGAGGAGATCGTCGGCGACATCGCTGACGAACATGACGACGAGGTGCGCGGGGTGCGTCGCCAGCCGGATGGGTCGGTGATCGTCGACGGCGCCATCCCGATCCGTGACCTCAATCGCATGTTCGACTGGGCTCTGCCCGACGACGAAGCCACCACGATTGCCGGTCTGGTCATCCATGAATCGCGCATGATTCCGGCCGAACGACAGGCATTTACATTTCACGGCATGCGCATCACCGTCCTCAAGCGCGAACGCAACCGCATTGTCCGGCTCCGCCTGAGCCCGGGCGCCCCCGACTGAACCGGTTTCATCACTTCGCCGTATTTCTCAAGCCAATGATGCCCGAAACGACGCCAGCGGTACCGACAAAGACAGGCATTGCCATGCCCCTCAGGCTGGACCGGAGAATGATTCTCGCGGCGGGCGTGGCCGGGCTTGCTGCCGGGCCGGCGCACGCCTTCAAGCTGTTCAGGCGCAAGGACGAATCCAGACCGGAACCGGTGACGCTGGACTATGGAGGTTCGGCGCTGGACATCTATTCGCCACCGGGCGCTGCCGGTCTTCCGGTGATGTTCTTTGTCCACGGCGGCGCCTGGTACATCGGCACGCGGGAGCGCGTGCGCTTCAAGGAGGACTTTTTCCTCCAGAACGGCTTCGTCTTCGTTTCCGTGGATTACCGGTTGCTGCCGAAGGTTGACGTGGCCACCCAGGCCAACGACATCGAGGCGGCCTATGATTTCGTGCGCACCCATATCGCCACCTTCGGAGGCGACCCGGATCGCATCGTGGCGATGGGCCACTCGGCCGGGGCGCACCTTGTCGCGCTCACCGGCCTGCGGGGTAGCCTGCCGGGCGTGCGCGGACTCGTGCTCAACGACATCGGCGCCTACGATCTTCCGGCAATGGCCGATGAGGATGGCGAGTTGCCGCCGGTCTACAAGCAGGCGTTTCCCGATCCGGCCCAGTGGGCAACCCTGTCCCCGATCACCTATGTCGGCACTCACCCGCATCCGCCGGTGTTCATTTCCTGGACCCGCCTGCCATTCCACCGCAAGGAATCGCTGCGCCTTGCCACCAAGCTGATGCAGAACGGAACGGCGGTTTCGGTGTTCGACGGTCGCGGCTATGACCATTTCCGCATCAATCGCCATTTCGGACTGGACGGCGATCCGATGACCGAGGCGGTGATCGAGTATTTCCTGAGCCTGTGACCGATCAGCCGGTGTCCTCGCCCGCAAACTGTGCCAGCGGCAAGCCGAGGCCAACAAGGTCGGCGCGGATTGCTTCCACGGCACTGGCCGGGCCGGCCACGCGCAAATCCATGTCGCGAAGCTCAGCGCCCGCGGCACTGGCGATGGCGGCAGCGACTTTTTCCGGTTCCACGATCGAATAGGCGAACTGGTCGAGCGATGCCGCGTAGGCGCGCAACAGGTTTTCCTGCAGCGCGGCGGCGCTGTCCCGTGCGGCCACCAGCACGATCTCGCGTGAGTCGTCGAGGGCGAGCGCATGCTGGAGCAGGCTCTTGATCGGGCCAAAGCCGTTTCCAAGCGCCGCGAGGATCAACGGACGCTCGGAACCATCGTCGAGCACGAAACGCCCGTAAGGACCTGTCAGTCCAACCTCCTCACCCGCCTTCAGCGTCGCGATCCGCGCCGCCGCGTCGCTACTCCCGACCGGGACCTGCACCTCGATGCGCCGTTCCTCGCAGGGGCAACTGGCGACCGGCAGTTCCACTGCGATGCCGCCGGTTTCGACGACGATCCTCTGGCCGGCGACAAATCGCATCCGCTCGCCCGGTCCGGTCAACACATGCAGCGCAAGAAACCGGTCACCGAGACGATCGACCTTCCGGACCCGCGCCCGCAGGCTCTGGACCGGAATGTCGTCGACGCCGGGCTCTTCGGTTTCCAGCGTCACGTCGCCGACGGCGGTATAGGAACAGGTGAGGATGTAGCCTTCCGCCTTCTCCGCCTCGCTCAGCCGGTAGTCATGCGGGCGCACCTTCAGCGTTTCGCCGCTGGTGACACGCGCCTTGCACTCCCCGCAATTGCCATTGGAGCACCCGTAGGGCAGCGACAGGCCGGCGCGCACGCCGGCTTCAAGCAGCGTCTCGCGACCGGAAACTTCGAAGACATGGCCTTTGGGCAGGAGGCGGGCTTGTGCGCTCATGATTCTCAACCGGCTTTCAAGGGCGATCAACCGTTCGCGGCGTCTGCGGTCGTCCGGTTCGAGCGCGATCTCGCGACGGATCCGTTCGATCAGGTCGAAGCCCGGACCGGAACCGACGATGCCGTCGTCGACGAGTTCGCGCAACCGCGCCAGCGTCCAGTCGAGCACCATCTGGAAGTGCTCCGCCTTCACCTTCGCCGCGGCGAAGTCCCTCCCGAGAGCATCGATCCGCCGGTCGAGCGCCCGCGGGTCTGGAACCGCCTCCACAGCCGACGACTTGCGCACCGCCGCCGCCTTGATTTCCTCCAGACGCTCGATCTCGCTATCATCTTCAAGACGTATGTCGGGGAAGGCGCGCAGCACCTCGCCAAGCTCGACCATGCCCTCGAACGCGTTGAGTTCTCCGCGTCCGGCCATCTGCTGCAGGCGTGCCCGCGGCACGCCGGTGAGCCGCGACATGCGATTGAGGGAAAGATAATGCGCCATGGCCTCCGGTCCGTCGGTTCCCGGGACGGAGACTAGAGCATTTCCGGCAAGGTGCGAAACGCCCGAATGCCGCGGCTGTCCGGGCGTCGCGCTCCGACGTCAGCCATGCGCGACCATGACGTGGCGGACTGCCGTATAGTCCTCCAGCGCATAGAGCGACATGTCCTTGCCGTAGCCGGACTGCTTCAGGCCGCCATGCGGCATCTCGTTGGTCAACATGAAATGCGTATTGATCCAGGTGCAGCCATACTGGAGCCGGGCCGCGCACGCCATCGCCCGGCCGACATCGCGCGTCCACACCGACGAGGCCAGCCCGTAGTCGGAATCATTCGCCCAGGCGACCGCCTCGTCCACGTCACCGAACCGCGTGACCGACACAACCGGGCCGAACACTTCGCGGCGCACGATCTCGTCGCTCTGCAGCGCGCCCGCCACCACTGTCGGCTGGAAGTAGAAACCGTCGCCGGCCGATGCCTTGCCGCCTGTCGTTACCTCGATGTGGTTCTGTTCCTGCGCCCGCTCGACGAAGCTGGCAACGCGGTCGCGCTGGCGTCGGGAAATCAGCGGCCCGATCTCGTTGCTCGTGTCGTCGTCATTGGCATAGGCGATCGTCGACACTGCGTCCGAAAGATCGGCCACCAGTCGGTCGTAGATCTTGTCGCCGGCATAGATGCGGCAGGCGGCCGTGCAGTCCTGCCCGGCATTGTAGAAGCCGAACGTGCGCACGCCGGCAACCACGGCCTCGAGGTCGGCGTCGTCGAACACGATCACCGGCGCCTTTCCGCCGAGCTCCAGGTGCGTCCGCTTCACCGTCTTCTGCGCAGCCTGCAGGATCTTCTTGCCGGTGGCGACATCACCGGTCAGCGAGATCATGTTGACACGCGGATGGTTGATGAGCGCATTGCCGACACTCTCGCCGCGGCCGAGCACGACATTGACGACGCCTTCGGGCAACACTTCGGCCAGGATGCGCGCAAGTTTCAGCGCCGTGAGCGGCGTCTGTTCGGAGGGCTTGAACACGACCGTGTTGCCGCCGCCGATGGCCGGTGCGAGCTTCCAGGCCATCATCATCAGCGGATAGTTCCACGGCGCGATCGACGCGATGATTCCGATCGGATCGCGGCGGATCATCGAGGTGAACCCCGGAAGGTACTCGCCGGCGGCGGTGCCTGGCATGCAGCGCACCGCGCCGGCAAAAAAGCGCCAGCAATCGACGATGGCGGGCAATTCGTCATTGGTGACGGCGTTGATCGGTTTGCCGCAATTGAGCGCCTCGAGCGCGGCGAATTCGGCCGCCTCCGCCTCGATCCGGTCGGCGATCTTCAAAAGGTAGGATGAGCGTTGCGCCGGTGTTGTGCGCGACCACGACCCGAACGCCGCGTCCGCCGCCGCAACCGCCGCGTCGATCTGCGTCTGGCTGGCTTCCGGCAGCATCAGCACCGTGGCGCCGGTACGCGGGTTGAGGATGGCTTCCTCCGTCTCCGTTCCCCGCTCGAGGCGCGAGCCGATCAGCATCTCGGTGTGCATGTCATCCTCCTGATGGTCATTTTCCTTGGCCGGCAATGTGGTCGCCATCCCGCGTCAGGTAATAGGCAAGCAGGATGGGAATGAGGGTCACGAGCGCCACCACCATGGCCACGACATTCGTTACCGGCCGCTGTCGCGGCCGCACCAATTCCTCCAGCATCCAGATCGGCAGTGTCTGCTGCTGGCCGGCGGTGAAGGTGGTCACGATCACTTCGTCGAAGGACAGGGCGAACGCCAGCATGCCGCCGGCAAGCAGCGCCGTGCCCAGGTTGGGCAAAACCACGTGCCGGAAGGTCTGGAACCCGTCGGCACCGAGGTCCATCGACGCTTCGATCAGCGATCCCGACAGTCGCCGGAAGCGCGCGACGGCGTTGTTGTAGACCACGACGATGCAGAAGGTGGCATGCCCGAGCACGATGGTGAGGAACGAGAACGGGATGTCCATGAGGTTGAACGCCGACCGCAGCGCAATACCGGTGATGATGCCTGGCAATGCGATCGGCAGAATGACGAGCAGCGAGATCGACTCCCGCCCGAAAAAGGAAAATCGCGCCATCGCCGCCGCCGCCAGCGTTCCCAGCACCATGGCAATGACGGTCGACAGCGCGGCGACCTTCACGGATAGCCCGAGCGCGGCCCAGACATCCGGCCGGCCCCACGCGACCGCGAGCCAGTCGAGCGTCAGCCCCGGGGGTGGCCACTGGTAGGTGCGGTCTTCCGTGGTGAACGCGTAGACGAAGATCAGCAGGATCGGCAGGTGCATGAAGGCGAGCCCGCCGGCGGCTGCCAGTTTCAATCCGAAATGTGCGCGGGGGCCGCCATCAGAGCGCATCGAAGGCCCCCTGGCGTTTGGCACCCCAAAGGTAAAACCCCATGATGACGACCGGCACCACTGTGAAGGCCGCCGCGAGCGGGATGTTGCCCGCCGTTCCCTGGTGCGCATAGACAGCCTGTCCGATGAACAGGCGCGACGAACCGATGATCTGCGGAATGATGTAGTCGCCGAGCGTTAGCGAGAAGGTGAAGATCGAGCCAGCAATGATTCCGGGCAATGCCAGCGGCCAGATCACCGTCGAAAAAGCCTGGCGAGGCGTGGCCCCGAGATCGGCGGACGCCTCCACCAGGCTTGCCGGTACCCGCTCCAGCGCGGCCTGCATCGGCAGGATCATGAACGGCAGCCAGGCGTAGACGAAGACGATGAATGTCCCGGTATAGCTCGTCGACAGCGATGTGCCGCCGACGACCGGCAGGGCGAGCCAGGCGTCCGCCAGCGCCGTCAGGTGCAGCTTGGCCAGCACCCAGTTGAGGATGCCTTCCTTGGCGAGAATCAGCTTCCAAGCATAGACCTTGACCAGATAGCTCGACCACAGCGGCAGCATGACGCCGAGATAGAACACCGCCTTCCACGCACCCCTTGCATGGCGCGCGGCGAAATAGGCCACCGGGAAGCCCAGCGCCACCGAACCCAGCGTGACCACCGTCGCCATGATCACCGTGCGCAGGATGATGTCGACGTTGGCCGCGTTGAGCAGTTCGCCATAGGTCTTCAACGTGAACTCATGCACGATCAGGCCGGAGAACTCGTCGATGGAAAAGAAGCTCTGCGCCAGGAGCGCCAGCAGGGAGCCGATGTAGACCAGCCCGAGCCAGGCCAGCGGGGGGCCGACGAGCAACGCCAGCAACAGCGACGGATGGCGCCAGAGCGCGTCGGACAGCCGCCCGAACGCGCCGCCGCGCCCGGCGAGGATCGCCCCGGTGCTCACGCCTCGTACTCCATGAGATGCAGGTCAGCCGGATCGAACGACAGCCGCACCGTGGCGCCATCGGCCGGGATCGCCGCATTGCCGGGAAGGATGACATGGAGCGCCGCGCCGCCGGCGTCGAGCGCCAGCTTTGTCGTCGCCCCGAGAAATGCCGCGCCCTTGACCACGGCCGCAAGCCCTTCGCCGGACGCCGACACGCGTACCGATTCCGGGCGGAGCGAGGCCCAGCGCCGTCCCCCGCCCAGCCGCGCCGTCAGATCGGGTGGCAGGACATTGGAGGAGCCGACGAAATCGGCGACGAATCGCGAGGAGGGGCGCCGGTAGATATCCTGCGGCGCGCCGATCTGTCTGATCCGGCCTTCATTGAAGACCGCCACGCGGTCGGCCATCGACAGCGCCTCGCCCTGATCGTGGGTGACGAACACGAAGGTGATGCCGAGCGCGCGCTGCAGCGCCTTGAGTTCCTCCTGCATCTGCTCGCGCAGCTTCAGGTCCAGCGCGCCGAGCGGTTCGTCAAGCAGCAGCACTTTCGGTTTGTTGACCAGGGCGCGTGCCAGCGCCACGCGCTGCCGCTGGCCGCCCGACAATTGCCCGGGCCGGCGCGCGCCATAGTTTGGCAGTTTTACCAGCGCCAGCGCCTCTTCGGCGGCACGCTGGCGCTCCGCCTTCGCCACGCCCCGGATCATCAGGCCGTAGGCGACGTTGTCGACGACGTTGAGGTGCGGGAACAGCGCATAGTCCTGGAACACCGTATTGACGTTGCGCCGGTAGGGTGGAACGCCTTCCGCCGTCTCGCCGAAGATCTCGATGTGTCCGGATGTCGGCTGCTCGAAGCCGGCAATGAGTCGCAGGCAGGTCGTCTTGCCGGATCCCGACGGCCCGAGCATGGCGAAGAATTCGCCAGGCGCGATCGTCAGGTCAACGGCATCGACGGCCCGCACCGCGCCGAAATGGCGCGAAACAGCGGTGAAGCGGACAGCATGTTCGGTCATCGGGAAAAGCCGGGAGCAAAGCCGGCGGAGACGTCGCCCGGGGGCGGGGCGACATCTCCGCCGCTGGCGCGATCAGCGACCGCCGATCACGCCGATATAGTCGGACACCCAGCGGTAATAGGGAACGCACTGGTCGCCCTGGGAGGCGCACTTGGTCTGCGGCGTCTTCCAGAACCGGATCTGCTCGAACTTGTCGAAGCCGTTGGTCGCACAGCCCTCGTCGGTAAGCAGTGCATTGCCCTTGCAGGCCGCCGGCACCGACGGCACCGTGCCGAACCACGCCGAGACGTCGCCCTGCACCTTCGGCGACAGCGAATGCTCCATCCACATGTAGGCGCAGTTGGGATGCGCGGCGTCGACATGCAGCATGGTCGTGTCGGCCCAGCCGGTGATGCCTTCGGCCGGGAAAGTCGAGGCGATCGGCGTCTTCTTCATCGCTTCGGCGTCGGACTTCAGCACGTTGACCTGGAACGGCCAGGACCCCGACGCGACAACGCCCTCGTTCTTGAAGTCATCCATCTGGATGAAGGCGTCGTGCCAGTAGCGCCCGACAAGCGCGCGCTGCTGCCGCAGCAGGTCGAGCGCCGCCTTGTACTGGTCCTCGTTGAGTTCGTAGGGATCCTTGATGCCGAGTTCCGGCTTGTGCGTCATCAGGTAGAGCGCGGCGTCGGCGATGTAGATCGGCCCGTCATAAGCCTGCACCCGGCCCTTGTTGGACTTGCCGTCATCGAGCGTCATTTCCTCGAACACGACCTTCCACGAGGTCGGCGGCGCCTTGAAGGCATTGGTGTTGTACATCAGCACATTGGCGCCCCACACATAGGGTGTGCCGTAATGGACGCCGTCGACCGTATGCCACGGCGCATTCTGCAGCCGCTCGTCAATGGTCTTCCACGACGGGATGAGATCGGTGTTGATCGGCTGCACGCGCTTGCCGGCGACCAGGCGCAGCGACGCGTCGCCCGAGGCCGTCACCAGGTCGAAGCCACCCTCGTTCATCAGCGCGACCATCTCGTCCGACGTGTTTGCGGTCTTGACCGACACCTTGCAGCCGGTCTTTCCCTCGAATTCCGTCACCCAGTCGAAGTTCTTGTCGGTCTCGCCGCGTTCGATATAGCCCGCCCAGGCGACGATGGAGACTTCGCCTTCGCCGGCGCCGAGTTCCTTGAGCATCTCGGCGGAGAACGCCGGAACAGTGGCCGACAACGCCACAGCCATCGCGGTGCAGGATTTCAGTACGGATTTCATCGTGAACCTCCCTTGCCCGGCGCGGGACGCCTTCGTCCCCTCGCCCGCTGCTTCGCAGGCTACGCCACGACACAGGTTTCGCAATTTCATTTGTCAGAATGGCTTTATCGGATTTTCCGATATCAATTCCGCGGGCGGCCACCGCGATGCGCCTGCGCCAGTTCGATGAAGGCGCGCGCCGCCTGGCTCAGGCCGGAGCCCCGCCGCCACGCCATCCCGACCTGGACGGAGGGCATGTCGCCGCCGATCGTGCGCATTTCGATGCGGTCGCCTTCAAGCGACCAGGGCCGATAGACCAGCTCCGGCAGGATGGCGACACCCGCACCGGTGGCCACCAGGCTGCGAACCGCCTCGACGGACCGCGTCCGGAAGGCAATGTCGGGCTTGCGGCCCAGCGCATGCACCAGCTTGGCGGTGTTTTCCTCGATCTCGTCGATGGTGAGCATGATCAGCGGTTCGCCGGCGACCTCGTCGATGGAAACCGTATCGCGCCCCGCCAGCCGATGGCCGAGCGGCGTCCACAGCCGATAGGGCGAATCCTCGATCAGGTCGGTCGTCAGCGCCATGCGGTCGCGCAGGTTGGAAGTGACCATCACCGCCACGTCGAGTTCGCCGCCGACCAGCAGATGCTCCAGATAGTCGCCCGTATCCTCGATCGCCGAGACTTTCACGCCGGGAAAAGCCCGGCGATAACGCGCCAGAAGATCCGACAGCACATAACCGGCCACCAGCGCCGTGACACCGAGCGCCAACTGTCCGGGCGCCGCGCCCTCGTCCTCGCCGAGCGCCCTGCGCGCATCGGACACCCCGCCGAGGATTCGTGTCGCGTGGCGGAGAAACAGCTGGCCCTTGTGCGTGACCGAGAGACCGCGCGCGTGGCGATCAAACAGCACGACGCCGAGATCGCCCTCGAGTTCCTTCAGCGCTTCGGTGACCGCCGACTGGCTGATCGACAAGGCCTGTGCGGCGCCCGACACCGAACCGCGCTCGGCAACGGCGACGAAATAGCGAAGCTGGCGCAGCGTGAAGGCCATGGCGCACCATGGACGACCCTGCCGACGAAGGAAAGCGAAGCCTCAGACGTAGCGGTTGACGATGCTTTCCAGCAGTTCCTGCCGGCCCGAGCGCGGTTGCGGGTTGATGTTCTTCTTCTCCACCCGTTCGGCGATTTCAGTAAGTGAACGCTTACCTGATAGCATCGCCTTCGCCTCCGCCGACTTCCAGCCGGCATAGCGGTCCTCGACACGCGACGACAACGCCTTGTCCTCGTGCATCCTCGCCGCCGCCTTGAAGGCGCGCGCGCACACATCCATGCCGCCGACATGGGCAATCAGCAGGTCCTGCGGGTCCAGCGACTGCCGGCGCAGCTTGGCGTCGAAATTGGTGCCGCCGGTCCTGAAGCCGCCGCCACGGATGACCTCGTAGTAGGCAAGCGCCATCTCCGGCACATTGTTGGGGAACTGGTCCGTGTCCCAGCCCGACTGGTAGTCGTTGCGGTTCATGTCGATGGAACCGAAGATGCCGAGCGCATTGGCAAGCGCCAGTTCGTGCTCGAACGAGTGCCCGGCAAGGATGGCGTGGCCCTGCTCGATGTTGACCTTGACCTCGTTCTCAAGCCCGTGCCGGCGCAGGAAGCCGTAAACTGTCGCCACATCGTAGTCATACTGGTGCTTCGAGGGCTCCTGCGGCTTCGGCTCGATCAGGATCGTGCCCTTGAAGCCGATCTTGTGCTTGTACTCGACCACGAGATTGAGGAAGCGCCCCATCTGCGCATCCTCGCGCTTGAGGTCGGTGTTGAGCAACGTCTCGTAGCCTTCGCGCCCGCCCCACAGCACATAGTTGGCGCCGCCGAGCTTCTTCGTCGCGTCCATGCAGCTCTTCACCGTCGCCGCCGCATAGGCAAAGACGTCGGGATCCGGATTGGTCGCGGCACCAGCCATGAAGCGGCGATGCGAGAACAGGTTCGCCGTGCCCCACAGCAGCTTCACGCCGGTCTGCTTCTGCTTTTCCGCGAAGATGTCGACGATCGCCTCCAGGTTCCTGCGGCTTTCGGCGAAGGACTGTCCTTCCGGCCGCACATCGGCGTCATGGAAGCAGTAGAACGGCATCCCGAGCAGCGAGAACATCTCGAAGGCGACATCGGCCTTCAGCCTCGCATGCTGCATCGTGTCGCCGAACCAGGGCCGCTCGAAGGTCTGGCCGCCGAACGGATCGCCACCTGGCCAGGCGAAGGAATGCCAGTAGGCGGCGGCGAAGCGCAGATTGTCCTCCATGCGCTTGCCGAGGACGATTTCATCCTTGTCGTAATGGCGATAGGCCAGCGGATTGTCACTGTCCGGGCCCTCATAACGGATCGGGGCGAGGTCGCCGAAGAAGCCGGTGCTCAAGATGTTGCACTCCTGATGGATGGATAGAGTTTGCGGTAGCTCGCCAGCCGCTCGGCGAAGGCCCCGCCGAGTCCGCGATCCGGGCCGATCGTCTCGGCAATGGCAGGCTTGGTCATGACCGAACGCGGATCGGCACCGGTTGCCGCGATCAGGCCGAGCCGGGCGGCACCGAAAGCGGCGCCGAAGTCGCCATTGACCGGCACGTCGATCTCGACGCCGAGAACCGTCGCCAGCGCGCGCAGCCAGTAGCGCGATCGCGCCCCGCCGCCGGCGGCAAGCACGCGGTCGATCCGCGTTCCGGCATTGGCCAGCGCATCGCGGCAGTCGGCGAACGCAAAGGCCACGCCTTCGACCACCGCCTGAGTCAGCGCCGGGCGATCGCTTTCCTTGCCGATCCCGGCAAAGGCGCCGCGGATCGCGGCATCATTGTGAGGCGTGCGCTCGCCGGAAATGTAGGGCAGGAAGGTGACGCTTCCCGGTGGCTTCAACCTGTCGCCAAGCTCGCCTGTCAGTGCTGCCTGGGAGGTGCCGGTGATCGATGACAACCAGTTGAGCGAGTCGGCGGCCGACAGGATCACCCCCATCTGGTGCCATGTCTGGGGAAGCACGTGGCAGAAGGCATGCACCGCCGTTGGCGCATCCGGGCGAAAGGCCGATGTTGCGGCAAACAGCACGCCGGAGGTTCCCAGCGACAGGAAGGCATCGCCCTCGGCAATGGTTCCAAGGCCCGCGGCCGAAGCGGCATTGTCGCCGCCGCCGCCGGCCACCGCGATGCCGGCGCCCATGCCCCAGCGCGCGGCCAGGTCCGGCCGCAATGTGCCGGTGGTATCGGTGCCTTCCACGAGGCCCGGCATGTGCCGCTCCTCAAGCCCGGTTGCAGCGAGAAGCTCCGGCGCCCAGCGCCGGTTGCCGACATCGAGCCATGCCGTGCCGGCCGAATCCGACATCTCGCTCATGTGCTCGCCGGTCAGCCACAGCCGCAGGTAATCCTTCGGCAGCAGCACGAACCGCACGGCAGCGAAGGCCGCCGGCTCATGGCGCGCCGTCCAGAGCAATTTCGGCGCGGTGAACCCGGGAAACACGATGTTGCCGGTCAGCGCCCGGAACAATGGCTGCGCGTCGAGCTCGGCCGCTTCATGATGGCTGCGCGTGTCGTTCCACAGGATGCAGGGGCGGATCGGCTGGTCATGGCGATCAATCAGCGTGGCCCCGTGCATGTGACCGGACAGGCCGATGCCGCGGACCGCCGAAAGCGCCGCCGAATGGCCGGCCTTGAGGCTGCCGAGCGCCGATTCCGTCGCCGCGATCCAGTGCCGCGGGTCCTGCTCGGACCAACCCGGATGCGGATTGCTGACTTCGAGCGCCGCGCTGGCCGAACCGACGACATCCTGATTGCCGTCGATGAGCATGCATTTGACGCTCGACGTGCCAAGATCGATGCCGAGATACATGGCTCCTCCCTGTCGCGGCGACATGATCATAGCGCCGGGGCGGGATTTTCAAATGGTTTTTTTCAAATCCCGAAGGAAATTACCCGCGATGCCTCGGCGCCTCGGCCTGGACGTCGAGCATGCGCATCGCATCAAGCCGCACACGACCGACCGATTCGCCCGATTCGAAGCGGATTCCCGCGCCGAACCTGCGTGCCAGCGCCTTCATCGGCTCGTTGCCGGGATGGGTCGTGATCAGCAACTCGTCATATCCGCGCGACCACGCGGCTTCCACGACCAGTGCAAAGAGCGCCGCCCCGACGCCGCGCCCGCGCCAGTTTTCCGCGACCGAGAACGCCAGTTCGCCGGAATCGTGGCCGACCGGATGCAGTTCGGCGATGCCGATGACGGCGGCGCCGAGCTCAGCCGCGACGACGAGCACGCCTGGCCGCAACGATTGCGCCGCATACTCGGCCAGACGATCGTCATCGACGGCTCCGTTGAACCGGTCGGCGCGGGCGCGAAGATCGAGCTTTGACAGATGATCAATGAACAGCGGCAGATCGGCGCGGCCGAGGATGCGAAGGCGGACGCCGGCCGGCGGCCGGTGGTCGGGATCAGCCTCGAGGAACGCCTGCATGGGTTCGCTCCGGTTTGCTCCTCCCGGTGCACCGCGACTTTATTTTGCAGTGCAACAAAATGCAAGGGGCGAGCGTGCCGCGGGATCCGATTAGTAAGCCGACTCTAACCTCGAGGGCCGAAATGCGCTTCGAGCAGGCCGATGAACCAGTCCTGTTGCGCGGCATCATGTTGCGTCATCAGCCGGTCCTGCGTTTCGCGGTCCTGCGCACCGGGTTCGCCATATCGCGCCCATGGCGCCTCCTGCCAACGCCGGAAACCGGTCGGCGTGACCTCGGGATGAAACTGCAAGGCCAACGCGCGGCCAAGGCGAAAAGCCTGGTTCTCGAACAGGTCGCTGCGCGCCAGGTGGGTTGCGCCGGAGGGAATGGCGAAACCGTGGTAGTGCGATTGCGCCACCACCAGCGGCGCCGGCAGGAACGAGCTGTCTCCATCGACCGGTTCAATCCGGTAATAGCCGAACTCGGTAACGCCGCTCGCCAAGGGCCCCACCGCAACTCCGAGTACATCGGCGATCTGCTGTGCTCCCTGGCAAATGCCCATCACCGCAATGTCACGTGCAAGCGCAGCTTCAATGACGCGCGCCTCATCCCTCAGGAACGGAAACCGGTCGTGGGCGAAGGCATCGAAGCCGCCGCCATGGATCACCAGTCCGTTGATGCTGTCATCGATCTGCGGAAGCGCTTCGCCGCGAAACGGCCGAACCGTGCGCGTTTCCCGGCCCGTCGCCGTCATCCAGGTAGCGATGCGATCATCCTCGGGATCGTCGCCGTGCCGTATGACCAGGATGGTTCCAGATTGCGTGTCAGTCATGCGACGATCCGGCGATTCATGTTTGGTTTACCATGACGGCGCACCATCTCTAAATCTGGCGGGAGTGACGCGCGTGCGCAACGGGATTCGGGACGAATGGACGGCAGCGAGCAGCGCCGACGCGGAAACCGCCGCGCGACTTGCATTGGGCGCCTTCGACAGCGACGATATTGACCGCCCGCGCACATCCGCCATGCCGGGTCGGGAAATGGTGGTCATGGGCGCCTTGGCCATCGTCGCGGTCGCTTTCCTGCTGTTCTGATCACCGGAACGTTCCCGCTGCCGAAATTTCGCCGCCGATCCGGTGCACATCCAGTCCAAGCGGGGATTTTCGCCCAAGCGGGCAGGAACGGAGAGGCTCATGCAGAAAATCATCATTGCGGCGATGACCGTCGCGCTTCTGGCCGGATGCACCACCGCGGAACGCGATGCAGCGACGGGCGCGGCCGCGGGTGCTGCGATCGCAGCGGTCGTCACCGGAGGCCGGCCGGGTGCGGTCGCCGTTGGCGCACTGGCCGGCGGTGCCACGGCGGTGCTCCTTGGTGCGGCAGCCCGCAAGGGCGAATGCCGCTACCGCACATCGAAAGGACGAATCTACATCGCCAAGTGTCCGGCCGGCTACTACTGAGCCTGCGCCGGCGGCACCTCACGCGGTTCAATCGTCGGTCGACAACGCACCGGGGCCCGGCGTGGCCCCGTGCGGGCACTTTCCGGCGATGATCATGCCCAGCACTTCGTCCTTGGTCACGTCCTCGATCCTGGCCGTGCCCACGACCTGCCCGTTCTTCATCACGCAGATGCGGTCGCACAGGTCGAACACGTTGTGAATGTCGTGTTCGATCAGGAAGATGCCGATGCCTTCCGCCTTGAGCTGCTTGATCAGTTCGCCGACCTGATGCGTTTCCTGGGGCCCAAGCGCCGCGGTCGGTTCGTCCATGATCAGGATGCGGGCGTTGAAGTGGATCGCACGCGCGATTGCCACCGACTGCCTCTGGCCACCGGACAATTTGACGACCGGCTCCTTGAACCGGCGAAAGTTCGGATTGAGACGGAACATGACCTTCCGGCATGCCGCTTCCATCGCCACGTCGTCCAGTGTTCCAAAGCGCGTCTTGAGTTCGCGACCGAGGTAGAGGTTGGCCGCCGCGTCAACATTGTCAGCCAGAGCCAGCGTTTGGTAGATGGTCTCGATTCCCAGCGCCTTGGCATCGCGCGGATTGTTGATTGCCACTTCCTCGCCGTTGATGAAGATCTGGCCGTGATCGCGCCGGTAGGCACCGGACAGGATCTTGATCAACGTCGATTTTCCGGCGCCGTTGTGCCCGAGCAGGCCGACGACCTCCCCCGGATAAAGATCGACGGAAGCGTGGTCGACCGCCTTGATGCCACCGAACGCGATCGACATGTCGCGCATTTCGATGAGCGGCGGCGCAACTGCCGCGGCCGTATGGCTTGATGCCCGATGTTCCGCAGCGGATGTCCGTGTCATTTCCGCCTCCCCTTCTAGTTCACGCGGCGCGAATAGAGTTGGTCAAGCCAGACCGCGACCACCAGGACGACACCGACGACGATGCTCTGGTAAGCAGTCGGCAGGTTCAGGAGCAACATGCCCGAAACGATCGACTGCATCAGCAGTGCCCCGAGCATGGCGCCGTAGATCGTGCCGACACCGCCGGCAAGCGATGTGCCGCCGATGACCGCCGCGGCGATCACGTACAATTCGTTGAACAGGCCGAGTGCGTTTGTTGCCGCGTTGAGGCGAGCCGACGAGATGATCGAGGAAACTCCGACGAGAGCGCCCATCAGCGCAAACACCTTGACGATCATCCACTTGGTATCGATGCCGGCGAGTTCGGCGGCCTCGGGATTCCCGCCGAGCGCATACACATAGCGGCCAAACAGCGTCCGAGTGGCCAGGAAGGTCATGACCAGTCCGACCGTCAGCGCCACGAGCACGGGAACCGAGTAGCCCGTGTAGTAGATCAGGCCTTCCGTACAGCGGACGACCTTGTCGGCCGCCATGCAGATGGCATCGCCTTCACGGTTCTCCACGCCGGCCGGAATCGGAACGCCGTTGGCCTTGGCGTAGTTCTCGATCAACTTGAACGGCCATGGATAGGAATTCATGACCATGGTCGCGCCGACCACGACGCCGCCGCTAAGCGCGATCAGGAACGCTTCCGCCCAGATCGGACGCAGCGGGAAACTGAAACGCTGCCTCTGGCGACGGCTGTTGATGACGGCGTAGACGATGCCCGCGCAGGCAATCAACGCGAGTGTCCAGCTCCAGAACGGGCCAATCCAGCTGATCGGAATGCCGCCGCCGAAAATCTCGAACGTCTTGTCCATGGGTGCGACCGTTTCACCGCGCGCCATGAGAAAGGCGAGGCCGCTATAGGCGATCAATCCGCCGAGCGTGACGATGAAGGCCGGAATCTTGGCATAGGCGGTGAGAAACCCGTTGAAAGCCCCGATCGCCGCACCAAGCGCGATCACCGAGACAACACCGAGAATCCAGATCGCCGGATGGCCTACACCGAGCCAGGGGCCAAGCTTGAAGACTTGCAGCACGGCGCCGGCGACGGCGACCAGGCTCAGCATCGAGCCGACTGAAAGGTCGATCTGCCGCATGACGATGATCAGCACCATGCCCGTCGACATGATCGCAATCGACGAGGTCTGCACCAGCAGGGTCCAGATGTTGCGCGGTGTCAGGAAAGATCCACCCAGGAGACCGCCGAAATTGCCGCGCAGAATGCCGCTGGCGATATCGAACGCACACCAGATCAGGATCAGCGCGGCAATCATGCCGATGGTGCGCATGTCGATTTCGGTGGCACGGATGAACCTGCGGATCGGTCCCTCATCCTGGAGCACAGGATTCTGGCTGCTGTTGCCTGGTATGGACATGATTTCCTCCCGACCGTCCCGGCTCCGCGGGCTCCATTAAAGAGAGAGCCGCGCCGCTAATGCAAGCGGCGCGGCTCCTTCAGGCGTTCAGGCGCCGGTGTTCAGCATCCCGGAACTGCGCCCGGGGCCACGCCCGCGCAAGCCTGTTCCTTGGTGATGTGACCGGCCTCGATGGCAACATTCACATTGGCCTTGGTGATCGGCGTCGGGGCGAGCAGGATGGAGTTCATTTCCACGCCCTTCTTGCCGCCGCTGAACTTGCCGACGCCCGGGATGGCGGCCATGTCGACGCCTTCAGCCAGCGCGTTCGCGGCTTCGGCGGCAACCTTGCCGAGATCCTTGGCGTTCTTCCACACCGACACGGTCTGGGTGCCGAGCGCCACGCGGTTGATCGCCGCGAGGTCACCGTCCTGGCCACCGACCGGGATGCCGGACATGCCCTGCGCGGTCAGCGCGGCCACGACGCCGGAGGCCATGCCGTCGTTTTCGGCGCACACCGCATCGACCTTGTTGCCGGTCGAGGTCAGGCACTGCTCCATGTTCTTCTGCGCATTGTCCGGCTTCCACCCGTCGGTGAACGTCTCGCAGACATTCTTGATCTTGCCGGAATCGATGTCCGCCTTGAGCACTTCCATCATGCCCTGGAACAGGAAGGTCGCGTTCGGATCGCCCTTGTCGCCCTTGATGAAGGCGTAGTTGCCCTCCGGCTTCGCCTTGCGCACTTCCTCGGCGATGATGCGGCCGACGCCGACATTGTCGAAGGTGATGTAGAGCGCGTTCGGATCCTCGAACTGCACGTCATAGGCGATCGACTTGATGCCGGCATCGCTGAGCGCCTTGATCGACGGCAGGATCGCGTCGCTGTCGAAAGCGACGACCATGACGACGTCCGGCTTCTGCGAGATCAGGCTCTCGATGTCGGCGGCCTGCTTCTGGGCGGAGCCCTGCGCATCGGTCGAGATGTACTTGTTGCCGGCGGCCTCCACGGCGGCCTTGATCGCCGCTTCGTCGGTCTTCCAGCGCTCTTCCTGGAAGGTCTTCCAGGACACGGCGATCGTCTTGTCCTTGGCGTCGGCGATCGACGCATAGGACACCGTGAGGGCAGCGCCCGCCAGCATGGCGATAACGAACTTCTTCATGAGATACCTCCCTGCGCCCGGATGGGGGCGCGATTGATTCCGGCATGCAGCCGACCGAGAAGCTCTTTTTTCGAGCCTCGAAAAAAATGGTGACGCATCCCAGGACCTGTGTCAATATCCTTTTCGATCAAGCGGTTATTGTGCATCGCAGCAATTTTGGTGCGAGGCAAAAAGGGGAGAGTGGCGGTGACGTTCATCGCGCGTCACGAGGATATGCGGCGCAACAACCGGCGCCTTGTCCTGTCGGCCCTGCGCCGCACGGGCATCCTGTCGCGTACCGACATCTGCCAGGCGACCGGACTGAGCCCGGCCAGCGTCTCCGCTTTCGCCGCCGCGCTGATTGCCGAGGGCGTTCTTGTCGCCGATGAACCGGCCTCTGCGGTGCCGGCCAAGCGTGGCCGCCCGCAGACCGCGCTGGCGCTCAATCCCCGCGCCGCATCGGTCCTGGCTGTCATGATGACGGTCAACGAGGTCCGCGCCGCGGTCTTCGACTATGCCGGCACCGAGCGCGGCGCCGCCGGTCTCAGCTACAATTCGCTCGGAGGCAAGGAAAACGAGATCGTCGAAGCCGTCACGACGGCCGGGCGCGCCGCGCTCGGCGCCGCCGGCGATGCCATCGGTCCGCTGCTTTCGGTGCGGATCGGCGTCCAGGGCACGGTTGACGACGCCGGCCGCACCCTGCTGTGGTCACCCTTTACCCGCTTCCGCGACATGGCTCTGGCGGACCGGCTCGAAGTCGCCTTCGCCGCGCCGGTGACGCTGGCGCACGACTGCGCCATGATCGTTGAATCGCTGCGCTGGCGCGATCCGGGGAGCCATGGCAGCGATTTCCTTGCCATCCTCCAGGCGGAGGGCATCGGCATGGGTCTCTATCTGAAAGGCGCCTTGTTTGCCGGCGCACGCAGTTCGGCCGGCGAGTTCGGGCACATGCTGATCCGGCCAGGCGGCTCACGGTGTCGTTGCGGGCGCAAAGGGTGCGTCGAGGCTTACGCTTCGTCCTATGCCGTCTGGCGGCGTGCCGGGAACCATGATCCGGACCAGGTGCCCGACCGCAACTTCTCCGCGGCCGACATGCAGGTGCTGGCTGACAGGGCGCGCAATGGCGACATTGACGCCCGCGCCGCATTCGAGGAAGCCGGCGCAGCTCTCGGTTATGCCGTCGGCAACCTTTTCGCCCTCACCGACCCGGTGCCGGTGTCCATCGTTGGCCTGGGCGCCGCGGCATTCGACCTGACCGAGCGCTCCATGCGCGTTGCGCTCGCCGAGACCTTCACCGGATCGGCGGCGGCATCCGTGCCGATCGAAGGCTATGTTGACGACATGCGCCTGACTGCGGACGGCTGCCGCATGACTGCGCTGGTCGATCTGGACAGGTCGGTGTTCGCCCTTGGCGACGTACTGGAAAGCGCGGCGGAATGAAGATGTCGCTTTCCCGATTGGCCCTGGCTGCCCTACTGGGCGCGCTCGCTCTGCCGGCGACTGCGAATCCATGGGACGAAAGGGCCGTCGCCGGGCATGTCGACAGGAACGCCAATGTCGGCGTGCTTTCGGGCGAGCGCCTCGATCGGCTTGTTGCCGCCGGCGAGACACTCTTCACCGGCGCGTTTACCCCGGCGGACGGTGTCGGCCGGCCTTTCGCCACCCAGGCCATCCTGCCGACAAAACGCAAGCGCGCGCCGCAGCACGGTTTCCTCCGGACGGCCGGGATGGATGCAACCTCCTGCGCGGCTTGCCATGCCGTGCCGATTGCCGGCGGGGCCGGCGACTTCGTTGCCAACGTCTTCGTGTCCGAGGGCTTCGAAAGCGCCGACTTCGACAGCCTCGATCCGCAATTCTCCAACGAACGCAACACCAATCATCTCTTCGGCGCCGGGCTTGTCGAACTGCTCGGCCGCGAGATGAGCGCCGACCTGAAGGCGATCCGCACCGCCGCGCTCGAAGAGGCACGGCGCACCGGAAAGGCCGTGGACGCGCGCCTGGAGAGCAAGGGCGTGCATTTCGGCTTCATCACCGCCGAGCCTGACGGGTCGGTCGACCAGCGCCGCGTTGCCGGCGTCGATGGTGATCTCGTGGTCAAGCCCTTCGGCCAGAAGGGCGTGTTCGTTTCGCTCCGCCAGTTCACCGTCAATGCGCTCAATCACCATCATGGCATGCAGGCTGACGAGCGCTTCGGGCAACGATGGACCGGCGAGGATGATTTCGACGGCGACGGCAAGGCTTCCGAGATCGGCGACGGCGACGTGACAGCGCTGGTCGCCTGGCAGGCGACGCTTCCCGCCCCCGGGCAGCGCGTTCCGGACGACCCGGCCTGGGCGGAGGCGGCCACCCGCGGCGATGCGCTGTTTGACAGCCTCGGCTGCGCGGCCTGCCATGTCCGCGAGCTGCCGCTGGAATCGACACTGTTCGAGGATCCCGGTCCCAATGACGCCGCCGGAACCTTGCGCCGGTCGGAAGTCGAAGAGGCAACCGCATTTGACCTTGCCGCCCTGCCCGCCGCCGCCAGGCTGAGGCGCGACGACCGCGGCCGCCTGCTGGTTCCCCTGTTCGGCGATCTCAAGCGCCATGTGATCGCCGACGAACGCATCAGCCATTTCGGCAACGAATTGCTGGCGCAGCGTTTCGTCGAGCGCGACGTGTTTGCGACCTCGGAGCTTTGGGGAATCGGCACCACGGCGCCCTATGGCCATCGCGGTGACCTGGTGACGCTGGATGAGGCGATCCGGGCTCATGGCGGCGAAGGCCAGGCATCCCGGAACGCCTATGTCGCAGCGAGCGACAGCGAGCGCTCGGCCCTGATAGCATTCCTCAAGACCCTGGTGATCGAACAGTGAAGCGCGCGATCCCGGCCATCCTGTCCGCCCTTGCCGCTTCTGGCGCCAATGCCGCCGACCAGGCGCCGCTGGCGACCACCGGCGATGTCCCGGTCTTTGTCGAGGAGGCGCGCGCCGCCGGCGTTGGCCATGTGTATGGCGGGCCGTTCGAATTCTTCGTCGGCGGCGGTGTCGCCGTCTTCGACTGCGACGGTGACCGTCGCGAGGACATGGTCGTGGCAGGCGGCAAGAACGAAACCGCGCTCTACCGCAACGTTTCCTCCGCTGGCGGCACGCTCGAATTCGAGCACTTGTCGCTCGGCCTGGAACCGCGCGATGCGGCAAACGCGCTCGGCGCCTATCCGATCGATCTCGACAATGACGGCCGCAAGGATCTGGTGATCCTTCGCGTCGGGCAGAACCTGCTGCTGCGCGGCTTGCCGGAATGCCGGTTCGAGAAGGCCAACAAGGCGTTCGGCTTCGATGGCGGCCGGGCCTGGACGACCGCCTTCGCCGCCACGTTCGAACCTGGCGCGCCGTTCCCGTCGCTGGCATTCGGCAACTATGTCGACCGCACCGCACCTGGCGCACCGTTCGGCACCTGCGACGACAATGCGCTGGTGCGACCCGGATCCGGTCCGACCCCCGACTATTCCGACGCCCAGGTCCTGCGGCCGGGCTGGTGCGCCCTGTCCATGCTGTTCACCGACTGGAACCACCAGGGCGAACCGGCGCTGCGGATCACCAACGATCGCCAGTATTATCGTGGTGGCGAAGAGCAACTGTGGCGTGTCTCACCTGGCCAGCCCCCGAAACTCTACGGTCGCGGCGACGGCTGGCAGCATCTGTCGATCTGGGGCATGGGAATCGCCGAAGGCGATCTGGAGGGCGACGGATTTCCCGAATATGCCCTGACCTCGATGGGCGACACCAAGTTGCAGAAGCTCTCGCCCGAAGCCGACGAGGGCCAGCCGGTCTATGAGGACATCGCCTGGGATCGAGGCGCCACCGCCCACCGGCCCTATGCGCTCGGCGACCTCAAGCCGTCCACCGGCTGGCACAGCGAGTTTGCCGACGTCAACAATGACGGGTTGCTCGATCTCTTCATCGCCAAGGGCAATGTCGAGCGCATGCCCGATTTTGCCCAGACCGACCCCGACAACCTGCTGCTCGGACGTTGGGATGGGCGCTTCGCGGAGGCCGGCGAAGCCGCCGGGATCGCCCTGCCGACCAAGGGCCGCGGCGGCGCGGTTGCCGACTTCAACCTCGATGGCCAGCCTGATCTCGTCGTGGTCAACCGGGAACAACCGCTGAGCCTGTTCCGGTCCACCGGTGCGCGCACCGAATGGGGCACGAGGCCGATGGGCAACTGGCTCGGCATCTGGTTGTCTCAACCCGGAGCGAACCGCGATGCGGTCGGCGCGACCGTGTCGGTCAAGACCGGCAACCGCACGATGATCCGCAAGGTCACGGTTGGCGGCGGTCACGCCTCCGGGCACCTGGGCTGGATCCATGTGGGAACCGGAGCGGCGGAGCGCGCCGAGATACGCGTGCAATGGCCGGATGGCGAGTGGAGCGCGCCCTATCGCGTCTTCACCGGCAATTTCGTCCTGATCGACCGCCTCGCCACCGCCGCCCGCTACTGGTACCCGCCGTCCCGCTGACCGGCGTCATCTCGCCGACGCCGGTTCCTCGATGGCATAGCCGGCGCCTCGGACAGTGCGCACCGGATCGGCGAGCCCCCCGGCATTGATGGCCTTGCGCAGGCGCCCGACATGGACATCCACGGTCCGCTCGTCGACATAGACGGCGTCACCCCAGACCTTGTCGAGCAACTGCCCGCGCGAATACACGCGACCGGGATTCTGCATGAGAAATTCAAGCAGCCTGAACTCGGTCGGGCCAAGCTTGACCGGCTGGCCATTGCGAAACACGCGGTGCGCCTCGCGATCGAGCGACAGGTCGCCGACAGCGAGCAGGCCGGCGATGGTCTGTGGACGTGCCCGCCGCAACAGCGCCTTAACGCGGGCAATGAACTCCGGCATCGAGAATGGCTTGACGAGATAATCATCGGCCCCGGTCGACAGCCCGCGCACGCGGTCAGCCTCCTCGCCGCGCGCCGTCAGCATGATGACCGGCAGGCTCGCCGTCTCCGGTCGCGCCCGCAGCCGGCGGCAGATCTCGATTCCCGACAGGCCGGGCAGCATCCAGTCGAGCACCAGGAGGTCGGGTGGCGATTCCACGAGCCGCAGATCGGCTTCGTCACCGCGCGTGGCGATCTCGACGTCGAAATCCTCCGATTCGAGATTGTAGCGCAGCAGAATGCCCAGCGCCTCCTCGTCTTCCGCGATCAGGATCTTCGGTGCAATCACGATTCGGCGCCGCCATCCGCCTGCATGCCGGATTCATCGAGCTTCGGTCGCCAGATCGGCAGCTTATTCCCGGTGATCATGTAATAGGCATCCTCGGCGATGTTGGTCACATGGTCGCCGATCCGCTCGAGATTCTTCGCGCAGAACAGCAATTGCGTGCAAGACGAAATGGAACGCGGATCCTCCATCATGTAGGTCAGCAGTTCCCGGAACACGCCGGTATAGAGCTCGTCGATGCGCTCGTCATCGTCCCGCACCGCGGCCAGCGCCTCGGCCTCGCGCGCCGCGAGCGCTCCAAGGACCCCGGCAAGGTGTGTACGGGCGAGTTTCGCCATGGCCTTGAGCCCATGCATGGGACCTTTCGCGCCGGTGCTTGATGCTGCCCGCTTGGCGATGCTCTTGGCCAGGTCGCCGATCCGCTCCAGGTCGGACGCGATGCGGATCGCGCCGACGACGAACCGCAGATCCTGTGCCATCGGCTGTCGCTTGGCGATCAGCGTCACAGCACGCTCGTCAATGTCTCGCTGCTGAACGTCCATGCGCCGATCGTCGATGATGACCGTCTGCGCAAGCTCCTGGTCGCCCTTCAGCAGCGCACGGATCGCAGTGTCGACCATCGCGTCGGCCAATTGCCCCATGGCGTTCAGCCCGGCGTTGATGGTGGCAAGTTCCTCGTCGAACGATCGGACCGTATGCACGTCGCTCATGTCTTCCTCCCGGCTCAGCCGTAGCGCCCGGTGATGTAGTCCTGGGTGCGTTTTTCATCGGGGTTGGTGAACATCTTCTCGGTCGCGCCTTCCTCGACGAGATTGCCCAGGTGGAACATGGCCGTGCGTTGCGAAACGCGCGCCGCCTGCTGCATGGAATGGGTGACGACCACGATCGTGTAGTTCTGCCTGAGTTCATCGATCAGTTCCTCGACACGCGCCGTGGCGATGGGATCGAGCGCCGAGCAGGGCTCGTCCATCAGGATGACTTCCGGATTGACCGCGATGGCGCGCGCGATGCACAGGCGCTGCTGCTGGCCGCCCGACAATCCGGTTCCCGGATGGGTCAGGCGATCCTTCACCTCCTCGAACAGTCCGGCCTTGCGCAGGCTGCCTTCGACGATGCCGTCCAGATCGGCCTTGCTGCCCGACAGGCCGTGGATGCGCGGCCCGTAGGCGACGTTCTCGTAGATCGACTTCGGGAACGGGTTGGGCTTCTGGAACACCATGCCGATGCGCGCGCGCAATTGCACGACATCGAGGTCGCGGTCGTAGATGTTCTTGCCGTCGACGAGGATTTCGCCGGTGATCCGGCAACTCGGGATCGTGTCGTTCATGCGGTTTATGGCCCGCAGGAACGTCGACTTGCCGCAACCCGATGGTCCGATGAAGGCGGTCACCGCGCGCGCCGGAATGTCGATCGACACGTCCTTGATGGCGTGTTTCTCGCCATAGTGGATGTCGACATGGCGCGCAGTGATCTTGACGCGCTCCGGGCTTTCGCCCGTTGCGGCCAGCGGCGCGGAATTGCCTGATGGTGCGATATGCATCTTGCTGCGGGCCTTTCCGGTTACCAGCGGCGTTCGAATTTCTTGCGCACGAGAATGGCGAGCGCGTTCATGACGAACAGCAGGGCGAGCAGGACGAGGATGGCGCCCGCGGTTTTCGATTTGAACGCGACTTCCGGCAGGTCAGACCACAGGTAGATCTGCACCGGCAGCGCGGTGGCGGCCGATGTCAGGCCGGACGGGATGTCCACGATGAAGGCCACCATGCCGATCATCAGCAGCGGTGCGGTCTCCCCCAGCGCATGCGCCATGCCGATGATCGTGCCGGTCATGATGCCGGGCACGGCAAGCGGCAGCACGTGATGAAACACGGCCTGCTGATGCGAGGCGCCGACGCCGAGCGCCGCCTCCTTGATCGAGGGCGGCACGGCCTTCAGCGCGGCGCGCGAAGCAATGATGATTGTCGGCAGCACAAGCAGCGCCAGCACCAGGCCTCCAACCAGTGGCGCGGATCGCGGCAGGCCGAAGAAGTTCAGGAACATGGCCAGGCCAAGCAGGCCAAAGACGATCGACGGTACGGCTGCCAGATTGTTGATGTTGACCTCGATGAGATCGGTGAGCCGGTTCTTCGGCGCGAACTCCTCCAGATAGATCGCTGCACCGACGCCAAGCGGCAGACAGATACCGATGGTCACCAGCAAGGTCAGGATCGATCCCGTGAGCGCGCCACGGATGCCGGCGAGCTCGGCTTCACGCGAATCGCCGGACGTCAGGAAGCGCCAGGCAAAGCCCTGCACCGCAATGCCGCGCGCCTTGAGTGTCTCCAGCCACGCCACCTCGCGGTCGCTCACCCGGCGATCGCTCTCCGGTGTCTCCAGGAACAGCAACGACCATTCGCCTTTCCCGGCGGCTGCGACCGCTCCGCGCACCGCTGGCACGGCGACCGCGGTGGATACGCCAAGCTCGCGCACCAGGTATGAGCCATCGGCCGTTTCGACAATGAGGCTCGGCAGGGCGCCTCCGAGAATTTCCGTTCCGGCGCGGTCGGAAAGCCGCGCGGCAAGATCGTCGACCTTCGATTTCAGCGTGTCACGGATCGTTGCCAGCGCCTGGCGATCCGCCGCGGCTTTCGCCTCGTCCGCCCTCGCTTCTGTCTCCGCAGCCGCGTCGCTTGCCGCGACTGCGGCTGCGACGCGCGCCTGCGCCGCCGCGAGCGTTGCATCGAGTTCGGCCAGGGCGCCTTCCAGCCGCGCCAGCTCGCGCGCCGAGCGCGCATGGGTTCCGGCGATGGCCGCCTTGACCGCGTCGAGCGCTGGCGCGAACGCCGGTCCGTCAGTGCTCAGCCGGAACTCGCCATTGTTGTCCGCAATGGAGAGCGCACTTGCGCCGATGCTGCGCGAGACCGCCGTCTGCCCACCCTTCAGATAGAGATCGGCATCGTCGGACAGCACCACAGGTACGGTGATCTCCCTGCCGATCAGCGTCGGGTCCCCGGCCACGCGTTCACGCATGTCGTCCGCAGCACCAGCCGACAGAAGACCGAGGAGAAGCTTGCGGTCGGAACGCGATTCCACGTCCGGGAACTGCGCGCGCAGCGCATCGCGGATCAGCTTGTCGAAATCGCCGGCGCGGATTCGTGACGGATCGCCGCTCCTGTCGGGATCCAGCACGGCGCCATCGGCCACGAGCGTCAGGTTCAGCCGGTGTTCGAAGAACGCCGGAATTCCGCGTGTCAGAATGTCGCCAATCAGGAAGAACACGAACAGCGCCGTGACCGCGATCGCGGTCAGCCCGTAGGCGCGGAACCGCCGTTCGGCGGCGTAGCGGCGGGCGATCCGGCGCCGGGCCTCGTCCCGGCCGGGTGCGGCAACGCCGCTGGCGGTCGTGTCAGTCATAATGTTCACGGTACTTGCGCACCACGCGCAGCGCGATGACGTTGAGGGTCAGGGTGAAGAAGAACAGCACGAAGCCGAGCGCAAAGGCGGACAGCGTCTTGGCCGAGTCGAATTCCTGGTCGCCCACGAGGATCGTCTTGATCTGGACGGTAAAGGTCGTGACCGCCTCGAGCGGGTTGAAGGTGAGGTTTGCCGCAAGACCGGCGGCCATGACCACGATCATGGTTTCGCCGACCGCCCGCGAGATCGCCAGCATGAAGGCGGAAACGATTCCCGGCAGCGCGGCGGGAAGCACCACCTTGCGCACGGTCTCCGACCTGGTTGCGCCCATGGCGTAGGATCCGTCGCGCAGGGATTGCGGCACGGCATTGATCACGTCGTCGGAGAGTGAGGAAACGAACGGAATGATCATCATGCCCATGACAAGGCCGGCGGCCAGCGCCGATTCGGAGGCAACCGACAACCCGACCGTCTCGCCCCAGTTGCGCAGTGCCGGCGCCACCGTCAGCGCCGCGAAGAACCCGAGCACGACCGTCGGGATGCCGGCAAGGATCTCCAGCAGCGGCTTGACGATCGCCCGTATCCGGTCGCTGGCATATTCGGCCATGTAGATCGCGGCGAACAGGCCGATCGGTCCGGCCACGAGCATGGCGATCAGGGTGATAAGCAACGTTCCGGCCACCAGGGGCACGATGCCGAAGGCACCGGACGAGCCGACCTGGTCGGCGCGGATCGCCGTTTGCGGCGACCAGTGCAGTCCGAACAGGAAATCGATCGGCGACACTTTTCCGAAGAAGCGGACCGTCTCAAGCAATACCGAAAAGACGATTCCCGTCGTGGTCAGGATTGCCACCACCGAGCAGGCGAGAAGCACCAGCGACGTGATCCGCTCGAAGCGGTTTCGCGCGCGGAAATCCGCGCTGATGCGGCTGATGACGAAAGCGGCGCCGCCGATGGCCGCCAGGGAACCGATGATCGGGAGCAGCCACGAACCCGCGGCGAGCGCAGTGGCCATCGCGTCTGCCGATTGGCGCAGGGCTTCCGAAGGCGTACCTGAGTAGCTGCCCGCAAGCAGCGCCTCCACGTCGCGCAACCACACGCCACGGGCAAGGTCGTCGCCAACCGTGTCCGCCGGCATGCCGGACAGGCCGGCGCTGCGCGCCCAGGCCGAGGCGATCGGTGCGCCGACGACGAGGACAAGAAGCATCGGCAGCACAGCCGCGCTCGCCGAAAGCAGGCCGTGATAGGCGGGAAGCGAATGCAGCCGTCCCGACTGGCCCGCCGCGAGCGCACGCGTCCGCGCCAGCCAGAACGCGGCGACGGCGATCGCGATCATCGCCAGGAAGTAGGCGGTCAGCGCCATTCGGAATGCTCCAGCGAACCAGCCCCGATGCGGGAACGACGCCGGCCTGCCAGGCAGGCCGGCGTCATCCGCAACCGGCTTACTTCAGTTCATCGCCCTTGAGCGGCGTCATCGCCTTGGCTGCTTCCGCCACCGCCTTGGCGTCGTCGCCCGGCAGTGTCACGAGGCCCTTGGCGGCAAGATAGCCGTCCTCGCCCATCGCCGCGTCCGACACATACTCCTCGACGAACTTGTCGAGGCCGGGAATGACCCCGACATGGGCCTTCTTGACGTAGACGTAGAGCTTGCGCGACGCCTTGTAGGAGCCGTCGGCGATCGACTCGAACGCCGGCGCCACGCCGTCGACCGCAACTCCCTGCAGCTTGGCGACATTCTCCTCGAGGAACGAGTAGCCGAAGATGCCGAACGCATCCGGATTGGCCTCGAGCTTCTGCACGATCACGTTGTCGTTCTCGCCGGCCTCGACATAGGCGCCATCCTCGCGGATCGACTTCCAGACCTTCTCGAACGCCTTGGCATCGGCGTCCTTGAGCGCCTTCAGCGCCTCAACGCCTTCGGCACCCTTTTCCATGACGAGTTCATGGAACGAATCACGCGTGCCGGAGGTCGGCGGCGGACCAAGCACCTCGATCTTCTTGGCCGGCAGGGCCGCGTCGATCTGGTTCCACGTCACGTAGGGATTGGCAACCAGCTTGCCATCGGCGCCCGGTACTTCCTTCGCCAGCGCGAGGAAGAGTTGCGTGCGCGTCAGCGCGACCGGCTGCGTGGCCTTCGAATGGGCGACCGTCAGGCCGTCAAAGCCGACGGTGACCTCGACGATTTCGGTCACGCCATTGGCGACGCACGTTTCGAATTCGCTTTTCTTGATCCGGCGCGAGGCATTGGTGGCGTCGGCCTTGTCTTCGCCGACACCTTCGCAAAACAGCTTCATGCCGCCGCCGGTCCCGGTCGACTCGACCACGGGCGTCTGCATTCCGGACTTCTTGCCGAACTGTTCGGCAACAGCAGTGGTGAAGGGATAGACGGTGGACGATCCGACGATGCGGATCTGGTCACGGGCGTGGGCGGCACCGGCGAAGCTGAGCGCGATCAGGCCGGCAATCGCCGTGGAGGAGAGAAACTTGGACATCCGGAGAGCTCCGTTCTGGCTTTCATGACGTGTTTGCGTGACGTCATTGGCCTAACGGCGCTCTGTAACAGTTCGATGACGGTCGCGGCTTCCACGTTCAACCGACCTTTCGCTGCGCGCCGGCCGTACCGGCGCCCTTGAGCCAGCGATCGATCTTGGCGACGAGCGCATTGGGACTGATCGGCTTCGACAGATAGTCGTCCATGCCCGCCTCCAGGCACCGCTCGCGGTCGCCCTTGAGCGCATGCGCGGTGACGCCGACGATCGGCACGTGCGAGCCGCCGCCTTCCTCCTCCCGGATTCTGCCGGTCGCTTCCAGGCCGTTGAGTTGCGGCATGGACACGTCCATGAGGATCAGTCGCGGCTGCTTCTCGCGCCATGCGGCGATGGCGAGCGCCCCGTTCGACACGATCTCGAAGCAGAGACCGGTGTCGCGCAGGATCTGCGTGAACACCAGCTGGTTCACCTCATTGTCTTCCGCCACCAGGATGTCGAGCCCGCCGGAAGCGGCCTCCGGCTGCGACACGGCGGCCGGGGCAGGTGGCGGCAGCTTGGCCGCGCGCGCCGGGGCTGCG